>Ga0193753_10000789_pt1 | contig 29559 bp, 22 predicted proteins | sample H1c2metaG_FD_144925 | JGI IMG/M metagenome (GOLD analysis project Ga0193753, IMG submission 144925) | Soil microbial communities from a riparian zone of the East river system, Colorado, United States - H1c2 | ecosystem: Environmental > Terrestrial > Soil > Riparian zone | place: USA: East...
CGGTCGCGCGTGTGGATGATGCTGCGGTCGAGGCTGAGCCGCGGCCGCTCGACTCGCCATCGCCCGATACGCCGTGCAGCTTCGGATGGGCTCAGGTTCGCGGCGCGCAGATCGGAAGGGCCCAGGCGCGCACGAAGGGTGTCGAATCCGATCTGCCCATAACGGTCGTCGAGAGCTCCGGCTTGGAGGTCGGACGAGCATTCGAGGTACGCCGCGCAGAGGCTCCTGACACGATAGTTCTACTGCTCGAGATCACGAATCCGGACCTCCCCTTGAGTGTCGTCATCGCGCGTCCAGCGCTCGGCATCACGTCGAGTGGTGAGAGCTACAACTTTGCGACCGGCTGGGAAGACCCAGCCCTCGGCCTGTCGGGCTCGGCGTGTGCCCTGACTAGTTCTCCAGATGCATTCCCGGACGCGTGCCTCGACACCGGAGAGACGGGATATCTGATCCTCGAGGGCGGTCCGCGTGACTTGAGCGAAGTCATGCTGAGACTCGTCGCGCGTACTCCCGACGGGATCAGACGGCCCACAGCCTGTTTGACGCCGTGGAACTATCACTTCGAAGCGGGGAAGCTCACGCTCGACTTCGTCGCCCTCGGCGAAGGTCCGGTTCCACAGGGGTTTTACAGCTTGCGCGCGAGGTACCTCGTGTTGGACGACAAAGGCGACCCCGTGCTGTGGGGTTACACGATGCCGCTCGGTCGATCGGTCGAACACGGCGAATCCGTCGCTGTCGAAGCAGCAGTTTCGTTCGACGGCGCGAGCCATCGCGTGCTGACAACATTCGAATATTTCTAAGCGCGACGCTAGTTGCCCGCGTCTAGAACGCCTACACGATCCTACGCTCGAGTTGCACCGGCTGAGCGTCGGTCAGCGCGCTGCACTCAATGCTCGAACGCTGAACGAAACAGTCCGCCTCGACGCGCGAATCGAGTGGCACATCGGTTGCTCACGATCTCGCCAGCTTCGGCAAACTAGATTCTTCAGGTTGGGCCGCACGTGAGTAGACCTGGGCCGCGAATGAACGTTCTGCACATGCTCGCGTTCATCACGCGCAGCAGGGAGTCGCTCGAACAGCACGGCCTAGGCGAAGTGTCGCGAGCCGACAGCCAACGTTTGCTCACGGTATTTGCGGAATGTGAGCGTCATTTGCTGACGATCACAGACCGAATGACGAGCGATACGCAGCAGCAAGTCCTCGTCCGTTCGCCATTGAGCAGGTGGCTCCAAAACGGGGCCTGGCGGCGGTTCGCAGCGAATGCAGGTTTGCTCCTCGCCATTGCGGCATCCTGCTTTTGGGGAGGCTACTATCTCGCGCAGCGCGTCGATGTACGGACGGCAGCCGAAGCGCCGGCGAAGCCAGAGGTTCGACCAGCCGTTGTTACGCGCCGATGGTGATGACGGCCGCGACTAAGGTTCTGCACGCCCGCCCGGTAGCGTGACAGTAAAGGTTGCACCCTCGCCGACCGCGCTGGTCACGGTGACCTCCCCACCGTGAGCTCGTGCGATCGCGCGCACCAGCCACAAGCCGAGCCCCGAGCCTCGGACTCGCGCGTTGGCACGTTCGAAGCGGCCGAAGATGCGTTCCTTGTCTTCGACGCGTAGGCCTACGCCGTGATCTGTAACCCGGACGAATGCAGAGCTCTCGCGGCATCCGACATCGATCTCGACCGGTTTGCCGGGCCCGAACTTGATCGCGTTACCGAGCAGATTGCTGATCGCCACGCGAAGTTGAACGGCATCCCAGTAGCCGGCTATCGCGACTGGGGCTTGCAGCGACCACGTGCACCGCGCGGCGCGCAGGCTCTCACAGTCCGACTGAAGGATGTCGAGGACGAGCGCACGGAGGTCGACCCGTTGCAGGGCACACACCTCTGAAGAGTGTTCCGCGACTTGAAGATCGAGCAGCCGTTCCATCAGCTCGAGCGTGGAACGCAACACCTTCGCTTGATGGCCCAATCGGTCGGAAAGCCAACCTCGGCACAAGCTGAAGTCCGTGTCGCGCGTTCCGTCGAGCATGACGTCGGTGTTCAACATCAAGATTTGCAGGCGGCCGCGGAGCTCATGCGCGAGCGTGCTCAGCCGATCTTCCGGCGATGTAATCGGCCAGAAGGAACTGTTCGATTGCGTTCTTGAGAGTTCCTCTGTATCGGGCATGACCATAAGGCACCTCGAGCCGGTGAGTGTGGAAGGTAATTGCGACGTTCGCAGCAAGGCATTCACGTGAACGCCCACCGCCCGCCGCAAACCGCAAGCTAGAAGCCGAGTATCAGCACTTCGACCAGGTGGTTGAGCACCTCACTGATCGAAAGCTTCGACGCTAAAAGTGGCACCGACAACATCGGTAGGACGATCGCTATGAACACGGCGAGTAGGTGTTCGCGCCCGAAGGGCACGACTCGCAACCGCTGGAGAGACTCGTAGCTCGAAATGAGGTCTGCAAGGCCAGAGATGTCCGCCGTGCCGAGCAGCCCGTTTTGGTCACGGGTCGTCACCCAGCGCAGCTCGAAGAGGCGCGTGTACGTCGCCGCGAAGCCGCTGTAGGGGTCACTTCCCTCTAGTCGCGCACTCAAGAGAAGGCCCGTAAATGGGATCAGCGGACCGAGTGCAACGAGCTCGCCGAGCAAAATCAGCGTGATGAGACGTACTGCAAACGCGGCGGGCTCGACTTGCCCGTGGACTACGGCGCTGCCCCAACTTGCAGCGACCACGCAGCTCATCGCGGCAAGCATCAGCGCGATGCCGTGCGTAGGTTCTGCCAAGTGACCGATGCCACCGGATCGATCCGGGTGGGTTGGGATGAGTCGGGTGGGAAGGCGCGATAGGCGCCACAACAACTGCGTCCAGATAAACCAGTGCCGCAGGCCGCGCAGCAGAATGAAGTTGAACAGCGGTAAACTGATGAGTGCGTACCAAGCGATGCCGAACGTAGGTACACCTGGCATGGGATAGTCGTGTACGAGCGCCGCCCGTCCAGTGAAATACCAAATCGATGCGTGAATCGCGAGCACCGCCGCGAGCAAAACCAGTTCCGCCGTCGGTGAGCTGCGCGAACGTTCCGCGGCGCGGGCAAGCCCAACGATGGTTTCGCGCGTGCTTCGTATGAAGACGCCTTCGCCAATGCATGTGAGAGCGCTCTTGCATGTTCGCTCGAGCAGCTGTTGCGCGAGAAAGAACAGCGGGATGGCGACTAGGTAACGAACATGGACCGATATCACCGTCCAGAACAAGAACCTCGGCGCTCCGGGTTCGCGAAACTCCAACAGCGTAAACAGCTCGAGTGGGACCCAGCCAATCGCGATCATGAGGAGCGACTGCCTGACGAAATCGTACTGATCGCAGCGGACGAGGCCGAGCTTTCTCATTAGCTCGTGGAAGGGTCCGCCGTGCGTCAAAGAAAAATCGATTGTGTTGTGATTGGCAGGCCCTATGTTCGGCTGTTGCATCTTCAAACGCCTCTCCACCGACTCCGCAACCGTGAGGCCGGTTCACCAGCGTTAGTGTTTTCAATGCAACCTGCGATCCAATCGTTTCCTGCGAGGCGATGACGGAGTTCGCTCGCTGGCCAACCCAGACGCCACGTGTTTCGTCTGTTCCGCAGCCAGTCGGACGTATTACGGACGAGCGTCGAACACTTTAACGCCACTGTGCTCGACGCTGGGCGTGGCACATGCGTTGCCTACCTGTGGCGCGCGTCCACACGCAGGCGCGGCTGTCGCAACCTTCCACAGGAGATTCGATGATGCGAACGGTGTTCTCGATGAAACACAAACAGTTTGCAGCAGCGGTAGTCGACATGTGCAGGCCGCTGTCATGGCTCGCTATTCTAAGCTCTGTTGCGTTTGCGGCGCCGAGGTCCGGACTCGCGGCGCCGAGCGAAGAGAAGTCCGAGGCGGATCCGAAAGCACTCAAAGCGCTGGCACGGTCTACCGCATATCTTCGTGGCCTGCCCGCGTTCAGCGTACAGGCTTACGTTACGCGCGATGAAGTCATCTACAGTGGTTACAAGCTCGAACGTAGTAGCAACGTTCGAATGTCCGTAAGGCGGCCGGATCGGCTGCGGGCAGAAGTCTCGGGCGACCAAGGAGCACGCTTGTTCGTCTACGATGGTAAGTACCTAAGCGTATTTCTCAAGGACGAAAATTACTTCGGCAGCATCCTCGCACCCGCGACGCTGCTTGGAACGCTCGAATCCATCGAGCGGCACGGTATCGAGCTGCCACTTTTGGATCTTGTGTACATCGCGATGGGCGGACAACTGGAGCCGAACATCACGGACGCAGGGTTGATCGGGGTGTCCAATGTCGACGGAGTAAGCTGCCTCCAGCTCGCTTTCCGCGGTCACGCGGTCGACTGGCAGCTGTGGATCGAGCAAGGCGACAAGCCCTTGTTACGAAAGCTCGTCATCACGACGACGGACGACCCCGCCCGCCCGCAGTACAGCGCAGTTTTCCACTGGGATCTGACTACGCCCATCGTGGAGACGGATTTCGCGTTCGCGCCGCCGAAAAACGTCTCACGGCTGACTTTCGGCAGCGGGGAGCGCAGGAGTGCTGAGCTGAGTCCGCCTGCCGATCGGGCGACCCCTTGAGTCGAAGAGAAGGCTCAATGACCCACCGCAAACGCCGCATCATCGCCGCCCTCGCCGCCTTACTCGCGACGGCATTCATTCCATCCCACTCGCCCACCGAAGCTCAAGCACGCGGCGTCAGCCGCAGCTACGCACGCAGCAGCGTCCACGCATCGCGTAACGTCAACGTCAACCGCAACGTGAACGTCAACGTTCACAACGATTATCACTACGACCACTGGGGACATCCGATCGCAGCCGCCGTTGCAGTCACCGCGACGGCAGTCGCCGTGGGCACGATGGTCGCAGCACTGCCCCCGCACTGCAGTGTGCTCGTAGTTGGATCCGTCACGTATCAAAACTGTGGAGGTGTTTACTATCAACCGGTGTATCGGGCGGATACGGTGCAATACGTAGTCGTCAACCACCCATGAACCGGCTAAGCCGTTCAATGCAAGACGGGTGACCGCGCGCCGGCGGTCACCCGTTTTTGCTTTCTGGAAGGCCTGCGGCGCGCTCGACCCAGTCATCAGGCATCGATCGCCGAGCCTCAAGGCTGCAGCGTGAGTCCCAGCAGCAAGCTGCTGTAGGACAGAACGTCGCGGTCGCCCGGCGATGCCGTGGTGAAGTTGAACGTGTAGGACAAGCAGGCCATCACCGACTTACTGAGGTGCCCGAGTATTCCAGCCTCCGGCGCGAGCAGGAACCCGAGCGAGGAATCCTCGAACGTGCGATCGGTCACGAGCGTAGTGGTGTTGATCCAAGCCATCCCCATGCGGAGTCCGACGTAGGGGCGCACCACGGATTGGCGCTGCATGAAGACGTAGCGGCCGAGTAACGCGAGTGGCCACGCATCCGCGTAGCGATAGAGCTTGCCGGTGACCGCTGCGGATTGGAGCTGGAACGTCTGCCGACCCGAAGTTTCGTAGAAGCCGTTGTAACCGAACGCCAGCCCGGCGAAGAACGAGCGGACTGCCGGCCACAACAACGTGATCTCGAACCCGCGGAAACTCGGGCTGCCGATGTAGTCGTTCAGGTCGCCTACGCCCAGCGACATGCTGTATCCGATCGTCCACATGGGTAACTCGCGGGCGTAAGCGCGTTCGTTCATTTCCGCGGCCTCTGCATCCGTGAGCGGATCGGACTGCTCGTAGTACAGCCGTTGTGCTTGCGCCGCAGGCGCGACGGCAGCGCACGCCAAAACAGCGGCCGACATTGTTGCGCACCATAAACGCGTTCGCGTCGCGTCCCGCTTCGATACTGAGCTTCGCATGATCACTTTCTCGTCAGGTAAGGAGACTGGTCGAACGCTTGATCGATCGCTTGTGTCGCGCTGTCGACGCGCGCGCTCTTACTGTCGTCGACGTATGCCTTGTAGCCAATCATCGTCCAAACGACCGCTAGCCCGCGTGGTCGTATGTCGTCTGGCGCGTAGTAAGGGTCGGGGGCCGGCTTCTCGGTGCGCGCGGCGCGGAGATCCGCGATGTCGACGATGAGAGAACCAGTTTGGTACGTGTAGTAGACGTCGTACGGATAGTAGTAGCCCCAGCCTGGAAACCCCCAGTAGTCGCTGTAATAACCGCCCCAATAACCCCCGCTGACAGAACCGACCTCGAGTCCGCTGATGCCAGTGACAGTGACGGCGAGATCGGGATCTTCCTGTGTCAACACGCGGTTGAATCCGCGCGCGCTGAGTGCGTTCGCAATGTGATCAGTCACGCGCTCGCTGCTGTCTTCGTCGGCCTCGCTCGTCTTGACGCTGTTGTCTGATTGCACCGATGCGACGTGAAGCGTCGGATCGATCGCAAACGTCAAGTAGTCGTGAAACTCCGCTTCGGCCGCATGTCCCGTGAAGACGATGTCGTCGTCGAGGCGCTCGCTCGAGTCTGGATACGCGATGCAACTGGTCAGGCTCAGCGCGCCGTATGCGACGAAAACGCTCGCGCCGAGCCGATACTCACGAAACGTTAGTGGTAGATCCATAACACTTCACCTTCTTTCGAGTCCGCGGACTCGACGATGCCCTGACGCTCAGTAAAGTTCCGAGCGTCTACTTACAGGTGGAAACTGAACGATGTGACGGTTAGCAATCGACATGCCGCACTGGCTCGGCAGTCGTGTCGCAGAGCGGGTGAAGAAACTGCACGCGCGGCCGACGCTCGGTCGCACCGTTCGAGACATTCTGCTCGACTGCAGGTCGATAGCGCTTCGTGAATCGCGGATCGGGGACCGTCGGCTTGGGTGCTCATCTTGCAGGGTGGCGATAGCAGACGCGAAAGGGAGTATGTGCTTCCGTTCGCAATTCGGGGAGCCAGACATGAAACGCGGCGCGAGTGCGGAGCAAAAGCGTTTGGAGGAGGCCAGCAACCAGCAGGTTCCCTGGCGGAAGTGGGGCCCGTACCTGAGTGAGAGGCAATGGGGGACAGTACGCGAGGACTACAGCGAGAACGGCGATGCTTGGAGCTACGTCAGTCACGACACCGCACGCTCGCGCGCGTACCACTGGGGTGAAGACGGCCTCGCTGGATTCTGCGACGACAATCAGCGGCTCTGCTTCGCGCTCGCGCTCTGGAACGAGCGAGACCCGATCCTGAAAGAGCGCCTATTCGGGCTCACGAACGGGCAGGGCAATCACGGCGAAGACGTCAAAGAATACTACTTCTATCTCGACGCCACGCCGACAAACTCGTACCTCAAGTGGCTGTACAAGTATCCGCAGAAGGAGTTCCCGTATCAGAGGTTGATCGACGTCAACGGTGCGCGCTCACGCAGCGAGTTCGAATACGAGTTGCTCGACACTGGCATCTTCGATCGCAACGAGTACTTCGACGTCCGCGTGGAGTACGCGAAGCTGGGTCCAGAAGACATCCTGATTCAGATCGAGATCGAGAATTGTGGCGACGAACCGGCCGACCTTCATGTCCTACCGACGCTGTGGTTTCGCAACACGTGGGCGTGGTGGCCGAACGAGCCGCGTCCAGGATTGCGACTGGAGACGAGCCCACGCGGGCTACCGGTGATAGCCGCCAAGCACCATCAACTCGGTGATCGGTGGCTATACATCGATCGCGACGTTCGGTGCCTGTTCACGGAAAACGAGACGAACACTCAACGCCTCGACAACGCGCCGAACACCACGCCGTACGTGAAGGATGGGTTTCACGAGTACGTCGTCGGTAAACATCAGGATAGCGTGAACCCTGCAGGAGTCGGGACCAAGGCGGCTCCGCACCATCGGCTGCAAATCCCGGCTCACGGTTCCGCGACGCTCCGGCTTCGGCTCAGCGATCGCGCGCCGCGTGAGCTCGACGACGCTTTTCGCGACTTCGACCGAATCATGGCCGAACGACGGGGCGACGCGGACGAGTTCTACACCGACCTTACTCCAGTGAATGCGAGCAAGGACGAGGCGAGCGTGTTTCGGCAGGCGCTGTCCGGAATGCTGTGGAGCAAGCAGTTCTATTTTTACGACCTAGGGAAGTGGCTGACCGAGCACGGCATCGATGCGCTTACGCCGCAGCGAATCATCCGCAACGCGTCGTGGGGTCACATGTACCACGCGGACGTGATCTCGATGCCGGACAAGTGGGAGTACCCCTGGTACGCGGCGTGGGATCTCGCGTTTCACGCGATGGCACTCTCGACAGTCGATCTCGAGTTCGCGAAGGATCAGCTCGAGCTAATTACACGCGCAAGGTACATTCATCCGAGTAGTCAGACTCCGGCGTACGAGTGGAATTTCGGAGACGTCAATCCACCGGTTCACGCGTGGGCGACCATCTTTCTTCATCGCGTGGGCCAGTCGCTCCACGGTGTCAACGACATAGATTTTCTCAAGCGCTCGTTCGTTCAACTCGATGCCAACTTCGCCTGGTGGACCAATCGCAAAGATCGGACGGGGCGAGGCCTTTTCGAAGGCGGATTTCTCGGGCTAGACAATATCGGCGTGTTCGATCGGTCCGCGCCGCTTCCGACCGGTGGCTATCTCGAGCAAGCCGATGGCACTGCGTGGATGGCGCTCTTCGCCCAAAACATGCTCGAGATCGCGGTCGAGATCGCTGCACACGATCCGGTGTTCGACGAGCTCGCAACGAAGTACGTCGAGCACTTCCTACAGATCGCCAACGCGATGAATACGGTCGGTACCGCGGGTATGTGGGATGAGGAAGACGGCTTCTACTACGACGTGTTGCGCTTGCCTGATGGTTCGTCCTGCCGCTTGAAAGTTCGATCACTCGTCGGCCTGCTGCCGATGTGTGCGACGACGGTGATCGAGCCTTGGCAACGCGACTCGGTGCCGTCCGTGATGAGCTATGCACAAGCCCGCGTGCAGCGCTCGCCCGCGCTGCGTCAGGGTATTCATCCGACTGGACCCGGAAATCTCGGCAAGCAGGGACGAGGCATCATGGCGGTCGTCAATCGCGATCGCTTGCATCGCATCTTGGGGCGAATGCTGGACGAATCGGAGTTTCTGAGCAATTACGGGATTCGTTCGATCTCACGCGTTCACGGCGACAATCCCTACACCTATTGGGTGCAGGGAGCTGGATATGGCGTGAAGTACCTGCCCGCTGAATCCGACACCGGAATGTTTGGTGGAAACTCGAATTGGCGAGGTCCGATCTGGTTTCCGCTCAATGTGATGATCATTCGAGCGCTAGTCCAGTTCCATTGTTTCTACGGCGACGACTTCCAAATCGAGTGTCCGACGGGCTCCGGCCGATTCATGAATTTGTATGAGGTCGCGAAGGAGCTCAGCACACGCTTGACCAGCATCTTCCTGCGCGGTGCCGACGGCAATCGGCCGGTCTACGGCGGGATGGACAAGTTTCAGCACGATCCGCGGTGGCGTGATCTCGTGCTGTTCCACGAGTACTTTCACGGCGACAACGGCGCCGGTCTCGGCGCGAGTCATCAGACGGGCTGGACCGGCACGGTTGCGATGTTGATGCAGTATTTCTCGAAGGTCACGGCGGCGGATCTCGTCGTCGCTGCGCCTACGACAGCTTCTCGTAAGAAAGTCGGTTTGCCTCACGCTTCGAGCGGCAATTACTAAGGTGGTGCGTGGGTATGTCTGCCAACTCGAATCCGCGCGCTGACGCGGGCTCGCGCGTCGATCGCGAAAATGCTGGGTACCCGGAACCGGAGGCGATCCGCGATGTCCACGAGGCTCAAAACCTCCAGAGGGCGATCGACGCATATCGATTTTTCTATCCCACGGTGTCGATGGAATGTTTCTTTCAAGGCTTGAGGGACCTCGGGCTTCCGGACGGGTCTGCCATCGCCGTCCTGAGGGCTCAGCCTCACCATCGCATTCTCACTGCGAGCTCGGACACCCCGACGAGTTTCGCAGTTCTCGATCTAGCAGCGAGTGGTCCAGTGGGGGTCGAGCTCCCGCCCGGTTCGTATGTCGGACTGGTCAGCGATCATCATCAGCGCTGGATTTCAGACCTAGGTGTTTCAGAGCCCGACTCTGCGCACGGCAGTAGGTATTTGATCTTGCCACCTGACCATTCTGGAGTGGTGGCGCCCGGATACCGTCTGCTTCGCTCTGGAACGCATAAAGCTTTGCTTATCCTCCGTTCACTTCCACTCGAGGGCGGCGCTGCGCAGGCGCTCGCGGATCTGCAGCGCGTAAAGGTGTATCCAATCGCAGGGCCGCGTGCCCTACTCCCTTACGTCGACATCAGTGCCCGTCGGATCGACACGACGCCACTTCGCTTCGAGAACGGGCTCGAGTACTGGCGACGTTTGCACGCGGTACTCGAGAGCGAACCGACGCCCGACGAGTTCCGCCCGATGCAAGGCTTGCTCGCCTCCCTCGGTGTCAAGCGCGGGAGGCCGTTTGCGCCGCCCCCACGCATGCAACGCATTCTCGAGCTTGCCGCGGTCAGCGGCAATGCTCAGATGCGTGTCGAAGCGTTCGCGAGCGATCGCAGCGACCGGCAGGTCTGGACCGATCGAAGTTGGGAGTGGCTTGGCTTGGTTCGGGACCCGAACTTCGAAGCCTCGGACTACTTGGACATTCAGGCGCGCGACCGTTGGTTTTTTCAGGCGCTCTGCACCTCTCGCGGCAGTCTGAGCCACGATGCGAACGCAGGTCCCCTCTGTTTGCTGGCGACGCACGACGCGGAGGGCGCGTACTTGGACGGTGGAACTACGTACGTTCTAAAGGTTCCCGTACCGGTGCCGGCACGGCTGTTTTGGTCGGTGACTGCCTACGACGCGAGAACCCGCTCGCAAGTGCTGGCGGAAGCGAAACGCCCGACGTTCAGCTCGCTCGACCCAGCGGCATTCGCCGAGGTGGACGACAACTTAGAGCTCTACTTCGGCCCAGACATTCTCGAGGGGCGAGAAGCGCAGTGCATTCAGACGAACCCCGACACGGGCTTCTTCGTCTACTTTCGGCTCTACGGTCCCGAGAGCGAGGCGTTCGATGCCTCGTGGAGACTCGGCGATCTGACTCGGGTCGAGGTTACGCCGCACAGTCGCGCGAGCTACACAGGTAAGTTGCCTGGCGACCGCGCGTCGATCTCCACTCCTGACATCGTGGATAGCCGCATCGGCATGTTGCGCTTCAGCGACGGCGTTCCCGATGCGGACACAGTCGCCCGCGTCTACGACACGCTGGACCACATGCACGCGGTCGAGGCGTTTCTCAACCTCTACCACGTCGCGTCACTCGGTGCGATTCGAGCGGGCCTTCATCAAGCCGGAGTGAGTGACAACGAGGTGCTGCTCTTCTCGGAGTTCATCGACTCGCGCTCGCTGTTTCTCACGGCGGACTGCGACTCGGTTTGCTTCATGAGCTGCATCGACGTGAGTGACGGACCGGTCGTGCTCGAAGTGCCGGCGGGAGTATTCGGTGCAGTACACGACATGTGGTTCGAGCTCGTGACGGACTTCGGAACGGCCGGTCCCGACCACAACCCCCACGGGCGATACTTGGTCGTTCCGAAGCACTATGACGGACCACGGCCGACAGGTTTCGTCGCCTGCGAAGCTGCGACGGATCATGCCCTGGTGTTCGGTCGCGCGTTCCTGAAGGACGACGACACTGCGGCCGCGGCCGCACTCATTCGAGAACATTTGCGAATCTATCCGTACTCACCGTTCGAGCGCACTCCGTCTGTTCGCACGACCACGGGGTTTCACGCGACACGCTTCGTCGAAGGCACGGGATTGGACATCCAAACGATCCCTCCGAACGATGAGTCTTACTACGAGCTCGTCCACTCGATCGTTGCCGCCGAGCCTCCGGAAACCTTGGACGTCGAGCTCGCTGGGCAGCTGGCTGCGATAGGTATTTCGAAGGGTGAAGCGTTCATGCCAGACGCGCGGATGAAAAAGATTCTCGGCGATGCGATTGCACTCGCAAACGCGACCGCACGGACGCTGAGCATGCGCGCCCGTGCGCTCGACGCGTTTCGATACTACGAGCCGACGTCTACTTGGCTGAACCCAGCGTACGTCAGCAACTTCGAGTTTTCGCGCTCCGCGCCCGACGAGAGTGAGGCGGCCGATGCGCTGGCGCGCTCGAGCTTGCGCACGCTCAACGTGCGGACGCGAACGTTCTACATGGCACTCGGAACCACGCCGGCGAGATACTCGCGCTTGACGAGCACGCACACGCAAGCGCTCGCAGCGATGTGGGATTCCGAAGGCGCCCACTTCGATGGCAACAAGACGTATCGGCTGACGCTGCCGCCGGAGATTCCAGCGGAGTCGCTCTGGTCTCTGACCATCTACGACAACCAGACCCGGTCAATGTTGGCGACTGAACAACGTTTCCCTCGCGTGGGCAGTCAAAACGTTCCCACGCCCGCCGCGGTGGCCGACGCAGACGGCTCGATGCGAATCTTCATCGGGCCTACCGCACCGATTGCCGCGCCCGCGAGCAACTGGATCCGCACCGATCCGTCGAGAGGTTGGTTTGCAATCCTCCGGCTCTACGGCCCGCGACCCGCGTTCTTCGACAAGACGTGGCGCCCGAGCGAAATCGTGCAAGTGCGCGAACAACCCGAGACAGGTTCCAATGAAAGCTAAAGTGAACCCTACCCTCTATCAGATCAACACACGCACCTGGATGAACGAGCTCTCACGTAAGCTTGGCAGGCCGGTGACACTCAGCGACGTGGATGACGAGTTCATCGACTCGCTCGTCGCGCGTGGATTCGACTGGTTGTGGCCGCTCGGAGTTTGGCAGACCGGGCTCGTCGGTCGTTCGGTCTCGAGGTCGAACCCGCAATGGGTGGACGAGTTCCGTTCGGTGTTGCCGGACATCAGTCCTCAAGACATCACCGGGTCGCCGTTCGCTATCCGCGCGTATCGGGTCCACGAGGACTTCGGTGGGAATGCCGCACTCGCTCAGCTGCGAATGCGACTCAAGCGGCGTGGTATTCGGCTGCTGCTCGATTTCGTCCCGAACCACACCGCGCGCGATCACTACTGGGTGACGACACATCCCGAGTACTACGTCGACGGCGACGAGGCGGACCTCGAACGCGAGCCTCACAACTATGCTCGCGTGCAGACCGTGTCTGGTTCCCGCGTGTTCGCATTTGGGCGTGACCCGTATTTTCCCGGGTGGCCCGATACCTTTCAGCTCAACTACCGCGAGAGCGCCTGCCGCAAAGCGATGGCAGAAGAACTTCGGGCTGTTTCGACACTGTGTGACGGCGTCCGTTGTGACATGGCGATGCTCCTCCTCCCGGACGTTATCTGCCGCACTTGGGGAGCGAGGGCGTTGCCTGCTGACGGTAGCCCTGCGATCGACACTCCGTTTTGGCCCGAAGCCATCGCCGGCGTGCGCGAGCAGAAGCCGAACTTTCTGTTCATGGCCGAGGTGTACTGGGATCGAGAATGGGACCTGCAACGGCAAGGTTTCGACTACACCTACGACAAACGGCTGTATGACCGGCTCTGCAGCCGCAACATCGACTCCGTTCGGAGCCACCTCCTCGCCGACCCGGAATTCCAAAGCCGGTCGGTTCGCTTCCTCGAAAATCACGATGAACCACGCGCGAGCGCAACCTTCCCGCGCGATATTCTCCGCGCAGCCAATGTGATCGCGTGCGCGGTGCCGGGATTGCGGTTTTTTTACGAAGGTCAGCTCGAAGGCAGGCGCCGCCGTGTTCCGATGCACCTCGGCCGGCGTCCGGATGAGCCCGTCGACGTGGACGCCCTAAAGTTTTACGAGCGCCTGCTTCAAATCATCAAGCGGCCTGTTCTGCGTCAGGGCCGTTGGCGAATGCTGACGAGTGACGCGGCTTGGGTCGGCAATCCGACCGCACACGATGTTCTCGCATTCAGTTGGGAGCTGAACGGCGACCGCGTTTTAGTCGCCGTCAACTACGCAGACACCCGGGCACAGTGTTACGTGCGGTTGCCGTGGAGCGACTTGAGCGGCCGGAAGCTCAGCTTTCGGGATCAACTGAGCGATGCGAAGTACGACCGCGCGGGTGAGGAGCTTCAAGCGCGCGGTCTCTACCTCGATGTTCCGGCCTGGCAGACGCACATCTTCGAAGTCGCTCAAGGCTGATTGTAAGACTTCGGTCGGCATTTGATTCGTGCGGCGCGCGCGGTCGGGCCGCGCGCGCCGCGAGCTTTTCAGCTCAACTTGCGGAGTGGCTTGAACGATGCACGCATCTCGGACACGAAGAGTCCCGGCTGTTCCCAGGCCGCGAAGTGTCCGCCTTTCGCGAGCTTGTTGTAATGGATCAGCTTCGGATAGGCTCGCTCTGACCAACTCCGTGGGGCGGCGTAGATCTCGTCGGGGAAGGCACTTACGGCGACGGGAATCTTGACGCCCCTCACATCGAAGAACCCTCCCGTCGCAACCTGCTGCGTGTCCCAGTAGAGGCGAGCTGAGGAAATCGCGGTGCCCGTCAACCAGTAGAGCGTGATGTTGTCGAGGACGTCGTCCCGCGTGAGCCCCTCCTTCTTCCCGTCGAACACGCGCGCGATCATTTCCTGACTGCGCGCGTCGTGGTCGAGCATCCAGGCCGCGAGACCGACCGGCGAATCGACTAGCGCGTACAGCGTCTGCGGGCGGTTGGCCATCTCGTTCGCGTAACCCAGGCCCTTCTTGAAGAAGAAGTCCAGCTGGTTCCAGGCGTTGCGCTCCTCCAGTGTGAGATCGGCGGGCGGCGCCTCGTTGAAGGCGAGCGCCTTTGAGATGTTGGCTGGAACCGTCGCCGCCATGTTGGTGTGAATGCCGAGCAATCCCGGCGGCGCCTGCAGCGCCATCAGTTCCGATACGGCATTCCCCCAGTCGCCACCTTGCGCGACGAACTGTGTGTAACCGAGGCGCTGCATCAACGTCGTCCACGCACGCGCGATCCGAACAGGGGTCCACCCCGGCGCCGTCGGCTTCCCGGAGAACCCATAGCCCGGCAATGATGGAATCACGAGGTGGAAGGCATCGGATGCACTTCCACCATGAGCAGTGGGATTCGTCAGTGGCTCGACAATCTTCAGCTGCTCGATGATCGAGCCCGGCCAACCGTGCGTGACGATGAGCGGCAACGCCTCCGCGTGTTTCGAGCGGACATGGATGAAATGAATGTCGAGCCCTTCGATCTCGGTGACGAAGTTCGGCAAGGCTTTCAGCTTCGCCTCGCACTTGGCCCAATCGTATTCGGTCGCCCAATACTGCGCGAGCCTCTGCATCGTCGCGAGCTGCACACCCTGCGTTGCATCAGGGACCATTTCGCGCTCGGGCCAGATCGTCTGCTTTACGCGCCGGCGCATCTCGGCCAGTTTGGCTTCGGGAAATCCCAATTGAAATGGACGGATCGCGGCGTTGTTAGTCATGGCGTTCTTCTTTTCAGTTGATTCAGCTTGCGCGGTGCGTAGGCCTGAGATTGGCAGCAGTGATGCGACGATCCCCGCTGCGCCGAGCTTGAGACCGTCGCGGCGGCTAAACTGTGCGCGCCGCGGATCATCCAGCGGGCCATCCGATTTCTCTTTCATGTGACCGTCTCCGTTTCGCCCAATGGCGGCGATATTTGCTGCCGTGGTAGCCGCGCTACGGCCAGACCTGACAGCCCTGGTACTTCTGCGTCTGAGAACTCGAACGGGCTATTGGACGAAGGTGTCGTCGATACCTAGCTAGGTATTCCTGGCCGAGTACACGCGCGGAGGTGTTTCGTCGGACTGAGCGAGCTAGTTCTGGTTCTGAAATGCGTAGACCGTCCGCCAGTCACGTTTCATGTCGACCACAGTCCACCCTCGCTCGCCGGCTTCGTCGAGCGCATGCGACAACTTGCCGACTGCTGATTCGCGGTCGTACGCCCATTCGCGCACGTCGTCGGTGTGATGAACTATCATGGCGAGCCGCGTGCCTGGGCCGGTCGTCGTCCACTCGAGCATTTCGAAGTCGCCATCGGAATTGCCGATCGCAGCAATGGGCTGACGGCCGATCATTTGTTGGATGCCCACTGGCTTGCCACTTCGATCGTCTACGAAGTCGACGCCGGCGACGCGCCGCAACGCTGGAGCCGCCTCGTTCGCGTTCTCGTACTGCAGCTTGATGCGACTCCCGACTACGCGTTCCGGCGGAACCCCGTAGACGCGCTCGGTCCAAGGACGCAAAAAGTCCACCCCGCCTCCGGAGACGATGAAAACTTTGAAGCCGTTGTCGCGCAGGTATGCCATCAGCTCGAGCATCGGCTGATAACACAACTCGGTGTACAGTCGATTGAAGCGAGGCTCTCGGGCCGAGCCTATCCAGCGCGACACAATCGCTTCGAACTCACGCGTCGTCATGCCTGCGTATGTCCCCGCGAGCAGTTCGTCGATCCCGGACTCGCCCCTCGAAACGATCCGCTTCCAGTCGTTTTCGAGCAGCGCTTTGAAGGGCTGTTGCGTGCGCAACTCAGGTCGTTTGCCCACGACTTCTTTCGCTCGATCGATCGTGAACTTCAGCTGCGTGTAGATCGGCTGCTCGGGCCAGAGCGTGCCGTCGTTGTCCAACACGACGATGCGTTCTTGCGGCGGGACGTAGCCCGGACCGGCTTTCGTCACGGCGGCGACGAAACCAAGGATCGATTGTTTCGCGCGGCCGTCGTTCCACGAAGGCAACGCGTCCGCTGCGACTGGTTGGGCCTGGGCCTCCACGGGATGAGGCCGTTCGGGCGCCGTTTTCTCCATCGAGCCGCAGCCAGCGCAGCTGATCCACAACAGCCCAATCAATGACACCGCGAATCGACGCCGGTAGTGCACGCGTAAACCAGCGCAACGCGTCGTGCCCAGAACCACGCGTTCCAGTTCGTGACGTGACATGGTGGTGATCTCCGAATGCTACCGACAGCAATCGATGTGCCACTTCCCGAGGGCGTGTGCGGACGCAACTCGCCCTTTACCGACGATTGACGCTCGGTCAGCTCACCCTCACAGCGTTCTAACGTCGAACACTGACCCCGCACCCCAGTTCACGCGTTCCCTGTGCTCCCTGCGCCAGTCGGACTACTGCGTACGCTCGGGACTAACACTACGAATCGTTCGTTGCTCGTGACGGATTGGATCCAACGAGTACTTCTTGATCTTCAAGTACAGTGTGCTTCGCGCAATGCGCAAAGTTCGAGCCGCCTTCGTCAGATTGCCTTGTGCAACGCGAATGGCTTTGCGGATGGCTTCGACTTCGAGTTGCTCGATATCGAGCTGCAGAGCTCCGGTGGGTCGGATGACGTCGTTTCGTCCCGCTTGCCGCAAGGTCACCGGCAACATATCGAGCTCGAGCTGCGTCCCTTGCGAGAGCAAAATCAGCGCCTCGAGCACGTTTCGCAGCTCTCGAATGTTGCCCGGCCAAGAATAAGCGGCGAGTGCAGTCATGACTTCGGGTGAATACGTGCGGTCGGGCAGACCGTGGCGTTCGGTCACATCGCGTGTGAAGTGTTCGACCAACTTCGGCAGGTCATCGACGCGGTCTCGCAGTGGCGGAATGGTCAACGTCGTGACTGAAACGCGATAGAAGAGGTCCATCCGAAAACGGCCTAAAGTGACTTCGCTCTGCAAATCTCGATTGCATGCGGCGATCAGTCGAAACTGGACCTTGCGAGGCTGATGGCTTCCGACTGGACAAACCTCGAAGTTCTCGAGCACGCGGAGTAGATACGGCTGCAAGTCGAGCGGCATCTCTGCGACTTCGTCGAGAAACAGCGTGCCGCCGTTTGCAGCTTCAATCTTCCCCATCATTCCGGAGCGACGCGCGCCGGTGAACGCGCCCTCGGCGTAGCCGAACAACTCACTCGAAAGTAAATCCCGTGGCAGGCCTCCGCAGTTGAGCGCAATGAACGGACCCGCGCGCTGTGGACTGGACTCGTGAATGAATCGGGCGAAGACATCTTTGCCGACGCCGGTCTCACCCATGAGCAGAACAGGCGTGGATACACTGGCAAGCAAGCGTGCTTTTTGCACGACTTCCGCGAAGCTCGGACTTACGCCGACGAGTCGCACTGATGCGTGACTGCTTGTCATGATCTCCCCTCCTCGGATGGCTCATTGGACACGAGAGCCGCGCGAAACCGAGAGAATCGGGTCGATCAACGGCGTCTTCGCGAATGTTAAGAAAACAGATAGGTCATCGAGTCAGTCTGCCGACGGATCTCGACCATCCCAGAGCCACAACGCGCAGATCCCCCGTGCGCCGTTTCGACAGCTCAGCGCGAGCAATGTGTAGTGCTGGAAGGCACTACCCTAACCGGACACAAGCCTGCGAATATGAACGCAGTCCGGTGGAGCAGAGCTCCATGATGATTGAGTTCCTATCGTACCGGTAACAGCCTGAACACTCCCCCGTGAGGCCTGCTTCCGACTGGTTTGCGGCTTGTCCACAATCAATCCACCACATCTGATACTACATTCAAGCATAGTGTCGCCAGGAAAAAAGGACATAAGTTAGAGAGTCAGCTACGTGGTCTATTTACGTCATACGTAAGTTGTAACGACGTCGCACTCTGCAACTGTTCGTCGGTCGTGTGACATTGCAGCGCTAGGTTTTGATCTGTGTAGTCGCATGCGTTACGTCCGCGAGCGCGTGAGCATTCGAATGTGTCTGCGCAACTTGCGACTGGCGCAAATCCCGTGACTGAAATTTTGCGTTCTAACATTCGCTAAGAAATGATTCGTGCATCGCGGCGGGATGCGTCGTGCTTCACAAGCTGTCTTCGAACGATGTGTGTGCTGGGTCGACAAATCAGCAATCCGTACGCCAACCTGATCCGTACCTAAATGGAGGCAGAGCTATCGAGCTTGAGTTCTTTCGTCTCGCACTCAGACGTAGCGCAGCACGGTCGGACAGCACCATTCGACTTTGAGCGTATGTCAATGGGACTTTGCACTGTTCACATCGCCAGTAATCGGGGCTGGCCGCGTTGGGCCGACCGCAACGCGCACACGCACTGGGATCGCGCCTGAGTACGCGAGATGACCGGGTAATTCGGCACGTATTGCCGGCAGTTCGTGGGTTCCTTCGGATAATCCGGCCACTGAAACCTGTTCTGTAATCAGGTTTCCGGCGGCAGCAATCTCGTCGTCCGGTCCCGAAATTTCGATCACCGTTGGACCGATGACGCCGATGACACTCGCGAAACCGTCGTGAGGGGTTCCGACCAACTGCACCCGTGCTGGGATGGTTCGTCGGGCGCGCGGGCGCCAGGCAAGCCGCACCTGGGACGGCTGGACTCGCACGACTTGAATCCGGTGAGGGACCGCGATCAGTCGTTCGTCGAAGGCGAACGTCGGCTCGCTGTAGTTCCGTAGATCGATCGGAATGGGCTTTAGTCTCGCCGGCTCGAGTGCGTTGATCGCTGCCTTTGGGCCGCGCAGTGTCACCCGCACTTTTCCCGGCAAACTGCTCACCAGCACCTTGCCAGTGTTGTTCGCAGGGAGGACAGCGAGCACGTCGTAGTCGATGACACGTTGGGTATCCAAACTGTCGTGAACGAGTAGGTAGAGGGCGATGGATGCAGCGACGGCTAATAGTTTTAGTCTGTAATGTCCGAAGGCGAGCTGTGCGAGCAAACCCCGATCGAAGTGTCCACCGTGCTCGTTCAAGGCGCCTCAACCCCTGGCTTGCGGAGCTCCGGTACTGACGACTCCGAGGCGCCTCGCGCGACCCACGCCTGAATATCGCGGCTTGCTCTGGGTTTGAGGCTTCGCTGGCGGCTGAATAGTCCGATCAGAATCCGTCGCAGCAATGTGGCCTCGAGGTTTCGAATGATGATGCCATCGACGCAGACGCTGACTTCGCCGCGTTCCTCCGAGACGACGATCACGACAGCATCGCTCTCTTCGGAGATGCCGAGCGCGGCCCGATGCCTTGTGCCGAGGTTGCGGTCGAGCTTGCTGTTGACACTGAGCGGCAAGAAAGCGCCGGCCCGCCAGACGTGCCGATCGCGAATGACGACCGCGCCGTCGTGAAACGGATTTTCGTGGGTCGGTATGAAGACGCTGTACAACAGCTCTTTGCTGACTAGGGCATCGAGGGTTGTCCCTGCCTCCACGATTTGATCGAGCGGGACGCGCCGTTCGAGGACGATGAGCGCCCCGATCCGCTTGAGCGCGAGCGAGTTCGCCGAGCTCACCACGTCATCGATCAGCTGAGAGTCGACCGCTGTGCGGCTCGATGAGAGGAATGGCCGGCGATAAAAGCGTTGGACCCCTCGCCGGAAATCGTGCTGCGAGATCAGGACCGCGAGCACCAGCAGTGGCGTGAGTAGGCTCGTCAACGTCGCGTGCAGCGTCAGCAGGTCGAGCCACTTTGCCGAATTCCAGAGACCGAACAGCAACGCGGCACCGATGCCGATTCGCGTCGTCCCGGTATCCTTCAGAAGCACCAGCAGGACGTACAGCACGCACGCGACGAGCAATATATCGAGGCAGTCCGACAGCACCACGCCTGATTCGCGGGTGACGAAGAGCGAGAAACGTAGACCGAGCTCGCTCACGACGGATACTCCCCGCTTTGACTCCCAGTGGTTTTACGACTTCACGCTGCAGGTCTCACGACACATCGGAAACCGACATGGCATGCCGACGTATCGACGGGTTGCGCCATTCGGGCGGCGGGCCGGTAGCGGCGGCAGTAGCTGGGCGCGCAAAGAAAAGATCCACCCTTGATGACTTTGCGCGGGATTCTGACGTGCGGTGTTCGAGGATCGTAGCTCGAGTCCGCCGCGCCCCCGCGCGGGTTCCGAGTCTCACAGCACGCAGAGGAGTTGCGCGCATGGGCCTGGTACCAATCGTTCGTCCACTCCCAAACGTTCCCGACCATGTCGTACAGCCCGAACCCATTCGGTGGGAAGGAACCGACCGGTGATGTCGCGGCGTAGCCGTCCTCGAGTGAATTGCTGGATGGGAAGTCTCCTTGCCAGGTGTTGGCCATGAACACGCCATCCGGCGTGAACGCGTCTCCCCAGACGTACTCGGCTCCAGCCAAGCCGCCTCTGGCAGCGAGCTCCCATTCCGCTTCGGAAGGAAGTGTTTTGTCGGCCCATCGCAGATAAGCGACGACGTCTTCGTAAGCGACGTGAACGACCGGATGTTGCGAAAGTCCGTCGAGAGAGCTGTCAGGCCCATAGGGATGCCTCCAGTTGGCTCCAGACACGTATTTCCACCAGTTGTAAGGATTGCGCATGTCGACCGGACCGCTTGTCGGTTGGAACACGACCGACGCGGGTTCGAGCAGCTCGACTTCCGCTCCAGGATAGTCGTCAGGATTCGCAGGTCGCTCCGCAAGCGTCACGTAGCTCGTGGCGTGCACGAACTGTTCGAACTGTGCATTGGTGACGGGGTGCCGTTCGATGTAGAACCCGTCGACCTTCACGTCGTGCGCTGGCGCCTCTTCCGCATAGTGGTTGTCTGAGCCCATGCGAAAAGTTCCACCCGCGATCCACACCATTTCATCCGTCACATCGCGCTGCCGAGCGCCTACTGCTTCGCGCGCACTGGGCATTGTGGTGGTCTGTTCGTTGAGAAGCGGCATATCGATCGGCAAAGGAGCAACCGTCGTGCCACGCACGGCTCACGGCCTGCATCGCATGGAGCGAGTGTCTGCCCGACGGTAGGGCAGCTTGTTTGAGACAGGTGTTTGAGCGTCGGGCGTCCACTCGGAGATGCTGAAGACTCTCGCGGGCAGGCACATCACTTGCTCCTGCAGCGAGAGCACCATGGAACAAGAAGCCTCGATTCAAGAAGCGAAACGCAAGCCTCTGTTCGACCAGACCGCCGTCGGTTCAGCGTCGCTCGACGCTGAACAACTCTCGGTGGAACTGTCATCGCGGCGAACCGGCATGTCGTTTCAGCGGACGCGAATGAGCGCCGATCGCACTCTGATGTCGGTGACCCGAACCTCGCTCTCACTGATCACGTTCGGATTTACGCTCGCTCAAACGTTTCGTCACCTGCGCGAGGCGCAGGTTTTTTCGACAGTTAGCGCGCCAACCCATTTTGGAGCCGCGCTCGTACTGCTAGGTGTCGTGATGGAACTGCTCGGCATCGGCTACCACCTCGCGTTCATGAGCGGGCTCCGGCGCGAGCGCAAACAGATGGTTCAGGCGGGCTTCGTCCACGGACAAAGCCAGTATCCAGTCTCGATGATTCTACTCGTGGCAATCGCGCTGCTCTGCATCGGCGTACTCGCGTTCGCCAGTCTCGTAACGACGTACCGGCCGTTCGGCTGAGCCGCAACTGGCTGACTGCTGCGGAGCCAACGCGCGGCTCGGTCACTGCGTGAGTGCGAAAAAAGCCGGCCCGCAAGCGTCCAGCACATGGACGCTCTGCGAGGCCGGCTTCTCCGTTCAAGATCAGTCAGCCTGCTCAGCGATGCGCGCCACCGACAGCACTCTCCATCTGCTCGAGCACTTGATCGATCGTGAAACTCGCCGCCTTCTGCCGCGGAGGATAGTTCTTGAACGTCGAGAGGAACTTAGCGACGATCGGCTGGGCCGCCATGATGAGGTACGCCTTCTTCAGGTACCACTCCCAATAGGAGTTGGACGTGCCATCCGCGCGCTCGAAGGGGTCAGTTCGCAGATTGAAGATCTTCGGAATGCGGAGCGTAACGAACGGCTCGGCCCACAACTGAAGCGTTCCGCGTGCACGTTGCTCCTTGAAAACGAACTTCCAGTTGTCGAACCGAAGAGCGACGAGTTCACCGTCGTCATCGAAGTAGATGAAACCCGGGCGTGGACTCTTGTCCTCCTGTCCTGTCAGGTACGGCAGCACGTTGTAACCATCGAGGTGAACTTTGAAGTTTTTGTCTCCGGCCTTGTGCCCTTCTAACAACTTTTCTTTGATGTTCGGTTCACCTGCGGCGGCCAGGACCGTAGGCAACCAATCGTTGTGTGCGATCAAGTCGTTCGATACCTGTCCGGGTTGAATCTTGCCCGGCCACCGCAGCACGAGGGGCACGCGAAACGCGCCTTCCCAGTTCGTATCCTTCTCACTGCGAAACGGCGTCATCGCACCGTCCGGCCAAGAGTTCATGTGCGGACCGTTGTCGGTCGTGTACACGAGCAACGTATCTTCGGCGATTTTGAGCGTGTCCAGCAGGCGCAGCATCTCGCCCACGTGCTTGTCGTGATCGATCATCGTGTCGTGGTATGGCGACTGCCAGCGCCCCGCCTGCTTGAGGCTCGTCGACTTCGTGTGCGTCCGGAAGTGCATGTGGGTCGTGTTCAGCCAGCAGAACCACGGCTTACCAGCACTATTCTGCCGTTTGATGAAATCGCCGGCAGCGGACACGAAGTCGTCATCACACGTCTCCATGCGTTTGCTCGTGAGCGGACCCGTGTCCTCGATCTTTTGCCGGCCTACGCGCCCCCAGCGCGGCTGTTCGGTCGGATCGTCTTTGTCCGACGCCCAAGAATGAAGGACCCCGCGCGGACCGTAGTTCTCTTTGAACTTCGGAAACTCTTGCGTCGATGGGTAGTCCGGATCTTCGGGGTCTTCCTCCGCGTTGAGGTGATAGAGGTTTCCGTAGAACTCGTCGAAGCCGTGCAGCGTAGGAAGAAACTTGTTCAAGTCGCCGAAGTGATTCTTGCCGAATTGCCCCGTCGCATAGCCGAGCGGCTTCAGCAGCTCCGCGATCGTGGGGTCCTCGGCTTGCAGCCCGACCGCCGCTCCGGGCACACCCACCTTGCTCAGACCCGTGCGGAACACCGATTGGCCGGTGATGAACGCGGCCCGGCCCGCGGTGCAACTTTGTTCGCCGTAGCAGTCGGTGAAGCGCACACCCTCGTTCGCGATACGATCGATGTTGGGCGTGCGATAACCCATCATGCCCGAGCTATAACAAGACAAGTTCCACATCCCGATGTCGTCTCCGAAGATCACGAGGATGTTCGGCTTCTTCGCTGCTGGCATAACTATCTCCATATTGCTGAGGTCAGTGATCGATCAGTCAGTGCGAGTGGCGAAACCTGCGGGCCACCCGGGTCATAGGGCCGCGAGCAAGTAGGTACGGCAGGAATCCGAGTACAAACGCGATCAACACGGTCTCGAGGGGGCGCAACCCGTGGAGCTCGATCAGCTGATAGGTCACATCCATCGCGACCGCGAGGAGAAGGATCCGCATCGTCGCGGTCACTCCTTCGTGCAATCTCGCAGCGCGCTCTGCCGGATTTCGGATGATCGTCGACAGGTACGGTGGCCGCCCGCTCTTGGCATCTGCGATGCCGTCGCGAGTTGCGAGCCACAACGCCATGACCGGCTGGAGGACGAAGCGGAACGCCAAGGGTCCGTCCGGCCGAGCGGTCAACTCTTGCCAGAAGTCCACGCCCAAAACGAGAATTGACACCTGACTAGGCGGTGCAACCGACATGCCACGCGATCTCGAGAGCTACGCGCAACTGCGTGTGTTGTGTCGGTCGAGATCCAGGCGAGTGTTCGAGACATGCGTTCGGCCGTCGAACGAGTGGCACACTCCGCGTCTCACTTCTCGTCGTCGCCCTTGGCTGCAGGCGGCGGGCTGTCGGAATGCGCTACGGCTCGCTTCGCGATGTAGTATCCGCCCCAAAAAAACGTGGCCCACAACGCGCCCAGCAAGACGAGGTAGGTCAGCCACCGCCGCACCATCTGGTCGACCGGAGAATTCGCGGCCGTCATCAAACCTTTTTGGCTAGCGGTCAAACCGCGCAGTTCCTGGACTACGTAGCCCGAACGCTCGGCGAGACGATTGGATGAATCAAGCAAACGTTGGACCTCTACGAGATCGATCGTAGCGGGGCGATCCACCGCGCCAGGTTCCGTGCGAATGATCTTGAGCGACTGCAAGAGCGGCTCGACGTCGCCAAAGAAAAGCCGCCCTTCCCGGGCCGCTGCCTCCGCACTGGTGCTCAGCAGCGCGGCGTCCCGCAGGATGGGTGCAAGCTGCGGCACCGTGGTCATGAGCCCTTGTACGTCATCGAGCTTGGAGAGACTGTCGTCGAGTGTCTCTTGCACGCCGAGGCGCGCTTGCAGTCTGACGAGGAACGGCATGCGATGCGCTAGAAACATCGCGCGCTCCGTGAGCAGCAGCGCTTGATCGGCTGTCTGCGCGGCCGACCTGATCCCACCGAACAGCCTGCGCGCACCTGCCGCGCGCTCTTCTGCGATCTCACCGGTGTGACTGGAGAAGTCTTGGAAGCGAACCCACTCGACTCGGGTTTGATTCGGATGCCCGGCGCGCCAGACGTCGATGAGGTCGCGCAGCTCGCGCTGCTGGACCGAGCTCATGATCGTATCCGAGATCTTCCACAGCTTCCGCTCGGACGCGGTGAACGCCGTGACTAAGCCTTTGCCTTGAGCGCCGAACACATGTGGAACCCAGTACGCTTCGAGTGTCTGACGACTGAGCGAGACGAACACGAGCATGTCGAGCACATTGACTTCGGGCTGCGGGCCGCTCGCGATGTCGAGCGCGGAAGAGCCGTACAGCACGAATTGTCGTAGGCGTGCCTGCTGCAGCTTGGGGTTCGCATACGGCGCCTCCATGGACTGCGCCACGCCGTCGAAAAACTCGCCAGTGAATCGCTGGATCGTCTGTTGCAGCTCGAGTTGTGACACGTGGACATCCCCCGCGACTGGTTGCGAAGTCAGGCGCGCATCTCTCACGCTCGGGGGTTTCATGGTCCCGCATGCGAGTGTGGTCACCGCACAGACGAGCACGAATCCAGGGATGCTCGGAACGCGTCTGCCTCGGCCGCACGGTCGGGACATCACACGTCTCTCGCCCGCGCAACCGCCGGAGTCGCGGATGGATGCTCGAGCGCTTTGAGCTCTTCATCGAGAATCGGAATACCCACCTCACATGCGTCGATCCCGACCAATGCCGCGAGTTGAAGAACCGCGAGAATTTCGGCACGGGTCGCGCCCAACTTGAGCGCGTTCTGAATATGCCGTTGTGTCCCGGGCGCGAACATGTGTGTGACTTCGGCATCGCCGGCAATGCAGAGCAGCTCGATCCACAACGCGGGAAGCACGGGCGCCTCCCACACGCTGAAACCCATGTCGACGAAAGACTCGAGCCAAGTCGGTTCCCACTGATACATCAATTCCCAAAGCGGGTTGAACTGCCCGGCGGCGCGCGCTGCATCAGTCCGCGGCGTCGCAGCAAACCCTTCGCGCGTGCGGGACCCTTCTTCCTCGCACCCCAGCTTGTGGAGCTCTCTGTGCAGGAGCGGCGCGGCGAGAGCGCTCGAATGAATGCCGATCACCGCGGCGATCTTCATCACCTCGAGAATCTCCGCACGGGTCGCGCCAAGCCGAAGTGCGTTTCGAATATGACGTCGCACCGCCGGCGCGTGCAAGTGCGTCGGTGAAACTGCGAGATTCAGTTGGATGAGCGCGACGAGTTTGGGATCGAGAGCGGAGTTGCCTGTCGTCGACTGGACGAAGCGACGCACTTTCTTGGACCATCGCGGATCCCACTCGCGCATGAGCTCGAAGCAGCCTTTGGTCGTTTCTGGGCCGCGCGTCACGTCTTCGTCCGTGTCCGTGTCCGTGTCCGTGTCGAGATAGAAAAACCGTTCCTGCTCCTTCATCATTGCCATGACGCAACCTTCCTCCTTCGAAATGAAAGTCCTGAACAGAGAGTGCGGCTGCCATCTGACCAATTCGACGTGTTAGAAAAGCTGCCAACCTTAATAGGGTTCCGCATCGCCATGCACGAAGCGTGCAACAGCGTCGCCTCGCCTTGCTTCGAGTTTACCAACGTCACGTCTAGGCCTCGGACGCTTCGCCTCGGACGAAAGACTGAAATGAACACGCTGTAGAAGCAGCGCGCTTTCCGTCAGTGCGCAGGTTGTTTCAGACACGCTAACGACGACGCGTGCGACATGTAGTGAAGGGAAAATTCAAACGGCACGCCGCATGCTCAAGTACGCCAGCGAACCAGAAAACGGTAGTGACTATGAAAACGCCTATTAAAACTGTTGTACGTCAAGCGCGCGGTCTTCAAGGCTTAGTCGGCACGGTGCGAGTCGATATCGCGGATCGGCCCACGGCAACGATCGAGATCGAGGGGTGCGAAGTCGTGGTCAAACCAGGCGTCGACCAGGCCGATGCGGTGTTCCGAATCAACAGCGTGGAGGATCTCAAACTCTTGCTTCGCGGTGAGCTCAATCCGTTCGTCGCGTCGCTGCAAGACCGGCTGGAGATCTACGGCGACCTAAAGTTCGGTTTACAAGTGATCTTGGGGCTCCAGGTCGATCCGACGTTCAGCGAACGACTGCTCGACCAGGAGCGCTCATGACGCTCGATACCGTAAGCATTTTGGACGGCAACAACTTTGCAGTGAGCGATCGGCGTGGTGACATGGAAGCTACGCCCACCGACAATCATGGGTTGTTCTACAATGACACTCGCTTTCTTTCGCGTTGGGTCCTGACGATCGATGGGCGCCGCTCGACAGTGTTGTCTGTCGACGAGCTCGACTACTTTCGCGTGCAGTTTTTCGAGGCGCTGGCGACCGGAACAGTCTACGTAGATTCGCGCCTGTCCGTCGTTCGCGAACGCACGATCCACGAAGGCTTTCGCGAACGGATCGTCATCGTCAACCACGACAAGTGGCCGATCGCGTTCGAGTTGCGCATGGACGCGGATTCGGACTTCGCCGATTTGTTCGAGGTCAAAGACCGCTTGGAGAAGAAAGGCAAGCTGACGCGTCGAGTCGAAGCCGAGACGTTGATCCTCGGCTACGCGCGCGGACTCTTCCGGCGTGAAACCACCATCTCGTGTGACGTGCCCGGCGAAGTCGATTCGAAAGGACACCGGTTTCGCGTTCAGCTCGGGCCGCGAGCTACCTGGATTGCCAACTTCGACGTGCACGCTGTCCGGCGCCTCGAGCGCAAACAACCGCGCCCGTCGATCGTGGGAAAGGACGGAATTTGGCGGGCGCCCGAAGCAGCGTCAGAGCCGGACCTCGATGCCAGCACGAAGCAATGGATCTCTCACGCGCCCACGTTGACGTGCGAGTGGGAACCGCTGATGCAGACCTATCGGCGAAGTCTGATCGATCTCGCAGCGCTCAGGTTTCGTTCCCCGCTGACGTCCGGTGTTGTTCCCGCTGCCGGATTACCCTGGTTCATGGCGCTGTTCGGACGCGATAGTCTGATCACGAGTTTTCAGGCGTTGCCGTTCTTTCCGGAGCTCGCCGCCTCGACGCTCCAGACACTCGCACTCCTGCAAGGCCGGATCGACGATCCGTTTCGCGATGAAGAGCCCGGAAAAATTCTCCACGAGTTGCGTCTGGGAGAGATGACTGCGTTCGAGGAACGTCCGCATTCTCCGTACTACGGCTCCGCAGACTCTACGCCGCTGTTTCTAGTGCTGCTCGAGGAGTACGAACGCTGGCATCGCGACCATCCGCTCGTACATGCGCTGCGGGACGAAGCGCATGCCGCGATCAACTGGATCGATCGGCACGGAGACCGCGATGGCGACGGCTTCATCGAGTACGAGCGACGCCGAGAAACCGGCCTCGAAAATCAGTGCTGGAAGGATTCGTGGGATTCGATCGCGTATGCCGACGGCAGGATCGCTTCGTCCCCGCGCGCGACGTGCGAGCTCCAGGGCTACGCGTACGACGCCAAACGTCGGACCGCACGCCTCGCCCGCGAAGTCTGGAACGACCCGAGTTGGGCAGAACAACTCGAGATCGAAGCAGAGGTGCTCAAGCGCCGCTTCAACGAAGAGTTTTGGTTGCCCGAACGCGGCTTCTTCGCTCTCGCGCTCGATGGTGAGAAACGCAAGGTCGACGCCTTGACCTCGAACATCGGACATCTGTTGTGGAGCGAGATCGCCGATCCAGACAAAGCCGCCGAGTGCGTTCGGCACTTGATGAGTGACGCGCTGTTTTCCGGCTGGGGCGTGCGAACTCTGGCCACGACCGAAGGTTCGTACAATCCGATCGGTTATCACGTCGGCACGGTCTGGCCTCACGACAACTCGATCATCGCCTGGGGATTACGGCGTTACGGCTATCGCGAGGAAGCGGCGACGATCTGTCAGTCGATGTTGGAGGCCGCGGAGCTCTTTCACCATCGGTTGCCGGAGGCTTTCGCGGGTTACCCTCGCAGCGCAGCACGATTTCCAGTCGAATACCCGACCGCGTGTAGCCCGCAGGCTTGGGCCACCGGAGCGCCGCTGCTGTTTCTGCGCGCGTTGTTAGGACTCGATTCGGACGGCGAACACATGTTGGTCGAGCCCGCCCTGCCCGCAGCGATGCCACGGCTCGAGTTGTTGGACATTCCGGGGCGCTGGGGGCGGATGGACGCATTCGGCCGCGCGAGGTCTGCGCACTGATCGCACATTGATCCGACGCTGCACACTCGCGCCATCGCGCTAAGCTGCGCCGCGATGACGGTTGCATTCGTGCTTTCTGGAGGCGGGAGCCTCGGCGCAGTTCAGGTGGGCATGCTTCAAGCGCTCGCCGATCGCGACATTCATCCCGACCTCATCATCGGCACCTCCGTCGGCGAGCGCTTGAAGCATGCCCACCTGAAC
>Ga0193753_10000790_pt1 | contig 29516 bp, 25 predicted proteins | sample H1c2metaG_FD_144925 | JGI IMG/M metagenome (GOLD analysis project Ga0193753, IMG submission 144925) | Soil microbial communities from a riparian zone of the East river system, Colorado, United States - H1c2 | ecosystem: Environmental > Terrestrial > Soil > Riparian zone | place: USA: East...
CGCGTTCGGCCTCGGCGGCGAGGAAGGCTCGATAGCTCTGGGACTGGGCGTAGCGCTCGGCGACGGTGGCGGCGATGCGGGCGGAGCGGGCTTTGGGGGAGGCGGGCTCGGGGGCAGGGCTGGGGGTAGTGGAGGGGCGGGCGCGGCGGGCACGGTGGGCGGCGAGGCGCTCGGCTACCTGTTCCTTTAAGGCGAAGGGAGCGGCTTCCGTTTCGCCGAAGAGTTCGTCCACTGGTTGTATGTCAAGTTGCGCAGAGCTCATTGTGCTCAAAACCTAAACCCGCTTCCGTGAAATCGTTTAGCCTCAAAGGGTGGTCCGTCTGACAAGCTTCGAATCGAACGAACAGGATGCGAGAGTCCATTGGCAGCGCCGTCTGCCGACTCCCCGCCGAAACTGTGCCAGGAGCGCCCTGAAAAGCATTTACCTCTTGATAACTATCATGGTGCTGGGGGCAAGTCATCCACATCTCGCGGCGCAAGAGGTGACGACAAAGGCAACCCTCTCTGCTGGGCTGCCGGATGGGCCGGGCGCGGTGCGATATCCGCAGGCGGAGGTGCTGCCGCCGGTGGACGATACGACGCCGGTTGGGATCGAATCGGATACGCAGTCGAAGTTTGGCAGCAGGTATGTGCTGGACGGCAACGTGGTGGTGACGTTTCGCGACCGGACGGTGCAGGCCGACCACATCGAATATGACAGCGATACGGGGGATCTGACGGCGACGGGCCATTTGAAGGCAGTGGGGGGGGCGAACCACGAGACCATCACGGCCAGCCATGGGTCGATGAACCTGGACAAGCAGACGGGGCGGTTCTACGACGTGACGGGTTCGGTGGGGATGAAGACCAAGGGGCATAAGACGACGTATGTGAGCAGCAACCCGTTTCTGTTTACGGGACGGATGGTGGTGAAGACGGGGCCGCAGGAGTATGAGATCTACGAGGGGACGGTGACGTCGTGCCAGCTGCCGCGGCCCGACTGGCTGCTGTCGGCGGGCAAGTTCAGCCTGGACGACAAGATAGCGCGGGCACAAAACAGCGTCTTCCGAGTGCTGAGCGTGCCGGTGTTCTATTTGCCGTATGTGACGCATCCGGTGGATACGGAGGCGCGGCAGAGCGGATTTCTGATTCCGGTGATAGGGGAGTCGTCGACGAAGGGGCTGGTGCTGGGGGAGCAGATCTACTGGTCGATCAACCGGAGCACGGATTTGACGGTGGGAGCGGAGTATTTCTCGCGGCGCGGGTGGTCGCAGTCGGCCTCGTTCCGGTATCGCGGGCTGGGCGACGATTTGGTGACGGCGCGGTACAGCGGCCTGCTGGACCGGGGCTATGTGACGGGCGGGAACTATGTGAACCAGGGCGGCGAGGATGTGACGTTTCTGGGACGACACGATTTTTCGAAGCAGACGCGGGTGGTGGGGGATGCGGAGTATCTGAGCTCGTATCCGTATCGCGAGGCGTTTACGGAGAATTTCAACCAGGCGGTCTCGAGCGATATTCTTTCGAGCGCGTATGGGGTGCATGAAGCGAATGGGTATGCGGTGTCGCTGCGAGCGGACCGGTACCAGGGGTTGAAGCGGGCGGCGACGCCGGCGACGGAAACGACACCGGCGGTGCCGGAGCAGGAGGTGCGAATCTTTCATTCGCCGTCGCTGGACCTGGAGACGACCGATCATCAGATCGGGAGGAGCGGGCTCCTGTGGAACGTGGAGGGCTCAGGGGCAGGGCTGAAGCGGGTGCAACCGGGCTTTGCGACGAGTGGACTTACGGAGCGGTTCGACTTTCATCCGCAGATCTCGTATCCGCTGAGTTTCGGGGGATGGCGTCTGCGGCCGACAGCAGGGATGCGCGAGACGGTGTATAGCCGGAGCAGGGGGACGCCGTATGCGTCCGGGGCGCCGGTGGAGAGTTCGACTGGAGTGACCCGAACCGACTTCGAGATGACGACGGAGCTGCGGGCGCCGGTGGTGGAGCGGACCTTCGACTCGGCAAAGGTGGAGCGGATCTTCGGGCACGACCTGAAGCATACGGTCGAGCCGGCGATGACCTATCGGTATGTGACTGGGGTGGATAACTTTTTGAACGTGCTGCGGTTCGACGACGCGGACGTTGTGAGCAACACGAATGAGCTGGAGTATGGGGTGACGCAGAGGCTGTATCTGCGGCCGGTGAAGGCCAAGGCATGTGTGGAGCCGAAGGCGGATGTGAGCGTGGGCGCCGGGGCAAATGCCGACCAGGATGCGGAGGGGGCGCTGCCGGAGTGCGGGAGCAGGGAGTGGATCAGCTGGCGGTTGACGCAGAAGTATTTCTTCGATAACAAGTTCGGCGGGGCGGTGATCCAGGGGCGGCGCAACATATTCGATACGACGCTGAACCTTTCGGGGGTTGCGTTTTTGACGGAGCCGAGGGATATTTCGCCGCTGATCTCGCGGCTGCGGGTGCGCACGTCGAGCCATATGGACTTTGAATGGGACTTCGACCTGGATACCGGGGCGAAGAAATTTACGTCCAACAATGTGTTGCTGGATGTACATGAAGGAAGTAAGTTCGCAGGACTGAGCTATGCCCGGCTGAATGCGCCGGGGCGGTTTTATACGCAGGGCAATAACTCGCAGATCTCCGACTTCAGCCAATTGCGGATGCTGCTGGGCTATGGGTCGCCGACGAAGAGCGGGCCGGGGATCGCGGCGAATGTGGGGTTGGACCTGAACCAGGGGTCGTCGCAGTCGGGGCTGGTGCAATATGCGGCTTTGCAGACTTCGTATAACTGGGACTGCTGCGGGCTGAGCGTGGAGTATCGGAAGTATGAGCTGGGGTCGGTGCGAAATGAGAACGCGTACCGCTTCAACTTCACGCTGGCGAACATAGGGACGGCGGGTAATTTGAGGCGTAGGGAGGCCCTTTTCTAAGGGGCGCGCGCGGTTGGAAGTGAGCGCGGGGCCGGGAAAACGGGCTCTGCGTGAGATAATCGAGGTATTGTGCTGACTGCTGTTAACTCGTTTCGTATCCTCATATTCGCCTTCACGCTGGCTGCCCTCGGGTGCCACGCGCAGACTCCTTTGCAGGCCGGCGGTTCGACTGCGCAGACGGCAGGACAGCTGTCTCCTGAGCTGGCGCGCCGGGTAGAGGTGTTGCTGCGGTCGAAGTCGAGCATTCCGCCGAACTACGAGATACAGATTGGGCCACGAACGAAGAGCGATGTAGCCGGATTCGACGAGATCAGCGTGGTGTTCAACGCAGATGGCAAGTCGAGCAAGCCCATGACGTTTTTGCTGTCGAACGATGGAAAGACGCTGGCGCAGTTCAGCAAGTACGACATCAGCAAGGACCCCAAGCAACTAGTGGGCGAGGCAGGGCGTCCGGCGCGGGGTGGACCGGCGAATGCGCCGGTGGTGATTGTGGGCTTCGACGATTTGGAGTGTCCGTTCTGCGCTAAGATGCACGCGCAGCTTTTTCCGGCTCTGGTTGAGCGGTACAAGGACCAGGTTCGGATCGTGTATCGCGACTTCCCGCTGGATCAGCATCCGTGGGCGATGCGCGCGGCGATCGATACGGGTTGTGTGGGGGCGCAGAGCACGCCGGGGTACTGGAACCTGGTGGACTACATCCACCTGCACGCCGCGGAGCTGGGCGGCTCGGAGAAGAGTCTTTCAAAGGCGAATGAGGCGCTGGATTCGCTGGCCAGGGATGAGAGCAAGCGTCAGAAGATCGACGCGGCCGCTGTGGATGCGTGCTTGAAGAAGCAGGATGATACGACGGTACGGGCTTCGATGAAAGAGGCTGAAGCTTTGGGCGTGGATTCGACGCCGGCGCTGTTCATCAATGGCCAGCGGGTCGAGGGCGCGGTGCCGGTCGAATACGTATACCGTATGATCGATAGCGCGCTGAAGGCCTCCGGCCAGACGCCACCACCGCCCTTTGTCCCAGCACAGGCACCGCAAACACCGTCGGCGACCAAGCCCGGCAACTAGCAACAGAACGCAGGAGATCTACTACGTGGCGAGATTGTTGACCGATACCGAATGCTTTACTCCGATGCGCTCCGCCCGTCTGGTTTCATTGCCTGTCGGGCTGGTTCTGGTTGCTGCCCTGTTGCCGATGGCGGGATGCAAGGCCAGGCATAACGCCGATGTGGTGGCAACGGTGAACGGCCATGCCATTATGCGCGCCGAGATGGACAAGAGCTACACGGCGCAGCTTGGCGATGCGCAGCAGCAACCTCAGCAGCCTTCGCAGGAGCAGGCCGACTCGCTGCGGCTGAACGTACTGCGCGAGCTGATCGATGAAGAAATTGTGCAGCAGCGCGCCGCGAAGATGAATCTGACGGCGACGAACGAAGAGGTCGACGCGAAGCTTGCCGAGATGAAAGCTCCTTATACGGAAGAGCAGTTCGACCAGCGGCTGAAGGCGAGCAACCATACGCTCGATGACGTGAAGCATGATCTGCGGCGGACGCTGACTATCAACAAGCTGCTGAATAAAGAGATCAACTCGAAGATCACGGTAACCGATTCTGACGTGACGAACTACTATGCGCAGCACAAGGCAGAGTTCAACCTGATTGAGACGCAGTACCACCTGGCGCAGATCCAGGTGACGAGTGCGCCGGCGGCGCAGCCGGGTAACCTGCAGGGCAGCAAGGCAACCAACGACGTCGATGCCAAGAAGAAGATTCAGGCGTTGAAGAACAGGCTGGACAGCGGGGAAGACTTCGGCGCGATTGCGATGAATTTTTCCGAGCAGGCGGAGACGGCTCCCAATGGCGGGGACATGGGCTTTGTCGCCGAGTCGCGGATGCGCTCCGACCCTACAATCTACGGCATCATCACGAAGCTGAAGGCTGGGCAGATCACGGACATTATGCCGATGGTGGACCCGCAGACAAAGAAGCCGATAGGGTACGCAATCTACAAGTTGCTTTCGCGTGAGCCGGCGGGACAGCGCGATGTGAACGACCCGAGGGTTCAGCAGGCGATACGGCAGCAGTTGCGCGATGGCCGTTCGCAGCTGTTGAAGAACGCCTTCTTCGAGATGCTGCGGGACCAGTCGAAGGTTGAAAACTTCTTCGCGGAGCAGATCTTCAAAAACGACGCTCACTAATCTCCTGGAGATACAGCATGACCTCGTCACCGGTTCGCTATGCGATTCTTGGATTTGGCCACCACGCTGCACGCCGCCTGCTGCCTGCGTTTGCAAAGTGCGATGATTTGACGCTGACGCTGACGGGGATGTGGCGACGGGATCAGGAAGCTGCCGCCAGGGACTGCGCGGAGCACCGTATCCCTCATTGCTTCGCTACGCGAGAGGATCTGTGTGCCTCTCCTGAGGTCGACGTAGTGTTCATCACGTCGCCGGATGCGATGCACAGGGACGATGCGCTGCTGGCGCTGCGGCATGGCAAGGCTGTGCTTTGCGAGAAGCCGCTCGCAATGAATGCAGCGGAGGCGGAGGAGATGGCCGCGGCGGCCAAAGCAGCGGGCGTGCTGTTTGGCGTGGCACAGAACTTTCGCTTCAACCGCAGCCTGGAGTGGATGCGGGCGCAGATTGCGGCGGGGCGCATCGGCGAGGCTCAGCTTGCTCATGCGCAGTTCTGCTATCCGGCTGATAAGTCGTCGCGGAGATGGATTATGGATCCGAGCCTGGCGTGCGGAGGGCCGATTGGAGATGTTGGGGTTCACTGCATCGACGCGCTTCGCTATGTGCTGGGTGAGGATGTGCGCAGCGTAAGCACGGTGGCGCGCAGGGGCGGGGCTTCAGGCGCGGTGGAGGCGGTGGCCTCGTTGCAGGTGGAGATGACGGGTGGAGTCTTCGCGAATGTGACGGTGAGCGGGGACGCACTGTATCGGACGCTGGTGGAGGTTACGGGAGGTGCCGGCGTGTTGATTGCCGAGAATGGATTGACGGTGGATCGGCCGGTGCAGCTGGTTGTGTACCAGGCCGGTGAGCCGGTCGAGACGACGACCGTGGAGAATGGCGACGGGTATGTCCGGATGTTGGATTGCTTTGCGCGGGCGTTCCGCGGAGAGGGGACGTTTCCGGCGTCAGGCGAGGATGGCGTGCGCAATATGCGTGCGCTGGATGCGGCGTACAGGAGCTGGCAGAGCGGGCTTCGCGAGCATGTGTAGGCTATTGAATGGACGCTGCAAGCGAGGTCGTCTCGCTGCGATGCGATGAGGCGATGCTGCGCCGGGGGACGGGCGCGGGGGGAAGGTATCTCTTGTAGACGCTGATGTGGAAGCAGGCCTGCTGGAACTCCTCTTCAACATCGACCTTGCCCTGTTGGACGAGGGGCAGAAGGTAGCCGCGCAGCCAAGCGATTTCGGTGAGGGAGAGGCCGTGCTTCGCGAGGTCGATGGCCTGGCCGGTGAGGTGGGGAGAGGCGGTGTCGCCTCCGGCGGGGGCGGCGTTGCCGTTGATGCGGAGAAGATGCTGCTGGAACTCGACGGTACGGACGGCGGAGTTGACCTGGAGAGGAGTGTGGAAGTGGGCGTAGTGAGCGCGAGCTAGCTGCTCGAGGAACTGCGCCGTCCAGGGGCGGCAGTAGCGGCGGTTGGAGGGAAGGCGCTCGTCTACCTGCAGGCCGGTGCTGAGAGGAAGCGAGACGAGCATCCTGTGGCTGCGCATGTCGAGGAGGTCGTCGTCGTCGCGGATGCGGTCGAGGCCATCGCGATCGGCCACTTGGTTCTGATGGAGGAGGATCTCGTGGGAGCCGCGCAGAGGGGGAGGAACGATGAGACGGCCGCGCTTGTTGTAGAGCGTGGGCAGGATGACGGGGGTGGAGGCAGCCTGGGAGACGCTCTCCAATTGTGGTTTTTCGGCGGTGGGGCGGATGACGGCGATTACGGGAACAGGCTTGGCTGCGGGGGCTGTTTTCCTGGAACGAGAGGGAGAGCGGGGCCCGGTCTCTCGTGCTTCGGCGTGGCGTGGTGCGTTGTGGATTTCAATGGAGGCTGGATCGGCCTGGGGGGCTTCAGGTGCAGTGGTCGCGGCTTTCAGGAAGTCGGCTGAGGTGGCTTTATGGGGGGGCGTGGTGGAGGCGTTACGCTCCTGTGGCTCGGCTTTGGCGGCTGCGGACTTTGCATGGCGCGGATGATGACGGATGGTTGCGGGCTGGCTCTTGACGCGGCTGAGGCTGGGCTTGGCGGCGTTGCGGCGGCGAGCGTTGCGGATGTCTCGCGCGGGAGCGGCAGTGGCGGCCTTCTTGTGGGCGGAGCGCTTTGGGGCAGACGTCGTGGCTTGCGCCTTGTGTGGATGGCGATGCGCCGATTTGGCGAGGAGCGTGGCAGGCAAAAGAGACAAGACTGCAAGCGCCAGGAAGGCCGGTAGTGGGGCGTTCAAACGCATCGTTACTTCATGTAGGAGGTGCGGAGCATCAGAGCATCTTTTACTTTAGGTGCTGGGTGGGGCGAGTGTAAGTAACCAGGCGGGTTCCGTATACTTGTCGATTAACAGGGAGATTTAATGAGGCGGTTGGCGGAGGGGCTGGGCGTGCTCTCGGATGCGGACATTGCCACGGTGGAGCGGTGGGTGAGGGCTGGTGCTGCGATGCCGGCGGATGTGATTCCTCAGTAAAAAAAGAGTGTAGCGCGCGTGGTTTTTTGCGGAGACAGGGCTGGAACTTGTGGACCGCGTGCATCGTCAATCGAGGGGAGGTCATCGAATTGCCATGGAATATAGACAGCTGGGTCGATCGGGATTGAAGGTGCCGGAGCTTTGCTTCGGAGCGGGAACGTTTGGCGCTGCCAATGAGTTCTTCAAGGCGTGGTCGGAGACGACGCAGGAGGAGGCGAACCGGATCGTCGACATTTGTCTGGATGCAGGGATGAACCTGTTCGATACGGCGGATATCTACTCGGGCGGCGAGAGCGAAAAGGCGCTTGGCAAGGCACTGGCGAAGCACAATCGCGAGAACCTTATGATCTCGACGAAGGCGACGTTCCGGCTGGGCACGGGGCCGAACGATGTTGGGTCGTCGCGGTATCACTTGATTCAGTCGGCTGAGCGGTCTTTGAAGCGGCTGGGGACGGACTACATCGACATCTACCATTTGCATGGGTTCGATGCGACTTCGCCAGTGGAGGAGACGCTGCGGGCGTTGGACGATCTGGTGCGCGAGGGTAAGGTGCGATACATTGCGTGTTCGAATTTTTCCGGATGGCACCTGATGAAGTCGCTGAGTGTGAGCGAGCGATATGGATGGTCGCGGTATGTCGGGCACCAGGTTTACTACTCGCTGGTCGGGCGCGACTATGAGTGGGAGTTGATGCCGCTCGCGCTTGACCAGGGAGTGGGAGCCCTGGTTTGGTCCCCGCTGGGATGGGGGCGGCTGACGGGCAAGATCCGGCGGTCGACCGGGATTCCGAAGGACAGCCGCTTGAATACTAAGGTAGTGGCAGATGCCGGGCCACAGGTGCCGGAGGAGTATCTATACAAAGTCGTCGAAGCGATCGATGAGGTTGCGAAGGAGACGGGCAAGACGGTGCCACAGATCGCGCTGAACTGGTTGTTGCGAAGGCCGACGGTTTCGACTCTGATCGTGGGTGCGAGGAATGAGGAGCAACTGAAGCAAAACCTTGGCGCGATCGGATGGGAACTCACGAAAGAACAGATTGCGAAGCTGGATGCGGCGAGCGAGGTTCCGCTGACGTATCCGTATTGGCATCAGCGACAGCTTGAGGAGAGAAATCCCCGGCCGGTGTAGGGATGAGAAGCCCATCCTTCGCGATGGCTGCGAAGGATGGGCGGGCAGCTCGAGATCACATTCCCGGTTTGGCTGGTGGAATCGCGCTCAAATACTCGCAGGCTCATTCCGGTCGGCGATTCCCAGGCCCCTGACAAGCCTCGCGACAAATCTCCGGCGACGCTACATGTCCTGATGTCCGACTGTGGAGAAGAGCTCTACCGGCCCCTTTGAAAAAAAAGGAGATAGCGCGTGAAGCACCTTGCGGCGTGCGCCTTTGCGGTGTGGGATGTCAACAGGGCAGGGGGGAGAAATGACATGCTCGCAAAGAAGCGATCGATAAATAGAGGCACGTCGAGTTGCGGTTAAGTGTTGCATCCTTCACGGCGTTTCTGCAGTGGATCATTTTCTGAAGTGAGCGCATTCTATATACGGAATCTTTAGGGCTTCCTTACGATTCCTTTATGAGTCGCGGCATAGGATTTGTCATGCCGTCTTTTGCAGTCGTAAGCAGATCAATCAGTGTTTCTCTGCGGCTGCCGGCAAGGAGATGTATGCGATTGTTTGAAACGAAGCATGGCTCCGCGCGATTTGCGTGCGTGGGCTTTTTTCTTGTGTGCGCTGCGGGTGTTGGTATGGCGCAGGGGCTCGGTGAAGCGAAGGACGTTGGGAGTGGTAACACGGTAGATGTTGCTGCTCTCGACACGAATGAAGGCGTTATGTATAAGGTTCCGCTTGTACCCGTGGAGCTGCAGGAGGCGAATGCGGCTCAGTCCCCGGGGGCTGGATTACAGGGGAACTTCCTGCAGCGGCTGGGCGGGTACTACAAGGCGGATTGGACGGGCAAGCTGCCAAGCTCCTCGGCTCCTGCGCGGAGAGTGCTGGATGCACCGCTGGAATCGACTCCCTTCCCTAGTGCCGACTGGGGATATGGCGGATCCCCGATGATGGGCGTTCCGGATGGGAACGTGTATCCGCTGATGACGGCACTGAAGAAGGAGAACAGTCGAACGAAGGTGTTTGGTTGGGTCGCGGCGAGCGTGAATGCGAGCACCTCGGATAAGAATAACTTCCCTGTCTCCTATGACATTTTTCCTAACCGCTTAGAGCTGAACCAGGCTGTGGTGTACGTGGAGCGGCTGCCGGATACGGTGCAGAAGACGCACTTCGACTGGGGCTATCACCTTACGGCGTTCTTCGGGATCGACTACCGGTTTACAACGGCGAAGGATTACTTGAGCCAGCAGTTGCTGCAGAAGAATCGTCGCTATGGGTTCGATCCGGTGCTGGAGTATGTGGACCTTTACTTCCCGGTAAAGGAGGGGTTGAACATTCGGGTTGGACGTTTCCTGTCGGTGCCGGGGATCGAGGCGCAGCTGGCTCCGAACAACTACAACATGACGCACTCGCTGCTGTATACGATTGATCCGTTTACGGATACGGGCGCGATTGCGAGCCTGAAGCTGACGAAGCAGTGGATGGTGCAACTGGGGGTGTCGGCAGGGCATGATGTGGCGCCCTGGTCGGATGACCGGAAGGCTTCGTTGATCGCCTGCTTGAATTACTCGACGAAGAGCAACCACGACAACTTCTATGCATGCGCGAACGGCATCAACGACGGCAAGTACGCGTACAACAATCTGCAGCACTACGACGCCACGTGGTATCACCGGTTCAACGCGAAGTGGCATATGGCGACCGAGGCCTACTATATGTACGAGCGCGAGGTTCCGAACGTTGCGGGGAATGTGGCGAATCCCGTGGCGACCGAGATTGGGGCGAATGGAGCTTTCTGCGCCGCTGGCCAGTTGCGGTGCAGGGCTCCTGAGTATGCGGTCGTGAACTATGTGAACCGGGAGTTCAACCCGAAGCTGTTTGTCGGGTTCCGCTCGGACTTGCTGGATGACAGGAAGGGCCAGAGGACGGGCATTCCGGGCAAGTATACGGAGAACACGCTGTATGCGACGAAGTACATCGGCAACACCATCCTGTTCCGGCCGGAGATACGGTTCGATCACTCCTGGGACAACAACGGCTACAACAATGGGAAGGCGCGGAACCAGTTCTTCTTCGGCGTCGACATGATCTACAAGTTCTGATGCGATGGATTCAGCGGCCCTCCCTTCCGCGAGTTGAAGGGAGGGCCGATTTTGTTATTACTTTTGATGTGCTACGTGAGGGCGATTTGACACCGCTCTTAGTGGCCGGCGGAGGGGCAAACCTGGGATCGCTGGGATGGAAGCTGACAACGGAGCAGAGCGCGAAGCTGGATGCGGCGAGCGAGTTTGCGGTGGCCTATCCCTATTGGCATCAATGGCAGTTTGGGAAACGGAATCCGAAGCCGGCGTAAGGCAGAGTAAAGATGATGCCGTGAGGTGCAGACAATGCATCTCACGGCCTTTTCTATTGGCTAATGGTTCAGGAGCCCGGGGTGGCGGGTGGGATTGCGCGCAGGTACTCGTAGATGGCGCGAAGATCGTGATCGCTCATATCCTGGTAGGTTGGCCATGGCATGACCTGCAGGAGAGCGCCCATCTGGGGGTGAGCGTGGTCGTAGTCGAAGCCGGTTCTCATGATCTTCTTGAATTCGGCGTAGGTGTGACCGGCAGGGAGCCCGTTTTCAGGCGTGAGGTTGCGAGAGGTGAAGGGGCCGAACATCTGACCGCCGGCGAGGTAGTGCGCCGTGTTGACCTCTTTGGGCTGGCCCATGAAAGGGTCATGTCCGGGGAGGTAGGAGGGGTTGGTGTGGCAATCGTTACAGCCGCCGACAGCGTTGACGAGATAGCTGCCAAGGCCCACGAGCTGAGGGTCCTTGCGCTGCAGGTTGAGGCGGACGGGGGCGATCTTGTAGCCGATGACGATGCGTTGGAGATCGTTTGAGAAGAAGTCGTTGTCCGGACTGCCAGCCTTAACCTTGTGCTGGATGCCTAAGAGGGAGACGAAAGCGGCGACTGCGAATACTTTCATGGCAAGGTGCTTCATAAGGTTTCTCCTTTCAAGGGGGGCCGGGAAACACGAAAAAGGGGCCGAGGTCTTGCTGATCCTATGAGCCTCGCAAGTGGCGACGCTTCATTTGGGATGATTTCCGATTCGGGAGGAAGTTTGCGCTCTGACGGATCGGATGTCAAGCGCTGCTGCCGTTTTAGAAAAAAAGGCCGAGAGCTTCGAAAGAGAGGTCCGCTTAGGGGGTGCGGGCCGGGTTTAGTGGCCGGGGTTTAGTGGCCGGCGGAGGGGCTGGCGTGCCTGGGAGGGCGGGGGATGAAGAAGAGCAGGGGAAGCATGCAGGCGCAGAAGACGGCGAGATATTGGATGATGTCGAGGTAGGCGAGCATGCCGGCCTGGCGGTGGAGCTGGTTGTAGATGTAGGCCTGGGCGGTGTGGGAGCCGGTGCCGGTGAGTGGGTTGCCGCCGCCATGGACGCCGCCAAACATGCCTTTGAGCTTCGAGACCTGGCCTACGAAGGCCTGGTTGCCCGCGGTGAGGTTGCGGACCATGTTGGTCTCGTGGGTGGCGGTGCGGCGGGTGAGCATGGTGGCCATGAAGGCTGTTCCGCAGGAGCCGCCGATGTTGCGGGCGAGGTTGGTGAGGCCGGAGACGTCGTTGTTCTCCGACTGCTTTACGCCGATGTAGGCGATGGTGTTGATGGGTATGAAGAGGAAGGCGAGGCCCGAGGCCTGGAAGCAGCGCAGGAAGACGAGACGGCCGTAGCTGACGCCGAGATCCATGGTGTGCATGGTGACGAGCGACACCGTGAGCATGATGAAGCCGTAGGCGATGAGCTTGCGAGGGTCGACCCTGCCGACGAGGATGCCGACGACGGGCATCATGGCCATCATCATGAGGCCGGCAGGGGAGAGGACGAGGCCGGCGAGTTCGGCGGTGTAGCCGAGGAGAGTCTGGACGAGCTGCGGGATGAGGATGGTGGTGCCGTAGAGGGAGAAGCCGAGGACGAACATCAGGATGAAGCTGATGGCGAAGTTGGGGCGTTTGAAGAGGGTGAGATTGATGATGGGGCGGTGGCCGATGCGGAGCTGGCGCAGCTCCCACCAGATCATGGCAACGAAGGCGACGACCATGGCGACGGCGAAGAAGGTGATGAGGTGGGAGGAGAACCAGTCGTCCTCCTGGCCTTTGTCGAGGATGAACTCGAGGGAGCCGAAGGTGAGGCCGAGGAGGCCAAAGCCGAGGAAGTCGAGCTTGATACCTCCCTTCTGGGACTTGGCGACCTGATCCTTGACCCAGGGTGGGTCTTCGACGATACGGGAGGTGAGGAAGAGGGAGAGGAGGCAGATGGGGACGTTGAGGAAGAAGATCCAACGCCAGTCGTAGTTGTCGGTGATGAAGCCGCCGAGGGTGGGGCCGATGGCGGGGGCGCAGACGACGGCGAGGCCGTACATGGCGAAGGCCTGGCCGCGTTTCTCAGGGGGAAAGGTGTCTGCGAGGATGGCCTGCTCGGAGGGGGCGAGGCCGCCGCCCCCGATGCCCTGCAGGATGCGGCAGATGACGAGGATGGGGAGCGAGGGCGCGATACCGCAGAGCGCGGAGCTGATGCCGAAGAGGGCGACGCAGATCATGTAAAACTTCTTGCGCCCGATGAAGGTGGTCATGTAGGCGCCGGCGGGGAGGATGATGGCGTTGGCTACGAGATAGGCGGTGAGGACCCAGGTGGCTTCATCCTGGGTGGCGCCGAGGCTGCCTGCGATGTGCGGCAGGGCAACGTTGGCGATGGAGGAGTCGAGCACCTCCATGAAGGTGGCGAGGGTGACCGTCATGGCTACGATCCACGGATTGACGCGGGGTCGCCAGGGGCGTTCCACGGTAGTGTGCGCGTCGGGGAGCGCCGAACCTGGGAGATCTAGGGTAGTGGATGCCATTCGCTTGGGATTGGATTGGATCGCGGAGGGGTAAGATTCACGGATTTCGCCTGAATGGAGATTTTTGGGCGGGGGGTTTGAACGGGTATGTGTTTCGGCGGCTTCGGGGAGGGTGGCTGGAGTGGTAGACTTCGACTTTTCCGCTGTTGGCGCGAATATTTGTGCTACCCGCGACGAAATGAGGTGGCGAAGATGCATCCAGATCTTGAGAAACTGATTGTGCTGCAAGGACTTGACGTGGATGCCAAGCGTCTGAGGGATGAGATGACGGCGCTGCCGAAGCAGGTGGCGGGGCTCGAGGCCAAGGCCAAGGCGACGAAGGGGCAGAGGGCCGTGGTGGTGGAGCTGATCGCGAAGGAAGAGGTGTTGCGGCGGCGGCAGGAGCTGGACATCAAGGACCACCAGGAGAAGATTGCGCGGGTGCGAAAGCAGTTGGACCTGGCGACGACTACGGTGCAGGTGACGGCGTTCGAGCATGAGATTGGATTTGCGCAGGCGGAGGTGAGCCGGCTGGAAGACGCGGAGCTGGAGAGCATGGAGCGGACCGAGGCTCTGGAGGGGCAGCGGGCGCTGGCCGATGAGGCGGTGGCCTCGGATGAGAAGATTCTGGAGCGCGAGCGAGGCCGGGCGGCAGAGACGATTGCTCTGGATAAAACGACCCTGGCAGATGTGGAAGAGAGGCGTGCCGCGGTGCGGGCGGAGATCGGCGAAAGCGCGCTTTCGATGTATGACCGGATTGCGAAGGCGAAGGGGACAGGGCTGGCGGAGGGGATTAACCAGAAGTGCTCGGCGTGCCAGATGATGGTGCGGCCGCAACGGTGGAACGATCTACGGGATCGCGGGAACGATGAGACGATGATGACGTGCGAGAGTTGCGGGCGACTGCTGTATTACGATCCGGCGCGGGACGCTCCGCAGCGGAAGACGGTGCCGGTGGAGAGTATCGCTGCTTCAATTATTCGATCGTTGTAGGCCAGGGGTTAGAGAACGTGAAGAGAATTGCTGTAGACATGGATGAGGTCATGGCGGATGCGTTGGGGGAGCATCTGCTGCGCTACAACCTTCACTACGGGGAAAAGATTACGACGGCGGACCTGCAGGGGAAGTGGCTGTGGGATGTGGTGTCGATCGACCGCCATGCAGTGCTGGAGAGCCACTTGCGGTCGGAGGATTTCTTTGAAGTGCTGGAGGTGATGCCGGAGTCGCAGAGGGTGATGCGGCGGCTACAGCAGAGCTATGAGGTGTTCATCGCGACGGCGGCGATGGAGGTGCCGACCTCGTTTCAGCAGAAGTACCGGTGGCTGGCGAAGTACTTTCCGTTTATTCCGGCTTCACACATTGTGTATTGCGGGGATAAGGGAATTTTGCGGGCCGATTATTTGATCGACGACAATCCGCGGCAGCTGCGGCGGTTTGAGGGTGAGGGAATCCTGTATAGCTCGCCGCATAATGTGGGAGTGAAAGGGTTTCGGCGGGTGAAGAACTGGCTTGAGGTCGAGGCGTTTTTTCTGAAGTGAGTTCAGAGAAGAGCGACCGCGGATTACAAGGATAAGAACGGATAAGCGCAAGGCGAATTGGCCGCGGGCTTTGTTTTGATTCGCGTGATTTGTTCTCTGTCAGGCGTAGAGGCTGGACTCGAAGCGCTGGAGGGCGGCGTCGGACCAGGCGTGGGTGGACTTCCGCCAGGTGTCTCCCTGCTCTTCAAGGAAGTTGGGGAAGTCCATGCGGCAGTGGCCGGTGTGGGCCTGGAAGTCGTAGAGGGCCTGGGCGGTGCCGTCGAGGTAGAGGACGGCCTGGAAGCCGTCGCGGGACCATTCGATGCTGGCGATGCGCTGGGCTTCGGGGCGCTCGAGTTCGGCATCGCTTTTGGCGAGGGCGCTGACGTTGTAGATCAGCATGGCGTCGAGGATGCTGTGCTCGTGGACCTCCTGGGAGCGGTCGCAGGCGTAGAAGTAGCCGGCGATGCCTTCGTCCTCGAAGACGACGGTCCAGGGAACGGTGGTGGAGTTGACGGAGAGAAAGGCTCGACCGGGGGTGAAGGAAAGCGACTGCATATTTCTCACGATACGATAAGTGGAGTGGTTTGTGTCTAGTCTGGGATTGATGGATGAAGGGTTGCGCGCAGGGGATGAAGCTTCCACGGATAGAGATCGGACGGCCACAACGATTTGCTGCGCTGCTGCTGCTGGTTTTTCTGGTGGAGTGCCTGTGGGTGGTGAACAGGCAACAGATTTCGTCGCAGGATTACAGGTTCGCGCAGTGCGGGCGTGAGATGTGGGAGCGGCCTTCGCCGCTGGCGGGATACTTTACGACGTGCGGAAATCTGAATGGGGATGGAACGTTTGCCTACCGGGTGGCGGGGCTTCCGTTGACGGTGCAGCGGTTGACGCTGCTGGCGGGGGATAAGCTGCGCAGGCCGGAGAATCGGCTGTATGCAGGTGGGTCGCTGAATGGGTCGACGTGGGAGGCGCGGCATGAGCTGGTCAGTGTGAAGTACCTGCTGCATCTGCCGTTTATCTTCTTCGCGATGTGGCTGGGCGCGGGTTTGTGGTGGGTGGCGCGGCGGCTATTCGGGAATGAGGGCGCATTTTTTTCGCTGGGCCTGTACTGTTTTTGTCCCGCGGTCGTAGGGCATGCGGTGACGCCGAATAACGAGGTGCTGGCGATGTGGGGGCTCTATGGCTTGATCTATGCGGCGATAGGGGTAGCTCATGCGATGCAGGGGCCGCGAAGGAAGTGGCGGCCGAGGATCGCGCTGCTGACGGTGGCGCTGGGATTGACTGCGGCAGCGCATCTGCTGGCAGCGATGATCGGGTTCGTGATAGCGATGGTGTGGATGATGTATCTGGCGGAGCGGCGGCGGAGCTACGTGATGCAGATCCTGATCTATGCAGCGCTGGGTGCGCTGGCGATCCTTTTCGCGTTTTACGGGTTCCGGCTGGCGCCGTTCAGTTATGTGTTTACCGGGGGAGGGGCACGATTCTGGTTTGCGCTGGATGGAATACGCCGCTTCGTGACGAGCCTGGGGAACGCGCCGATCGTGGTGGCGACGGTGGTGGCGCTGACGCTGTATCTGGCGGTGCGGCGGTGCCGGTACTTTGGCAACACGGCTCCGCTGGTGATGGTGTTGCTTCTGATCCCGGTGGTGACGACGCAGACGGTGTCGCAGCCGTGGCTGTGGGGGCTGCCGTTCTTGTTCACGTTTGTCGGCGGCGTGTTCGCGGATGTGCTGGAGACGAAGTATCGCAAACTGTTTCTTGGATTGACGGGTGCTGTGCTTTCGACGCAGGCGGTGGTTTGTGTGGCTCTGCTGCCGGCGATCGCGCGGTAGTCACGGTCTATCGCAAGGGGGTGCTGACGGACTTTTGCATCCAAGCGAGTGGAAGTGCTGCATAATGAACGCATACCTCAACTTGTCCGGCTTAAGGATGGTTCTTCCGCAATGATGAAAGTCTCGCTTCGCACTGTAGGTGTTTCTTGTGTTCTTGCTGCCCTTTTATTTACGGGTGGGTGCCGGCGGCATCGTAAGACGAAGTCTGCGCCGAATACGACGGAGTATGCGGACAAGCTGCAGGATCTAGTGGCCAAGAAGGCGCTGCCGAAGGAGAAGGTGGATACGGCAAAGGTTCCGAACCTGCGCTGGCCGGACTTTTCGGACTACCAGGCGATCGTGACACAGTTCTACAACGACCGTAACTTTGAGGTGGCGTGGACGCGGGATGGAGCGCCGACGGCATCCGCTTCGGCGTTCATTCAGGCGTTCCGCGATGCCGGGACGAAGGGGCTGATCCCGGAGGACTATGACGCTTCGCGGTGGCAGGAGCGCGTGGATCAGTTGAAGGGCAAGTCGGGGGATGCGATCTCGCTGTTCGATGTGGCGATGACGGTGAATGTGATGCGGTACATCTCCGATCTGCGAATTGGGAGAGTGAATCCACAGCACTTCAACTTCGATATCAACGTGCAGGACAAGAAGTATGACCTAGCGGAGTTTGTCTCGGACCATGCGGTGGATGCTACCGATGTGCCGAAATTAATTGCGAGCGTGGAGCCGGATTCGGAGCAGTACCGCCAGACGGAGGAGGCGCTGGCGCACTATCTGGAGTTGGCGCGGCAGCAGGAGCAGGCGAATGTGGAGCCGGTGCCGGGGGTGGTGAAGGCGGTTTCGGTGGGGGGGACGTATGCGGCGGTGGGGGCGCTGGTGGAGCGATTGCAGCTGGAGGGAGACATGCCTGCGGATGCGGGGGAGCACGCGGCGTTCGACAAGGAGGTCTCGGAGGGGGTGAAGAGCTATCAGCATCGGCATGGGCTGGAGGAGGATGGCAAGCTGACAGCGCAGACGATCAAGAGCATGAATGTGCCGCTGACGTATCGCGTGACGCAGTTGCAGGACTCGCTGGAGCGGTGGCGATGGCTTCCGGAGCAGTACCTGAACGCTCGGCTGGTGGTGAACCTGCCTGAGTTCGTGCTCCGGGGGTATACGCCGGACCATACGGTGGACTTCAGGATGAAGGTTGTGGTGGGCAAGGTCGTGGGCGAGCATCGGACGCCGGTGTTCGTGCACATGATGAAGTATCTGGTGTTTCGGCCTTACTGGAACGTTCCGAACAGCATTGCGCGGAAGGAGCTGGCTCCGCATATCGAGGCGAGTCATGGGTATCTGGCGAGCAAGAACTTCGAGGTAACCGACAACAAGGGCACGATTTTGACGAGCTATTCGGCGAAGCAGGTGGCGCAGGGCGGGGTGATGGTGCGGGAGAGGCCGGGGCCGAAGAACTCGCTGGGCCTGGTGAAGTTCATGTTCCCGAATCAGTACGACATCTATCTGCACTCGACGCCGGCGGTCTCGTTGTTTGAGCGGACGCGGCGGGACTTCAGCCATGGGTGCATCCGGGTGCAGAAGCCGGACGATCTGGCGGCGTGGGTGCTGCAGGGGCAGGGGGACTGGGACCTGGAGAAGGTCCAGGAGGCGATGAACAGCGGGCCGGACAACAAGACCGTCAGCCTGAAGACTCCGCTGCCGATTGTGATCTTCTATGTGACGGGGCTGGTGGAGGACGATGGGCATGTCCACTTCTTCGACGACATCTACGGGTATGACGCAGAGATGGAGAAGGTGTTTGCGAAGGGGCCGCCGTATCCGGTGAAGCCGGAGCCGATTGTGCCGAAGACGAAGCCGGGGGAGACGGTTTAGGCTTCGCTGCGTGAAGGCTTACCGCGGATTGGCGCGGATGGTACGGATTTAAGAACGGGCAACGGCTAATGCGGGGTCTCTCCACTATGGCGGCAAAGTGCGCCGCCTTCGGTCGAGATGACGGCGTTTGGTGGTGAGATGGGGGGTACCCCCCCCCATTGCCCGCGCGTAAGTCTTTTGTTTTTAATGAGTTGCGACAGGTCGATGTCTGTAAAATAGTCATAATAAAGGGGTTGTGTCCAAATTCCTTCTGCTCAACGAGTTACGGATGGAAACACTCTTTAAAACACAAAAAGCCCAGTCGGTTGACTGGGCTTTCTGCTGTTTTCTGATCTTGTTTCAGTATAGATGACGGCCGAGCCTGATTCGGCAGGTCTATCATTCTTATTTTCAGTAAGATGAGAGGTTGATGGGGTTGACAGAGAATTTTTGGGTGGAGAGAGAGACGAGTTGGTCTAGACTGTTGGCGTGAACGAGACGAGCTTCAATCCGAAGGTGGATGCGTATATTGCGAAGGCACAGCCGTTCGCGCAGCCGATTCTGACGCATCTGCGGGAGCTGGTGCATAAATCCTGCCCGGATGTGGAGGAGGCGATCAAGTGGGGGATGCCCTTCTTCCAGGTTCGCGGGGTGATTCTGGGACATATAGCGGGGTTCAAACAGCACTGCGTCGTGGGGTTCTGGGGGCCGGAGATGCGGTCGATCCTGGCGGCGGATGGGTTGGAGGAGAGCGGGGCGATGGGTTCGCTGGGGAAGATCGCGAGCCTGAAGGACCTGCCTTCGGACAAGGCACTGATGGGGTACTACCGGCAGGCGGCGGGGCTGGTGGCGAGTGGGGAGAGGACGAAGTCGTTCGTGCGGGTCGCGAAGGAGAAGAAGGCTGCGCCGGAGGTTCCGGCGCAGCTGACTGCGGCGCTGAAGAAGAACAAGGCCGCGGCGAAGGTGTTCCAGGGGTTCAGCGTGAGCTGCCAGCGGGAGTATACGGATTGGGTGGCGGAGGCGAAGCGTCCGGAGACGAAAGAGAAGCGGGTGGCGCAGGCGGTGGAGTGGATTGCGGAGGGGAAGTCGCGGAACTGGAAGTATCAGAACTGCTGATGGGCGAAGTACCTGGCCTGACGGCCGGTCCCACTGCGCGTGGGGCGGTCACTTCGTGACTTGTCTATCCCCTTTGGGGTGGTGCTCCCGTTGGTCGCTGGGAAAAATCTTCAAGCCGACCATCGGGAGGCAGTAGGCGAAGCCGGTATACCCCCCACGAAGTGGGCGCTGCCCGCGCAGGGCGGCCTGGATCTGCTCTAAGGCGATGTGGGGGCGCTGCCCTGTGAGCTGGCGGGCTTGGGGTGGGGTTTGCGCTTCTTCACAGGAGGCGGCGGCGCACAGGGGGCTGGAGCAGGGGCGGGCGGGATGGCGCGAAGGGCAGCCTGCTGATCGTGTACCTGCTGCTCCTGCGCGAGGGCGGCGGATTGGATGCTGTCGCCGAGTGCGCGCCGTCCGGCTTCAAGGCTCGTGATCGCCTGATCGAGCGCCGTGCTTTGCTGGCTGGGAGCGGAGGTCTTGCCTGCTTCGGAGACACGGAGGAGCACGTCGTATAGAGCCTCTACGTTGCGAAAGACGGGCAGCACCTGCACGACGGAGTTGGGCGCGCCATCGGCGGCTGCAAGCAGCGGCGGGAGCGTAGCGTCGAGATCGCGGCGGATGGAGTTGATGTTCGCGTCTGCCTCCTCGCGTATGGCGTTCGAGGTTTTCCATCTTTCGGGCTGCAGGAGTTCGAGCGTCTGGCGCAGGGTGTCGAGCGCAGGCTGCAGGATGGCGGATGGGGTCTTCGATGTCTGCGCGGCAGATGGCTGGGAGGGGACGGAGTCTTGTGCGGCGAACGCTGCTCCTGAGCCACAAAGAGTCGCGAGGAGAAGAGCGGAGGAAAAGAGTCGCATAGTGGTTACTCTCATGGGAAGGTCTGGGCCAGTCCCGCTTTTTTGTCTTGATGCACCTTGGGGGAGAAGACATCAGTTTAGATGTACTCGGGATATCTTGCGACCTTTTGGCCTGCAAGCGCAACTTTGGGTCAAATTGGGTGGCAAGGGGGTAAAGGCGAAATGCGGGACTCTCCACTGCGCAGCGCGATGGGAGTGGGCTGCTTCGGTCGAGATGACGGCGTTTTCGGTACGGCTTTAGGAAAGATGAAAACGGACGATGGAAGATTTGTGTTTGGGGTTGGGGCGGGGCGGGCTACAATCCGGCAACGATTTTTTCGGCTGATTCGCTACGGTCTGATTGAAGACTCGGCGGGCCGCTTCAGGAGATGACCGTGAACGATAGTTTGACAGTGGATAGCCAGGGGCCGGGGTTGAGCCAGGTGGAGCGGGTGGTGGATACGTTCGTTGCTCCGTCGAAGACCTTCAAGGATATTCTGCGGAGCACGAGCTGGTGGCTGCCGTTTGTGCTGCTGGTGATCGTGACGCTGGGGACTACGGTGGTGGTCGACAAACAGGTCGGCTTCGAGCGTGTGGCAGAGAACCAGATCCATCAAAATCCGAAGCAGGAAGAGAAGATGGCCGGGCTGACGCCGGAACAGAGGGCGGGCCAGATGCAGAAGATGGGCGTCGGCTATCGCTATACGAGCTATGGGTCGTTCGTCTTCATCCTGGTGTTCGTGGCAATCGCGGCGGCGATCTATTGGGCGAGCTTCAACTTCGGGCTGGGGGCGCAGACGACCTTCGGGCAGATGTTCGCGGTGTTTATGTATGCCTCGCTGCCGAGGCTGCTGATGGGATTATTGACGATTGTGACGCTACTGTTCGGGGGCAGCGCGGAGTCGTACGATATGCGGAACCCGGTGGGGACGAACCTTGCCTACTTCCTGCCCGACTCGTCGCCGGCAGTGAAGGCGTTTCTGAGCTTCTTTGACGTGTTCGGGCTGTGGGTGCTGGTGCTGCTGGTGATCGGGACGTCGATCGTGGCGAAGGTCTCGAAGGGCAAGGCTGCCGCGGTGGTGGTGGGGTGGTGGGTGCTGGGGCTGCTGATCAGCGTGGGGATTGCCGTGGCTACAAGCTAAAGCGATCGCGGATTTGCGCGGAGGAAGGCGTAACGGTGATTAGGGGATAAAGGCGGATAAAAACGGAGCCTGTCTTTTTTTGACATGGCTCCTTTTATCCTTCTTTTCCTTTTTGATCACCGTTACGCTTTTGGTCTTTAGCGGGGCTATTCGATCCAGCGCTTGAAGACGAGGGAGCCGTTGGTGCCGCCGAAGCCGAAGGAGTTGGAGAGGGCGTAGTCGATCTTCGCGGCCTGGGGCTTGTTGGGGACGTAGTTGAGGCGGCACTGGGGATCGAGCTCCACGATGTTCATGGTGGGGGGGACGATCTGCTGCTGCATGGCCATGATGGTGATGCCGGCCTCGAGGCCGCCGGCGCCGCCGAGGAGGTGGCCGGTCATGGACTTGGTGGAGCTGACGAGGAGCGTGTGGTTGGTGGCGCGCTCGCCGAAGACGTTCTCGATGGCCTTCGATTCGAGGGCATCGCCGAGAGGGGTCGAGGTGGCGTGTGCGTTGACGTAGTCGATCTGGTCGGGCGAGACGCCGGCGACCTTGAGCGCATGGAGCATGGAGCGGTAGCAGCCCTCGCCTTCGGGGGCCATGCCGGTCATGTGGAAGGCGTCGGCGGACATGCCGTAGCCGACGATTTCGGCGAGGATTTTGGCTCCGCGGGCTTTGGCGAACTCGAGCTCTTCGAGGATGAGGATGCCTGCACCCTCGCCGACGACGAAGCCGTCGCGATCTTTGTCGAAGGGGCGGCTGGCGTGCTCGGGGTCCTCATTGCGGGTGGAGAGGGCGCGCATGGCGGCGAAGCCAGCGACGCCGAGGGGGGTGATGGAGGCTTCGGTGCCGCCGGCGATCATGGCGTCGGCGTCGCCGCGCTGGATGATGCGGAAGGCATCGCCGATGGCGTGGGCGGAGGTGGTGCAGGCGGTGGCGGTGGCTTCGTTGGGTCCGCGCGCGCCGTATTTGATGGAGACGTGGCCGGCGGCGAGGTTAATGATGGAGCCGGGGATGAAGAAGGGCGAGACCTTGCGGGGGCCGCCGGAGAGCAGGTTGGAGTGCTCGCGCTCGATGACGTCGAAGCCGCCGATGCCGGAGCCGATGTGGACGCCGACGCGGTCTCGGTTGTCTTCGTTGACCTGAAGGCCGGCGTGGGCCATCGCCTCTGCCGAGGCGGCGAGGGCGAAATGAATGAAGCGGCCCATCTTGCGGGCCTCTTTTTTATCCACGAAGAGGAGGGGATCGAAGTCTTTTACCTCGGCCGCGAAACGGACGGGGTGACCGGTGAGGTCAAAGGCTTTAATCTCCGCCATACCGCTGCGGCCGGCCATGAGGCCTTCCCAGAGCTCGGGGGCGGTTTTGCCGACCCCGCAGATGAGGCCAAGGCCGGTGACGACGACGCGACGCTGCTCCATTTTTTACTTTGCCGCCTTCTGGTTCTTTTCGATGTAATCGACGGCATCTTTGACGGTTTTAATCTTTTCGGCGTCTTCGTCGGGGATCTGAATGTCGAAGGCTTCTTCGAACTGCATGACGAGCTCGACTACGTCGAGGGAGTCTGCCCCGAGATCTTCCTGAAAGCTTGCGCCTGGGGTGACTTCGGCTTCATCCACCTGAAGCTGCTCGACGATAATCTGTTTTACCTTTTCATCAACTGCTGCCATGTCTTTCTCCTGTTTAAGTCTGTAGTGCAAAACTGTGGATATGTGCGAGGTACTCAACACAGCCAATCCCAAGAATACTGAGCGACTAGGAGAGTGTAAAGCAAAGCGGGCGGAGGCGCGGGTGAACAGAAGGTGGAATGTCAAGGGGGACCAGAGATCTCATGGGGGAAATGCAGAATTGCATCCGGCTCATGCAGACCAGATGGAGTTCAGGGAGAAGGACTGGGGCCTGGCGATTTTGAATTGTCCGGACAGGGTGAGGGTGACGACGGGTTTGCCGGGGGTGCGGGTGTAGAAGCGGCGGGTGACGCAGAAGCGGTTGTCAAGGAAGACTTCGATGACGGAGTTGTCGATGAAGATGTGGAGGCCTGCCTGGGAGGGCAGGGGTTCGGGAATTTCAATGTCGATGTCATCGAGGCGGAGGGCACGGGGAGATTGAGCCTTGTCGGAGCGGATTTCGATAAGAGGGCCAGTCGGGTCGGAGACGTGGTAGGGGAGGGATTCGCCGGCGTTGGCGGACTGGAGGACGCAGCGGAACTCCTGACGGGTGTTGGGGAGCTGCGCCGGTTTGGGGTTGGGAGCGGAGCGGAGGCGTTCGATTTGCGGGGCCGGCTCCATGAGGAGGTCGTTGCCGTTGAGGGTGAGGATGCGGGGAAGGGAGAGCATGCCGGACCATCCGGCGCGGCTGTAGTCGGCTTGGGGACGGGTTTCGGTGAGCCAGCCCCAGAGGATGCGATTGCCGTGGGCGTCCAACTGGGTCTTGGGGGCGTAGTAAGTGCCGTAGTCGAGCCGGCCGGTACGTTCGGGGTGGAAGAGCATGGTGGCTTTGTCGAGGGTGCCGGAGTGCCAGAGGGTTTTGCCCTGGGTGGAGTAGATAAGGACGTGCTTGCCGCCGGTGCCGAGGGGGAAGAAGTCGGGGCACTCCCACATCTCTCCGGTGTCTACAGGATTGGCGCCGGGGGTGCCGCGCCATTTGCCCTGAAGCATGGGGTGGAGGTACTCCCAGGTGCGGAGGTCCTGTGAGCGGTAGAGGAGGACGTTGCCGCCGACCTTGGGGATGCCGGAGCCGATGAGCGTGTAGAAGTGGTCTCCATCGCGCCACGGTGCGGGGTCGCGAAAGCCGGTGACGCGCATTCCCGGGGGTGGGGATGGGATGACGGGCTGGGGGAGTTTCTTCCAGGTGCGGAGGGTGTCGTCGGTGGCGATGGCGAGGCACTGGGTCTCGCGGAAGTTATTGTGGCTGTCGCTGAGAGTAGCTTGCGCGATGGGGACGGTCTGGACGCCGGTGTAGAGGAGGTGGGGCGTGTTGTTGTAGACGATGGCGCTGCCGGTGAAGCAGCCCTGCGCGTCGGGGCCGTTGGGAGTGGGAGCGAGGGCGACGGGGAGGCGCTGCCAGTGGACCATGTCGGGGCTGACGATGTGGCCCCAGTGCATGTCTCCCCAGACGGCGGCGTGGGGGTTGTACTGATGAAACATGTGGTACTGGCCGCGCCAGTAGATGGGGCCGCAGGGGTCGTTCATCCAGCCGCGGGCGGGTTGGAGGTGGAAGGCGGGGCGCTGAGGGTCGGTGAGGGGCTGATCCTGTTCTTCGGCTAAGGCGCGTACTTCTGCTAAGGCGCGGCCCAGGGGTTTGGCTGCGCTGGCTGCGGCGGTGAGGGCGAGCGAAGCCAGGACGGAGCGACGGTTTAGGATCATGTGCCTCCGACGATGCGTACGATGCAGATGATTTTAGGGTGTATCGGCCTATTCGTTGCTATGGAAGAGCATGGCCTGACGGCCCACTGCGCGTGGGGCGGTCACTTCGTGACGTGTATACCCCCTTCGGGGTGGTGCTCCCGTTGGTCGCTGGGAAGAATCTTGGTGCCGACCATCGGGAGGACTGAGGCGAAGCCGGTATACTCCCCACGAAGTGGGCGCCGCCCGCGCAGGGCGCCTCTTTAGTCGTCGTCGGCGGAGGCGGCGAGGAGGGGGGCTATGCCGTTTCCCTCTTCGAAGCCGATGAGATTGGAGAGGGGAGGGGAACTGTCCACTTCGCCGACCTCGCGGAGAGTGCGGTTGATGGCGCGGGTGCGGACGCCGAGCTTCTGGATGGTGTTCTGCACGGTACCGACCTGGGACTCCATCTTGGTCATGAGGGTTTCGAAGGTGTTGAACTCGCGCTTGGTGCCTTCGAGGACCTTCCAGACCTCATCGCCCTTCTCCTGGATGGCGAGCATGTGGAAGCCCATCTGGAAGCTGGTGAGGATGGCGGAGAGGGTGCTGGGGCCGGCGATGGTGACCTGGCATTTGGACTGAATCTCGGCCTGCAGGGCGTCGCGGCGCATGACCTCGGCGTAGAGGCCTTCGGTGGGGAGGAACATGATGGCGTGGGGCGTGGTGATGGGCGGATTGATGTATTTTTTGCAGATGCGGTCGCCTTCGGTGCGGATGGCGGCCTCGAAGGCTTTGCCGGCGACTGCGATGCTCTCGGGGATGTTGCTCTCGTAGGCGGCTTCGAGGCGCTCCCAGTCTTCGCGGGGAAACTTGGCGTCGATGGGGAGGAGAGTTTCGCCGGCGTGGCTGGGGAAGCGGACGGCGAACTCGACGACCTCCTGGGTGCCCTCCTTGACCTTGGCGTTGCGGAGGAACTGGCTGGGGGCGAGCATCTGTTCGAGCAGCATGCCGAGCTGGACTTCGGCGAAGCCTCCGCGTGATTTGACGTTGGTGAAGATGCGGCTGAGGTCGTTGATGCCGTCGGAGAGCTTGGTCATCTCGCCGAGGCCGGTGTGGACCTTGTTGAGCTGGTCGGTGACCTGGCCGAAGGATTCGGTGAGGCGGGTCTGGAGGGTGTCGTTGAGCTTTTCGTCGACGGTCTGGCGCATCTTCTCGAGTTCTTTGGAGTTGTCGTCGTTGAGCTTGGTGAGGCGCTCTTCGACGGCGGTGCGGAGCTGGTTCTGGAGGGTGGTGTTGCTGGCCATGAGCTCGTTGAGCTTAGCGTTGAGGGCTTCGCGAAGGTTGGTGTGGCGCTCGTTGGTGTCGTGGGTGAATTCGGCGATACGCCTTGAGATGGCGTCCATGTGGTGCTGGACGGACTCGCGGAGGAGGTCGTCGGAGGTCTTGTTGTCGGTGCGGAAGGCGGCGAGGCCGGTATTGAGAGTGGCGCCGAGGGTGGCGATGCTGGCGGTGACCTCGGTGCGGAGGGCGGCGAAGGCGGTCTCGCTGGCCTGGCGGGTGCGCTGGGCCTCGGTGGCGATGTCGGTGCGCATCTGGGCGAAGGAGGCGCGGATGTGGTCGTCGGCTGCCTGCTGGCGGGCGTCGAGGCGGGCGAGCTGGGTGGGGAGGGTTTCGGCGAGCTGGGTGAGGCGGGGGTCCTGCGGTGAGGGTGCCTGCTTGCGGAGCAGGAGGAAGAGGACGGCGAGGAGGGTGACGATCTGGAGGATGAGGAGGGGGATCGGCATTTCGTTTTTCCTTCGCCAAAGGATAGCATCTGGCCGTGTGAGGTTTTAGGCGAAGGAGGCTCCGGTTTGAATATGACTTGAAGTCTTTAGACTTAGCGGCCTCTTGTCTCGTCTATCTTTAGATGGCCGCTGTGCCGGGACTTTAGAGTCTGTTCGATGACGGAAGGCTTAACGCGGATTTACAGCGATGACACGGATTTAAGAACAGGCAACGGCGAACGTGGGGGTCTCTCTGCTGCTTCGGTCGAGATGACGAGTTTTTTGGGGTGAACAGGTTCTTATAGCCGCAGGTTTAACGGAGACCCTCTCGGCCTTCACTGAAAGAAGGAAGATATGTCGATCGCAATACGTCTTTGGGCTCTGCTTCTCGTTGCTTTTCTGCCTTGTACCGCACCGGCGTCTGGACAGGAGGACGCTAGCACAGGCCGGTCCTCCCTATCACGTTCTTCCCAACCAAAGATGTATCTGGATGTTGTCGTCACGACGAGGTCTGGAGCGCCGGTCACCGGACTGCAGCAACAGGATTTCACCCTTCTCGATAACAAGGCACCCCAGGCAATTACGTCCTTCCAGGCCTTTGGGGGTAGCCAGGCTCCAGTCGAGGTGATCCTCCTCGTCGATGCGGTCAATATTCCGTATACGCGCCTGGTGTATGAGCGCGATCAGATCGGCAAATTTCTGCGCGCGAATGGCGGGCGCCTGGCGCACCCGACCGCGCTTGCGATCTTTACCGACACCGGGACACAGATTCAAGAGGGCTCGAGCGACGGCAATGCTCTCAGCGCCTCTCTCGATCAGGCCGACATCGGTCTTCGCGGCGCCAGCGTCCGTCGTTCCAGCGGCATCTATGGCGCCGAGGAGCGGGTTCAACTTTCGCTCAGGACGCTTCAGCAACTTGCGGCCCGCGAAGCTGCGCGGCCGGGACGCAAGATCGTCCTGTGGGTGTCGCCGGGCTGGCCACTGCTCTCCGGGCCTCGGGTCGATCTCAGCGCGAAGCAGCAGCGGCAGATCTTTGCTGAGATCGTCAACCTGTCTACTGCACTGCGGGAGGCGCGTATGACGCTGTACAGCATCGATCCCCTTGGGGCAGGCGAATCGGTTCTTCGGGGCTCTTACTACCAGGAGTTCGTCAAGGGCGTGAGCAAGCCGGATAAGGTAGACATCGGAGACCTCGGGCTGCAGGTGCTGGCTGCCCAGACGGGTGGGCTCGCCCTCAACGCCAGCAACGACGTCACGGCGCTGCTGCAGAGATGCATGGCGGATACGGAGGCCTACTACGAGCTCTCCTTCGATTCGCTTCCTGCCGATCATCGTGACGACTACCACCATCTTGAGGTTCAGATTGCGAAGCCCGGGTTTGTGGCGCGTGCCCGCCAGGGCTATTATTCGCAACCGCAATAGGGCTCTTCGTGTGGAGGGCGGGTTCCGGGGGGTTGTGAGCTCGTGGCGCAGTTTAAACTGAGGGACGGCGGCTGCGGTGCAGGGCTTGCCGAGGAGGGTTGATGCCGATTGCGAACTACAGTGTGCTGGCGGGTGATCCGGTTGCCGGGAAGGTGGTGACGGGATCGAGTACGCACTATCAGATCACGATGAATGCCGCGGGTGGGCCATTTACGGTGGCGGTGAATATTCAGTCGGTGGATGGGTCGGAGGTTCTGTACGCGATTGAAGAGGGTTTTACGCCGCCGGATGAGGCTGGGTTGCTGGCGCTGCCGATGGGGATGACGGCGTTGAAGAGCGCGCCGGGTGGACTGGCGCTGGATTTTGTGCGGTCGGAGGCTGGTGGAAGGCCGATGATTACGCGGGAGCAGATGACCTTGTTGCCGCAGGTGCGGGCGAAGGGCAGCGAAGAGGAGCGGATGCTGAACCGCGTTCGAGCGGCGGCGCTGCAGAACGCGGTGGTGACGCTGCTGAATATGACGATCGCGGACAAGGATGGCGTGATCTATGCGTTTGGGAGCGCGTTCTCGGATAACGGGAAGGTGGATGGGATTCACGATATCCATATGAACCAGGGGAATCCCATAAAAAATCATGGCGGGGACAATGGGGTGTGGCAGGACGGGGCGTTGTTGATCCATCTGCCGTCGAAGGGGACGTGGACGGCGGTGTTCATCGCGTTTCAGACGGAGTCGTGGACGACGGATGGGGCGGGGAATCCGATTTAGAGGGTGATGAGGATGCGGTCGGCGATGGCGGCGGACTCGGCGGCGGCGCGGACATCGTGTGTGCGGATGATGTGGGCTCCGGCCAGGATGGCGGTTACGTGGGCGGCGTTGGTGGCATGGATGCGGTCTTCGATGGAGGGCAGGGTGTCTTTGAGGACGGCGGCCAGAGCGGGAGACTGGAACAAGGTCTGGGCGAGGAAGCTTTTGCGCGAGATTCCGGCGAGGATGGGGAGGTTGAACTGGCGGAGCTGGTCAAGGTGCGCGAGCAGGGGATAGTTCTCCTCCATGCGCTTGCCGAAGCCGAAGCCGGGGTCGAGGATCATCTTGTTGCGGGGGATGCCGGCGATGGAGGCGGCTTCGAGGCGTCCCTTGAGCTCGCTGAGAACGAGGGGCATGACGCGGTTCTGGGCGAGAGGCGGGAGGTATTGCCAGTCCTGGGGGCGTCCGCGGGTGTGCATGAGAGCGACG
>Ga0193753_10000791_pt1 | contig 29512 bp, 26 predicted proteins | sample H1c2metaG_FD_144925 | JGI IMG/M metagenome (GOLD analysis project Ga0193753, IMG submission 144925) | Soil microbial communities from a riparian zone of the East river system, Colorado, United States - H1c2 | ecosystem: Environmental > Terrestrial > Soil > Riparian zone | place: USA: East...
ATCGAAGCGAGCACCACCGTGAGCAGGAGCGCGATGCGCAGGCACGCCGCAAATGCTCGGCGCGCTCGAAGTGGATCGCGCGCACCGAGGGCTCGGGCCATCAGCGCGACCGAGGCGGAGCCGATCGCAATCAGGCTGGCCTGAACCAGCATCAAGAACTGTGCTGCGTACCCGACGGCCGCGAGCGTCAGCGTGCCGAGCCGTCCGAGCATCAACACGTCGATCAGCGGCACGGCGTTCGCCATGATCTGTCCGACGATCACCGGCCAGGTGAGCGCGATGATCTCCGCCGCCGTCCGCTGCGGATTGCGTGCGCCGCCGAGCTCGGCTGTGTCGAGCGCTTCTGGGATCAGCGAATCGGGTTCATCACTGGAGAAAGGAGGACTCACGAACGCCCTGTCTGTACCCGATCCGAGCGGGTGCGCCAGCGGTTCGCGCGAGGACGCGTTGCGGCTACAACCGCGGCTCAGCAAGTTCAGTCAGCTGCGCAGACTTCGAACGCTGGCAAAGTACTTCACTGCGCAGTGGCGGGTTCTTCTTTGAGCGTGATGTAGGCGCGGCGCTTCAACACGCCGGCCTTCAGCTCGAAGCCGTCTCGCTTCATCCAAATGGAGCTCGACTTGAATCCCGGCTTCTTCGCCGTGACCTTGATTCGGTCAGGCATCGAGCCGAGGTTGATCGTCGCTGGCGTCGTGAGTGTCGCCTTCTCGTCGATCGTCACCGTCGCTCCGTTCGGCTGAGACACGAAGTCGACCACGTAGTCGGGCTCACCGGCGACGCTCGGGAACAGCGGCTCGGTGGTAGACGCGGCCGCGGGTTCAGCCGCTGCAGCTGCTGGCTTCACTTCGGCCGCAGGTGCGGGCGTGGGTTCTGCCGCTTTCGCCTGCGGAGCAGCGGCGGCGGGTTCGGGCGTGGGCTCAGCCTTCGGCGCGGAAGGTTCTGTTGGTTGTGGCGCTTGCGGCGCCAGCGTCGGGCTTGCCGCTGAGGGCTGCGGGGTAGGTGAGGCTGGTGCTGCGGTGTCGGTCGGTGTCTCCGGCGTGACCGCAGTCTTCTCCGGCCCGAGGCCGCGGCGGTCCGCGATCGCGATCGCGATCAGCGCGAGTACGATCACAAAGGCCCATAACTTCCAGCCGAATCGACTCGGCTTCGGTGCGGGCGGACGCGAGCTTCCGGTCGCGCCGAGGCTCGTCCGGCCTTCGTCCAAGGAGTCTCCGACATCGCCCGCCGCTCTCGGCTGCAGATCGTCGACGACCGCCGGTGCAGACTGGGGCCAACGCTCGGCTTCGCCCGGCTCGTCGTCCAGCGCCGCTTGCTTCGCGGTCGCCCCGCCGAGCGACTCGCCACGCTGGGGGAGCTCGCCGCCCGCTGCGGCAGCCGGTGGAGTCGAAGGCACGAGCTTCACTGGACTCGGAGACGCAGGTTCCGGGCTGAACGACGCGGATGCCCCGCCGCCCGCGGCTGCCAAGCGATGCTCCGGCGCAGCCGAAACGCTTCGCGCTTGAACGCCCGCTTCGGCGAGACGCGCCACGATTTCCTCGATCAGCTCGCGGCTGCCCGCTTCCAGCTTCACGAACTTCACGCCCATGCCGCTCGGCCCGTGCTCGCTCGACTCTCGCCGCAACCAGACCACGCGAGCGACGCCGCGGATTTTGGATTCGGTGTTACCGCTGTCGGTCTCGCACTCGAGCTTCAACAGCGTGCCAGCTGGCGCAGGCGCAGCCGACAAGATGAACATTCCGCCGATCGAGACATCGCTGCACGACTCGTTGGCGTACTCGAAAGTAGTGGGGCTCCGGTAGCGCGCTACCAGAGACACCACTGCTCGCATGTCCTTGCGGGACTTATTCGAACCCACAGTATTCCCTACGCGGTGCGTGGCATCCGTGATTGTTCACCACCGCCCGCGCGTGAGAAACGCGAGGCTGGGCACCCATGCGCGCAGCATAGAACCTTTTGGTTGGTCCTGAAAAGTTCAACGAGTGGGGCAAGCCTGCCGGGTTCAGCCAGCAGCCCTTAAAACGGCGCGGCCCCGAAAGCGCCTTTCCTGGGTGCGCTCGGGGCCGTAGGTCGAATCAAAGAAGTGGTGCACAGCCGGCGCACCGGAAGACGCGCATCAATTAAGCGTCAGGCTTGAGCTCGCTTGCTCTCGCGCGGGCTCGGTTCCGAATTCGCCCACGGCATGAAAGCCATCAACTTGCGCTTGCGGACGAACTCTTCGAGCACCTGCCGGTGCGGATCGTCCAGGTTGAGGAAGCGCACGCCGATGCCCGACTGCATCGAAGGGCGAGATGTCGCTCTGCGCCACATGATCTCGCAGAGCGCACTGATCGCGTCTGTGTCTTCGAGTGCGAACGAGACCTGAATGCGTTGGCCTACCAGAAACGTATCTCTCGACATCTGATCGTTTGGCAGCGGAATGAACGCACCGCCGAAGCCGATGTTCCCGAACTCGACTTCCATTCGGTCGTCGATACGAGCGGGGACGTCTGCGTCGACACGCATCAAGCGACTACGTTCGTACGGCGTTTCGACGAAGTGCTCGAGGATCGCAAACACCAAGCGATCGATCGCGACCGGCTTCACGAACAAGCCGCCCGCACCGCGCTCCACCCACTGCTTGCGAGACGTGCTCGAGTCGCCCGTCGTCAGCAGCACGAGCGGGTTCTTTCCGTAACGCGCCACGATGTCGCCAAGGACGCCGCTCCCGGTCGAACCCGGCAACCCCAAGTCGGCGATCACGACGTCGGTTCGCAATTCGGCGACGCGCTGGACGGCGCGAGTCGAATCGTTTTCTTCTTCCACTCGCATGTTGCGAGCTTGCAGCGCGTCGCGGACGCTTGCGCGCACGCGAGCGTCGGGCTCGAGTAAGAGCACCGACGGACGCTTGATGAACGGTTGCAAGCTCGCGTGATGACCGATCGCATTTTTGAGGAACAGCGCGAGCAAGCCCGCTTTGCTGTTCGTCCCCGTGCGACGGAACACGTTCTTGAAATGGTTGTGCACCGTGTTCTGGCTGAGACCAAGGCGTTCAGCGATCATCGAAACGGTGCTGAGCCCCGACAGCAGCAGGAACACGACGTCGTATTCACGAGCAGTGAGCTCATAACGATCGGCAAATCGCTCGAGTTCTGATCGGAGTAGTGATGTCGTGGCGCTCACTCGATTCGATCCTTGGTGCACGCCAAAAAATGAGGTGCGATCGTATGGTATGCGTCCGGACAAATGAATCCCCCAAATTGGCTAGTACTGCATGATTTGCGTCGAGATATCAGAGAGTTACGGTGGCGCAGGGAGACGCATACACGCCCCATGACGGAACGGCGCTCGCTTTTCCCCCGGTGCCCCGCACGTGTCGTTCGACATCGTCTGCGTCACTAGCGAACCGTGGTGTCGTACCAACCCACTGAAAACACGCCGGCGAGCTAGTGAGCGAGATAATAACTAGCCGCGTTTCAAGTCGTGTCACCCCTATGGGTGACACTGATACGAATTTTGCCAGCCAACGCAAAGCTGGCTCGCACCCACAGTAGCCGAACGCTTTTCAATGGCGTGTTCACGGCGTGATTTTCAGGGCGTGCTCATGTAGTCGTCCTGTCCGCTCCTCGTAGTGCTCTCGGCTATCCCTTTCGGCCCATTCGACCACTGCGCCACTTCGCGTAACGCGAAGCGCGAGCCCGATGCAAAAAATCGTGCCGTGTCGAGAGATTGAACACGAGATTCGTGCGCTGCCGCACTGGAGTTGAAGGCTCTCCGCGATTGCTTGCAGCTGATGGCTGCGGCGAGTCGTTGTATCGAGTCTCGACCGACCGGAAAGGGTGCCGCGAGCCGCCAGCTTGTGCGCAGTCGGGCCGCGTGGTAGCGCTCGTTCTACAGTTGAGACCCTCGTTCTGATATATGGAACACAGCGCAGCCACGGTCGAGAAGGCCATCGACGTTCTCTTTCACCTGCATGACCGGCGTGAGCCCTGGGGCGTGAGCGACCTCGGCCGCGCGCTGAATCTGCCGAAGAGCAGCGTGCATCGCTTGCTCGTATCGCTACGCCGGCGCGGCCTCGTCGAAAGTGACGAGCGCGGCCGCTATCGGCCCGGTATTGCGCTTTTGGCGCTCGGACTCGGTGTGCTCGAGCGCGAGCCGCTCGTCGCTGCGGCACGGACAGTGCTCGAAGAAGCCGCGGCTCAACTCGATGAAACGTTCTTCTTGGTCGCAGCGCGCGCGGGGAAGCTCACCGTGCTCGACAAGGTCGAAGGGACGGGCTTCTTGCGTGCAGCACCGCGTGTCGGTGTGGCCGTGCCGGCGCGCCTGACGGCCGTCGGAAAGTTGTATCTAGCCCACGCGCCGGATGCTCTCGTCGGCGCGGACGCGACTGAGTCGCAGAGCACCGAGCGGCTAGAGCGAGACATCGCGCTCGTGCGTCGGCGCGGCTATGCCGAGAACCTGGGCGAGTGGATCGAAGGTTTGGCCGTGTTTGCCGCCCCGGTCTTCGCCCACGGCCGCATGATCGGCGCGATCGCAACTGCGTTGCCGACGCAACGGCTCGCGCGCGTGGACAAGAAGGTCGTGATCGAACAGGTGATTCGCGCAGCAGAACGCGCGGGCGATCGGCTGGCCGGCAAACAACTGTAGAGCCTCAGCCCTTACCCGCGACCAACATCATCGACGCATTGCCGAGCGCGAGGTCCTTGCCTTCTTCGCTCTTCACTTTGCTCTCGGCGTGCACGATGCGCTTGCCCATGTGCACGACGCGCGACTCGCAGATCGCAAGCCCGCTCGAGATCGGACGCAAGTATTTGATGTGCAAGTCGACCGTGGACATCGCGCCCTTGGTTTCCCGGATGACCGAGTATTCGTCGGTCATCAGCATCGCCTGCGTGATGCCCGCGTCGATCAACGTCGCGAGAATTCCGCCGTGCAGCACGCCGTTCGGGTTGTGCAGCTCGGGCCGCAGTCGAATCTGACACTTCGAAAACCCAGGACCACAATCGAGGACTTCGAATCCCACCAAGTTGAAGAACGGAAAATCCTTCGCGAACTCGAGCAGCTTGGACTTTAGTTTTTCAGGATCGCGGCCGGACATGCGTGGGGCATACCACAAGTCCGCCCGTGTTAGGCCGGGCGGACCCGCTCGGGATGCGTGTACAGGTTGAACGCGTCGCCTCGGGCGAAGCCTGCGAGTGTCACTCCCAATGCATCCGCAGTGTCGATCGCGAGCGACGTCGGCGCCGACACCGAGACCACCACTGCCATGCGAGCCGCCGCGGCTTTTTGAATGATCTCGAAGCTCGTCCGACCGCTCACGGCGAGCACTTGAGCCACCGCGCGATCGGCCGTCAGCAGCTCCGCGAAGAGCAGCTTGCCGACCACCTTGTCGACCGCGTTGTGCCGGCCCACGTCCTCGCCCGACGCGAGTTCCTCGCCGTCGGCCGACAGCGCGAGTGCGCCGTGCATTGCGCCGGTGCGCGCAAACGAGCGCTGCGCACGCGCCAACCGCTCGACGCTGGCCGCCACCGCTTCGCTGCTGATCGTGCCCGTGTTCGGAACGCGGCCCAGCCTCCCGATCAAGTCGTCGATGCGCTCGCGACCGCAGACGCCGCACGCCGAGCTCACGATCGTACCGCGCCGTTCGGTCACGCGTTCGGGGGCGAGCACCGTTCCCGGACCAGGCGCGACGTCGACGAGGTTGCCGTAGCCGGCGTCCGTCGGCCGGCCGCAGTGCGCGATCTTTCCGAGATCGGCGAGGCCTTGGATGATGCCTTCGCTGTACAAGAAGCCGGCCGTGAGAACGTGGTCGTCGCCCGGCGTGCGCATGATCGTCGCGAACGTGTCGCCGGCCAGGCGAATCTCGAGCGGCTCTTCCACCGCAATCTCGTCGGTGCTCGCCGCTGACGGCTGCGATTCCGAGACGCGTCGCCGCTCCAGGCTGCGGAGCACGATACGTTGGCGGTCTGCGGACTTGGGTTCACTCATGGCACGGCGTCGAGTTCTACGGTGGGTTCCCCACTATAGCGCTCAAACCGTGCCGTGCTTTTTCTAGTACCCCCAGTAGCGCCGTGCCGTCTTCACGACGAGCTCGAGCTTCTGCCACTGGTCTTCCTCGCTCACGAGATTACCCGTGAGCGTCGATGCGAACCCGCACTGCGGTGATAGCGCGAGCCGCGCAGGGTCGAGCAGGCGGCTCGCTTCGTCGAGCTCGCGGAGCAGCTGGTCCTCGGTTTCCAGCTTCGCCGCCTTCGAGCTCACTAAACCGAGCACGACGACCGAATCCCCGGGCGGCACGTAGCGCAGCGCGGAATAGTCGCCCATGCGCTGCTTGTCCTCCCACTCGATCAAGAACGAGTCGTAGGGCAACGCGAACATCGATTCCGCGACTTTGTCGAGCGCACCCTCCGCGACGTGCCGCGATTGGTTGTTGCCGCGACACACGTGCATGCCGGTTCGAACGTGCTTCGGGACATCCGCGATCACTTCGCGGTCTGCCCACAGCGCAAGCTCGAGGGTTTCCTTCCACGAGAAACCGTTGCGCTCGAATCGCGCGCACCAATCGGGGTCGCACAAGAACGGGTAGACCGGGAAGTCCAGCTGCACGTAACGGCAGCCCGCCGCGATCGCGTCCGCGATCATGCGCTTCTCGATCGCGACGACGTGCTCGACGAGCTCGCGGTGCGAGCCGTACGCGTGCCCGTTGATCTCCGCTTTGTAGTTGCCGGGTAGGGCGAGAAACGATCCGGCCGGGAACGTGAGCTTGTACGCGTGGTCGGTGAGGCCCGACAGAAAGCTCGCCTCGCGCGCGGCGGGACTATCGATCTGCTGCAAGCGGTCCGTGACGTACTGCATGTTCCACTCGATCACGGTTCCGTCGGCAGCTTTGAACCTCGCCTTCGCAACCTCGCTCGAAAAACCGGTGATGCCGTCGAAGAGCGAGTTCAAAAACATGTAGCGGCGAAACTCGCCGTCGGTGACCACGTCGAGGCCGAGGTCGACCTGACGCTTCACCACGCGGCGGATCTCTTCTTCCGCGATCGCGTAGAGCGCGTCCAAGCCGCGCGAGCGTTCGGCGGCTTCGATCGCGACGTGCCCTGGCGCATACACGGCTTGATTGGCGGCGATCAATGCCTGCGAGCGTTTGAGACTGCCGACCTGTTCGGCGCGAGGAATGAGTGTGCGGCTCATGATTTTTCTTTGCTCGGGGTTCGTTCGGGAGGTTGCGGTCCGCGCTGCATGTTTCGCGCGATCAGATCGGTGCGTGCTTGCTGGTACTGCTCGGGCGTCGGCGCTTGGCCGGGTTGCTTGAGTGCGTGGTAGTCGGAGCCGAGCGCGACGCCCAAGCTCACCTTCGTGACGTTCGCTGCGAAGCCCCGACCGACCGGCGCGGGGCCTTCGACGACCGTATTGCTGAGCCGGCCGATGCCATCGACTTCGACCTCGACCCGGTCGCCGGGAAACATCGGGCGCGAGTGCCACGGTGTTCCGGTCAGCACGACGTCTCCTGGCGCGAGCGTGAGATGCCGCGTGAGATCTTCGAACAGCAGATCGATTCCCCACACCATCTCGGCGACCGCGCCTTCCTGAACTTTCACGCCGTTCAGATACGTGCGAAGGACCGACTTACGGATGTCGAAACCGCGAACGAGACCGGGGCCGATCGGACAGAAACCGTCTTGGCCTTTGACGCGCAGCATCGAGCCCGAGTCGGTGTCGCGAAAGTCGTGCGCGCCCACGTCATTCGCGCAGGCGAACCCGGCCAAGTGATCCCAGACGTCGTCCGCGCGCACGCACCGCATCGGCCGCCCGACGACCGCCGCGATTTCGCCCTCGTAGTTGAGTAGCTTGCAGTCTGCCGGCCGCACGAGCTCGCCGCGATGCGCGTTGATCGCCGCCGCTGGCTTCAGGAAGTACGTCGGCTGATCGTTGCCGAGCTCGCGCCCGAACTCGACTGCGCGCGACCGATAGTTGAGGTGCACGCACACGATCGTGCGCGGCTCCACCGCCGGTGCGTAGGTCGCCGTCGCTTCAGGAACCGTTCGCCCGTCCCCGAGCACGAGCTGCTCGCCTTCGAGCTGCGCGTAGTGCGTGCGCCCTGCGACGACCACGCGCCGAAGCTCTTCGCGTGGACCCTCGAGAACGTTGCCGCTCACAGCGGCTCGACCTTTCCGCCGAGTACGGAGAACGCCATCGAGAACACGTAACCCGCGCCGACTTTCACCGGCCCGAGCGGCGAGAGCTCCTCGTATTCGGTCGCGCCGAGCTCGAGGCTCGCTGAACCGGTGTAGATCGTGCCGCACTCGAAGTTTGCGATCGTGCCGAGCTGCAACTCGTGCACCGACGGCTCGCTGCGATCGATCGACGGAAACAAGCGCGTGTGCACGAGTGGCAACGTCGCTGATTTCGGCAAACGTTCAGTCTTCGTCTCGAGCCGCACCGAGGCTGTCAGCACGCGCCGCCCATGGCTGGTCGTATGCGCCGTGAAGAGCGAGCCCTCTTCTTTGCGAACACCGCCGCGACCGAGCTCGATCGGCCGCGTCATCGCAATTTGTCCGAGCTTCTTTGGAAAGCCCTGAATCTGTCCGCGCAGCAGCGAGAGCTCGCTATCGACCCAAATGAACGGCACACGTCCAACCTTCTTGTCGCCGCGCACCGCGTGCAACACCACAAAGGCTTCGTGGTATTGGCCGACCGCAGGATCCGCGACCACGCGGTCGTCGTTGTCGCTCGCGGAGCACCAATCCGCGAACACGACGCTCGCTGCGCCGTCCGGTGCTGGCTCGAGACCCTTCGGTAACAGCGCTGCGACCGCATCCGGGGGTGCGTTGAAATCCACCGCGATGATCTCGCCCGAGTAGTGCCAAGGCGGTGGCGCGACGATCGATGAACGGCCAGTCGCAGTTTGCGGAAGTGTCCAACCTTGCAATGTCATGTGCGAATCTCCTCGACCGAAACAGTGGCGTCTTTGCAGTCGAACCACATGTGCACTTGGCCGGTGCCGACTGCGTTTTCGTAGGCGGACAGCTGCTCGCCGCGCCTGCGGCACGCCGCCCCGCCGATCGCGCCGAGTGCCATCAAGTAGTGCGCGAAGCGGCCTTCCGGGTGAAAGCGCTCGCGATAGTCCGGGTAGAGCTCGAGAACTGTCGCGTGCTCGCCACGCTCCCAGAGCTGCAGAATACGCGCGTCGATCTCACGCGCGTCGCTCGAGATCACGTGCGAGGGATCGTACGCGAAGTGCTCGCGGATCGAGTCGAGCGGCCAGAACGTGTGACTCATGCCGCCGCTGCCGAGCAGTGCAATGCGCCCCGTCGGTAGACGCCGTGCAGCCTCTGCGAGCGCTTCGCCGACCGCGAGGTAGTAGCCAGCCGACGCGGTCTGAACGATGCCGCACGACAACACCTTCTCGCGGGTGCGCAAGTGATGCACGAGGTTGATCGTCGGGTAGTGCCGCGGCAGCGAGGGCGTCGAGACGTTGACCGTGAAGAGCTCGCGCTCTTTGCCGACTGCGTGCCAAGCCGCAGCCAGCTCCGGTGCGCCCGGATAGTCGTACGGCAGATCGCAGATGTTTCGCGGCATCTCGTCGCTCGTGTACAGCCCTTTGAAATGCGGGGCGCCTGCGATCACGTGTTCGGTCGTCGTGAACCAATGCGTGTCGAAGATCACGAGGGTATCCACCTCGAGCGCTGCGAGCTTCTCGCGGATCAGACGGTAGCCGGGTTCGATCAAGGTCGTGTCGCGGCCCGTCCCTCCGAGCGCGACGCGCACCTTCTCCGGCACCATCACCATCGGTTGATGGGCGACTACCGCCGCTGCGACGATCTCAGCCATGGCTCGGCCTCGCGCTCGTCTCGCTGAATGTGCCGGGTTTCACCGCGACATTCTTCAAGTCGCAGTAAAAGTCGAAACTCCACGTGCCACCTTCACGGCCGATTCCAGAGTCACGTGCGCCGCCGAACGGTGCGCCGAGCTCGCGCACGAAATAACAGTTCACCCAGACCGTTCCCGCGACGACACTCGCTGCAACGCGCTCTGCCTTGGCCGCGTCGCGCGTGTAGACCATCGCGGCGAGCCCGTAGTCAGTCGCATTCGCCAACTCGATCGCATCGGCTTCGCGCTCGAATGGTTGCCAGGTCAGCACCGGTCCGAACACTTCGTTGCGAACGATCTCGGCATCGGGTGCGACGCCGCTGAGGATTGTCGGTTGGTAGTACAAACCTCCGAGCGAGTGCGGCCCGCCTCCGAGCAACGCTTTTGCGCCTGCTTCGAGCGCGCGCGACACGAATCCGGACACGCGCTCGAGTTGCCGCGGATGAATCAGGGGGCCGACGCGCACGCCTTTTTGGCGCGGATCACCGACCGTGTACGGCTGGGCAGCTTTCAAGACGCGCGCGCGAAAATCTTCTTCGATCGAAGCTTCGACCAAGATGCGCGTGCCGGCGAGACAGACTTGACCGGCGTTGTTGAACTGCGCGGCGACGTTTGCGGCTGCGTCGTCCAAGTCTGCATCCGCGAACACGAGAAACGGAGACTTCCCGCCGAGCTCGAGGCTCACCGGCGTGATGTTGTTCGCCGCAGCAGCAGCGACGCGGCGGCCCGTCGCGGTCGAACCGGTGAAGCTGATCCGATCGACGTCTGGATGCTCGACGAGCGCTTGCCCCGCTTCGGAGCCGAGCCCTTGCACGACGTTGAACACGCCGGCAGGAACGCCTGCTGCCGCCGCGAGCTGCGCGAGCAACGAGCACGACAGCGGTGCCCACTCCGGTGGCTTGAGCACGACGGTATTGCCGGCCGCGAGCGCAGGCCCGATCTTCCAGGTCGACAACATGAGCGGCGCGTTCCAAGGCGTGATGAGCGCCGCCACGCCGGCGGGCTCGTAGCGGACGCGATTGTCGATCTCCGGGCTCGAGATCGGCGGATGCTCCAGCGTACGCGCAGCCTTCGCGAAGTAGCTGATGTTGTGCGCCGCGCGGTCGACGATGCGCTTCTGATTCGCGATCAGCAGCGACCCGTTGTCGGCGGTCTCGGCCGCCGACAGCTGCCCTTTGTGCTCGAGGATGGCTGACGCGAAGCGATCGAGGATCGCGCCGCGGCCTTCCGGGCCGAGTGCGGCCCAGGCCGGAAACGCATCGCGGGCCGCGTGTACCGCCTGGTCGACCTCGGCAGCGCCACCCGCGGCGACTTCACCGAGGTTCTGCCCATCGATCGGCGAGAACACCTGGAACGTGCGCGAACCCATGGCGACGGGCGCGCCTCCGATCCAATGCCGACTTTCGACGCTGACTTCGCTGTTCGGGATCCGAATGCGGGTCGTAGTGGTCATGCCTCACTCCGCTCGATGAACTCGGGGACTGCGTTCCAATCCTGTTCGCGCTGCGCGAGCAGATGGTTCAAGCTCAACGTCCGCGACACGCTCGCGAGGTAGAACCGCTCGTACAGCTCGTTGCGTCCACCGAGCGCGGAACCGACGAAGTCCCACGCCGTTCGAAACAACTTCGCTCGATCCTGCGCGGTCACCGAGCGCGCACCGCGCAAGTACTTCTCGAGCCTGGGGGCAAGCTCTGGCTGTTCGAACGCCGCGGCTTCGGGCGTCGCGATCAAGTTGTGCGCGCCGACCAACTTCAAGATCTCGTTCGCGCGTGCCATCCAACCGGGAACCATCGACCGTAGTGCACGGAACGGCCGATCGTCACAGAACCACGTACCGTCGCCATACTCGTGAGCACCCGCTTCCGCGGCCTTCACCGCAGCGCGCACGAGCGCCGAGTAGCACCAAAGCTCGCCGAGCAGCTGTTGGTTGTCGCTGCGGGCCCCGGCGTTTTGTGCTTCGACCATGCGGCTCGCAAGCTCGTACGCAAACTCGAGCTTCACCGCGGCGCGGATCGAAGTCTGCTGCATGACGTTGCCGGTCCAGCCGCTGCCCATGATCTTGTTGTAGATGTCGGTATCGCCGTCGATAAACACGCGGTCCCAGGGGACGACGACGTCGTCGAACACGATGAACGCGTCTTGCTCGTCGAAGCGGCTCGAGAACGGGCGATCGACCGTCGGGCCGCTCATGCCGTAGTGGTCGCGACAGATCGTGACCACGCCGCGCGTCGACATCGGCACCGAGAACGCGAGCGCGTATGCGGGGTCGGCGTTCTTCGGCAGCGGCTGCCCCGGATATACGAACAGCTCGTCCGCGAATGGTCCGAGCGTCGCGAGCAGGCGCGCGCCGCGCACCGTAATGCCGCGTGCGCTTTTATCGACGATCTTCAGCGCGAGCTCGCCGTTCACACCCGAGATGTCGTCGACGGACTTGTCCACGACCGGATGCACGATCGTGTGCGTGAGCGCGAGATCTTTCAGCGCGATTTCACGTTGAAAGCGCGTGAGCGCGGTCACCGCACGCGTGTTGCCGTTTTTGCCGAACACGTCGAGGCGCCCGGCGAAACCCGCGGTCGTCACGTTCACGTAGTCCGGTGTTCGACCGAGGTATCCCGCCGAATAACGAGCGAGCCGCTCGAGCGCGACCGCGCGACGCCGCAAGTCTTCCGCGCCCTTCGGAATCAGATGACTGACACCGATGCGCTCGCCCGACTCGGGATCGGCCATCAAGCACTCGTCCGCGTAGCGATGTTGCCAATCGAAGTAGCCGGCCAACCCCGCTCGCGTCCCTGCAAACGCAGGGTGCTCCGCGACGTCGACGCGTTTGCCGCCGAACCAGACCTCGCGACCGTCGCGCAAACCTTCCAGATACTCTTGACCTCGACGTGCGCCCATCACGGCCTCCGTTCGCGCTGAGATTGATCGGCATCGCGCCAGAATCGATCGCGAAGCACCCGCTTCAGAATCTTGCCCGGGCCAGACTTCGGGAGCGGCTCGAGCTGGATCTCGATGCGTTTGGGAACTTTGTAGCCGGCGATCAGCGTGCGGCAGTGCTGCCGCAGCGCTTCCGCGAGGAGCTCGTGTTCCGATGCCTCCGTCGCCAGGGTGACGACGACGGCATGCACGGCTTCTCCCCAAATCGGATCGGGAATGCCGAACACCGCGCACTCGAGCACGGCCGGATGCCGGTGCAAGACATCTTCGACTTCGATCGAGTAGACGTTTTCGGCGCCGGACACGATCATGTCCTTCAAGCGATCGACGACGAACAGATAGCCGCCTTCGCGAATCAGCCCGGCATCGCCCGTGCGATACCAACCGCCGCTCAGAGCTGCAGCCGTGGCCGCCGGATTTTGCCAATAGCCCGGCGTCACGTTTGGGCCGCGCACCGCGATCTCGCCGACTTCGCCGTCCTCGCACTCGACGCCGTCCGGACGCACGATGCGCACGGCGACACCGGGCGTCGCGCGGCCACATGAGCCAAGCAGCGGCGTTCCGATCGCGCGCTCTTCGTTGCGAAACGCTGTCACGACCGAGGCGGTCTCGGTCGCGCCGTAAAACTGTGCGAGCTCCGCGCCTGGAAACGCGCGTTCGGCCGCTTGAATCGTATCGGTCGCGATCGGCGAACCGGCGTGACCGACGAGGCGCAGCGAGCTGACGTCGCGCGGCTTTTGCCGCTGCGCTGCGATCATCGCGCCCAGCATCGTCGGGACCGGGATCATCAACGTGATGTGATGCTGCGCGATCACGTCGAGGCAGCGCTCGGGATCGAAACTGGGCAGCACCACGCTGGTCGCGCCGAGCCAGACGAGGCCGACGAGCGGCGCGACACCCGCGACGTGAAACATCGCCGGCGCCGCGAGAAAGACCTCGCTCTCGGACAGTGAGCACGCGATCGTCTTGTGAAACGCGTTCGCGATCAGGTTGCGATGCGTGAGCATCACGCCCTTGGGAAGACCGGTCGTCCCCCCGGTGTAAAACAGCGTCGCAACCGATTCTTCGGCGATTTCGGGTGCAGCTGACAGCTGCGCGGTCTCCAGCACGGTTTCGTAGTCACCCGGGATCGAGATCACGCGTTCGAACATCGCGCCGAGCGCGCCTGGATCGCGGTCAGTGAGCAGCACGCGCGGCTGGCAGTCGCGAACGATCGACTGCAGCTCCGGCATCGCGAGCCGCGTGTTGAGCGGCACGAGGATTAATCCGTGAGCCGGCAGACCAAAAAAAGCCTCGATGTAGCGATGGCTGTTGACCGAGAGTAGGGCGACGCGATCCCCCGGTTTCAAGCCGAGCGCAAGCAAGCCACACGCCAGCCGGTGACTACGCTCGTAGAGCTCCGCGAAGCTGAGCTGGCGGTCGCCGTCGATCACGGCCACTCGCCGGGCGTGAACGCGCCGCGCGTGCTCGATGGGATCAGCGAGGGTGAGCACCGGAACCTCCTTTCTCGTGTCACGTGTCGCGTGTCACGCGTGAGTGAACGCGCCGCGCTCAGCGGCTGGTGATTTCGACCACGACGTTACCGAACAAGTCAGGTGCCTCAGTTCGCCGAAACGCATCGTGAATCCGCTCGAGCGGAAACACGGAATCGATGACCGGCCGAAGTGACGCCGCTTGCATGAAGCGAAGCATCTGAAGCGTCTCGCTTCGCGTGGCCGCAGTCGAGCCGATGATCGACACTTGCCGGTAGAAGATGCGCGGTAGATCGAGCGGGATGTCCGAACCCGTGGTCGCTCCCGCAGTCACGATTCGCCCGCCCGGACGCACCGTTCGCAGACTGTGCTGCCAAGTCGCCGCGCCGACGGTGTCGACGACCAAATCCACCGGTTCAGCGAGCCTTTGACCGGTCGGAACCGCTTCGTGCGCGCCGAGTTCGAGGGCGCGCTTGCGTTTCGCTTCCGAGCGACTCGTCACGATCACGTACAGGCCGGCTGCGCGCGCCATGCTGATCGTGGCCGTCGACACGCCACCGCCCGCGCCTTGAATCAGGACGCGTTCACCCGGTTGCGCACGCGCGCGCGTGAACAGCATCCGGAACGTGGTCGACCACGCGACGTTCAAACACGCGGCTTCTTGAAAACTCAGCCACGCCGGCTTCGGGATGACGTTGCGCGCCGGCACGATCGTGTACTCGCCAAACGCGCCCGGCAGATCCTCCGAGATCAACACGCGCTTCGGATCGAATGTCTCGTCGCCACCACCCGCATCCGGATCGCCGAACGCACCGGTGACCATGACCTCGCGACCCTCCGGATCCCAGCCGACGATGTCGCAACCGAGGATCTTCGGAAATATCTCGCGGGCCGCCGATCCCGTGCCCCGCAACGTCCACAAATCGTGCTGGTTAACTGTGCTGGCCGCCAGACGAACGAGTACTTGGCCCGGCCCGGGCTTGGGCTCAGGCCAGTTCCCCTGGAGCTCGAGACCAGCCAGCGGATCCTGCGCATCCGCACGCATTGCGACAGCTGCACGCACGCCCGGAAGCTATGGCTTTCATGGTCGGCCGTCAATCAGATGCCAAACGACGTCGAGCGAATTAGGGGCTCGGGTCTGGCCAAGTCAGGGTGTGCACAGCTACGTTCGCGGACTCGGATGGCGAGGACCGAGTACCCATTGCGAACCCGTGCGGATGACGAGCCGCAGAGTTGGCTCCGTCCACAATCGGTCGTGTTCACGTTGCTTGCGGAGCACTTGCTCGATCGCAACCTCGCGCTCTACGCCGGAAGCTTCATCGAAGTCTTGGGGCGCCTCGGGATCACCGAACACACGACGCGATCGACGCTTGCGCGGATGGCGCGGCGCGGATTGCTCGTCGGCCAACGCCAAGGTCGCAAGTTGTACTTCGGGATGACGTCGCGCTGCAGCGCACTCCTCGAAGATGGACGTCGCCGGATTTGGGAAACGGGTGCGGTGAACACGTCGCACGCGCCGACGTGGACGATGCTCACGTTCTCGCTGCCCGAGGCGTGGCGACGAAAGCGATACGACTTGCGCGCCCGGCTTACGTGGGCCGGGTTCGGTCCGCTCCAGAACGGTGCGTGGCTCGCACCGGCCGAGATCGACGTCACTCCGATCGTGCGTGAGCTCGGCCTCGCGCGGTACGTGCGCGCGTTTTACGTTTCGCCCGCGCCGCCGACCGATCCCGCTTCAGTGATTCGGGCCACGTTCGATCTGGACGCGCTCGCCGATCGCTACCGGGCTTTTTGTGCGGGCTGGCGCGAGCCTGCCGCGAGCGAGATCTCGGACTCCCTCGTGCTGACGCTTCGCTTGAGCACACAGTGGCTGCGCATCATTCGCGATGATCCGCGCGTGCCCTTGCACTTGTTGCCGGCGAACTGGCCGGCGATCGAAGCGCAGCGACTCTTTCGGTCGCTCCACGGCGCGCAGCGGCCTGGGGCAGAGCGCATCGCGCGGGAGCTCTTCGACACGATTCCATCCGGGCGCGGCTGAGCTGCGGGTTCAAGTCTCGTCCGGCCGCTCGCTGCGCAGCTTCGAGAGCTGGCGGTCCAGATCGACGAACCGCTCTGCGACCGCGCGCACGAACGCCCGCAGCCACGGGCTGCGATCGAGCTCGCGTTCGACCGCTTCGCGGGTGACGACGATCGTCGCGACTTCGGTCTTCGCGATCACCGTGGCAGTCCGCGTACCCGAAGTGAAGATCGCCGTCTCGCCAAAGACCTGGCTGACGCCCAGCGTACAGACGAAGCTCTGCCGATCGCCGAGCGTCTTCCACAGCTCACATTCACCTTCGGTAATGATGTACGCCGCGTCTGCCGTCGCGCCCTCTTGCATGATCACGGCACCCTGCGGAAAACGCCGCTGCGAGAACCAGCCGCCGCCGTGGAGAAACGCTTCGACCTCGCCTTTGAGCTCCTCGACCGAGCTCTGGCGATCGCCGGGGCGCTCCGACAGCGCGCGCATTGCGATGCGACACAAGAGCGGTGGCAACGCGGAGTCCTCCACGACTTCGCCCGGCATGGGCACCTGGCTCTCACGCGCGAGCCGGAGTGACTCCTCGGCGTCGCGGCCGTCGTGGGGCGGACGCAATGTGAGCAGGTAATAGAGGATGCCGCCGAGCCCGTAGATGTCGGTGCGCTCGTCGATCTCCTCGACGCGGCCCCAAGCTTGCTCCGGCGCCATGAACGAAGGCGTGCCGGTGAGTGAGCCAGCGGTCTCGCGCGTGGAGTCACCCGAGTTGCGAATGCGCATCGAAGGGGGCGCTTCGCTCATTCGCGGGCCTTCACGCAACATCGCGACGCCCCAATCCATCAAGTAGACCTGACCGTGCGTGCCGACCATCACGTTGCTCGGCTTCAGGTCGCGATGGATCACGCCACGGCTGTGCGCGAAAGCGACAGCATCGCAAACGCGTAAAAAGACCTGCAGCAGCTCCTCGCTGCGGGCGCGACCGAGCGGCGATGCACGACCTTCGCGCGCCAGCGCTTCCAGCGTTTGGCCGCGCACGAGCTTCATCGTGAACCGGGTGGGGAGACCCTGCTCGTCGAGCTCGATGTCGTGCACCGGCACGATGTTCGGGTGATCGAGCTGGCCGGTGATCTGCGCCTCTTCCACGAAATGCGCCAGCTCGTCGAAGCTGCGCGTCGGGTCGAGCACCTTCATCGCGACTTCGCGCATGATCATTCGGTCGAAGACCTTGCGCACCGACGACATCCCGCCGCGCGCGATCTCGCCTTCGTCCTCGAACCGGTAGAGCGGGAACGCCTGAGCAGGTCGCGGTGCCGTGCCGCTCGACTTCAGCGTGACGGCAGCTTCCTCGGTGAGTGGACCGCGCACCGTAACGTTCGAGGTGCGCTGGCTGTATTCGGCGCTGGATGGTGCCTCGGCGCTGCGTCGCCGGTCGGCAGATGTCGGATCCTGCATGCCTGCCTCAGTGTGGCGCTTAGACCGGGCCCGCCTGTTCACCGGTCAGAGCGGGCAGAGCATAGGCGTCGGACCCGGCAAAGGAAAGTCGAGCGGATCGAGCGTGCGCCCCGCGTGGGTTCCTACGAAGTTCGTCGCTGTCTTTTGCTATCCTGCGCGCGTGGCGTCGGTCGAACTCGCGATGGATCTCGAAGAAGTCGTAAAAAACCTCGTGCAGCTCGGCCTCGACGAGGCGTACGTGCGAAACCAGTTCGCCGGGCTGCCGGATCCGGCCGCCTGGCTGGACGAAGTGGCTGCGCTGATCACGGAGTCCGAAGCCGCGCTCGTGCTCGGCACGGAGGCCGCGCTGCCGGTCGTGCTCTTCGAGCTGATCGATGCTCTCCGACAGGTCGGCGCGAAGGCTTCGTGTGGGCAGACGGCCGATGGCGCGCTCGCGATCAACTTGCAGAACGGTGCCAAGGCGCAGACCTACAAGGTTCAGATCGATTCGCAGGCCGATGTGCTCAGTCTGGTGCGCGCGATCGTCGGCGTGTTGCCGCGGGCGCAGCAAGTGCTCGTGCCGGTGAGCACGGGCCCGGACGACTTCGCCGCTGCAAGCGGCGTGTTGACGCTGATCGTGCTCGAGCGCGGGACGTTCGTCGCGCTGCGTGCAGCCGTGGGCGACGGCGACCTCGAGAAGAAGTTCGCGCGTGTGAGTGGCGAGCCGAAGGGCGTGAAGCTGATTCCGATCGATCAGTTTCTTGCGCCGATCGACGCCACGAAGCGCGTTTCGACGCGGCTCGCCGAGCTCGAGGGCCGGGAGCGTCCGGGCGAGGGCGTGTTCGAGCGTTTGTCGACCTACGATCCGCGTGTGGCGTGGCCGAGCGATCGCAAGCGCCCGCCCGGCGACGACTTCTTTCAGTTTTGCGCCGGGCTCGCGAACGGCTCGCTCGCGCGTGCGATCAACGCGCGCGATGACGCTGCACTCGCGAATCTGCTGTATCGGTTTGCACTCGCGACGCTCGTCGGCGCGCACTACGACGTGGCGGCTGCGCGACTGAATCCCGGCATGTCGGCGCAAGGCGTGCTCGGGTTTGGCCAGCTGACCTGGGCTTGGTTCATTTTCGAAGCGCTCGGTGCGACCGAGGAAGCCGCCAACAGCGGCAAGCTGCTCGATTCCGACTGGGTGCGCACGCAAGAGCGAAGCAACGTCGCGCTACGGCAGCGCGCGTACTACGACCTCGGCTCGTTTCTTCGAACGGGTGCGCGCGGCCCCGCGCTCGGACGCTTGTTTCCGTTCGTTGCGCTGGCCGATCGCGACGCGTGGTTGAACCGCATCGTGTTCGAAGCGGCGCTCGCGACGCACAGCGAAACGACGGCGGATCAACTGACACATCATCCGCTGTACTACTTGTGGCCGGCCCCGCTCTACGCGCTCGCTCGCCGTGCGGGCGCGCTCGACATCTTGCCGCGCGACAACCCGTTCTTGAGCCGGCAACTCGACATCAGTGCGGTCGACTCGCAGCACGACATCGTCGCGAAGCTCAAGCAACAGCTCGGGCGCTTCGCGCAACTCGACGAAGCAAAGTTCGCGCCGCTGCTCGATCCATTGCCGGTGATCATCGACATCTGGATCACCGAAGTCGACGAACACAACGCGCACGGGCGCACGATGCTCGCCGAGCGCGACGAAGTGGAACACCGCGTGACTGCACCCCACTCGGGTCGTTCGATGCGGCCGGGTGAAGTCTGGTTGTTCGAAGTGCAGGGCGCGCGCGCCGCAACGAAACAGGCGTCGTTCGAGGACCTGGGTGACGTGAGCTTTCACGTCGCAGTCCCGACAGGTCAGTGGCTGCAACGCGCATAGTTACAGCGTTTAGTCGCGGCGCTCTCGCATGAGCCGCGACACTGCGGGTCGAGAACTAAACGTCTGGTTTGACTTCAGGCGTCCCCGGCGAGAACCGTCCACACCGCAGACCCGTTGGTCCATACGCCCAGCGTTCGCTGGCCGTTGTGCGTGAGCTGAAACACCCAGCCCGGCAAGGCTTTCAGAGCGATGCTGGCGCCGCGCATTGGTATCCACTTCATGAATTGATCTTAAGAGCACTTCGTGGGTGTGCAACCGTTGACAATAGAGGTGTGACAGGTAGGAGTTTGTCTACATCTCGCCCCTGTTTGCCAACGGCAGTAAGGTCGTAATTCATGTTGGAATGGCAGAACGAGTGATGAATCGTGCGGCCGGAGCAGGGTCGGGACCGAGTCCGGTGCCACCCGCATTGACTGAGATCGCAGCTGGCACCCCGTGTGGGCGCTGTGGGTCGCGCATCGAAGGCCAGTACTTCGTTGCGAACGGGCACGTGGTTTGCTCGAAATGTCGTGAGACTCTGGAAGGTTCGACTGCGAGTGCAGTGCGACTCGGTGTCGGCGCAGCAGTGATCGCCGCTGCCGCCTACTATTTGGTGTACGCCGTATGGCGCACGAATTTCGTGCTGATCGCGGTGATCGCGGGCGTGTTGATCGGCCTCGCGGTGCGGCGCGGCGCGCAAGGAAATCGCGCGCAACGTTATCGCTTCATCGCGGTCGTGCTGACGTACGTGTGCGTGGTGAGCACGTACCTGCCCGCGCTGCTGGAGATGCCGGGCGTGAGCAACGCGTTTACGGCCGGATTGCGTGCGTTGTATCTGCCGTTCTTGATGCTGATCAGCATGAAGAACCCGGTCACGCTGATCTTGCTCGGCTTCGGTTTGCACGAAGCGTGGAAGTTGAGCGCGCCCAACGTGTTGAATGTGGATGGTCCGTTTCACGCGCACGAGACGGCTACTGGTTGATCCTCAGCAGTCGCTCGATCGTTGGTTGTTCTACCCAACTAACACTACATATTCGTTGAGCGCATCGCCGCGTCCATCCGCTTCGAACCGCGCGAGCACGGGAAGTTCAGCCGCGGCGATCAACGCCTCGGTCTCTGCTGCATCGGGGAAGTGGCAATAACGCAGCGCGGGCTGATCGGCCCACGCCAGCAGCGTGTCGCCTGGTTCGAGGTCGGACTCCGAGATCGGCTCGGCTGCGTCGCGGTTGTAGTCAGCAAACGAGCGGACGCGTTTGGCGAACCGCGGATCGCGTTCGAGGCGCCAGAACGTCAGCGCCAGCAGCCCGCCCGGCGCGAGACGCTGCGCGACTTCGGCCAGCAGCTGACGGCGGCGCTCGAACGACGGCACGTGGTGCAAGACTCCAAACAGGACGACGAGCTCGAAGGGGCCACCGGGCAGGGAACCTTCCTCGAGAAAATCGGCGCGTTCGAAGCGCGTGTCGGGCCCGAGCCCACGGCTGCGCGCGTGCGCGAGGAGCCGTTCACTCGCATCGATGCCGAGGTACTCGAAGCGCTCGCCCGCCTCTCGCTGCGACGCTAGAAACTCGGCGAATCGCCCGTCGCCTGCGCCGATGTCGAGCACGCGCAGCGGCTGCTTGCTCGGCAGTTCTGCCCGCACGAGCTTCAATACGCGCTCGAAGCCGGGCCAGGGATGGCGCCGGCTCTCGCTCCACTCCGGCGCAATCGCCTCGTAGAACGCCTGGTTCAGCGCGTTCAGCGCGAGCACGGTCTCTCGCTTCATCGCGGGGAGCATGGCATGGTCCGGCCATGCCCAGCAGGGGGCCCGTCCAAGACTTCGATCCCGAGCCGCACCGCCCGCAGCTGACGGCTGCGATCCGCGCGATCCAGGCCGAAGCCGGCGGCAACCCGGCTCGCCCGCTCGGCAAGCCGGCGATGGACGCGATCTTGCGGCGCCACCCGCGAGACGGCGTGGGCTTTTTCTCGCGCAGCGAGCTCATCGCGGGCTATCGCGCGTTTGCCGGCGGCGGAGCGTTCGAGCTCGACGAAGCGAGCTTCGTCGCCTGCGTGCAGATGCGCCCGGTGCGGACGCAGAGTGGCGTGACTCCGGTCACCGTGCTGACGAAGCCGTTCCCGTGCCCAGGCAAATGTGTGTTTTGCCCGAACGACGTACGCATGCCGAAGAGCTACCTGTCGATCGAGCCGGGTTGCCAACGCGCCGAGTCGAACGGCTTCGATCCGTACCTGCAGACGTACTCTCGCTTGCTCGCGTTTCGCGCGATCGGCCACCCGACCGACAAGGCCGAGTTGATCGTACTCGGCGGCACCTTCTCGTTTTATCCGAAGCCGTACCGCATCTGGTTCGTGAAGCGCTGCTTCGACGCGCTGAACGACTTTGGCGCCGGCCGCGATGGTCGCGCTGAAGCCGCCGAGCAGCAGTTGTCGCTGGCGAGCGTGTCGGAACGGCTAGACGGTCGCGAGCTCGGCGCCGGCTACAACCGCGTGGTCGTGCGCTTTTTGGAGCGAACCGGCGCAGGTCCGGGTCTGACGCGTGTGTTCGAAACCGCGACATTCGAAGACCTTCGCCGCTCGCAGCTCGAAAACGAGACGGGCCGAACGCGTAACGTCGGGCTCGCGCTCGAGACGCGGCCGGACTACGTCGATGAAGCCGAAGTGTTGCTCTTGCGCGAGCTCGGCTGCACGAAGGTGCAGCTCGGTTTTCAGAGCGTGTCGGACGAGATCTTGGCGCTGAATAAGCGCGGTCACGACGTCGCTGCGACGCGGCGCGCCGTGAGACTACTGCGCCACGCCGGTTTCAAGCTGCTTGCACACATGATGCCGAACCTGCTCGGTGCGACACCGGAGCGCGACGTCGCGGACTTCAGGCAAGTGTTCGAAGACCCGAGCTTTCGTCCGGACGAGCTCAAGGTCTATCCATGTTCGCTCGTGGAGAGCGCGGAGCTCATGCTGCACTACGAGTCTGGCGAGTACCGGCCGTACGCTCACGACGAGCTCGCCTACGTCCTCGCCGAGGCGCTGCTCGCAACGCCGCGCTACTGCCGTTTGGCGCGCATGATCCGCGACATCTCGTCGACCGATATCGTCGCGGGCAATCGCGTGTCGAACTTTCGCGAGGTCGCGGAGCGGGCCGTGCGCGAGAGCGGCAAGCGGTCGGTCGAGATCCGAAGTCGCGAGATTCGCGGTGTGCCGTATACGGGCGAGCCGACGCTGCGGGTGACTCGCTACGAGACCAGCATCGGTGAAGAGCGCTTCATCGAGCTGGTCACGCCGGACGATCGAATCCTCGGGTTTTGCCGGCTCGCGCTGCCGGCAGCGGACAGCTTCATTCCGGAGCTCGCGTCCGCGGCATTGCTTCGCGAGGTTCACGTCTACGGCGCTTCGCTCGAGCTCGGCGATCGGCGCGAGGGCAGGGCGCAACATCAAGGTTTGGGTGCGCGCCTGATCGACGAAGCTGCAAGCCAAGCGAACGAGTGCGGTTTCGCGAAGCTGTCAGTGATCTCGGCGGTCGGAACGCGCGGCTACTACCGGCGCCGCGGCTTCGAGGACGGCACGCTTTACCAGCACCGACCGCTTTACTCCCACAACAGCGCTGCGCCGCGCACTCCGCTCGAGTCGCCGTGAACCGCGGGTAAGACGCGTGTGGCGATGTGATCCGAGAAGACGTACTTCGGGAGCTCTTCGGGCAACGCGCCGTAGAGCTCCGGGATCAACGACAGCCCGCCGCCCAGCACGATCACGTGTGGATCGAGCACATTGACCACCACCGACAACCCGCGGGCGAGCCGCTGCGTATACCGGGCCAACGCCTGCTTCGCGACCGCGTCGCCTTCAGCCGCAGCGCGCGCGACCTCACTTGCCGCCATCGGCTGCCCACCCTGGCGCACGTATTCGGTGCGCAGGCCGCTGCCGGACAGATACGTCTCGATGCAGGCGCTTCGCCCGCAGTAACAATCCGGCGCGGGCAGATCATCGGCGTCGAGATAGGGCAGCTGGATGTGGCCCCACTCGCCCGCGATCGCATTGCAGCCAACTAAACACCGGCCATTCACGACGATCCCGCCACCCACGCCCGTCCCGAGGATCACTCCGAACACGACGGGTGCGCCGGTAGCCGCGCCGTCGATCGCCTCCGACAGCGCAAAACAGTTGGCGTCGTTCTCCATCCGAACGTCGCGCCCGAGCCGCTTCGCGAGATCCTCGTCGAGCGCTTCACCGTTGAGCGCCAGCGTGTTCGAGTTCTTGATCCGACCCGTCTGGCTCGAGATCGCACCCGGCGTGCAGATGCCCAGGCTGCCCCGCTCACCGAGCGCGAGCTCCGCGCGTTCGACGAGCCCGGCGATGGCTTCCACGATGGCGCCGTAGTCGGCCGCCGGCGTTGCGACGCGCTCGCGATGGACGACTTGCCCACCTGTGAGTGCACACAACTCGATCTTCGTACCCCCGAGGTCGATGCCGAAGCGCAGCATGTCGCGCTTAGCCTACACCGAGTCGGCCGGGTGGTTGAAATGCGACCAAGGGCCTCCGCATAATTCCAGGTTAGGCATGAGCTCCCTCAAGCTCGAAGGTTCGGAAGACGCCGCTGATTCCTCTCCATCGGGGTTCGGCGTTGCGCCAATGATGTCTGAGCCCCCGGTCGTACGCTTGCGTCGCGAGCTCGAGCTGGTCATCGACGTCGCGCGCGCAGTCAATTCCAGTCTCGATCTCGACGAGCTGTTTCCGAACCTCATGCTGCGCACGACGCAGTTGATGCGCGTCGAGCGCGCGACGCTGTGGCTCAAGGACGAAACGCGCGGCGTGCTCACGTCCAAGTGGAGTCACGGCGTGGGCAGCGTCGCACGCGAGATCCTGCTGACTGAAGGCGTTCTCGGGTGGGTCGCCCGGCAAGGCCACCTCGCGAACTTGTCCGATCCCGCGAACGATCCGCGGTTCGATGCGCGCGTGGACGAGCAGCCGGGACGGCCCACGCGCTCGATGATCTGCGCGCCGGTGCGCGACAAAGCCGGACGTGTCATCGGCATCGTCGAGTGCGTCAACAAGAAGACGCGCTCGTTCGATGCAGAGGACGAGCTGTTGATGTCCTGCATCTGTGTGCAGTGCGCGGTCGCGCTCGAGAACGGCGCGCTGTACGCATCTCTGTGCGACAAGAACCAAGCGCTCTCGGTCGCCGAGACCAACTTGCGTGTCGTAAACGCGGAGCTCGAGGTGCTGTATGCAGTCGAGCAGCACATCGCTTCGGCGGACGACGTTTCGGGCTTGATCGCGAGCGTCCTCGAACGCGTCGTTCAATTGTCCCAGGCCGAGGCTGCCGCGGTATTGCTTGCGCGCGAATCCGGCGGTCAAGTGTTCAGTCGCCTGCGAAGCCAGGGCTTGCCGAGTCGCGAGATCGATCCACGCGAGGTGCAACGGCGGCTGACGGCGGCCCGCTTCCCGGTCCGGCGCACCTCGCCCGGGTCGAGCGAAGCGCGCGTGACACAGCCGCTCGAGTCGGAGTTATTGGTTCAGGTCCCCGAACTCAAGGGGGCGAGTAGCTTTACCGCGCCACTCACGGATGGCCGTACGCAGATCGGCTTATTACAAGTGATTCACGCGGGCTCGCGGCCCGAAGGGCAAGACGAAGCGATGCTCGCGCAACTCGCGCTCGTCGCGAGCCAGCTCGGCCGGGGCATTGTTCTTCACCGCGATCGGGACGCGGGCGAGCGAGCACAGCGGCTCGCGATCCTCGGCTCTTCAGTGGGCGGCATTTTGCATGACATGCGAACGCCGCTAACGGCGGTTGGTGGCTACATCGAGCTCATGGCGACTGAGGATTCGCCATCGGTGCGCAAAGAATACGCAGCGCGGGTGGAGCGGGCCCTCGAGCACATGGAGAGCATGACGCAAGAGGTACTTGCGTTTGCGAAGGGTCAGCGCGAGGTACTGATCCGTAAGGTTTACTTGGATAAGTTCATCGCGGAAGTGCGCGACATGCTCGTGTCGGAGTTGTCGCGCTTCGGTGTCAAACTCGAGATCGTCCCGACCTACGATGGGCTCGCGCGCTTCGACGAAAACAAGTTGAAGCGCGTCCTCTGGAACCTCGCGCGCAACGCGGGCGAGGCGATGGGCCAAGGTGGCACGTTTCGTTGGACGATCACGCACACGGACGATCAACTGATCTTCGAGTGCGCGGATACGGGGCCCGGCATTCCAAAGGCGATGGAAGGCCGATTGTTCGAGTCGTTCGCGACGCACGGCAAAGCGTCCGGCACCGGCTTGGGCCTCGCGATGGCAAAGAAGATCGTGGATGCACATTGCGGTCGCATCAGCGTGAGCTCGGCACCGGGGCAGGGCGCGACGTTTCGGATCGAGATTCCGAGTTGAGCGTGGCTCAGCTCGGCTAAGCTAGAGGTCTTATGAATAAGCTGCCGTACGCGCTGCTCATCGCTGTCTCGATGACGGGCGGCTGCGTAAATAAGATGGCCGTGGACACGACGGCTGGGATCTTGTCTGAAGCAGAAGACAGCACGCGCGCCTACTTCGATTGGGAGAGCGCCGGGTACGCTGCGCCGTCCGGGATCATGCAGCTCGAGGGCCTGCACACGATCAGCCCGGAGAACGTGACTTTGGCGCTGACGCTCGCGAAGGCCTACATGGCGTACGCGTACGGCTGGGTTGCGGACTCGCGGGAGCTGGCTGAAGCGAAGGGCGACTTCGATCTCGCGGCGCACCACCAAGCGCGCGCTTATTTCATGTACAAGCGAGCTCACTCGCTCGTCCTGCGTGCGGTCAAAGCTCGGGATCCAAAGTTCGTCGACATGCTGACGAAGGAACCGAAGCTGCTCACGGCGCATCTCAAGAAGTACTGGCACGACCCCGAGGACGATCTGCCGCTGCTGTTCTGGTTGATGATGTCGTGGAGCTCCGAAGTGAACAACTCGCCCGACATGGACTCGCTAATCGACATGCCGACGCTCCGCACGATCGCGGCGTGGATCGTGCAGCTCGATCCGGGCTACGAAGACGCGGGCGCGCTCGTATTCCTCGGAGGCTTCGAGTGTTCGATGCCTGCAGCGGTCGGCGGCGATCCGAAGAAGGGCAAGCAGTACTTCGAGCAGGCGCTCGCCCTGACCAAGCGCAAGAACCACATCGTGCTCTTCAACTACGCGGTCTTCTACGCCATCGCTGCGCAGGACCGGAAGCTGTACACCTCGGTGCTGCACGAGATCTTGGAGGCGCCGGATCAGGGCAACTTGTACCGGCTCAGCAACAAGGTCGCGCGCCGGCGGGCCGTTCGCGCACTCGAGCGGACCGACGAGTTGTTTTATTGACGTTTCCCCGGAATCGCCTGCGGCGTTCCGGGGTGACCTATCCCCGGAATCGCCTGCGGCGTTCCGGGGTGATGCAGCTGGCGGAGGCGCTCGCTCGCGATCGACGCGAGTGCGCCCTGCACGTTGTACGACGGCACGAACCCAGCCATCGGAATGCGTACGTGCGCCTGACAGCGTTCGAGAACTTCGCGCGGTAGCCCCGAATGTTCACCGCCCAGGATGCACAAGGTCGGGCCGCGTAGGTCGACTTCCCACGGCGCTTTGTCGCCGACGTCTTCGATTGCGACCGTGCGCACACCTGCGGCGCTCGCTCGCTCGAGCACGTGGAGCGTGTCTTCGTAGAGCACGGGCAATAGACGTGCGGCGCCCATCGACACGTGGGTGATGCGTGCGCGCTGTTCGTGATTGAACTCGGCGTCGACGATGACGCCGTCGGCACCGGAGACTTCCGCCGTGCGGACGGCGAACCCGACGTTGCTCGGAAAGCTGATGCGGTGGAGCAGCCAAGTGAGTCCGCCGCGTGCGAGCAGTTCGTCGAGTGCAGCCGTCGGCGGCGGGCCCAGCAGGGCGACGGCGCGGTCCGATTCGGGGCCTCGGCCGAGGCGGCGCAGATCACCCGCGCCACCTCGCCAAACCTTCACTCCACGCCGCTCGGCCGTTTCTGTCAGCGCGCGCGTGTCTGCAGCGTCGTCGTCGGCGCGGACGAGGATCAACTGCACGTCGGTTCGCTCAGCGAGTGCGCGCAGGATCGCCGTGTGGCCGGCAACTTGGCTGCGAGGTGCGGCGTTCAGCCGTACATCAACCGGGATAGGGTCTCCGCGACGCAAGCCGGCTTCGGCTCGCCCTCGATTTCGACCGTTACTTTTTGCTTCAGTTGGATCGTGTTCGGGTTGACCAGCTCGGCGGACAAGAGCTCACGGTGCGCACGGATGCGCGAGTTCACTTTGACCGGCGCCGGGAAGCGGACTTTGTCGAGGCCGTAGTTCACGCCCATCATGATGCCCGCGTACGCCTGGGCGTCGGCCATCGGGATTCCGGCATTCAGGTGAGGAATCAGCGACAAGGTCAAAAAGCCGTGCGCAATCGTGACCTTGTACGGGGACAACTCGGCGGCTTTCACCGGATCCACGTGGATGAACTGCTGGTCGCCCGTGGCGTCCGCGAATTGTTGGATTCGGCCCTGTTCGACCTTGAGCCACTCGCCGGTGCCTTCGGGTTTGCCTTCCAACTTCTTCCAGATCTCGATGGCCTTCTCGGCATTCGTGGGCATGTTGCGAATCTCCTCGTTTGCAGCTGCTAGACGCCTGCGCGCTAACTACTCCAAGGCCTCGTCGCCAGCAAGGCTCTCAAAGCCTGCAAAATCGCAGCGTTTGGTTTCCCTTCGGAACGGCGCTACAGTTGGTCACACAGCAAAGGAAGTGTCCCGTGCGTGTTGGCGTAACCGAGCTCCTGGTCATCCTGTTGATTGTTCTCGTGCTGTTCGGCTCGAAGAAGCTGCCGGAGCTCGCTGATGGCATGGGCAAGGCCATCCGCAACTTCAAGCGCGGCATCAACACCGACGATGAAGATGTCACCCCGCCAGCGCCGGAGAGCGCGAAGCAAGTGACTCAACGTTCCGGTGTGGAGAGCAGCATCAAAACGCCCGCGCCGACTGAGGTCGAGGCGGAACGCAAGACATGAGAGGGCGGAACTAGGCGTCGCAGCAGCACTCTAATGCACGCTGCGGTTCCGCTTCCTTCGCGACGGCGCTCGCACACTTTTGGGCGCCCTGACTCGTTCTCCCGGTGGCGCCGAGCTCCGCGACCTAACGTGCGGCGCCGAAGACCATCGCTCGGCCGTTGCGCGCACGCTAGGCGGCCGCGACCGCCTCTCGATCATCGCTGGCTGGAGATGCCCGTGGCGCGCATTGTCGCCGCTCTCCGCTGCAACGCCTTCGGCACTCGCGCGGTCCAGCTCGAGCCGCGCGCGATTGATCCCGCCGAGCGGACGATGCGCCTCGAGCGTGTGCCACGGCGTAAATACCAGCGTTTCCGCGACGCGCCCCCGCTCCGCGGATTGCAGGTCCTGCCGCTCGATCTCGATGCTGGCGACCAACACCCGTTGCGCGCCCGCCGCCTCCCAATCGAACCGCGGATCTTCCACCGGCAACGTGTCGCGCGACGGAACCACGGCGTAGAACGATAGCGCGAGCGCTTCACCGTGACTCGGGTCGAGCCGCTGCTGCAACGTCTCGTCCTCGGGCCGCACGTCTTCGATCGGCTCTGCAGCTCTCAGCTGCGAGACCGGTGCCAAACAATATTTGACCGCGAGCTGTGGTCCGAGCGCGTACGCGGTCGCGCTGTGGTACTCGCGCTCGAGCGGCCGGTGCTTGCGTGCTCGCAGCCACCTTCGCGCGAGCGACCACGACTCGCGCGGGCGCCGCAGCGCAAACACAGTCAGGCGGCGTGCACGCGCGCGCTCGTCGCGCGTGTCGAGAATGCTTTTGAGCACGGTGTAGTCGCGGACGTCCTTCGCGAAGAACGTCGGATGACTGCAGAGCACGAAGTCCTGACAGCCAGCGGGGTTTGCTTCGGGCAAGCCGAGGTCGAGCAGATTCCCGAGCGCACCGACCCGTTCCAGCTTGATCCCGAGCTCGTCGCCGCTCTCAGCTTCAACGGAGCGG
>Ga0193753_10000792_pt1 | contig 29489 bp, 26 predicted proteins | sample H1c2metaG_FD_144925 | JGI IMG/M metagenome (GOLD analysis project Ga0193753, IMG submission 144925) | Soil microbial communities from a riparian zone of the East river system, Colorado, United States - H1c2 | ecosystem: Environmental > Terrestrial > Soil > Riparian zone | place: USA: East...
CGACTACTAGACGGCGAAATACGCAGCGGCGAACGGATCGCTTCTCTGGGAAAAGCGCTACAACGGCCCAGCAAATAGCAGTGACTACGCTGTTGCAGTAGCAGTCGATGTAGGTGGCAACGTATTGGTGACCGGCTATTCCCCCAATGGAAGCACGTTTGAATTTGGCACTGCTGATTACTACACCGCCAAGTACGCAGCGGCGGACGGTGCTCTGCTCTGGGAGCAACGCTACAACGGCCCAGCGAACAACGACGACTTGGCTCAGGCCGTGGCAGTGGACGCCAAGGGCAACGCTGTGGTGACGGGATATTCGCTCAATGGAACGGACATTAGACCTGATCGGTAATAAGGAAGTGAACACGCGCCATTGTTTTCAAGGGTTTGGTTCATGCCGTCGTGCGGTGATGCGTGCGGAAGTTGTGCAGACCGCAGGCCAGTTCCATCACCGTGTCCACAAAGCCGGGCTTGCGGTTGCGAAACTCGTCGCTCACGATCCGGCTGCGCTTCACTCCGCTCAGGACGTGTTCCACCCTCACCCGCGCCCGGTTCAGGCACAGGTTGTACTCCCGATGGAACGCGCTGAGTTCCGCGTCGCGCGGGCGCTTGACCGGTCGGCACAGCGTGGTGCCGGATGGCCGGTAGCCGGCAAACCCGCCATCACCCAGGAGCCACTTGCCGCGCGGAAACTTCCGCTCGGCCCATTCTTCCCCGGCCACTCGTTTGTCATGCACCCGCCCCGGTCGGGTCGCGCTCAACGCCTCCACTTTTCTCCCCGCCACGATGAGGACGTTTTTCACCGTGTGGGTCTTACGCCGCCCGCTGTAGTGCTCGCGCTGGGCCGGTTCGGCCTGCGGGCGACGCACGGGACGCTCGGTGCCATCCAGGATGAACGCCAGGTCCGGGCAGCGGGCCAGCACTTGATGCAGGCGCGCGGGCTGGCGGGTGGGGAGGTGGAGTTGCCGGCCCAGCGCGGCCTGCAAGAGCGGCGTCAGACGATGCACCCAGGCACAGGCCTGCGGCTGGCTCAGGCCAAAGAAAAGTCCGAGCACGTCCTGCGTGGGATAGACGCGGAAGTAAAACAGGATGAAGCCCAGTTTGAGGCGCGGGTCGGCCAGTTGCCCCTTGCGTCCAGCGCCGGGCTGACGCCGGCGCGAAGTCCCCGCGGCGGTCCGCCGCTGGAGCGGCTTCTCCCAGAGCGCGCCGAACACCTGGGCCAAGGTCTCAAACTCGGCTGCGGTCAAGCCAGTCGCCGCCTTCGCCAAGCGCGGCGTGCTCAAAATGCGTTGCATGTCCATGCGCTCTCTCTTGCCAGAATTTTCCCGCCTCGGCTATTCCCGATGAGGTCTATTGATTTCTACACTGCCAGCTATGCGGCGGCGGACGGAGCGCTACTTTGGGAGAGGCGTTACCGCGGGACCATGCGCGGTTCGCGCAGTCTCGCTATCAGCCCAAATGGGATGATTGTTGTTACTGGTGTTTCGTCCAGCGGATTAGGCTCAGGTGGATTCGCTGATTACTTGACCGTCGTTTATCGCGAAAATCTGTCTCCAATCATTACCTGCCCATCGAATATGGTGGTGAACTGTTCAGGTGGTGGCCAGGCCGTGGTGAACTTTGCTGTCACCGCTACGGATGAGAGTGGCGTGCCTCCCAACATCACTTGCGTGCCGCCCAGTGGTTCTGCATTTCCCATCGGTCAAACCACCGTCGCCTGTATCGCCGCGGACAGCGATTCGTTATCCAGCACCTGCTCCTTCAACGTGACCGTGATGGACATCGCGCCGCCCATCCTCCACTGCCCGTCGAATATGACCATCGAGTTCACCAGCGAAGCTGGTGTGGTGGCGACATATTCGGTGACGGCAGCGGACCTCTGCGACCCCACGCCCACTGTGAACTGTGTGCCCCCATCCGGCCACATGCTCCCGATCGGTGAAACCATTATCCACTGTGCTACCACCGATCTGGGTGGCAACTCCAATGCCTGCTCCTTCACGGTTGCGGTGCAAGGCGCGCGCGGCACTAAGGAAAATATCCTCGCCGAATTGATCGCCCTGCGCGTTACGGTGACGAATCGGTATGAGGACAGAAGACTCGACGAGGCTATTAAACACCTGACCAAATCACTGGTCGCGAAATATTGGGTGGATGAAACCCATCTGGAGAGAAAGCACGGCGGACGAGCATTCTACGAGGAAAGGTTGACGGTCAGGAAGCTCTGCAATCTGGTCAGGAGGAGAACAGGCCAAATCCCCGACCCGCCCCTTCAAGGCTTCATTAACCGGATTTTCAAAGCCGACCGTTTGCTCGCCACCGTTGCGATCCAAGAGGCGATCGGGACCGGCGTATCGAGTAAGAAGATCGAGCAGGCCCAGAGATTTTTGACCAAGGGCGACGCAGCCGTGGGCGACGATGCTTGCAACAACGGGATCGCCGCTTACAGAAATGCGTGGCGGCGCATTCGCTGAAGCTGGGTGCTAGTCAGACGCGACAGGCTCAGACACCTCGATCGACTTTCGAAGAACTCTCACCTTCTCTACGCTGGGCGGCTCGGTGCGATACGCACCGAAATCGCTGAACCAATGTTTCTTGGCGAGGCGATACATCCAATGCTTCTCCGGGACTTCTTCGCCGGGCAGCCATTGGCTGAACCGCGGTGTCATCGCGTCGAGTTCGGCGAGTGCAGTGCCGCGCATGGTGGTGTCGCGCGCGCCGTGTTTCACGACGAGTTCTTTCACGAGATCGGGCCGTTCGAGCACCACGCAGCCGCGCGTGGCGCGGCCGGAGAGTTCGCGAAAGTCTTTCAGGAATTGTGACGAACGCATCGTTTCGAACACGCCGCGCGGGTCGCGAATGTTCTCCGTGGCGAACTGAATGATCGGGCACGGCTCGATGTCGCCCTTCGGACTCACGTGATGGCTCACGCCCGTGACCATGGGGCAAAGCGCCTTGCCATCGTGACCGTAGTAGGCATCGACGATTCCAATCGGCATCTTCGTGCGCATCTCCACGACGAATTTGCGGGTGCGCACCAATTGGTCAGGCCGCAACGCCAGGTCGAAATTCGGCTTCGGCCCCACCGGGCGATAAGTGTGAAACCAAACGTAGTGAACTCCGCGATCAATCAATTCGCGCAGCCACGATTCAGTCAGCAACTCCTCGATGTTCGATTGGCAAACACTCGTGGCCACGCCCGTGAGCAGGCCGGTCTTCAGGCAATGATCGAGTCCGCGCAGCGTGCGATTGAACACGTCCTTGTTCCCGCGCCGCTGGTCGCTGGTGATCTCGCGCCCTTCGATGCTGACAAGCGGCGTGGCGTTGCCCATCTCCGCGAGGCGGCGCGCGACTTTCTCGGTGATGAACTGGCCGTTGGTGAAAATCTGGAAGTAACAATCCGGATGAGCCGCGAGCACGTCGAGCAATTGCGGGTGCATGAACGGTTCGCCGCCAAGCAGGCCGAAGAACACGTTCCCATGCTTCTTCGCATCGGTGATGGTGCGGTTCAGTGTGTCCAAATCGATGGCGCTGCGCTCCGCCTCCACGTCCACCCAGCAGCCCTGGCAGCGCAGATTGCAGGAGTTGAGAATCGAGATGTAGAGGAACGGCGGAAAATATTCGCCGCGCTTCACGCGCCGCTTGAATCGTTCGACGGCGAACAAACCTTTCACGCCGAAGTTCCAGCCGAACTTCCACAAGCAACGCTTGTCCACGGTGCGAAGAATACGAGTGGCGAGTCGTGGCAGCATTACTTTGGCGTCCCGGATTGGTGACTGTGGTCGAACTGGTTCACGCGCTCAATCTAAGGCGGGATTGCCCGAGGCAGCAATGTCTGTTCGCGGCGAGGATGTGATCATGCGGGGTAGGGCGGTAGGGCGCGTCACTCCGTGCGCGCCGGGTTTCGACAATCCGCGCGTCGGCGCGCACGGAGTGCCGCGCCCCACCCGTTTCGTAGTTTTCAGGCAATCGCTTTGGCGTGCTAAGATTTCAACCGCGATTCGATCTGCGCGAACGCCCACGCAGCATGTTCGCGGATGAGAGGTTCGGCATCACCCAGTGCTTTCGCCAATGCAGGCAGCGCCGAAGCATCGCCCACATTACCAAGCGCGACACAGACGTTCCGCAAGACACCGCGCCGCTTGGTGCGTAAGATGGGCGTGCCGGCAAACCTCGCTTTGAACGCGGCGTCATCCAGCGCGAGCAATTCCAACAGCGCCGGAGCATCGAGAGCAGGACGCGCGTACGGCTTCATCATCGAACCTTCGCGGGCGAACTTGTTCCACGGACAAACAGCGAGGCAATCATCACAGCCATAAATGCGATTGCCGATCAGTGGGCGAAGTTCGATCGGGATGGAGCCTTTCAATTCAATGGTCAGATACGAGATGCAGCGGCGCGCATCCACGTTGAACGGTTCAGTGATCGCATTCGTTGGGCACGCCGTGATGCAGCGGGCGCACTTGCCGCAATGATTGTGCTCGGGCGCGTCCGGTTCCAACTCGAGCGTCGTGATGATCTCCGAAAGAAAAATCCAATTGCCCAGCGTGCGGCTGATCAAGTTCGTGTGCTTGCCGACAAAGCCTAGCCCGGCACGCTGCGCCAGATCACGTTCGAGCAACGGTCCCGTGTCCACGTACCAAAGGGAATGCGCGTCGTCGCCGCCAATTTGATTCACGAATGCGGTGAGTGATTTCAGATGCTCCGCGATCACATCGTGGTAGTCGGTGAACCGGGCGTAGCGCGCTATCAGTCCGGCGTTGGCCGCATCGGTCGCGGGCGCGGCGGGATTTCGCTCGTACGACGCGGCCAGCGCGATGATGCTACGCGCACTCGCCAGCACCTGTTGCGGGTCCACACGCTTGTGCGCATTGCGTTCGAGCCAGGCCATTTCGCCGTGCTGATGTTCGCCGATCCAATGCCGGAATTTCTCGGCGTGATCAGGAGAAGCGGCGGTGGTGAAACGGCAATCGTCGAAACCGAGTCCGAGGGCGCGTTGACGAATCTTTTCTTTCAATGCGCGATCGGAGCGGTGCGCGCGATGCGGAACTGATGCAGCACTTGCTGCGCGACTTCGCGCGGCGAACGCAATTCCGTACTCAGCAGCACGTTCGCCTGTTTGTAGAAAGGTCCGCGCTCCGTCAGCAGCCGCCGGATATTTTCCAGCGGATCGCCCTCCTTCAACAAGGGCCGATGATTCTGATTTTTCACGCGCAACCAAATTGTCTCGGGAGAAGCCCAGAGGCAAACGACGAGGGCGTGTTCCTTCAAGCTCGCGAGATTCTCGGGATCGACGACCAGCCCGCCGCCAACTGAAATGACCGTACGGTCGCGCGACCCGAGTTCCTTCACGATGCGCTTTTCCAGGTCACGAAAGGCCGGTTCGCCTTGTTCCTCGAAAATCTGGGAAATGTTTTTGCCGGCCCGCGCTTCAATGACGGTATCCGTGTCGAGAAACGCAAAGCGAAGCTGCTCGGCGACGAGCCGGCCCACCGAAGATTTGCCGGTGCCCATGAAACCGCAGAGCGCAATGTTGCGAATGGAGCGGGGCGCGGTCATGACGCGAGGATGTTCCCCGCGTGCAGCGGATGCACGAAGAATTTTGCTGACGTGGGGCAGGCGTTCCGCCTGCCCAAACTGGAATCCTTCGAGTGTAGTCAAGAACCACGAGCGAGACACTTGTGTGGACAGGCGGGACGCCTGCTCTACTTTTCCTCGCTGTCCGGTGCCGCCGCCTCGGGCTTGTCTTCTTTCTTCTCCGCGAGAAAATCTTTGCGCTCTTTCAGGAGGTTCTCGACCGTCCACTTCGGTACGACGTAGGTCCACTTCTCGAACGCCTTCCCGTTCTTCAGCTTTTCTTCCAGCGGCTTTTGTTTGTCGGCGAATTCTTTGTCGAGCTTCGCCTTGTCTTCCGGTTTCTCGTCTTTGCCGAGCGTGCGCTCCTTCGGCAAGTTCGCGGCGATGCTGATTTGCATCGCGTAATTCTCTTCGCTAGCTGGAATTTTCCCGAGCTTCACCGTGTAAGTAAATCCGTCGAACGTTTCGATCGTCGCCACCGTCGCCTTGTCGAGTCCCGTGGTTTCCGATTTTGGATCGACGACCACATCGTTGAACGACGGCGAGGAGAGAAGGAAGTTCAGTCCGCTCGCTTTGCCGCTATCGAGAGTCTCGTTCGCGTTCGTCTGCGCGAACTTCCACTCGCCACTTTCCGTCTCGCGCACCATCTTCCAATTGTTCGTGGCATTCGTTGTCACCACGGCGACTGACTTGGGCTTCTCCACCTTGAACCAATCCTTGTTCAACCAATCTTCGGCCTTCGCATCCACGTTCAGCGGATCGGAAACCAGCGCGACCGTCTTCACATCGTCACCGCGCATCACGTAACGCCCATTCGGAAACGAACCGCCGCCGCCGAACGGCGACTCCTCGCGTGACTCTTTCGAGGTCTGCATTCCGAGCGTGAGCGCCGCGATGGACTTGCCCTTGTCATCCTTCATGTCCACCAGCGTGCCGTCGGCCTGGGTCAATTTAAGCGTCGGCAAACGCGACGGCCCAACTTCCACGACGCGCGTGACTTTCAAGTCCCACAACTTTTTCACCGTGTCGCTGATGGTGTTGAAGTTCGCGGGATAACCGCCGCGCTCCTTCACCGTCCAATGCTCGCCGACACGCGCCAGGTTCAGTTCATTCGTACCCTGCTTGATGCTGATTTGCGCGACATCATTGATGGCCGACGCGGACAAACCCGCTAGGACTTTCTGCCCTTCTTCGCTGGCCGAGCCGCGCTCGTAGCTGGACTGTTTCTTGTTGTAAACCCAATAGCCGAGGCCGCCCAAAACGGCCCCGAGAACGATCAAGAGCGTGAGTTGTTTGCGGTTCATTTAGCTTTAGTGCGCTGTTTGCGGACGAAGAACATGGCCAGACCGGAGAAGATGACCAGCGCCGGAACGCCAGCGATGTTGCCCCACTTCAATTTGTTTTCGAGCGCGTCGATGTCCTGGCGCAAATTTTTGCGCAGCTCGCGCAACTCCTTCTGGACGTCGCGCTGCTTCTTTTGGAACTCGACAATCTTGGCCTGCTGCTCGGGCGACAGGATCTGCTTCTGTCCTGGCGCCTTTTTTGACTGAAGCTCGGTCAGTTGCGCCTGCGTTGCCTGAAGGTCTTCGTTCAAACGGCGAATCTTGTCGCGATATTGCTCCTCGGCCTCGGCTTGCATCCGTTGCACCACGGTGAAAGGCCGGCGCAGCGCGCCGCGCGAGCGCGTGCCGACGAGGCTGACGTCACCGGAGAGTTGCTCGACCATGTTCTGCACAAACCCAAGGTTGCCGTTGATGGGCTGCGCGATGCCGAACATGCGATCGATCTGCACGCAGAAATTGTCGTAAATGAAATCCGCGTCGCCGACCAGGATCACCGCGCTCTCGGTCTTCGATTCCTTCAGCGAATTGTCCGCGGGCTTCGGCTCCGCTGGTTTGTCTTTGTCGTCGATCTTTTCTTCCGCAGCGGCTGGCTTGCCTTCGGGGAACGCTGTCTTGAATTTGCCCTTCAAGCGAATCGCCAGTGGATATTCGGTGCCCGACGCTTTGAAATCATCCATGGTTTTCTGACCCGAAAATTGTGCCGTCATGCCCTCGACGAGTTGCGACTTCTTCGTCGTGTGAAGCAGCACGGTTTGCTGCAAGCCAGTCGCAGGCGTTCCGGAGAAAGCGCCCGGCGCCGGCAAGAGCAAGTTGTCGATCTGGCTCGTGACCACGTCCTCTTTGTTGATGCCGTCCTGGTTTACGAAAAGCCATGTCGGCATCGGTTGCGGACGTTGATTTTCCTGGAAGGCAAGTTCGCGCGTGAACGCCAAGTCCGCGACGACTTTCGTCGTGTCGAACGCCACACCCCACGTCTGAAGAAGTTTGGGTAGCGTAGATCCGCCGCCTGGGAGCATGCCCGCGAGCGGGTTGTTCGGCTGTTGCGGCGGCTTGTCGATGATGCACATGCCATCCAGCAGCGCGAGGAGTTTGCCGCCGCGGAGCACGAATTGATCAATCGCGTACTGTGCCTTGTCGGAAATGTCTTTCGGGTGCGCGACGATCAGGATCTGGACATCGTCATCAATTTTGTCCGCATCCATCTGCACCTGCTTCACCGAGTAATCGCGCTTGAGTTCCTGGATGAATACCCACGGACGCTGTCCCTGCTGGCCCATGCGCATCATCATCGGGTTCATCGGCGTGCCGAACATCGGCAGCGGAGTCATCACGCCCACAACCGGCTTGTTCGTGCTGATGACGCTGCCAATGGCGCGCGCCAAATCATACTCGAGCAAACGCTCACGCTGCGGCTGAAGAAATGGAATCGTCGCCTTCTCGGGATCAAGACTGAGCGCGAGGCCGAAATAATAATTCTCCGGGCTGAGAGGGCCGGTCGGTTGCGGTTCGATGCCGTCCGCCTGTGCCGATTCTTCCGCTTCGGAATCCGGCCGCGGATCAATTTTGCGGATGCGAATTTTCCCCTTCGACCCTTCGCGGAACTCTTCCAGCAAATCTTCAACCTGATTGGCGTAAGTGCGGATGTCCGAAGGCACGCGCGTCTCCGCCTGCGAAAAGTAGAAGCGCACCTCGATCGGCGTATCGAGCTTTTGGAGAATGGCCTTCGTGCCTGGCGCAAGCGTGTAAAGTTTCTCCGCCGTCAGATCGACGCGGGTCTTGGCCGCGCCCGCAATCAGGTTCACGGCGATGACGACGATAAACATCACCGCCACGCCGGCCACCGAATAAAGCAGGGTTTCGAATTTTTTCTGTTTCATTGCCTTGGAAAAGAAGTTTCAGCCTGCGCGCAAATTGCGAATGACCACGCCGTTACAGAACAGCGAGAAGCCAATCACCGACAGGAAGAACAACAGATCGCGCGAATCGATCACGCCCCGTTGGAAACTCGTGAAGTGCGGCATCACGCTGAAGCTGGAGACGAGTTTAACCAGATAAGGCGACACGTTCTGAAGCATGTCCGTCACCGGTTCCCAGCCGCAGAGAATCAGGAAGAAACAAATCACGACGGACAGGATGAAGCTGATGACCTGATTGCGCGTGAGCGCCGACGTGAAACTCGTGACGGCGAGATACGCGCCCGCGAGCAACGCACTGCCGAGATAACCGGTGAACACAGCGCCGCCATCGGGATTGCCAAGATAACTGACGGTCATCACCACCGGAAACGTCAAGGCCAGCGCGATGATGAGGAACAACCACGACGCCAGGAATTTTCCAACGATGGCTTGCCACGCCGTGATTGGCATCGTGAGCAAGAGTTCCATCGTGCCTTGCCGCCGTTCTTCTGCCCACAACCTCATCCCCACTGCGGGCACCAGGAACAAATAAAGCCACGGATGCCAGCGGAAGAACGAGAACGTCAGGGAGGCTTCACCGACCCGAAAGAATTGGCCGAGCATGAAGGTGAAGAAGCCGATCAGCAGGAGGAAGATCACGATCACCACGTAAGCAACAGGCGATGAGAAATAGCCGGTCAACTCACGCTTAGCGATGGTCCGGATGTGTCGAAGAGAGTCAATCATTGGGCACCTCCAGCGACCTTGTCTTTGTGCGTGGTTTCACCGCTGAGCGTGTCGGGCAGCGTGATGCGCCGGAATACTTCGTCGAGCCGGCCCTCTTCCGTGTGTAGTTCTTCGAATTTCCAATTGGATTGCATAACTGCTTCCGCCACTGCACGAGCGAACGCGCCGTTGCGTGATTTGTCTGTGGGATACGCGCGCGCCCAAACCATTCCCGCTTCTTCCTTCACGATCGCGGCCTTCGCCGCGCCCGCCACGCTAGCAAGCCGTTGCTTCACCGCATCGCCGGGCACGCCCAGCACGCGCAACGAAACGGCGCCCGCCATGTCGGAACGTTGCTTCAATTCCTGCGGCGTTCCGTTGGCCACAATTTGCCCGCGGTCGATGATGATGGCGCGTGAACAAACCGCTTCAACCTCTTCGAGAATGTGGGTCGAGAAAACGATCGCCTTCTTCTCGCCCATGCGGCGAATGAGCTGACGCACTTCGTGTTTCTGGTTCGGATCGAGGCCATCCGTGGGCTCGTCCAGAATCAGAATATCCGGGTCGTGAATGATCGATTGCGCGAAACAGGTGCGATGACGATAGCCCTTGGACAACGTGTCCACGCTTTGGTGCCGCACATTTTCGAGGAAGCACATTTCAATGGCCCGATCGATGGCGCGCTTTTTGTCGTTTCCACCCAGCCCGCGCAGTTCCGCGCAAAAGCCAAGGAACCCTTGCACGGTCATGTCAGGATACGCCGGCGCGTTTTCCGGCAAGTAGCCGATGAGCCGCTTGGCCGGAATGGGATCCTCCACGATGTCGTGGCCACCGACAGTGATGCGGCCTTCCGTTGGTGGAATGAAGCCGGTGATCATGCGCATGGAGGTGGACTTGCCCGCGCCATTCGGCCCGAGGAATCCGAGCACTTCTCCGCGCTCGACCGAGAACGAGATGCCATTCACGGCACGCTTCGTCCCGAACGTTTTGACCAATTTTTCTACCTTAATCATGGTCGTCTTTAACCTTTCGCCGTTTTGGAAACGGCGTGCAGATAACAAGTTTACAACACGGCTGTAAAGAGGCTTGCGGAGCTTTCTTTCGTGCAAAAACCCGCCCTCTCTGGGGGCCGCTCGACACGCTTGGATTTTTGAGAAACAAAAATGTTCAAAATTTTTTCAGGTCGGGGGGTTGTGGTTTTCGTCCGGCTTAGAAAAACGGATTGTGCTCTTTCTCTTCCTTCACGGTCGTGAGTGGGCCATGACCGGGACAGAGGAGAGTATCGGGCGGCAACGAAAAAATCTCGGAGCGCACGCGTTCCTTCAAGGTATCCCACGAAATATTCCCCGAAGCCAGCGACCCAGCGAAAATCGTGTCGCCGATGATCGCCACGTGCGGTGCATCTTCATCAAAATTACCGACGAGGTAAATCACACCGTCTTCCGCGTGGCCCACCGTCTCGCGATTGGTGATGCGCAGGCTACCGAGGTGAATGCAATCATTGCGTCGGTTCTTGTGTTGCGGCGGCGCGCTCTTGGCGTCGGTGTGAATGAAAATTTTCGAGAAACGCTCGCGAATCGGACCCATCGCCGCGATGTGGTCTTCGTGCGTATGCGTGAGAAACAGGTGCTTCAACTGGAGTTGCTCGGCATCGACAATTTTGAAAATGGGTTCAGCCGTCCAACCCGTGTCGAACAGCGCCGCCTCGCGCGAGACTTCGTCCCACGCCAGATAACAGTTCACTGTATTACCGCCTTGTTCCGTCGAGATGACGCGCAGCTCGCGCCATGGCCCGAGATCTTTGGGAGTAGGCGCCCAACCCTTGGCGATACTTTCCAGCTTCGGAGCACTAAGGTGAAGCACCTGCGCCAGCGCCGGGAAATTCACTTTGCCGCTTGGTTCGCCGGAGCTTTCGAGCGCGCTGAGTTCATCGACGGTAAGGTCCGCTGCCTTGGCCGCCGCTTCCGCCGGAACGTTTGCCGCCTTGCGCGCCTTGCGAATGACGTCGCCCACGTGATCTTCCAAATTCATGCGGCGCAAGTTACGAGCACGCGGCCAAGAGGGAAGCGTTTTGTTGAAACCGGGGGCGCGAATTCTTTGAGCAACTGATCACCGTACTGGTCTGAGCTTCTACGCACTATGAAACGAAACTTTATTCTTCTCGCCGGCGCCGTTGCTTTACTTGTCGTTGGCTGCCAAACCCGTTCCATCTCCGATTCGGGTTATCGATCCGAGTCGGGGCGATCGCATCGCCTTCAACCCACTTCCTACCAGGGTGAATTGAACGAACTCGATGTGCTCGGCATCGAGCGCAACCCAAAGATCACCGAGGAGCAGATCGCCCAGGCGCTCAACAGCGCGGCTCGCGTGAAGCTGCGCAAGGGCAGCAACGTGTTGCTGGTGCAATCCGGCGCGCAGTTTCCCGATGATCCCATGATCGCGGCGCTCAGCCAGTCCGTGAACGTCACGCCTTTCAACGGAATGCCCAACTCTTTCGAGCGCGACGCGTATCACAAGGCGCTCCGGTTCGCGGCCGCGCGCGGTGGATGCGAAACCGTGGTGTGCTATTGGGGCGTGCTATTGGGGCGTGCTCGAATGCGCGCGTCAGTCGCTCGATAGCAAAACGGTTTCGTGGATGCCGATTGTCGGCAGCGTCGTGCCGGATGAGCACCAGCACATGCGCATTCGTTTGAAGATGGCGGTCGTGGACGTGCGTTCGGGCAACTGGGCCATGTTTTCACCCGAGCCTTTCGAGGACAAAGCGGTGAGTGCCCGGCTCGGCCGTGAACGTTCAGATCAGGCGCAAGTCAGCAAGCTCAAGCAGCAAGCATACGCTTCCGCCGCGCGCGACCTGGTGAAGATGTACGCGAATTGAAAGCGGCAATGCTTCGTTAAGCTAAAGTAGTCCGCGGTCATCCAGTTCATCCTCGTCGAGGCCGAGGTAGTGGCCCAGTTCGTGGATGAACGTAATGTGAACTTCCTCGACGAACTCTTCTTCATCGCCCTCCACCATGCTCCAGATGTTTTCCAGGAAGAGAATGATCTGCGCGGGCAGCGGCACGTTCTCCTCGTGGGCGAATTCACCGCCGACGAACAAGCCCAGCGTGTCCGGCTCGATCCCGTCCTCGACGATCGCGCGGCTCGGCACGCGCTCATAGGTCACTGGCAAAGCTTCGGCGCGCGGCCGTAAATCTGCCGGGAGCGCAGCCAGTGTCGCGGCGACTTCGGCCCGAGCGAGTTCCAGCAACCTCGGCCAGTTCATCGCGCGGCGCTCTTGCGGGTCTTGGCGAAACGTTTCAGCAACTCGGGATTCTGCTCGAAAAATTGCGCGAGGTCCGCGAGTACCTCGACGGTGGCGGGACTCAGGTGATGTTCGATGCCCTCGATGTCCTCCTGCTGCGTCTCGGCGCTGAGGCCGAACAAAGAGAAAAACCGTGACAACGTCTCATGCCGTTTCTGAATGCGCGTGGCAACGTCGCGGCCTTTGTCGGTCAGCACCAGCCCGCGATACTTCACGTAATTGAGGTAACCGAGTTCATCGAGCTTTTGCACCATGCTCGTGACGGACGCCTGCTTCACGTGCAGCGACGACGCGATGTCCACGACACGGGCGTACCCCTTCTCCTGAATCAGCTCATGGATTCGTTCCAGGTAATCTTCGGCGCTTTGGCTGGGGCGCGATTCGGGCATCGCGGGGATGTAATCAGTACCGCGCGCAACGTGGCAAGCGCGCGAGTCAGTGGAGCAAGCTGAAGGTGTTCCTGTGGCTCGGCTCTCCACCACCGGCGGCTGGGCCGCTTCCGTTAAAAATCACTTCGCGGCGGGAGTGTTGATGCGCCGTATTTCGAGGAAGCGGTGGCGGGTGTTGTGTCGAACGCGTTCAGATAAATCTTCCTGTCGGCAACGATGCCCGTGCGCACAAGAGCATCTGCGATGAGCCAGCGCCTGGACATGCCTCGGCGGTTACACGAATTCTCGCGCAGGCCCAGAGTTGAACCGCCCGGGTGATGTCCCAGAGTGCCGTGCAGTCCAGATTGCAGACTGATGGAACGTTCATTGACTTCTGGACAGCACGGACGCCCTGTATGACAAGAAGCGCTGGCCAAAATGAAAACGGATCTCGAACGACCACAGAAGAAAGCGCTGGCGAGTTTTATCTTTCTCAGCCGCTGGCTCCAGGCGCCGTTGTATGTCGGCCTGATCGTGGCGCAATCGGTTTATGTTTACCGTTTCCTGTTGGAACTCTGGGAATTGATCGGCTACGCGCTGTTCAATCATCCGCCACCCGTCTCCGTTCCACAGGAAGTCAAGTCTCCGGAAACAGTGGTCATGCTCATCGTGCTCGGACTCATTGATGTGGTCATGATTGCGAACCTGCTCATCATGGTCATCGTCGGCGGTTACGAGACGTTTGTATCACGGCTCAACCTGCAGGGACATCCTGACCAGCCCGAATGGCTCTCGCACGTCAACGCCGGCGTCTTGAAAGTGAAGCTGGCCACGGCGCTGATTGGCATCTCCTCCATTCACCTTCTCAAGACCTTCATCAGTCCGCCATTGGAGGACGCATCCACCGTGATAGATGAAGCTAAAACCATGTGGCAGGTAGTGATTCACCTCACATTCGTGGGTTCGGCCATCGCGCTCGCCTGGATCGATCGCCTTGCTTTCCGCGGCGAAGTCAAAGCGCATTGAACGGATGCTGTGCCGCTGATGCGCAGGGGCCAACCATTAGGATGGTAGGGCGCGCTGTCCTCAGCGCGCCGCGCTGGAGTGCCAACCACTCAACCGATGGAACGCCAGAACGAATGGTCAATCTCTTGCCTGCGTTCCGCGCGGTGAACTAGCCTGCATGCCTCGAGCGAATGGATCGCGTTTTCGACACCAACATGCAACGCCGTCTCATCCTGTTTGGCGCAGTATTGGTTTGGCTGTTGTTCGTCGCTTCGTTCCTGATGCCGGTCCTGGGCGATGCCGACGACATAACCGGCTGGCAGGCCTTCTGGTATTACGTAGCAGAAATGTGGCCGGTGCCGAAGTACTGGCGCCAGATCCAACAACACCCATCCGCGCTCCTCATCTCGATCTTCCCTTCCACGAACGGACTCATGTTCATCGCGCCGGTCGTTTTGTTCCGCTGGCCGCGGTGGTCGGGATGGCTGGGTGGCTTTTTAACGCTCGGCGGCCTCGTGCCACTGTTTGGATTCGTGGAAATGATCCTGAGGAATGAGTTGCGCGTCGGCTTTTACTGCTGGATCAGCAGCATCTTTCTCATGCCGCTGCTCTGCCTGCTGGCTTGGACGCGCCAGAGACGAATCCGTCATCGCGAAAGCTGAACGAGGCTTGAAAGCCACGCCCATCCTCACGTCATCGATCCGCAATTAAAGAGCGTCACTTGGGCTTTTTTAAGGAATGGAGGCAAGGAAGTGAAGGTAGGGCGCGGTGTCCCCCACCGCGCCGCCGCTCTGCGAACAATCCCGAAGGGATTGCATCCATCAGCCCAGGGTTGCGAGGCACGAACTACCCTGGGTGAAGCGGATTGATTTTGGTTGAACCCTGAAAGGGTTCCGTCCTTCGCGCGCAAAGATGCAACCCTGGGCTGAGTGATGGAATCCCGTTGGGATTCAAGGTGGGCCGCGGTGTCCCTACCACGGCCGAGGCCGCGCGCGGGAAATTTGAGACGGTGGTTGGCAGTCCCGCGGCGCGCTGAGGACAGTGCGCGCTCCAATCCCGCAGCGATGATATGACGGTAGCCGTGGGCTTCAGCCCACGGTGGACATCGAACGGAAAAGCGGCGTCGCGTCGCGACGCTTGAATGAATGCGGATGCTTCAACCGTCGCTCCCGCGACGGCCCAGCGGTGGGGCGACTGACCGTGGTTTGAAAGTCACGGCTACTTCACGCCATCGCTCCGCGATGAAGAGCGCCGCTTGGGCTTTGACGGGAAGGAGTAAAAGGAGCAGAACGGAGGATATGGTTTGGGAAACTGTTGTGAAAACCCTTGGTGGAGCGGCGATCCTGTGCGCGATGGTGGGTTGGCTCTGTCGATCCATTATCCTTCATTTCTTGGAAAAGGATGTGGGCAAATACAAGGAGGAATTGCGCGGCGTCACCGAGGCGCAAATCGCAGAATGTCGCCATCGTTTGGACGTGGTGCGGCTCGAACATCAAGTGCGGTTCTCCAAGCTTCACGAGGAGCGTTTTGACTGCCTCAAAGTTCTTTCGACCAAAGCGTGGGAGCTTTGGGTGGTCCTTTCAAGAGTCGTCACTTCAGGGGAGGAAGAACGGACGAAAAATGCTCAAGTCGCAATTCAAGAATTTGTGGACCATCTTTTTCGAGTAGAAATCCTTCTACCGAAAGATTTTGCCGAAAGATGGAACAAGACGTTGGATGAGAGTGCGCGCGCGGTTCGGCATTTCCAGATTGCTACCACCGCGAGAACCCCAGACTGGGAAAGGGATGCAGAGCGTCAGCAGGCTGCCACTACCCGTCTTATAGAGCTGGTTGGACAAATCCGTAAGGAATTATTGCAGGAGGGGAGGAGCATCTTGGAAAAAGGATTGAGCGAGAAATAGGTGCGTCAAAACGGCGTCGAATCGAACTCCCCCATTGCCCGTCCATTCCTGCGTGCTAAACATTGTGCAGCCATGAAAGAACTCAGCGCGCATTCGGCTTGTCCAGGGTTCAACGCGTTGCGCCATTCACGCCGGCACGCGCTGAAGGTCGGCGGGCTGGGCTTGCTCGGGCTTACCATGCCCAACTTACTCAAGGGCGAGGCGGCGAAATCGTTGGTGGCGCGGGCGAAGAACGTCATCTTTCTCTTCCAATACGGCGGGCCGAGTCATGTGGACATGTTCGACATGAAACCGAATGCGCCCGAAGGCATTCGCGGTCCTTACAAGCCGATTTCGTCGAACGCCGACGGCATCCAGGTGTGCGAGAAGTTGCCGAAGACGGCGAAGGTCATGGACAAGGTCACGCTCATCCGGTCCATGACGCACACGATGAAGAACCACAACTCGGCGGGTTATTACGCGCTCACGGGCCACGCGCCGCCGAGCGACGACCAGCGGTTGCGCGACTCGATCGATTTGTTCCCCGGCTATGGTTCGGTGGTGGATTTGCTCGCGCCGCTCAAGACGCCGGACATGCCGACTTACGTGTCGTATCCGTATGTGATTCGCGACGGGTCGATCACGCCGGGGCAACACGCGAGTTTTCTCGGCAAGGAGCACGATCCGTTTTTCTTCACGCAGGACCCGAACGCGCCGGACTTCGCGCTGCCGGAATTGAGCCTGCCCTCGAACCTGAGCTACGAGCGATTGGAGAGCCGGCGCGAGTTGCAGAAGATCGTGGATGCGCAATCGCGGCTGCTGGATTACTCGGCCGCGGCGCGCGGGCTGGATTCGTATTACGACAAGGCGTTGGGGATGCTGAACTCTACGAAGCTGCGGAATGCGTTCAATTTGTCGGCAGAGCCAGCAAAGGTGCGCGAGTCTTACGGGAAAACGACGTATGGGCAAAGCTGCCTGCTGGCGCGGCGACTCATCGAAGCTGGCTCGAAATTCGTCACCGTCTATTTCTCCGACACCATCGGCGGGCAAAGCACGTCGGGCGGCGGTTGGGACACGCACGGGTTCAACAACACACGGATGTATCCCATCATCGAGAAGTATCACCTGCCGATTCACGAGCAGACGTTGCCGACGTTGCTGACCGACCTTGACGAGCGCGGGATGCTTGATGACACGCTGGTGGTGTGGATGGGCGAGTTCGGTCGCACGCCGAAGATCAACGAGAACATCAGCCGCGACCATTGGCCGCAGTGTTACACGACTCTGCTCGCCGGTGCGGGCGTGAAGAAGGGTTTCGTTTACGGCGAGTCGGATAAGAAGGGTGAGTATCCGGCGAAAGACCCGGTGAAGCCTGACGATCTGGCCGCGACGATTTACCACCTGCTCGGCATCGACCCGCACACTGAGATCTACAACGCGGTCAAGCGTCCCGTGCTCATCAGCGAAGGCAAACCGGTGATGGGAGTGATGGCGTGATGGGCTGCCGAATTGCGGTTGCCTCCGCGCTGTTGGTTTCCCATCTAGCGTTCTGCGCCGCGCCGGACATTGATTCCATTTCACCGTTGGCGCTGCGGCCTGGTGTTCCTGGCGAACTGAAATTCTCCGGCAACGATTTGTCCGAAGCGACCAATGTGTGGGCGAGTTTTCCGGCAAAGTTGGAATCACTCGGTGAAGGTGCGTTCCACATCACACCGTTGGCGAGCCATCCGGTCGGCATTGGCGCCGTGCGCCTGTTTGGATCGAACGGTGTCTCACCTGTTGCTCTGGTGATGCTCGATGATTTGCCGACTGCGTCTGAGTCCAGCACCAACAAAACGCGCGAGGCCGCCCAGCGTGTGGAGTTCGGCAGCGCCATCGATGCTCGCTGCGAAGAATTGAGCTACGACTGGTTCAAGGTTCGCGTGAACAAAGGGCAACGCGTCGCCGTGGAAGTCGTCGCGATGCGTCTCGGCTCCAGACTGGATTCCGTCTTGCGTGTCGTGAACGCCGCCGGGCGCGAACTGGCTCGCAACGACGATGTGCCCGGCTTGCGCGCCGACAGCTTTCTGACCTTCACCGCGCTGGACACGGGCGATTATTTCGTGGAAGTGCGGGACGTGAACTACGGCGGCGGTTCAGAGTTCTTCTACCATCTTCGCATCGGCGACTTTCCACTGGCGACCGCCGCGTTTCCGGTCGCGGCAGAGCAGGGGAGCAAGCACTCTTTCCGTCTCGCTGGCCCGAGCGGCGATATCGGAGGCATGGTTGCGACGGCGACAACGAATTCCGCCGTGGTGCCACTCGCTATCAAAGGCCCGGTGGGTTCGACGTTCGCTGCCGCGCTCACGAGTGCGACGCGCGAGATTGTTGAAGTTGAACCGAACGATACTGCGAAGAAGGCCACGGAAGTTTCTTTGGAGACTGGCGTCAACGGCCGCTTCGATCGCGCCAATGATCGTGACTGCTACGAGTTCTCCGCGCGCAAAGGCGACCGGATGGAATTTCGCGCTGCGACCCGCAGCCTTGGCGCGCCGTGCGATCTGCTGATGCAACTCGAATCGACCGATGGCCAACGGCTGGGGCGATCGAATCCTTCCGCGGCTGATGAAGGCGTATTGACGCACGCGTTCGCGAGCAATGGCGTCTATCGATTGATCGTAGAGGAAGCCATCGGCGCGTTTGGTCCCAACATGGTGTACCGCATCGCGAGCCGCCGGGCTGCGGGTTTCGCACTATCGCTGGACACCGACACCTTCAACGCCGCGCCCGGAAAAGATGTTGATCTCAAAGTCACGGTGACGCGCGGCGACTACAAAGGAGCGGTGACTCTCGCGCTCGATGGCTTGGCCGGCGCGCTGGTTCTCACCAACAACGTCATCGCCGAGGGCAAGAGCAACGTCACGATGAAGGTGACCGTTCCCGAAACATTTCTGCCGGGAACGTGGACGCCGTTCGGCGTGACGGGAACCGCGAAGCGCAACGGCCAGGAAGTTCGCGTGCGCGCCAGCACTGCGCCGGCGTTGCGGAAACGATGGCAGCTCATGCTATATCCGCTCGCCGAGTTTGATGGAGTTCTCGCGCTCGGCGTGACAGCGCCGAAATAGTTTCCTCAGTGCGCCGCGGCCCGATTCAGCCGGTCGGCGATGGCGTTCCAAGCCGCACCGCTTGGTATTGCCTCCACCACGATCAATTCTGCATTGGCTTCATCGCACAGGTGCAACTCCGAATAGATCGCGCGGGCGAAAGCTTCGGCATCATGAGGAATCACGCTGACGCGGCCGATGTTTGCGCCCAGCGGAATGTGCGTGTGCGCGATCACGAAAGTGCGTTCCGGTGCGGCGCGCAAGTGTTGCTCCTTCAAAACGCGCGCGAGTTCCACATGGAAATCGTCTTCATCGCGCCATCCGAGAATCACCAGGCGCGCTTTTGGTGCATAATGTTTTCGCAATTGCCCCGGACTGCGCAGCGTGCTGTCGCTCGCCGCGGCGTGCGAGTTAAGCGCGCCTGTCACGGCGATTAGCGACTCCTCGTAAATCATCCCAGGACGCAGCACGCGCGGCGGCGTCACCGTGATGTCCAGCACGGTGGATTCAATTCCCACGTTGGACTGCCCGCCATCGATGATGAGCGGAATCCGTTCGCGCAGACTCCGCACCACGTGTTCGGCATTTGTCGGAGAAATTTCGTTCGAGCGATTGGCGCTCGGGGCCGCGAGCGGAAAGCCGCAGGCACGAATCACCGCTTGCATAAATGGATGACTGGGCCAGCGAACGCCGACAGTATTGCCACCCGCGGTCACGACATTCGGAATTTCCGAAGAGCGATCTACCACGAGGGTGAGCGGCCCAGGCCAGAATGCCGCCGAAAGTTTGTTGGCCAACTCTGGCCAGTCTGCCGCGCAACGCCGCGCCAGGGCGAGATCCGCCACGTGGACAATGATGGGATTGTCCGCGGGCCGTCCCTTGATCTGGAAGATGCGCTGGACCGCGCTTTCATCGAACGCGTTGGCCGCCAACCCGTAAACCGTCTCCGTCGGCAAGGCGACCAGTTCGCCACGACGCAACGCATCCGCCGCACGCTCGACGGCGGCGTTGAAGAGCACGGGCGTATGTGTCGGTAAAATTTCGGCGTGCGGCATCAGCGCGCGAATGATTAACGCACTGTGCCGTCGCTTGGCAACGGCCGGACTGCCGGTTGCAAATCGGCAGCGCGCTGACTTACCCTCCGCGCGTGCTCGCAGTTCTGACCCAGCAATTGAAAGGCAACTCATCGCTCTCCGCCGAACACGTTCGCGCGGCGGTGCAACAATTGATTTCCGAATCCGTTGCGCCTGGACTCAAAGCGGACTTTCTCTGCGCGCTCGCGCTGAAGGGTGAAACGGTGGATGAGATTTCGGCGTTCGCCGGTGAACTGCGGCAACTCTCCGTGGTCCCGGAACTCGATGCCGTCACTCGCGCGGGGGAAATTCTCGACGTGTGCGGCACGGGCGGTGACCGGTTGAACACCTTCAACATTTCAACCACGGTCGCCATCGTCGCCGCTTCCGCGGGTGTCGCCGTGGCCAAGCACGGAAATCGCGCCATCACTTCGCAGTCGGGCAGCGCGGATGTTTTGGAGGCGCTGGGCATTCGCACGGATCTCGATCCGCAGCAAGCCGTCGAGTCGTTGCGGGAACATCAGTTCGCGTTTTTCTTCGCGCCGAACTATCATCCGGCGTTCAAGCACATCGGGGCCGCGCGAAAAATTTGCGCCGAGCGCGGCCAGCGCACCGTCTTCAATTTTCTCGGGCCGCTGCTCAACCCCGCACGGCCCACGGCGCAGCTCATAGGTGTGCCGCGGCCTGAATTGTGCGAACCGATCGCGCGCGTGCTCCAGATGCTGGGTGTGCGACGCGGCATGGTGGTGTGTGGACAGGTCGGCGCCAAAATCGATTCTGGCGGATCCGTAATGGAAAATGGCGCCGCATTCCTCGATGAGTTCTCCACGTTCGGTGAGAACCGTCTCGCGGAATTCTATCAGGAACGCGGGTTCTATGTTTCTGATTTTTCGCCCGCGCAATTTCCGGTTCAGCTCGGCTCGCTGAAAGATCTGACCGGCGGTGATCGCGCGGCCAACGCGGAAATTCTCAAGCGCATCCTTCGTGGCGAAGAGAAGGGGCCGAAGCGCGACGCTGTTTTGCTCAACGCCGCCGCCGCGCTGTTCGTGGCCAATCGCGTGAAGAGCTTTGTCGAAGGTTGGGAACTCGCGGCGGAACTGATCGAGAGCGGGCGAGCATTCCGAAAGCTTGAATCTCTCGCCCTGGCCTCTGAACGCAGCTTGTCTCCATCCTCGAATCGCTGATATTGAACCCGTCGGGACTCACCGGGCAACACTCTGAGCGAAACGGCTTTCCAGATTCCTTCCTAGTGAGTATTCATAACTCGTGCCAGATACAGGAAGTGAGGGAGAAAAGATTTTGCACGGCATCGCCGTGTCTCCTGGCGTCTGTCGCGGAAAAATTCTCCTGCTCACCGATAGTCGCGTGGATTCGGTGCCGCGCCGCACGATTTCCGAAGAAGAAATTCCCGAGCAAATTGCCCGTCTCCAACAATCAGTCACCGAAACACGCCGCCAGTTGCACGCCGTGCAGGAGAGGGTCAACGCGGGCATGGGCGCGAAGGACGCGAGCATTTTCGACGCGCACTTGCTGGTGCTGGAAGACCCGACGCTGCTGGATGAGGTCAGCCGCTTCGTCACGGAGCAGAAGGTCAACATCGAGTACGCCTTTGCCCAGGTGGCGGAGAAGTACGCGCAAACGCTCGAGGCCATCGGCGATGAATATCTTCGCGAACGCGCCGCCGACATGCGCGACGTGACCGAGCGTCTGCTGCAAAATCTGATCGGCACTTACCAGGAACTGGATCTCAAGCATCTCAAGGAGCCGTATATCATCGTCGCTTACGATCTGGCTCCCTCGCGCACGGCGATGCTGGACAAGAAAAATGTTCTCGGCTTCGCCACGGACGTCGGCGGCAAAACTTCGCACACCGCGATCATGGCGCGGTCGTTGCGCATCCCTGCGGTCGTTGGCCTGGGCAAAGCGAGCGCCGAACTCAAGGATGGTCAGTACGCGCTGCTGGATGGTTATCACGGCCAGGTCATCATCAATCCCACGGACCAGACGCTGTTCGAGTACGGACAATTGGTGCGCCGGCAGGTCAGTCTGGAAGAAAAACTTCGCGACACGATCGATAAGCCTGCGGTGACCCTGGATGGTGTTCGGCTCACGCTGTCAGCGAACATCGAGCAGGCCGAAGATGCGGAGGCGGTGAAGGCCAGTGGCGCCGAGGGCGTGGGATTGTATCGCACCGAATATCTTTTCCTGAACTGCGCCACCCTTCCGACGGAAGATGAGCAGTATCAAGCCTACCGCGCGGTGGCGGCGGCGTTGAAGCCGGCGCCCGTCATCATCCGCACGCTCGATCTGGGCGGTGACAAATTCATGTCGCACCTGAACGTGCCCAAGGAGATGAATCCGTTCCTCGGGTATCGCGCGATTCGTTTCTGTTTGCAGGAGAAGGAAGTTTTTCGCGCGCAACTCCGCGCCATTCTTCGAGCCAGCGCCGAGGGCAACATCAAGATCATGTATCCCATGATCTCGTGCCTCGACGAACTCGTGCAGGCCAATGCGCTCCTCGACACGTATCGCGATGAACTGCGCAAGGAAGGCGTGCCGTTCGACGAGAAGATGGAAGTCGGCGTGATGATTGAGATTCCTTCCGCGGCGCTGACCGCGGAGGCGCTGGCCAAACGCGTGCAGTTCTTCAGCATCGGCACGAATGATTTGATTCAGTACACGCTCGCCGTGGATCGGTTGAACGAGAAGATCGCGCATCTCTACGAGCCGACGAACCCGTCGATCCTGCGATTGATCAAAATGACGACGGACGCGGCGCACGCGGCGGGCATCTGGGTTGGCGTATGCGGAGAAATGGCGGGCGATCCGCTGATGATTCCCTTGCTGCTCGGATTGGGCGTGGATGAATTGAGCGCTGCGCCGCAAGCCGTGCCGCAGATCAAGTATCTGCTCCGGCGCGTGAAGATGAGCGAGGCGAAGGAGATTGCGGCGGCGGCGCTGAATTCGGAATCGAGCACGGAGATCATGGACCGTTCCCAGCAATTGGTGCGGTCAGTTGCGCCCAGCTTATTTGAGCAATAGAATAGCGCGCAAAGGAGGGCTTGAGGGAAAATGAAAATACTGATCCTGGCTGCCGGATACGCCACACGACTTTATCCACTTACGCTCACGCGGCCCAAACCGTTGCTCGACGTGGCGGGCAAGCCGATGATCGAACACGTCATCGACAACATCGCGCCCATTCCCGGCATCGACCGCGTGTTCGTCGTAACCAACGCGAAATTTGCGAATCAGTTTCAGGCGTGGGCGGATGGCTATCGCGCGCGTAAGGCGAAGCTGAATTTCACAATCATCAACGATGGAACAACGGATGACTCGAACAAGCTCGGTGCCATCGGCGATCTGAACCTGGTGCTCGAGCGCGAGAAAGTTGACGACGATCTGATCGTGGTCGCCGGTGACAACCTGTTCAGCCAAAGCCTCGACGAGTTTGGAAAATTCTGCCGGAGCAAGGATGCTCCCGTCCTTGCCGTTTATGACGTTGGGAACCTGGAGGAGATCAAAAAGTACAACGCCATCACGATGGACAACGACGGGCGTATTACGTTCTTCGAGGAGAAACCGAAGCAGCCGCAAAGCACGCTCACGGGCATCGCGCTTTACTATTATCCCAAATCATCGCTGCCGCTGATCCGCCAGTACATCGCCGAAGGAAACAATCCCGACCAGCCGGGGCGGCTCGTGCAATGGTTGTATCCGCGCACGCCGTTCTACACGTGGCACGTGCCGGGCCTCTGGTTCGACATTGGCTCGAAGGAAACGCTGGATGAGGCCAACCGAATCTTCGCTGACTTGAAAGCTCCCGCTGCGCGTTGAAACGCTGGGCTATTGTTCCGGACACGCTGCGATCGAATTCCCGAAAACGAGAACTGCTCGTTACGGTTTCACCGCGAGACCATTCGGCTTCGTCGCCGGCTTGCCGGTGAGTTCCACAAGATCCTGGAGAATTCTCCGCGCTTCATCCAATCCGACGCTGTCCATAGTCGGCAAACCCGACTCATCCACAGGTTCGTCTGACTCGGCGTGGGGCGACGCGGCTTTCGCGACATCGTTCGTGGCCTTGCTCTTCGCGGTTGCCACAGTGTTGGTCTTCGGGTCAGGCAGTCCCGGCAGCTCCGCATTCTTGAGCGTGATCTCGTAAGTCTTGTAGCTCGGCTGTGGCCGCGTTCGCAGGGCTTTCTTGCGTGCTTTGTCACGCGCCTCGTTTTCGCGCTTCTCCTGCCAGCGCTCCGCCTCGTTCATGGAAACGCTCTTCTCGTCCCTGGCTTTCTTATAGCGCTCGATTTCTTCCTGGATGTAAGCGAAATCTTTGTCCTTCTCCACACGCGCTTCCGAACGCTTGCGCAATTCCGGCAGCACCGGCGGGATGATGTTCACGGGTTCGTATTTGGCGCTTTCCACCGTATCCCAGGGCATCGCATTCGGCAGCGCGGCTTCGCCGGCCTCCATGTGATTGTTCACGGACGGCAGAATGATGTCCGGCACCACGCCCTTGAGCTGCGTCGAGGAGCCGCTCGCACGATAGAATTTGCGGATGGTGATTTTCAACGAACCGAGTTCGTCCGGCGTGCGCAAAAGCTGCCCGACTTTTAACAACGTCTGCACCGTGCCTTTGCCGTGCGTGGAAGAATCGCCCACCACCAGCGCGCGTCCGTAGTCCTGCAATGCGCCCGCGAGAATCTCCGACGCCGACGCGCTGAACCGGCTCGTCATCACCACGAGCGGGCCGTCATACAAAGTGTCCGAATCGGTGTCGCGATCCACCGAGATCTGGCCGTCGGAACCTTTGACCTGGACCACCGGACCTTCCTTGATGAAAAGACCTGTGAGGTTAATCGCTTCTTCTAGTGAGCCGCCACCGTTGCGACGCAAATCGAGAATCACGCCTGCGACCTTTTCCTCTTTGAGTTTCGTCAAGAGCTTGGCCACGTCGGCTGTGGTGCTCTTGCGGTTGGCGCCGCGATTTTCGAGGTCAGCGTAAAACGAAGGCAAGTCAATGATGCCAATGCGCAAAGCCGAGTGGCCGTTTTCGGCGGGCAACTCCAGCAACCTCGCTTTGGCTTCCTGATCTTCAAGTTTGATTTCGTCGCGCACCAGCGACACGACTTTGCGCGCGGAAGGATCGGCGGCGTCCACCGGAATCACCGTCAGCCGAACCGTGGTGCCTTTTTCACCGCGAATCAGGTCCACGACTTTGTTCAGCTTCCAGCCGATGACATTCACCATCTCATTTGTGCCTTGGCCGACGGCGATGATTTTGTCGTTCGGCTTGAGCTGGCCGCTCTTGCGCGCCGGGCCTTCTTTTAACTCCTCGATCTTGCAATACTCGTCTTCTGCCCGCAGCAACGCGCCAATGCCGAAGAGCGAAAGCCTCATGCTGATGTTGAAGTTGTCCTGCAACGGCTTGCCCATGTAATCCGAGTGCGGGTCGTAAACGTGCGCCAGCGAATCGAGATAAATTTGCAGCACGTCGTCGCTCTCGAATTCCTGCAGCGCTTTGAGCTGGCGGGTGTAGCGGCGCGTCAGATTGGTCTGAATCGTTGCCGTCTGCTCCTTGTTCAACACTTCGCTGAGCCACTCGAAACGCACGCGGTCGCGCCACAACGCCTTCGCTTCGTTCAGGTCTTTCGGGCGCGGCGCATCTTTGCGATTGAGCGTGTAGCGGTCCTGGCCTTTGAACTCGAACTCTTCCGTGGCAATCAGGTTCGTGGCGTATTCCACCTGCTGCGTAAAGCGCTTGAGAAAGCGGTTGAAGATGACGTCGCCGGGCGAGGTGTCGCCGAGCTTGAGTGTCAAATCATCCAACTGCGCGCGCCACTTCTCGAACTCCGAGACGTCCGGCTGGAGGAAAATCATGTGCGATGGATCGAGCGCGTCGAGATAACGGTCGAAGAATTTCGAGGAAACGCTGTCGTTAAACGGCTGCTGGGAATAGTGACCTCGTTCCAGGAAGGCGCCGGTCACGCGAGCGATGCGCGCGTCATCCGGTCCCGGCGACAATGGGCCACGCGGGCCGGCATTGGTGTACCGCTCGGAAACAAGGGTTTGGTCTTTCTGCTCAAGAACGGCGGCGAAAACCGCGACTCCGGTTAGAACGAGCAGTGCTGTAGTGACACGTATCAATCTCATGCTGAAAAAATGTTGCCGATAGAATAGCACTTATTCGAGAGGCGAGCGCCATAACTTTGTCACTCTCCGGCTCCCGCCGGCAACAACCCTGCCGCTTGCAACCTGGCTATCTCTGCCGAGTAACCCAGACGGAAATTCAGATACTTTAATTCGCACCCAAGTTCCAGCCGGAGTTTTCGATTGAATACGCGTTTGTGCGTAACTCCGCGTTTGCGCTGGGGTATTTCGTCTGTAACGGGCGGCGGCATTGGCTTGCCTAATTTGTCGGACAACCAAAGAAAGAACTCGCGCTGCGAGACGGGTTCATCATCGGCGACATTGTAAACTTCGCCCGCCCGGCCGCGCTCCAGGGCGGCGATGGCCGCGTTCACCACATCGTCGCGGTGAACCATGTTGATCAACCTTGAGCCATTGCCGGCAAGGCGGGCCTCTCCACGAAGATATTGCTGGAAGAGGTGGCCCCGCTCGGGGCCGTAGATGCCAGCCACACGGAGAATCATCGCGGGGAAATTGCTTTCGCGCGCAGACTGTAGGAGAAGCTGCTCCGTCTCCATGAGCACGCGACTTGTTTCACTCGCCGGCTCCGCCGGACTTTCCTCAGTCACCCACGAGCCATCGGTCTGCGCGTAAACACTGGTGCTGCTGGTGTAAACGTACTTGCGAGGCGGGTTGGCGCCGAGCCACGCAATCAAGTGGCGCGTCGCTTCGAGATACACAGCGCGGTAGTCCTCGACGCCACCTTTGCTGGAGGAAACGGTGTTCACGACCCAGTCGAAGGGGCCGGGAATCTTTGCGAAGTCTTCAGGTCGCGTGATGTCGGCGATGACCGGGGTGATTCCCCATTGTTGCAGTTCTTGAATGGAACCTGCGCTGCGTCGCACCCCGAAGACTTCATGTCCGCGCCGTGCCAGTTCCGCGCCCAGCGGCAAGCCCACGTAACCGCAGCCGATAATCAGCGCGCGCATTGTTCGCTGAGCGTAGAGAGGTGAGGGGAAAGGCAACAAACACTTTGTTGAATCAAGCGAAGGATGGTTAATTGCGCGCTGCTCATGTCCGAGATTTTGACCAGTCCCGTGAAATCACTCGCCGCTTTGGCGGCTGCGCCGTCGCGCCCGGAACTGCTCGCGCCCGCGGGCGACTGGGAATGCGCCAAGGCGGCTGTGGAAAACGGAGCGGACGCGATTTACTTCGGGCTGGAACGTTTCAACGCGCGGATGCGCGCTCACAATTTCACCGAGGCCGATTTGCCCAAGTTGATGGAGTTCCTGCACCGGCGCGGCGTGCGCGGCTACGTCACTTTCAACACCCTGGTCTTCGCAAACGAACTGGCGGACGCAGAACACTATCTGCGCGCGATCATCGCCGCCGGGGTGGACGCGGCTATCGTGCAGGACATCGGTGTCGCGCGGCTCATTCGCAAGCTCTCGCCGGATTTTCCGATCCACGCCTCGACGCAAATGACGATCACGAGCGCGGCGGGCGTCGAGTTTGCACGCGAGTTGGGTTGCAACCTCGTGGTGCTGGCGCGCGAATGTTCGCTCAAGGACGTCGAAGCGATTCGCGGGAAAGTAATCAGTGAATCAGTCAGTCATCAGTCAGGAAGCGGCAGGCTTGGCACGCTGAATACTGATTCACTGATTACTGATTACTCTTCATCACTCCCCCTCGAAGTGTTCGTCCACGGCGCGCTCTGCGTGGCTTACTCCGGCCAATGTCTGACGAGCGAGTCGCTCGGCGGACGCTCGGCTAATCGCGGCGAGTGCGCGCAAGCCTGCCGAATGCCTTACGAACTTGTTTCGGATGGCAAAACGATTTCGCTGGGTGATCGCAAGTATCTGCTCAGCCCCCAGGACCTGGCGGGGCTGGAGGTTTTGCCTGAATTGATTCGCAGCGGGGTGACCTCGCTTAAGATCGAGGGCCGCCTGAAAACTCCGGAATACGTGGCGAACATCACAAGAGTTTATCGGCAAGCGCTGGATGGGTTGTTGAACCACCAAGGCACCAAGGCACCAGGCGAGGAAAAAGACTTGGTGTCTTGGTGTCTTGGTGGTTCTCAACAGTACGACCTGGAGATGGCTTTCTCCCGCGGCCTTTACACCGGCTGGTTTCGCGGCATTAACAATCAGGAACTTGTCCACGCGCGGTTCGGCAAGAAGCGCGGTGTCTATCTCGGCGAAGTCACGCGCGTGTTGCGCGAGGCGGTGATCCTTCGGCCCGAAGCGCCCTTGAAAGCTGGCGACGGCGTAGTGTTCGACAACGGTCATCCCGAACGCGAGGAGGAAGGAGGGCGGGTGTTCGCTGTCCAAGGTCCGAAGCCCAAAGTCCAAGGTCAGGAAGTGAGCCTCACGTTTATGCCCGGTGCGGTGGACTTCGGGCGCGTTCACGTCGGCGACAAGGTTTGGAAGACAAGCGATCCGGAATTGGACCGCCGCCTGCGCCAGACTTTCGCGGGGGACAAGCCGCAGTTTCAGCGCAGCATCGACATGGAAGTTCACGGTCATACAGGCGCGCCGCTGACGCTTCTTGCACGGGATGAGCCAGGGAACGTCGCGCAGGCGAGTTCGGAAATGCCCTTGGCCACGGCGCAAAACCAACCCCTGACATCAGATCGCCTCCGCGATCAGTTGGGCCGCCTGGGCGGAACGCCTTTCCGGCTGGGTGAACTGAAAAACCGGATCGAAGGCGAAGTGATCCTCCCCGTGAGTGAGTTGAACCGTCTTCGGCGGGATGTTGTGAGCCAATTGGAAACCCGGCGCGCACAGCCGAAACGCTGGGAGCTGAACGATTTTAGAGTTGAAACGACCGATCTGAAATCGTCTAAAAGCGCATCGTCGCCGCCTGAACTCATCACCCTCGTGCGCTCATTGCCGCAGCTTGAAGCCGCGCTGCGCTGCGGTGTGCGGACGATTTATTGCGAGTTCGAAGACCCGAAGAAGTATCGCGAAGCAGTGACCACGGTGCGTTGTGCCGCTGGCCGCAATTCCCCGGAGACAACGATTTGGGTCGCGCCTCCGCGCATCACAAAGCCGGGCGAAGAATGGATCCTGAAACAAGTGCGCTCGTGCGAGGCTGACGGCTATCTTGTCCGCAA
>Ga0193753_10000793_pt1 | contig 29482 bp, 26 predicted proteins | sample H1c2metaG_FD_144925 | JGI IMG/M metagenome (GOLD analysis project Ga0193753, IMG submission 144925) | Soil microbial communities from a riparian zone of the East river system, Colorado, United States - H1c2 | ecosystem: Environmental > Terrestrial > Soil > Riparian zone | place: USA: East...
TTGATCCAGCCGCGCTCGATCCAGTCGCGCTCGATCCAGCCGGGTGAGCGCCTGCCGCGCCTGCGCCGGTCTCGCCGCCGATCGCTGCGCCCGTCGCTCCCTCCGCTTGCCCGTCTCCCGCGCCGGCGGATCCCGCCCCGGCCGCCGCGCCCTCGCTGTCGGACCCCGGCTCGGTCGGCGGCGTCGCGCCCTCCGCCGGCGCTCCGCTCTTCGACCCGGCCTGTCCAGCCTCGCCTGGCTCGCCCGCTTCTCCCGTCGCGTCATCCGGGCCCGACGGGGCCGGCGCCGCGCCTTGCTCGACCCGTCCGGCCGGGCCGCCGACCGTCGGCTCGGCCGCCTTCGACTCGCCGGTCGCCGACGACCGCATGATGATCCGCCGCACTCGCGCGCCGAGCTCGCTGTGCCACGCCCGGTAGCCGCCCCAGGCCGCGCCGCCCAGCACCGCCAGCGCCAGCATCATGGTGAACGGCCCAAGCCGCCGCCGTCGCGCTCGCGACCGCCGCGCCTCGCCGCGGCCCGAGCCGAGCGATTGCCGGTAGTCCGGCCCGGCCTCGTCGGCCAGCGGGCGGGTCCCTTGCCGCCGCTCGGCCCCCGGCCGGTTCGACCACGTCGGCCGGGGTCGGTCGAGCGCCTCGTCGAGCGCGGTCGCGAACTCCATCGCGGTCTGGAAGCGATCCTCCGGCGCCTTGGCCAGCGCGCGGTCGAGCACCGCCTGCAGCCCGGGCGGGAAGTCGGCGTCCGGCACCACGCTGGCCAGCCGCGGGACCGGCGCGGTCCGGTGCATGCTGAGCAGCTCGAAGGTGTCGTCCGACGTGAACGGCTTGCGCCCGGTCAGGAGCTCGAACAGCACCACGCCGGTCGAGTACACGTCCGAGCGCACGTCGGCCTTGCCGCCGATCGACTGCTCCGGCGACATGTAGTTCGGCGTGCCGATGACGATCGCGGAATGCGAGATGTCCGACGACACCTGCTCGCGCAGCGTGGCGAGCCCGAAGTCGAGGATACGGACATGGTCGCCGGTCCCGGTCGCCTCCATCAGCATGATGTTGGCCGGCTTGATGTCGCGGTGGATGATGCCGAGCGAGTGGGCGTGGGCCAGGCCGGCCAGGGTCTGGCGCGTGATGTAGACCGCGCGATCGACCGTCTGTCGCCCGCCCTCGAGCAGGGTGCGCAGCGTCCGCCCCGAGACGAACTCCATCACCACGTACGGCCCGCTATCGACGCCGAAGTCGATGACCGAGACGCAGTGCGGGTGGGCCAGCCGGCCCATGACCCGGGTCTCGCGCTCGAACCGCTGGATGAAGGTCGGGTCCGCCGCGTACGACGCGTGCAGGAACTTCACCGCGAGCGGGCGGCCAAGCTGAAGGCGCTCGGCGCGGTACACGATGCCCATGGAGCCGACCGCGAGCCGCTCGATGATGCGGTAGCGCTCCTGGAGCACGCTGCCCACGCGCGGGTCGTTGGACACGTCGTCCATGCGGCGATTCGGCAGGCTACCACGAAGCCCGCCCAGACGCCGCGACCCGCGGAATTCTTCGTCGCCACGCGGGCCCCCCGCGCCGCCGGCTTCCGACGGAGAAGCGCCCCGCGCGGAGCGCCGATCCCGCCCCGCGCCGGTCACGCGGCCGGGCGAGCCTCCCGGCCCGCCGCCTGGCCCGCCGCCCGCCGCGCGCCGATCACGGCACCTTCCATACGAGGGCGGTACGGTCCTGACTGGCCGTCGCCAGCAACTTGCCGTCGCGCGAGAAGGCGACCGCGTTGACCGCGCCGTGGTGCCCGGTCAGCGATGCCAGCTCCTTGCCGCCATCGATCTGCCAGATCCGCGCGGTCGAGTCGCTCGATCCGGTGGCCAGGCGCTTGCCATCCGGCGAGAACTGCAGGCAGCGGACCGACCCGTCGTGACCGGTCAGGCTGTGGACCTCCTTCCAGTCCTTGGTCGCCCAGATGTGCACCTTGTCGTCGTCGCCGGCGGTGGCGAGCAGGTCGCCCTTCGGCGAGAACGCGACCGCCAGGTTCGAGACCACGTCGGGCGAGACCCGGGCCACCTCCTTGCCCGAATCCGCGCCGATGATGAGCACGACCCGCTCCGACCCGGTGATCGCGATCAGCTTCCCGTCGGGCGAGAACGCCACGCCGGTGATCGACGAGTAGGTCTGCCGGTCGAGCGCCTGCAGCTTGGCCCGCGCGCGCAGGTCCCAGGTCCACACCCGCCCGGTCTCGTCGCCGGTCACCGCCCGGGTCCCGTCGGGGCTGATGTCGAGCGCGTTGACCTTGCCGCCGATCGGCGGCAGCGCGATCTGGTCCTGGTCCTTCTTGTAGGTCCAGGCGATGAGCTTGGCGTCGCCGCCGGCGCTGTACACGACCGAGCCGTCGGCGGAGAACTCGAGCGCGTTGACCGGCGCCTGCGCCACGGTCAGCACCGGACCGGGCTTGCCGGTGGCGGTCTCCCACAGCCTGACCGTGTGGTCCTCCGACGCGGTCGCCACCTGGGCGCCGTCGGGCGAGAACGCGATCGCGGTCAGCGGGTCCTGGTGCCGGTCCGGCTCCGCCACCGGATCGCCGGTCTGGAGGTTCCACAGCCAGAACCGGCCGGCCTCGGATCCCTTGGCCCCGCGGTGCAGGCTCCACGACGCGGCCCGCTTGCCGTCGGGCGAGAGCGCCATGTACTGCACGGTCAGCCCGTCGGTGCCGGTCCACTCGCGCAGCAGCCTGCCGCTCGCGTCCCAGGCGCGGAACCAGACGTCGCCGCCCGAGGTCCACAGCTCCTTGCCGTCGGGCGAGAAGGCCACGCTCACCACCGATCGATCGTGCGCCTCGAACGAGGTCGCCTGCTTCGGATCGGCCAGGTCGTAGATCATCACGTGGGCGTCCTCGCTGCCGGCCGCCACCCGCGCGCCGTCGGGCGAGACCGCCACCGCGCCGACTCGCTTGGACGCGGCGCCCAGCCGGTTGGCCGCCGCCGGCGTCTTGCGCAGGTCGACCGCGAAGACCCCGCCGCCCTCGTCGCCCAGCGCGACCACCTGGCGCGCGCCGCACCCGATCGCGCTCAGCTTGGGGAAGTCGCCCTTGACCGACACCTTCTCGCCGCTGCCGTCGACCGCCAGCACCGCCAGCCGCCCGTCGGAGGCGGCGACCAGCCGCGCGTCGTCGAGGAAGCAGATCGCCTTGACCTCGGCGCTGTGGCGGAGCACGCGGACCGGCTGGCGCAGGGTCAGGTTCCACAGCTGGATCTCGCCGGAGCCGGCCACCGACGTGGCCAGCATCGATCCGCCGGGCGAGACCGCCACCGCCGGGCCCGGGTCGCGCCGCTCGAGCTCGTAGAGCCGCCGCCCGGTGGCCGCTTCCCACACCACGTAGCGGTCGTACGAGGCCGAGACCAGCTGCTGTCCCGACGGCAGGAACACCAGCCGCTCGAGGTGGCGATCGAACATCCGCAGGCTGCCGAGCCGCGCCAGCGTACCGCGCGGCAGCGCGTCGCCGAGCAGGTCCTTGGCGGCGGCGGGATCGTCCTGGACCAGGCCGGTGGTCGGCCCCGCCTTGGGCGCGCCGGGCGGGCCGGCCCCGCCGTCATCGGTCGGCGGGCTGCCGCCGGGCTCGCTCTTGCAGCTGGACCAGACCACCGCGACCAGCGCGGCCAGGAGGGCGGACGCCGCCCTGCTCGACAAGTGGCTGCCGCCCATGCCGCCCTTGGGTATCACGAGGACCCGGAACGCGCCACGTGGTCGCGCGGTCGCGTCGGCGCGGAGCGCCCGGGGTGCGGTTTTGCCCGACCATGGGGCGTGGTAGCTTGGAGACCCGTGCGCAGCATGACCGGATACGGACGCGGTGCGGCCGAGCGGAACGGCCGGCGCGCCGCGGTCGAGATCCGCTCGGTCAACCACCGCTTCATGGACGTGAAGCTGCGCGGCGCGCCGCTCGAGCCCGGCCTCGAGGAGAAGGTCGGCGCGCGGGTACGCGAGCGGATCACCCGCGGCGCGGTCATCGTCAGCCTGCGGGTGGAGGGCTCGGCCGTCGGTCCGTCGGTGCGGGTCGACCACGAGGTGGCCCGTCGGGTCCACGGCGAGCTGCGCCAGCTCGCCTTTGCGCTCGAGCTGGAGCCGAACATCTCGCTCGATCTGCTCTGCGCCCAGCCCGGCGTGCTGATCTCGGCCGACGCCGACCGCACCGGCGCCCCCGACGATGCCCTGGGCGAGTGCGTCAGCGAGGCGCTCGAGCGCGCGCTCGACGGCCTCATCGTCATGCGCGACGCCGAGGGCCAGGCCCTGGCCCGCGACCTGTCCGGCCGGTTGGACGTGCTGCGCGGGATCGGCGCCGCGCTGCAGCAGCTGACCAGCGCGGCCCCGGTCGACGCCGAGCGCCGCCTGCGCGAGCGCCTCGACCGCCTGCTGGCCGGCGGCAAGATCGCGGTCGACGAGGCGCGCCTGGCCCAGGAGGTGGCGATCCTTGCCGATCGCATGGATGTGACCGAGGAGCTGGTCCGGGTCGGCAGCCACATCGCCCAGCTCGACGATCTGATGGCCCAGGCCCAGCCGGTCGGTCGCCGGCTCGACTTCCTGGTCCAGGAGCTGGGTCGCGAGTTCAACACGGTCGCGTCCAAGTCGCAGTCGGCGGAGATCGCGCGGCTCGTGGTCGAGGCCAAGGCCGAGCTCGAGAAGGTCCGCGAGCAGCTCCAGAACGTCGAGTAGGCGATGGGCGGGCGGCGGGGCATCCTCATCATCATCTCGTCGCCGTCCGGGGCGGGGAAGACGACCCTCGCCCGGCGCCTCCTGGCCGAGTTCCCCGAGCTCGGCTTCTCGGTCTCGTACACCACCCGCGCCCCGCGGGTGAACGAGCAGGACGGGATCGACTACTCCTTCGTCAGCCCGGCCGCGTTCGAGGAGATGGTCCAGCGCGGCGAGTTCGCCGAGTACGCCCAGGTGCACGGCAACCGCTACGGCACCTCGCGCCGGGTGGTCGAGGACGCGCTCGCGTCGGGCCGCCACGTCGTGTTCGACGTCGACTGGCAGGGGGGCGGGGCGCTGGCCTGGCAGTGGCCGCTCGACGCGCTCCGCATCTTCATCCTGCCGCCGGATCTGGTCACCCTGGAGGAGCGCCTGCGCCGGCGCGCCACCGACGCCGACGAGGTGATCCGCCGCCGCCTGCGCATGGCGATCGACGAGCTCAGCCACCACGACGAGTACGAGCACCGCATCGTCAACCAGGACCTCGAGGAGGCGTACCAGATGCTGCGCGCGGTGTATCTGGTCCGCCGCGACGGCATCGACGCCGCACCCGAGGAGCTCCGCCGCCGCGACGAGGACAGCCGCTCGCGCGCCGCCGCCCAGCACGCAGACCTCCTGGTCGCGGCCGGTCGGCAGGCGGCAGAGCGAGCCGCCATCACGACTTAAGACGGCTGATTGACAGGGTGTTTGTGGCGGGCAAAGCTTCCCGGGTGAGATCCATTCGCCACGCCCTCGTCGCCGCCCTCGTGGGCACCGCGGCAGCGGGTGGCTGCGCGCGCAGAGAACGACCGACTTGCCCATTCACGGGCCCTTAAGACGGCTGATTGACAGGGTGTTTGTGGCGGGCAAAGCTTCCCGGGTGAGATCCATTCGCCACGCCCTCGTCGCCGCCCTCGTGGGCACCGCGGCAGCGGGTGGCTGCGCGCGCACCTTCCGCAGCTCGGTGACGCAGCCGAACCCGCTTGTCCGTCCGCTGGAGACGCTGCGAGAGTCGGAGGCGATCGTCATCGTCACCGGTGACATGGAGCTGAACGTGCCCGCCGACGGTGGCTCGTCGGGCGGCGCGCTCTGGGTCGACACGCGCTACCCGCTGACCAACATGGCTCGCTTCACGGTCGTCTCGCGCGACCGGCTCCGCTTCCACGTGCAGATCGAGCACAAGTGGCAGGAGTGGGCCGACCTGTCCACCTGGGACGCGTACCTGGTCGATGACCAGGGCCGCCGCTACCAGCCGGACGATGTGGATCTGGTGAGCGACCGCCACATCACCCAGATGTGGGACTATGAGACGCGCTCCACCGTGACCAACGACTTCGGCGACATCGTCCACGTCAACAACGACGGCTTCAAGCGGCGCCAGCCGCTCGCGTCGATGTCGCTGTTCCGGGGGCGCGGCGACTTCGTCTTCCACTCGCAGAACATCATCCGCCCCAGCGTGAAGTCGCTGACCCTCCGCATCGAGCGCAGCGGGACCGCGTTCGAGTTCACGTGGCGCTTCTCGGATGACCCCACGGTCGGGATGACCGAATCGAACGGCTCCGCCGAGCAGGTGTTGAGTAACTAAGAGTTGACTGGCCTAGAACCGATCCTCCGGAACATCAAGTCCTACCACCCGAGCGCTGACGTCGGCCTGGTCGGGCGCGCCTACGAGTTCGCGGCCCGCGCCCACGAGGGCCAGATGCGCTCGTCGGGTGATCCGTACGTGACCCACCCGCTGTCGGTCGCGTACATCATCTCGCAGCTCAAGCTGGACGTGCCGAGCGTGTGCGCCGGGCTCCTGCACGACGCGGTCGAGGACACCTCGACCACGATCGAGGAGCTGACCCAGGTGTTCGGCCAGGAGATCGCCTTTCTGGTCGACGGCGTCACCAAGCTGGGCAAGCTGCCGTGGAGCACGCGCGAGGAGCGCCAGGCGGAGAACTTCCGCAAGATGCTGCTCGCGATGTCGCGCGACATCCGCGTCATCCTGGTCAAGTTCTGCGACCGCCTCGACAACATGCGGACGCTCGATCACCTGCCGCCGGCCAAGCAGGAGCGCATCGCCGAGGAGACGATGCAGATCTACGCGCCGCTGGCCAACCGGCTCGGTATCCAGTGGGTCAAGGTCGAGCTCGAGGACCTGTCGTTCAAGTACCTCCACCCCGGCGAGTACGACCAGCTTAAGACCAGCATCGCCAAGACCCGGCGCGAGCGCGAGCGCTACATCGCCGACGTGGAGAAGCTGGTCCAGCGCGAGATGGACTCGGCCGAGATCCACTGCAACGTGTTCGGCCGGGCCAAGCACCTGTGGTCGATCCGCCAGAAGATGAAGCGGACCGGCCTGCCGTTCGAGGAGATCCACGACATCATCGGCTTCCGGGTGCTGACCGACACCTCGCGCGCCTGCTACGAGGCGCTCGGCGTGTGTCACTCGGCGTGGAAGCCGATCCCGGGCCGGTTCAAGGACTACATCGCGCTGCCCAAGCCGAACATGTACCAGTCGCTGCACACGGCGGTGATCGGTCCCGGCGGCCAGCGCATCGAGATCCAGATCCGCACCGAGGAGATGCAGCTGGTCGCCGAGCACGGCATCGCCGCGCACTGGAAGTACAAGGAGGGCAAGTCCACCCCCAGCAACGGCGACGCGGCCAAGTTCGCCTGGCTGCGCCGCATGATGGAGGAGCAGAACGAGCTCAAGGACCCGACCGAGTTCATCGAGTCGGTCAAGCTCGACCTGTTCGGCGACGAGGTCTACGTGTTCACGCCCAAGGGCGACGTGAAGGCGCTGCCCAAGGGCGCCTGCCCGATCGACTTCGCCTACGCGGTCCACAGCCAGGTCGGCGACCACTGCTCCGGCGCGCGGGTGAACGGCGTCATCGTCCCGCTGCGCTACCAGCTGCGCAACGGCGACACGCTCGAGGTCATCACCTCGCCCAACCAGCGGCCCAACAAGGACTGGCTCAAGCTGGTCAAGACCTCGCGGGCCAAGACCAAGATCCGCCACTGCCTGCGCAAGGAGCAGCGCGACCGCTCGCTCGCGCTCGGCCGCGATCTCCTGGAAAAGGCGCTGCGCAAGTACGGTGTGGCGTACGGCAAGGCGCAGAAGCAGGGGCTTCTGGCCCGCGCGGCCGAGGAGCTGAAGTGCCACAGCCTCGAGGAGCTGGTGGTCAGCATCGGCTACGGCAAGATCACCACCAAGCAGGTGGTCGAGGTGGTGGTTCCACAGGACAGGCGGGCCGAGCCGGTCGCGCAGACCGAGAGCGTGAACCCGCTCTCGAAGATCCTGCGCAAGGTGACCGGGCGGACCAACCAGAACGGGATCAAGGTCCAGGGCGAGGACGGCATCCTGGTCCGCTTCGCGCGCTGCTGCAGCCCGCTGCCGGGCGACAAGATCGTCGGCTTCATCACGCGCGGGCGCGGGGTGACCGTGCACATGCGCGACTGCCCCAAGGCGCTCGACCTCGACCCGGACCGCCGCATCGACGTCGAGTGGGACGTCAAGGCCAAGGTCAACCACCCGGTCGCGATCCAGGTGGTTGACCTTGGCCTGAGCGCGGACAAGCCGGGCATCCTGGCCCACATCTCCCAGTCGTTCTCCGACTCCGGCATCAACATCACCCAGGCTCATTGCCGGACGATGGACGACGGGCGCGCGGTCAACACCTTCCACGCCAGCGTGGCCGACCTCGATCAGCTGAAGTCGGTCATCCGCGCGCTGTCGCGGATCTCCGGGGTCTACTCGGTCGACCGCGTCCCCGCCGACGCGTAGCGGACGCGCGCCCGGCCCGCGTCCCGCCCGCTATTCGCAGGCCGAGAAGTAGAGGTCGCTGTTGCCGTCCTCGAGCTCGACGGCGACCACCAGCTGGGCGCCGCGCCCGTCCCACGACGCCTCACCCACGATGGAGGCGCCGCCGCCGACCAGCGCGTCGCCGGCCGCGGCCGGCTCGCCGAACGGCTCGTCCACCGACGCGCGCTCGGCGATCGCGATCGCCGGCGTGTCGACCCCGCCGGCCCCGCCGCTGAGCAGCAGGCGGAGCTCGTCGGCGGTCACGTCGATCCAGGTATAGGACCCGGACTGGCCGACCGGCTCGGCCGGACCCCACGGCTCGCCGAGCGCGGCGCGCGACGAGCGCTGGATGGTGGACTTGGCCGGGTCCAGGAAGTAGAGGTCGAGGCCGTCTCCCGACAGCGTGGGGCTGGTGCCGACCAGGCCGGTGTCGACCGGCTCGCCGAACGCCCCGCCCTTGACCCGCGCCGAGGCCAGGATCGCCGGCCCGGAGTCGCGCAGGAGGTAGATCTCGTCGGCGGCCGCGGCGATCTCGACGTCGTACTCGCCCTCGGGGGCCGACACCTCGCCGACCAGGCGGGGCGCGCCGAACGGCAGGCCTCGCTCCTCGCGCACCGCGTCGAACACGTCGGCCGGGTATTCGCCCGACTGCGGCGCGGAGGTGTAGAAGATCGCCAGGCCGTCGGTGGTGAACGAGGGCGACCGCTCGAAGTCGGTCCCGTTCAGGTTGACGAAGTCGTCCCTCGTCAGCTCGCTCCACAGACAGAGCGGCGGGGTCGCGTCCGGCTGGCCGGCGTCCGGATCCGGCTCGACCGTGTCGGCGTCGATGTCCGAGCCGCCGACGCTGCTGTCGGTGCCGGGGCTGGTCACCTGGCCGCATCCGGCGACCACGAGCGCAAGCCAGGCCACGGTCGCGAAGCGCATGGGACTCTTCCTTTCGCCCACGGAGCTACAGCACGGCCGCGCCGAAAGGGGGGCGAGGGGCGCGGCCGGAAACGCGTCTTTCTTTCCGGCGGTGGCCGGCGCTGGCCGGCGGTGGCGGGCCCGCTCAGCGGGTGGCGGGAGCCGGCTGGCCGGGGTCCCCGAGGGCGGCGAACAGCTCGATCGCGCTGGGGGTCGACTTGCGGGCCTGCACGTTCTTGCGCTTGCGGCCGGCCTTGGCGCGCTGACGCTCACGCCGGTTCCAGGTCTTCTTGGTCCGCGATGCCATGGATGGGCGGTTCTAGCCGTGGCCCGAGCCGGTGTCAACCCCACGAGCGCGACGCCCCCAGGCCGGCCTCACCGCCGAATCCCACCCACCCGGTCTCACACGCCCGCCGGAGCATGGCCCGCAGCCGGCCGGCGTCGCGGCTCTGCTTGGCGTCGAACCGGATGCCGAACCCGTGGGCCCAGGTGTCCCGCCGCAGCCAGGCCACCCGGCCGTCCAGGCGGAAGGTCTGGCCGTGGAGCGGGCCGAGCACGATGGAGACGCGGGTGCCGACCGCCGGCGGCGCGGCCGACTGGACCCAGGCGCCTCCACCGCCGACGTCGTGGGTCATCCCGACCAGGCGCTCGGTGGCGGGGTCGTCCACCTCCTCGATCCGGCAGGTCACCGGCAGGGCGACCGGGATTCGCCGGTGGCTGCGCTCGATCTGATCTTCCGGCTCGAGCTCGCCGCGAGCCAGCCGGACGAGGAAGTCGCGGCAGTATCCGTCACCGGAGTGGATCCGGACTCTGGCGCTGTGGCCGCGACGGACGGCGACCACCAGGCCGCGCATCAGTGTCGGATTCGGCAGGCCTGGAAACCAGACCTCGACGAGGACAGGCTGACCGATGTCCAGCGAGCTCCGGGTCAGGCAGTCGAGAGCGCCTTCACCCGACTCGACCGAGTAGCACTCCAGGAACTCGCTCGGCGATGCGAACGAGCAGGTGAGGAGGCGCATCGCGGGACATCTCACGACGGTCCGCGACTCGAGTCAACTATTGCTTTCTCGGTGGCGCCGGGAGGCGGGGGCAGTTGCGCCGGCTTTGACTTGTCCCATACGATAGCCGCCGTCCGACAGGTGGGGACCCGGGTAGCCATGAGGTGCATGCTGCGCAGGAGGGTGGGGTCGCCACGGCCTCGGCTGGTGAATCGATGAAGGTGTGCCCGAACTGCGGCAAGCTGTACCCCGACGACGCGAACTTCTGTCCGACCGACGCCGGGCGTCTGGAGATCGACCCGGGTGACACGGCTCGCGGCCACGCCCCTGCGGGGTCAAGCGAGGTGCCGGTCGAGGACATCAGCGCCGCGGTCGGAGGGCGCTTCGACCTGGTCGCGATGATCGGGGGCGGTCCGACCGGGACGGTCTACCAGGCGACCGATCGCGAGACCGGTCAGGCCTGCGCGGTCAAGCTGGTCCAGCCCGGCGTGTTTCCCAACCCGCTCCTGCTCCAGCGGGCCGAGCGCGAGCTGAAGCAGCTCGAGCGAGTCCACCTGCCCGAGGTGGCGCGGATCCTCGGCCACGGGCGGCAGGGCGACCAGCTCTGGATCGCGATGGAGCTGTTCGACGGCATCGATCTGGTCCGGCGGATGATGGAGGGCGGGCCGCTGCCGGCGCTGGCCGCCTGCCACCTGATCCGCCAGGTCGCCCACGGCCTGGCCGAGGCGGCCAAGCAGGGCGTGATTCACCGCGACCTGGCCGCCAAGAACGTGCTGGTCGGGCACGGCGACACGGTGAAGATCATCAACTTCCCGATCGCGGTGCCATTCTCCGATCGGGTGCAGGGCGTCCCGGAGTTCCTCTCGCCCGAGCAGGTCGAGGGCAAGCCGGCGGATCAGCGCTCGTCGATCTACAGCCTGGGCGCGCTGCTCTACTTCGCGGTGACCGGGCGCCCGCCGTTCTCCGGCCAGCCGGCCGACGTCCATCGCGCCCACGTGGCGGCGGAGCCGGTGCGCGCGTCGCAGCTGGCGCCGGTTCCCGAGGCGGTCGAGGCGGTGATCCTGAAGGCGCTCGAGAAGGCGTCGGCCAAGCGCTTCATGACGCTGCACCAGATGATCGGCGAGCTGGACTCGGTGCTGGCCGGCGCGGTGGCGGCGGCGGAGCTGGCTCGACCGGGCTCGGCTCACGGCAAGGTCAAGCCGTCGGTCGGGCCGGCGCAGACGCTGGTCGGGGTCGCGGCGTTTCAGGTCCCGACCAGCGGGCCTCCGGCCGGGCCCGGTGGACCGGTCGGCGGGTCCTCGGTGAGCCCGTCCATGGCGATGCATGCGCCGATGGTCGCCGCGCCGCTGGCTGCCCCGCTGGTGGCCAAGCCGATGGTGCCGGCGCCGGGGCCGTCCATCCTCGACGTCGACATGGGGCGGCCGCTGGCCGCGAGCGGCGAGCTCAACTTCACCGACGACGCGGGCAGGGTGGTCACGCCGATGCCGCTCGATCCTCCGCCCCACCCGGAGCCGTACCGACCGCCGGCGGTGATCGTGCCGACCCCGCCGCCCTCGCCGGCCATCTCGATCAACCCGGCCGCGGCCACCGGGCGCGGCAAGGCCAAGGTGAGCACGGTCCCGCCCGCGAGCGACAGCAAGGGCAAGTTCCGCGAGACGATGTGGTTCAAGAAGGGCGAGCTCGACGAGGCGGCGGCGGCGCACGCCGCGGCCGCGCAGACCGGCGAGCTGGTCCACGACAAGGCGGACGCCCTCCCGATCGAGGACCGCTACGCCGACGATGGCACGCTCGACCGGCGCGACGCCGAGCGGCTCAGCCTGCGCACGGGAGCCACCGGCATGATGCAGGCGCAGCGGGCCGAGCCGCTCGCGCGCAAGCGGGTGTCGGAGCGCGAGCTGGTCGGCGAGCTCAAGCGCGGGCGCATCTGGATGTTCCTGTTCCTGCTCGCGGTGGCCGGCGCCATCGGCGGGGCGGTCTACTACTTCGCCAACTGATCGCGCGCGAACTCCCGGTTCGCGACTTGATCGACGATGAGCGCGCGGCCGGCCGCCAGGGCGGCGCGGGCTCGCTCGGCCAGGGCGGCCGGGTGGGCGAGGAGCGGCTGGCCCGGCTCGGGCCGGTAGACCTCGCCGATCGCGGCCAGATCGATCTCGCCCCTGACCGCGAGCGCGGCCACCTCCGGGACCAGGTCCGGGTGCGCGGCCGGCACGCCGACCACCGCGCCGCCGCCGGCGAGGAGCGCGGTCATGTCGGGGGTGCGACCGTCCGAGCCGATCGGGCGGGACAGGACCGCGACCAGCGCGCCCGGCCCGGCCAGATCGACGGCCAGCTCGAGCTCGGCCGCGTCGGCCTCGCCCTCCGGCACTGCGAAGATCTTCACCGGCCGGCCGCCACCGGCGTGCTCGGCGATGTGGGCGCGCACGGTCTCGAGCGCGGCGTCGGCGCCGTCGGCCGCGGCCGACGCCGCCACGGCGCGCGCGCCGCGAGCCCGGGCGATCTGCAGCAGCAGGCGCGCGACCGGTCCGCGCCCCAGCACCACCGCCGGCTCGCCCGCGGCCAGCCCCGCCCGCGCGCACAGCGCGTAGGCGTCGGCCGCCTCGCGCGCGATCAGCGCGGCCAGCGGCCCGTCGATCTCGAGCCCGTTGCCGAGCTCGGTCACCCAGCGGGCGCGGACCACGATCTCGCCGGCGAGGGCGCCGGGCGCGCCGTGGCCGAGCAACGCGCCGTCCGGGCATGCGAACGGAACCCCGCGCCGGCAGCGCTCGCACTCGCCGCACGCGTCGACCGGGCCGACCACCACTCGCCGGCCGGCCAGGTGCGCGGCTCCCTCGCCGGCGTCCACCACGTGGCCGACGGCGGCCCCGCCCGGCGCGAACGTCCACGCACCCGCGGCGAGCGCCGCCAGCTCGGGCCCGGCGCACACCGCCGCCTCGACCCGGATCCGGATCCGATCGGCGGCCTCAGCCATCGCGGCTCCGCCGACCGCCTCTCGCGTCGGTGCCGCGCGGCGAGGTCACCGCTTGCGCTTCCGCGAGCGCCCGCGCGCGGGAGGCGACGGCGGCGCCGCGGCCGTCCCCGGATCGCGATCGGACGGGCCCTGGCCCGCCTCGTCGTCCAGGCCGGACGAGACCAGCCCGGCCAGCCCGGCCGGCCGGGTCTCCTCCGCCGCCATCGGGCCGAAGTCCTCGACGTCCATGGCGTCGCGCGAGGGCAGCGGCGCGCCCGGGTCGTCGCCGTCGTCGAGCGGCTCGCCGAGCGCGATGTCCTGCGCGTACACGCCGGGGACCGGCTCGTCGATCGAGCCGTCCAGGAGCTCGTCGTGCAGCTCGACCACGTCGTCGCCGCTGTGGTCGACCACCGGCGGCGAGTAGTCGTAGGCGGCGGCCGCGACCGGCGGCTCGCCCAGGTAGTCGCCGAGGCCGGTGGGGAGGCCGCGGCGGGCGCGCCAGCGGGCCAGCGCGGCGACCAGCTCCTCGTACGGGATCATCGCGCGACGATACCACGCCGGCCGCGGGCACTGCCCGGGCCGGCCGTCACCGGGCCTGGACCACCGCGAAGCGCAGCGCGAAGCGGCGACCGTCGCGCTCGACCGACACGTCGATCGAGCTGGCCGCGCGCAGGTCGGTCCACAGCTGCTCGAGGTCGGAGGGCCGCTCGAGCACCAGGCCGTTCACCGCCAGCACCACGTCGCCGGCCACCAGATCGATCTCGGAGAAGGGCGGCCGCACGACCTCCCATCCGCGGAACTTCCCGCGCTCCAGGCGCGCCTTGACCTCGGTGCGGCCCAGGAACGCGCCCGGGCCGGCGTCGAGCACGCGGTCGAGGTCGGCGCGCGCGATCGTCCCCTGTCGCACCGGGCGCCCGGCCGGCGCCTCGCGCGCGGCTGCCTCGGCCGGGTGACGCGCACCCGCCGGGTCCTCGATCGCCTCGCCGCCCGGTCGGTCCGGGGACGCCGGACGCCCGCCGCACGCGGCGAGCACCGCGCCCACCAGCAAGGCCACGCGAGTCATCGCCGCTCCTCGCCCGGCGGCGCCCCGACCGGCGATCGCGATGGCGACGGCGACGACGGCGACAGCGACAGCACGAGCGCGAGGCACGCCGCGGCGATCCGGTCGACCGGCTGCTCGCCGTCGAGGATCTCGATCCGCTGCGAGGTGCCCAGCTCGGCCATCACCTCGTCGTAGCCGCGCGCGACGGTCGACCGGCTGCTCGCCGTCGAGGATCTCGATCCGCTGCGAGGTGCCCAGCTCGGCCATCACCTCGTCGTAGCCGCGCGCGACCCGCCGCTGCATCGCCAGCGCGTCGAACAGCTCCTCGGCGGCGCGCGACGCGGCCCGCCGCTCGGCCGCCACCTCCGGCGCGACCCGGAGGAAGATGGTCAGGTCGGGCGGCCGCGCTCGACAGTTGAGCTCCGCGATCCACGCCCGCTCCTCGCCCGCGCCCTGGTACGCGAGCGACGAGTGGAACCAGCGGTCGGACACCACCAGTTGTCCCGCCGCCAGCGCCGGCTCGACCTCGCGCTGGATGTGATCGGCGCGGTCGGCCGCGAACAGGAGCGCGTGCGTGGTCGCGTCGGTCGGCGCGTGCCGGCCGGCCAGGATCTCGCGCAAGAGCCGCCCGACCGGGCCGTCCGACGGCTCGCGGGTCAGGTGCGCGGCGACCCCGCGCGCCTCGAGCGCGCCGACCAGCAGCCGGGCCTGGGTGGTCGTCCCGGCCCCGTCGATCCCCTCGAGCGCGACCAGCACCCCGTCGCGCCCGGCCTGCTCGTCCCCCGCCATGCCGGTACCCGTGCCTAGCCGCGCCAGTCGGCGCGCGCGCCGCGCCAGGTGCGGCGCCGCCAGACCAGGCCGACCCCGAGCAGGAACAGCCCGCCGGCCGCCGCGCTGACCCCGACGATCAGCATCCAGCTGCGATCGCCGCGCGCGACCGCGGACGGCTTGATGCCGACCGCCTTGTCGATCTCGACCGCGCGCGCCATCTCGGCCGCCGCCACCTCCTTCTTGCCTTCGGCGGCCAGGCCGTGGCCGCGCGCGCGGTGGTGGCGCGACAGCGCCTGGTCGGCCAGGTCGCCGGCCTGGGCGACCGCGTGGGCCTTGCCGAACGCGGTCGCCGCCTCGCGCCACTTGTCGGCCCCCTCGAGCTGCTCGCCCAGCTTGAAGTAGGTCTCGGCCATCTCGCCGCGTCGCTTGTAGTCCGGAACCTGGACCAGGATGGCGTCGAACCGCGCGGTCGCCTCGGCCAGCTTGCCGCTGCCGGCCTCGGCCAGCCCGGCGGCCAGCGCCTTGTCCAGCCGCCCGGCCCGGCGCTGGTCGTAGACCGCGAACAGCTGCGCGGACAGCTCGCCCAGCTTGGCCCGGGTCGCCGGCTTCTTGCCGGTCAGCTCCTCGAGCCGGCGGCGGATGGCGATGTCGGCCAGCTCGCGGTGATCGAGCCAGAGCGGCACCTCCTCCTCGCTGAGCTTGCCGCCCGGCAGCTGCAGCTTCTGCTTGGGCGCGGGGCGGGGCGGGCGACCGGTGGCGTACTCCATCCAGGCGTCGCGGGCCGCCTTGCGCACCGCGGGCGAGACGTGGTCGACGGTGTCGAGCACCACGAACACCGCCTCGCGGTACTGGCTGTCGGCGAAGGTCTTCAGGATCTCGACCTGCAGCTCGTCGGTCGGCGCGTCGTTGAGGGCCTTGCGCGGGTTCTCGCGGTCGAGCCGCTCGAGCTGGTAGCGGGCGTAGCGGGCCCGCGACTTGTCGGCGTTCTTGCCCGACGGCGACTCGGCGGCGCGGATGAGCGCCGGCAGCGACCAGGGCGACATCCGGCGCAGGAACCGGCCGCACTCGTCGCGGTAGGCGACCCCGGCCGCCTCGAACGCGAAGCCGACGATCGCCGCCGCCCCGCGCGAGTCCTTGCTGGCCGCCAGCGCGCGGATCGCCGCGATGTCGAGGGTCACGTCGGTGAGGGCGGGGCTGGCCGGCTGGTCGTAGAGCGGGGCCAGCCAGTCGAGCTTGTCGTTGTTCTTCTCTTCCTTGTCGGTCTCGCGGCCGGGGTTGGTGAACTTCCCCTTCTCGTCCGGCACGTCGAACCCGCGCTCGGCCAGGACCCGGCGGCGGTCGGCCTCGCCCGAGCTGCGCTGGCGGTCGAGGAACACCGCCAGCTCGGCGATCGGCATCGGGTCGAGCGCGAGCAGGGCGTCGACCGCCTTCTTGCGCTGGTCGGCGGTGCTGGCCGCGCCGATCGCATCCAGGAGCGGGCGCGCCGACTTCCCGGTCGGTTCCGCCGCCTTGGCCTGCTCGGCGGCCGGGTCCGGCTTGCCGTCCGCGGGAGCCTGCGGGTCGGCAGGGCTCTGGTCGGGCGCCGCGCCCTGGTCGTCTTCGCCGGCGTCGGGCGGAGCGGCAAGCGCCCCGGCCGGGGCCAGGAAGAGGAGCGGCAGAGCGGCGACACAGAGGGAGAGGATCGAGGTCGGGCGCGCCACGCGCTCCCACCCTACCATCCGTCGCCCGGCGGAACTAATGCAGCACGCCGGCCGAGGGCGCGAGCCAGCTATCCGGATATTCACCGTGGGGGGTGAACTCCACGAAGCGGAGACCTATTCCGCGCGCCACCGCCGGCTCGCCGTCGGAGCCGCCGTAGTTGAAGCAGTAGTGGTGCTTGACCTCGCCGCGCGCGCGCAGCTCGGCGTCACCGGCGGGAAAGCAGATGGTGATGACGCTCCCGAGCGGAAGCGGATCGGCCATCTCGATGAACATCCCGCCGGCCGAGATGTTGCGGGCCACGGCGGGCGTGTCGCCGTAGAGCTCGCTCACCACGACCACCGGGAAGGCCTTGTTGAAGCGGATATGGAAGCGGTTCTCGACGTCGTGGATGGATTTTGGGCTGCTGGAGCTCATCGAACGCCACTGTAGAGCCGGTAGTCCGATGAGGTCAAAAATCCTACTTTGTCCTACATAGCCGGCCGCCGCCGGCCGAGCGTATAAGGCGGGCCATGAGCACGGGCACGACCCTGGTCACCGGTGCCACCGGCTTCATCGGTTCCGCGGTGGTACGTCGCCTCCTGGGCCGCGGGCGCGCGGTCCGCTGCTACGTCGAGCCGGGCGCCAGCCGGCAGAACCTGGCCGGGCTCGACGTCGAGATCATCGAGGCGGACATCAACGACCGCCAGGCGATCGGGCGCGCCCTCGAGGGGGCCGAGGCGCTCTATCACCTGGCCGCCATCTACAAGCTGTGGCTGCCCGACAACGCCCTCATGTACGAGGTGAACGTCGAGGGGACCAAGACGGTGCTGTTCGCGGCCCTGCGCGCCGGCGTCGGCAAGGTGGTCTACACCAGCTCGATCGCGGCGGTCGGCCGGCCCGAGCAGGGCGAGCTGGCCGACGAGACCACGCCGTTCAACCTGTGGGACGAGTCCAACCACTACGTGCGCTCGAAGTGGCTGAGCGAGCGGGACGCGCTGCGGTTCGCGCGCGAGGGGCTGCCCGTGGTGGTGGTCAACCCGGCGTTTCCGTTCGGCGCCCGCGACATCGCGCCGACCCCGACCGGTCGCTTCGTGGTCGATGCGCTGGCCGGGCGGGTGCCCGGCTACACCGACGGTGGCTTCAACGCGGTCAACGTCGAGGACGTGGCCGAGGCGCACATCCTGGCCGAGGAGCGGGGCCGGGTCGGCGAGCGCTACATCCTCGGCGACCACAACGTGAGCTACAAGCAGTTCTTCGACGCGGTGGCCGAGGTGGCCGGGTTGAAGCCGATCACCCGCAAGCTGCCGACCAGCGTCTTCCTCGGGGTGGCCTGGATGATGGAGAAGGCGGCCGAGGTGCGCGGCAAGGCGCCGATGCTCACGTACAAGTCGGCGCGCTACGCCAGCCGCAACCTCTGGTTCGACACCCGCAAGGCGCACGAGGAGCTCGGCATGCCGACCACGCCGCTGGCCGAGTCGATCGAGCAGTCGGTCCGCTGGTTCCGCGATCACGGGCAGGCGTGAGGGCGGCCGCGGCGCACGGCTGCTCGGGCTCCGATCGGCGCAATGGTGCTAGGCTTGGGCCGATGTCGCGGCGCACCCTGGCAGCGCTGATCTCGGTCGGGCTCGTCCTCGGGCTGACCGGAGCGATCGTCGCCGACGAGGGAGCCGGCGAGCGACCGCCCTGGCTGGGGGTCGGGATCGAGGACGGCCAGCGCGGCGTGCGCATCACCGAGGTGATCGAGGGGACGCCGGGCGATCGCGCCGGCATGCTGATCGGTGACGAGATCGTCAGGCTGGACGGCCGCCCGCTCGCCACCACCGACGATCTGTTCGCCCGCCTGCACGGGCGCAAGAGCGGCGACCGGCTGGTCCTCGAGGTCGCGCGCGGGTCGCGGCGGATCCGCATGCGCGCGACCCTGGCCCCGCGGCTCGAGGAGCAGGAGATCCTCGAGCGGCGCTTCATCGACAAGCCGGCCCCGCTGTTCGATCTGCCGGTGGCCAGCGGCACCGGCAGCGGTGAGCTCGAGCGGCTGGCCGGCAAGGTGGTCGTGATCGAGTTCCTCGCCACCTGGTGCGGGCCGTGCAAGACCACCTACGGCGCGCTCGGCGCGCTCGACCGGCGGCGGCGCGGCGACGGGCTGGTGGTGCTCGGCATCGGCGACGAGAGCGAGGCGGCGCTGCGCGCGCTGGCCGGGCAGGAGCGGCTGTCGTTCACCATCCTGCGCGACGTCGGCGCCACCGCGCGCGCGGCGTACCGGGTCAGCGACCTGCCGACCATCCTGGTCATCGACCGGGCCGGCGTGGTGCGCTACGCCGGCATCGGCGCCGGGCTGCCGGTCGACCACGCGGTGTTCGCGGCCGAGCGAGCGCTCGGCGACAAGCGGTGAGCGCGGCGCGGTGCTGAACCGGATCGGCGAGCTCGGCGCGCTGCTCCGCCAGAACGGGGTGCCGGTCTCGGTCGCCGAGGTGATGGACGCCGCCCGCGCGGCCGACGCGGTCGGCCTGGCCGACCCGCTCCGCCTGCGCGACGCGATGGCGGCATGCATGGTCAAGCGAGCCGCCGATCGCGCGCTGTTCGACGAGATCTTCGACCTGGCCTTCCTGCGCGGGCGAGGGGCGGCGGCCGCGCGGCTGGCCCCGCTGGCCGAGCTCCTGCGCCAGGCCGGGCTCGACGCCGACAGCGCCGCCGCGCTCATCGATCAGATCGGCGCCGAGCTGGCCGCGCTGTCGCCGCTCGGCCGCGTCGCGCTCGGCATGGGCGCGGCCGATCTCGTCGCGCTCCTCCGCCAGGCCGCCGAGGGCGCCGACCTCGGCCGCATGGTCTCGCCGCTGCAGACCGGCTTCTTCACCCAGCGCCTGCTCGAGCTGCTCGGCCTGGCCAGCGCCGAGCGCGAGCTGGAGGCGCTGTTCGCGCGGCTGGCCGATCTCGGCCGGGTGTCGCGCGCCGCCGCCGACACCATGACCGGCGTGGTGCGCGACAACGTCCAGCGACTGCGCCAGGTGGCGCGCGAGCACGTCGCCGCCGAGGCGCGCCAGGCCAACCTCGCCGCGATGGAGCGGGCGTCGTCGCGCGCGCTGGCCGGGAAGCCGCTCGCCAGCCTGAGCGAGAAGGAGGTGCAGGAGCTGCGCGGCGAGGTCTCTCGCCTGGCCCGGCTCCTGCGCGCGCGCATCCACCTGGTGCCGCGCTCGCCCCGGCGCGGCCGCCTCGATCTGCGTCGCACCCTGCGCCGATCGATGGCCACCTTCGGGGTCCCGTTCGACATCCGCCGTCGCGAGCGTCGGCCGCGTCGGCCGCGCCTGGTCGTCCTCTGCGACATCTCCGACTCGGTGCGGAACGTGTCGCGCTTCCTGCTCGAGCTGGTCTACGCGCTGCAGGTCCAGTTCGATCGAGTCAGCACCTTCGCGTTCGTCGCCGAGCTGGGCGAGCTGACCCGCCTGTTCCGCGAGAACAAGGTCGACCGCGCCATCTCGCTGGCCTACACCGGCGCGGTGGTGAACGTGTTCGCCAACTCGAACTACGGCCGCGTGCTCGGCGCGTTCGCCTCGCGCCACCTCGGCCTGGTCTCGCGCCGCACCACCGTCCTCGTCATCGGCGACGGGCGCAACAACTACCACCCGTCGCGCGCCGACGCGCTGGCCGCGATCGCGCGGCGCGCGCGCCAGGTGCTGTGGCTCAACCCGGAGCCACCGCCGGCCTGGGGCTTCGGCGACAGCGCGATGCGCGAGTACGCGCCGTACTGCGATCGCGTGGCGGTGGCGCACGACCTCGACAGCCTGCGCACCGTGGTCGACGATCTGGTGCTGCGGCCTCGCCACCGGGGCCCGCGCCGGCGCGTCCCCGAACCGGTCGCGTCGCCGTCCGAGCGCTAGCACGGTCGTCGATCGATCGCGCGGGCGCGCGGCGCGCGAGGTGCGGTGGGTTGCTTGACCGGTCAGGGGTGCGCGTCTATGCTCTGACCGATTCACCGCTTCAACGCCGCACCCGACGCGGTCCTACTTCGGTCCTCGCCGTGACATCCCCGCCGGCCTTCATCGCGATGAAAGTGTCTGCCTTGACGGTGGACCCGCTGACCGGCGTGCCGCTGGCCATCCTCACCGACGATCTCTCCGGCACGACCGTGCCGGTCGGCATCGGGCTGGGCGAGGCGTCGGCGATCGCCGCCGAGCTCGACGACATCGATCTCGAGCGGCCGATGACCCACCAGCTCATGAGTGAGCTCCTGCGCGCCGCCGGCGCGCGGGTGGTGCGGGTCGAGCTGCGCGAGCAGTCCGGCAGCGAGTCGAGCGCGGTCTTCACCGCGGCGATCGCGCTCGAGCTCGCCGGCGGCGGCCGGGTCGAGCGCGAGGCGCGCCCGTCCGACGCCCTGGCCCTGGCCCTGCGCAGCGGCGCGCCGATCTGGGTCGAGGTCTCGGTGGTCGAGAAGCTGGCCCGCGACGCGTCGCCGTGGTCGATGAACGTCGGGCGCGCACCGGTGCGCCGCCGCCGCCGGGCCTCCACCTCGCCGGGCGCGCGCGCCTCCGACGCGATGCCGGAGACGATGCGCGACGCGACTCCAGAGGACGCCATGTCCGACGAGCTGGCCGAGGCGCTGCTCGACTCCCTGGTCGAGGACGAGGCGCAGGCGCCGATCGCGCCGGTGACCGGGGAAGGGCTCCTGCTCGAGCACCTCGGACCCGAGGCGTTCGGCAAGTGGAAGATGTAGCCCAGCGCGAGCGCCCCGCGCGCGGCCGCTGGTCGGCCGCGGTGGCGTGGCTTCCGCCGCTCGCGTGGGCCGGCGGGCTGCTCCTGCTCTCGGCCCAGCCGTCCAGTCGCTTCCCGGGTGGCGCGGTGTGGCAGCTCGACAAGCTGGTCCACGGCTCGCTCTACGCCGCGCTCGGCGCGCTGACCGGGCGCGCCCTGGCCCTGCGCGCCCGCCCCGGGTCACCCGCGCGCTGGGCCCTGGTGGCCGCGGCGATCGGCCTGGTCGGCTTCGGCGCCCTCGACGAGTGGTCCCAGGGCTTCAGCCCGGGGCGCACCACCAGTTTGGCTGACGGCGTGGCCGATGCGATCGGCGCGTGGGCCGGTCTCGCGGTCGCTTCGCGCTATCATTCACGACGCCATGGCACTCATCCGCAGCTTCCGCGGTAAGCAGCCGGTCATCGGGCCCGACACCTTCGTGGCCGAGACCGCGGCGCTGATCGGAGACGTGCGCGTCGGCAGCCGCTCGTCGCTCTGGTACGGCGCGGTCCTGCGCGGCGACGTCTACCACATCCGGATCGGCGACGACACGTCGATCCAGGACAACACCGTCGTGCACGTGACCTCCGGGCGCCACGCCACCTCGGTCGGCGACCGGGTGACCGTCGGCCACTCGGCGGTGCTGCACGGCTGCACCATCGAGGACGACTGCATCATCGGCATGGGCGCCATCATCATGGACCGCGCCCACATCGGCCGGTTCTGCGTGGTCGGGGCCGGCGCGCTGGTCACCCCGGACACCCTCATCGAGGAGGGCCAGCTGGTGCTGGGGACGCCGGCTCGCGCCAAGCGAGCGCTGACCGAGGAGGAGCGCGGCTGGATCCAGACCAGCGCTCGCCACTACGTGGAGCTGGCCCGCCAGTACCTTGAAGGCGCGGAATCGACCGGATAGGGTGGAGATAGGCCCGGGGCCGGCCGTACCAGGCAGTGGCACGCCTCGTGAACGAGCGCGCATGTCGTCCCAGGAACGGCGCCCGCAGATGGCGTCAAGACTCGGTGGAGTTGCATGGTGGCCCTGAATCCCACGGCCCGACGAGCCCCTCATCGCTGGTTTCCGTGGTCGCTCGTGCTCGCGCTGATCGTCGTCGTCGCGTGGCCCGCGGTGGCGCGGGCCGATCAGGTCGATCGGCTGGTCGACCAGCTCGAGTCGTCGGGCGACTACAAGGTGCGCCTGTCGGCCGCGCTCAACCTGGCCAAGCTGGGTGACCGGCGCGCGATCCCGGTCTTCATCAAGGCGCTGGGCGACTCGGACAACACGGTGCGCGGGGTGGCCGCGGCCGGTCTGGGCAAGCTGGTCAACTCGTCGACCCCGACCGATCTGCGCGGGCGGGTCCTGGCCGCGCTGCGCCAGACCGCTTCCGGCGACGCCAACGCGTTCGTGCGCAAGCAGGCGCAGAAGGCGTACGACTCGCTGAAGCGCGGGTCGGGGGCGGGCGGGCAGGTCGCCAGCGGGGCGACCTACGTGAACATCGGCGGGATGGCGGCCCAGGCCGGCAATCGCGCCGAGCTGGTCGCGCTCATGCGCCAGACCGCGCAGAAGACGATGCGCAGCCGGGCCCCGTCGATGGTGGTCGACTGGCCCGGGGGAGGCGCGCCGAGCGCGAAGAACATCAGGGACCGCCAGCTGAACGCGTTCTTCGTCGACGGCACCGTCAACGCGATCAACGTGTCGGGCGGGACCGTGGAGTGCAAGGTGAGCATGCTGCTGGCCACCTACCCGGCCAAGAGCATGTTCGGGTTCCTGAAGGGCGGGGCGAAGGTCGAGGGCGGCTCGGGCGGCGAGTCTGATCTCGCCGCCCAGGACTGCGTGGTCGCGGTGATCGAGGACCTGATCGCGCGCAAGATCATCCCCACCATCGAAGCGCGAGCGCGGTGAGCGAGGGCGTCATGGCCACGAGACCGGCAAATAGAACCTACAAGCGGACCTGGAAGAACCTGCTCATCAACAAGCGCTACCAGCTGCGCTTCACCCTCTTCATGGTCGGGCTGAGCGCGATCCTGATGGGGCTGCTCGGCTGGTGGGTGATGACGGTGGCCGCGCGCGCGACCACGCTCGCGGTCAACAACACCCTCAGCGCGTGCCAGGACCTGCCCGGGTCGACCCCGGCGACGGCGGTCGAGCCGGAGCCGGCCGCGCCGCCCGCACCGGCGCCAGGCGAGCCGGCCGGAGGCGAGGGGACGGCAGGTGAGGGGGCGGCCGGCGAGGGACGACCGCGCCCCCGGCCGGTGGTCACCATCGACGACAGCGGCATGAAGGACGTGCCGCCGGCGCCGGACTCGACCGCGCCGGCTCCGGTGGCGACGCCGGCCGCGCCGCCCGAGGCCGAGGCCGGCAGCTACGAGCGCTGCGTGGCCGCGCTGCCCGGCAAGGTGAAGGGGCTCGAGGCGCGCGAGCGGCTCATCTTCTGGGTCCTGGTCGGCGCCGGCGTGCTCATCACCCTCGGGCTGCTCGCCTACGGCATCAAGATGACCCACCGGGTGGCCGGCCCGCTCTACAAGGTCACGCTCTACATGGCCAAGCTTCGCGGCGGCGTCTACGACGTGGTCTACAACCTGCGCAAGGGCGACCAGCTGGTCGGGTTCTACGAGCACTTCAAGTCGGCCCACGCCGGCATGCGCACGATGCAGGAGGAGGACGTCGCGCGTCTGCGCCAGGTCCTCGCCGCCGCCGACCAGGGCGGGCTCGCCGCTCGATCGCCGGCGGTGGCCGCGGCCGCCGAGGAGCTGCGCGCCGTCCTCGACGAGAAGGAGAAGTCCCTTGTCTAGCCAGCGGCCCTACAAGCGGAAGCTGAGCAACTACATGCTCGACAAGTCGGTCCAGCTCCGCTACGTGGTGCTGGTCTCCTCGACGAGAAGGAGAAGTCCCTTGTCTAGCCAGCGGCCCTACAAGCGGAAGCTGAGCAACTACATGCTCGACAAGTCGGTCCAGCTCCGCTACGTGGTGCTGGTCAGCGCGCTCTCCGCGGTCATCGCCGGCGCGCTCGGCTACCTCATCTGGCGCCAGGAGGCCGACGCCTCGGCCCACGTGATGGAGGCGTTCGACTCGCTCGCAATCGACGACGCCGAGCTGCGCGAGGAGATCCTCAACCGCACCACCTCCGGCGACGACCAGTTGATCTTCACCATGGCCGGGGTCGGCGTGGGCCTCATGGGGGTGCTCTTCCTCTACCTCATGGTGATGACCCACAAGGTGGCTGGTCCGCTCTACAAGGTGTCGCGCTACTTCGACGAGATGGCGGCCGGGCGGCTCGGCCAGGTCTACCAGCTGCGCAAGGGCGACATGCTGCGCGACTTCTACGACAAGTTCCGCGACATGCACGTCTCCCTGCGCGAGCGCATGCAGGGCGACACCGACGCGATGGCGCGCTTCGTGGACGCGTGCGCGGCGGCCGGGGTGGGTGAGGGCGCGCTGGGCGGCGAGCTGGACCAGCTTCGCGCCCACGTCGAGAGCCGCCGCAAGGCGCTGGCCTGACCCGCGGTCCGCGCGCGGCGCGATGTGATACATCCTTGGGGATGAGCTCCACGGCGGCGCTGGTCGAGCTGGGCGACCGCTACGCCGCGCTCGGCCTGGGCACCGCGGCGCGGGCCGCGTTCGAGCGCGCGCTGGCCGCCGCCGAGTCGGACGATCCGGTGCCGGCCCGCCGCCTGGCCGAGCTGGCCCTGGCCGGCGGCGACGTCGAGGGAGCGCGCGGGTTCGCCCAGGCCGCCGCGGCCCGCCGCGGTGGGCCCGCCGCCCGTCTCCTGCTCGGGCGCGCCCAGCTGGCCGCCGGCGAGCTGGCCGCGGCGCGCTTCTCGTTCGCCCAGGTGCTCGACTCACCCGGCGCGGCGCCGCTCCAGCGCGCGCGCGCGCTGCTCGGCCGCACCCAGGTCGCGCTGGCCGAGGGCGACCAGGCCGGCGCGGTCGCCACCTGCCTGGCCGCCGCCGACGTCCTCATCGGCCACGCCGAGGCGCCGGGCCGCCGCGCCGGGGAGGTCGAGGCCGACCTGCCTCTCCTCGAGGAGGCGGTCATCGTCGCGGTGGCGGCCGGCTGCGGCGACGAGCTCGAGCGGCGCATCGACGAGCGCGCCGCGGTCGGCTCGGCGGCTCCCTGCCACCTCCTGCGCGCGCTGGTCCGCATCCACCGCCAGGGTCAGGGCGAGCTGCCGCCCGACGACGCCGCGGTCGAGCGAGAGCTCGAGCTCGCGCTGGCCGAGCGGCCCGGCTCGCGCGCGATCCGCCTGCGGCTGGGCGAGCGGCGCTTGCGCCGCCGCCGCGACGACGCCGCTCGCCTGCGCGCGCTGGTCGACCTCGAGGCGCTGGCCGCCGAGATGAACGCCGAGCCGGCCGGCCCGGCCGAGTCGGTCGACCTGGCCCGCGCCTTCTTCCTCATCGGCTCGGCCTACGCCGACGACCCGGCCCGGCTGGCCCACTCGGAGAAGGCGTACCGCGAGGGGCTGCGCCGCCGGCCCGGCCACGCCGGCGCCGCCAACCAGCTCGCCCTCATCGCCCTGGCCCGCGGCGACCTCGGCTCCGCGCTCGAGGACATCGAGCTCGCCCTCCGCATCGACGCGGCGCACGGCCTGTCGTGGCGCAGCGCCGCGCGCGTGCTGGAGGCGTCGAGCCCGGGCGCCGCGCTGCCCGGGCTGGTCGGCCGCATCCTCGACGCGGCCTGGCCCGGCGCCGGCAGCGCGGCCGGCCCGGTCGCGCGGCGCCTGGTCACCGCCATGGCCGAGGTGACCCGCGGCGACGTGCTGGCCGGCATCCACACCCGCGGCCACCGGCTGAAGAACCTGCTCGGCATCGCCGCGGCGCGGGCGCGCAGCGCGCGCAAGCTGGTCGCCTCCGGCGGCGCGGCCGACCTCGGCGACCGGTTGACCGAGCTCGAGCGCGACCTCACCGGCCTCTACGACGAGTGGGCCGCGTACCTGCGCTCGATGCAGGCGGCCGGTCCGCGGCTCGAGATCCTGCCGGTCGCGCCGCTCCTGGCCGAGGTGGTCGGCCTGGCCTCGGCGGCGTCGAGCGCCGGCTCGGTCCCGGTCGAGCTCAAGCTCGCCACCGGCCTGCCCGATCTGCGCGGCGATCGCCTGCTCCTGCGCGAGGCGCTGCACAACCTGGTCGCCAACGCGGTCGAGGCCTGCGCCGACGGGGGAGGGCGCGTCTCGGTCCGCGCCCGCCCGGTCGCGTCGGGAGGCGCGCCGGTGATCGAGATCGAGGTGGTCGACAGCGGGCCGGGCATCCCACCGGCCGACCTGCCGCGCCTGTTCTCGCCCGGCTTCACCACCAAGAAGTCCGGCTCCGGGATCGGTCTGGCGGTGGCCGAGCGCGCGGTCGAGGCCCATCACGGCCGCATCCTCATCGACAGCGAGGTCGGCCGCGGCACCCGGGTGACCGTGCTCCTGCCGACCGACCTGGCCGCGTTCGTCGGGCTGTCCTCGCTCGGCGGCGGAGGCGGCGGCGAATGAAGGGCGCGACGATCGTCGCGGTCGACGACCAGGCCGAGGTCCGCCGCCTGCTCAGCGACGTGGTCGAGGCGCGCGGCCGCCGCTTCGTCGGGTTCGACGACGGCGACGACGCGATCCGCTTCCTGGCCGAGCACGATCCGGAGGTGGAGCTGGTCATCCTCGACCTCGACCTCGGCACCGGGCGGCGCGGCGGGATCGACATCTGCCGCGACCTCCGCCAGGCCCACCCGGACCTGCCGGTCATCATCCTGACCGGCGACGCCACCATCGACAAGGCGGTCGACGCGATGCGGGCCGGCGCCACCGACTTCGTCACCAAGGATCCCTACCTCGAGGACAAGCTCGAGCTGTCGGTCGACAAGGTCGAGCGGCTCATGGCCCAGGTGCGCGCGATCCGCCGGCTCGAGGGGGAGAACAAGGCCCTGCGCTCGGCCAACGCGCGCCTGTCGGAGCTGGCCGGCCGGCGCTGGCAGATCGTGGGCGGCTCGCGCGCGCTCAGCAAGGCGATGGAGGTGGTCGAGCGGGTCGCGCCGGTGCCCCGCCCGGTCCTCATCCTCGGCGAGCGCGGCACCGGCAAGGAGCTGGTCGCCCGCGCCATCCACCAGCTGTCGCGCCGCGCGACCGAGCCGTACGTGACGATCAACTGCGCGGCGGTGCCGGAGACGCTGCTCGAGTCGGAGCTGTTCGGCCACGAGGAGGGCGCCTTCACCGGTGCCACCCGCCAGAAGGAGGGCAAGTTCGAGCTGGCCGACGGCGGGACCCTGTTCCTCGACGAGATCGGCAACATGTCGCTCGAGTTCCAGGCCAAGATCCTCCGCATCCTCGAGTACCAGCGCTTCGAGCGGGTGGCCGGCTCCGAGTCGATCCAGGTCGACGTCCGCGTCATCGCGGCGACCAACTCCGACGTGCGCGTGGCGATGGACGAGGGCCGCTTCCGCCGCGACCTGTACGACCGGCTGGCCTTCGAGGTGATCGACCTGCCGCCGCTGCGCGAGCGGATCGAGGACGTGCGGGTCCTGGCCGATCACTTCCTCGAGCGCTTCCGCGACGAGGTGTCGGGGCTGGTGGTGCGCGCGCTGTCGCCGGCGGCGCTCGATCGGCTCATGGCCTACGACTTCCCCGGCAACGTGCGCGAGCTCAAGAACGTGGTCGAGCGCGCCGCCTACTCGGCGCGCGGCGAGGTCCTCCAGGCGGCCGACATCGACGCCGCGCTGCCGCCGGCGCCGCGCTCGCGCCGGCCGCTCGAGCAGCTCGCCTCGTGGGACGACTCGTCGATGCCGCTGTCGGCCCGGGTCGAGGCCTTCGAGCGCGCGATCTGCATGGAAGCGCTCGAGAAGGCGCGCTACAACCAGCGCGAGGCGGCCGAGATCCTCGGCCTCACCTATGATCAGTTCCGCCAGCGCAAGAAGAAGTACGGCCTCCTCAAGGAGTGAGCGGAGGCCGGGGAGACCGCCATGGGAATCTTCGGGCGCATGAAGCGTGCGGTGAAGTCGAAGGCCAACGCGGCCATCGACAAGGCGATCGATCCCGCGAGGGAGATCGAGATGGCCCTCCTCGAGCTCGAGGCGCAGCAGAAGGCCGCGCTGAAGGAGCTGCTGTCCTACAAGACCACGGCCAAGGCGCTCGACGGCGACATCGCGCGGATGGAGGAGAAGCAGCGCCTGTGGGAGCAGCGCGCGATGACCGCGGTGCGCAAGGGCGATGACGATCTGGCCCGTCAGTGCCTGCGCGAGCAGAAGACCGCCACCAGCGAGCTGGAGCGGCTGCGCCGCGACCGGGCCGAGGCGGTCGGCTACGCGGCCGAGCTCAACCGCTCGCGCAAGCAGCTCGAGACCCGCCTGCAGCTGCTCCGGCTCAAGAAGGGCACCATGGCCACGCAGATCGCCGCGGCCCGCTCCGGCACCGGCAGCGCGTTCGGCTTCTCCGACAAGCCGTTCGAGCGGCTCGATCGAGCCGAGGAGAAGATCGAGAGCGACGCGATCGCCGCCGAGGTGGAGTCGGGGATGGAGACCGACCGGGTCGGCCAGCCGTCGACCGGCACCTCCGAGGCGGCGTTCGACGCGGCGCTGCTCGCTGCTGGCGCCGATCCCGCCGACGCCGGCGGCGACGACGCGCTGACCCAGCTCAAGGCCAAGATGGCGGCCGATCGGGCGGCGAAGCAGAAGCTGCTGAAGGGCGAGTCCTGAGCCGGTCGGGCGGGCGACCGGGCGAGGCCCCGTGGACCGGAGCATGATGGCGCGCGATCGCGACGCGGCGGAGCTCGGCGACGACGACCGGCTGCTCGGGCGCCTGCGCCAGCTCAGCCTGGTCGAGCTCGAGTCGCTCCTGGCCGGCGCGAGCGGCGCGGGCCACGCCGAGCTGCTCGCCGCCTACGCCGACGACCTGCTCGATGCGCTGGCCCAGGCCCGGCGGCGAATGAACGAGCTCGGCCGCGAGGTCACCGTCGGGCCGGATCCGCTGGCCGTGCTGGAG
>Ga0193753_10000794_pt1 | contig 29454 bp, 19 predicted proteins | sample H1c2metaG_FD_144925 | JGI IMG/M metagenome (GOLD analysis project Ga0193753, IMG submission 144925) | Soil microbial communities from a riparian zone of the East river system, Colorado, United States - H1c2 | ecosystem: Environmental > Terrestrial > Soil > Riparian zone | place: USA: East...
GCCCTTCACGTAGTCGTAAAACTGCGCGACGCCGGTCGCGAAATCCAACACGAGGCAACAGGGTTCGCGCGTTTCTTTGATCGCGCCGGCGTTGACGAACGTGATCTCGTCGATCTTGCGGACCATTCGGCGATGCGTGTGCCCGCCGACGACGTAGCGAAAACTCCCGGTCCGCAACAGCTCCTGCAGCGCCGCATTGTTCGACAGATCCGGCCCGCGGTCGTGCGGGTAGAGTGTCGCCATGTCATCGGGCCCCAGCCCGTGACACAACAGAAGGCGCCCCCGCGGCGTTTCGATTTCGCGCGTCGCCGGTAAACTTTTCAGATACTCCCGGGCGTTCTTGTCGAGCTCGTCCAGCTCCGTCGCATCGGGAAAGTCTCGCATCGTGTTGTCGAGCAACCATCGATCGTGATTCCCGAGCACGGTCACGACGTTTGCGCGTTGCAGAATCTCACACGCACGATTGACCCCTTCTCCGTGATACGGCCCATCGGAGACGTCACCAGTCGCCAGCACGAGCTCGACTTTTTGCGCAGACAGCACCGATAGCGCCCAAGCGAGCGCTTCGAACTCGGTATGAATGTCACCAATGACTCCAACGCGGGCACTTACGCGTGGGGCGTCATCAGCGCGGGTCTCGTGGTCCATAAGGGTCGGCGCTGTCAGTCGCCGCTCTCGTCCGTGAAATAAGCTGCAAGAGCGGCGTTGTACACACGACGTATCGGAATTCGATGTAGTTCGGCCGCGGTCCGGCAGCTTTCGTACTCGGGCGCAACGTGGTCGGGCAGACCATCGCCGTCCGCAACTTTCACTTCGATCGGTCCGTATTTGGTTTCGACTGTGAGCATGCGTCGTGGACGCTCCACGCGGTCGACAGCCTGCAGCCGAACTCCGATCGAACTGGTTTCCGACAGGATCACTCGGATGATCGCGTCCACATTTTCGTTCTTGGCCAGCGCCGAGACCATCAGCGCGGGCCGGCCCTTTTTCATCCCAATCGGGGTAGTCCACACATCGAGAGCACCCGCCGCGAACGCGCACTGGACTGCGTAGGCAGCCACCTCGGGCGACATGTCGTCGATGTTGGTCTCGATCAGGGTATGGCTGCCTGTGCGGCGCGTGAGCGCGGGGATATCCGTCGCCGGGTGAGGTACACCGCTCGCGTCAGCCGCCCCAGCCGGGGCCTCCTCGGCAGTCCCGAGGATCGCGCGCAGCACGTTTGGCCGGTCGGGAAACTCCTTGGTGCCGGCGCCCACGCCCACGCGCTCCGGACGAAACGCCGGCCAGCCGCCGAACGCCTTTGCGACCGTCGCTACCAGGCAGGCGCCGGTCGGCGTCACGAGTTCTTCGGGCAGGCCGGCGTCGTAGGTGGGCACGCCGGCGAGGCACAGGACGGTTGCGGGCGCGGGCAATGGGATCACGCCGTGGGCGGAACGCGTCGTTCCGCGACCCATCGGGAGCGGCGAGCAGACCACTCGCGCACCGAGATGATCGAATGCGATCGCGGCGGCAGTGATGTCGACGATCGAATCGACGGCACCCACTTCGTGGAAGTGAACGCGATCGAGAGTCGTCCCGTGAATCTGCGCTTCGGCGAGGCCGAGCTTTTCGAATGCTGCGAGCGCGAGCCTGCGCGCGCCTTCCGTGAGCGTCGCGCAGGAATTCAGCAAGCCGACGATCGCACTATAGTCGCGACTGGGTTGTGACTGTTCGAGTCGGACATCGAAGTGACTACTCTGCATCGACGCACGGAACACGTGGTCGAAGTGGACGCTGTAACCTGACAGTCCAAGTCCAGCGAGCCCTTCGAGGATGATCGTTTGGGGAACACCGAGATCGACGAGCGCGGCGACGATCATGTCTCCGGCGAGACCGCTCGCGGCGTCGAGATACAAGAGCTTTCCGCTGCCTGCGTCGCGCGCGAGTGGTTCGCGTTCGCGAGCAGTCTTCGATGCGCCTTGCGGGTCGTGCCGGCGCAGCTTCATCATTGCGAAAGCCCTGATTGATTGATCAGAGTCGCGCAGTAGGCGGCGCCGAAGCCGTTGTCGATGTTCACGACGCTCACACCCGAGGCGCAGCTGTTGAGCATCGAAAGCAGCGCGGTGACACCGCCGAAGCTCGCCCCATATCCAATCGATGTCGGAACGGCGATGACAGGCTTGTCGACTAAACCGCCGACGACGCTCGCGAGCGCGCCCTCCATGCCTGCGATCACGATCAAGACCGCTGCCGCGTACAGCTGCTCACGCTTTGCGAGCAAGCGATGCAGGCCCGCGACGCCCACGTCGTGCAGCTCGCTCACTTCGTTGCCGAATGCGCGCGCCGTCGAGACGGCTTCGGCTGCAACTGGGGCATCGCTCGTGCCGGCGCTCACGATGCAGATCACGCCGCGCCCCCGCTTTTGGATCTCGCCGTGCTTCAGGAGCAGCGTGCGCGCGACCGCGTCGTGTTCGATCGCCGGGAACTCCTTCACCAGGGCCTCGGCCTTTTCCGGCTCGACGCGAGTGACGAGCGCGGCCGTCCCCTTCGAGTGGATTTCCCGGACGATGCCCGCGATCTGGACGGTCGTCTTGCCCAGGCCAAACACGACTTCGGGCAGGCCGGTACGCAGCGAACGGTGGTGGTCGACGTGTGCGAATCCGAGATCCGCGAACGGTAAATCGCGCAGTTGATCGAGCGCGCGCTCGACCGGGATGTCTCCGCGACTCACGGCATCGAGCAAGCTACGCAGGGCCGCTTTTTGCATGAGTTTTCAGCCTAGCACTACTGCTTCCAATGACTCGGCGGACATAGTTACACACCGCCCCCCGGACGGCCTGCAAGCTCAGCCCTGAAAATGCCGGTAACCGCGGGGCTGAAGCGGCAACGGATGGCCAGCGGCATCCTTCACCAAGATGCCGTGTCCTCGTTCCATGATACGGCCGATCCGCGTTCCCGGACCGGGCGCGCTCCCACCCGGCAGCGTGTAGATCAGTTCGTAATCTTCGCCACCGGTGAGTGCGAGCTCGAGCGGGTCCCGCCCGAGGCCACGGGCCAGGTCCGCGAAGCCCGGCGCCATCGGAATCGCGACCGCGTCGAGATGCGCGCCTACACCGGAGGCCTCGCAGATGTGGCTCAGGTCTTGAAGTGCGCCGTCGGACACATCGATCGCGGCCGTGGCAATGGGGACAAGGGCCGCGCCTTCAGCGATCCGAGCAACCGGTTTGCGCCAGCGCTCGACGAACGCTCGGCCGTGCTCCGGCCTGCGCGCTTCGAGCAAGACGAGTCCGAGTGCGGCCGCTCCGAGCGTGCCGGTGACGTAGATGTCGTGACCGGGCCGCGCGCCTGCTCGCGTCAGACCGGAGCCTTCGAGCTCGCCCATCACCGTGGTCGTGATCGAGAGCTCGGTGCCTCGGGACAGGTTGCCACCGATCACGGGGCAGCGATATTCGTCGGCAGCTTCTGCGAAGCCGCGAATCAGCTCGACAAATGCGGCGTCGTCCAGCGTCAGCGTGACGATCAGCGCCATCACTGCCGCTTTCGGCTGCGCGCCCATTGCAGCGAGGTCGCTCAACGCAGCGACGAAGGCCCGCCCTCCGAGCGACGCCCAATCGGCGAACTCGGGCCGAAAGTGCACGCCTTGGACCGAGGCATCGACGCTCACCGCGAGGTTGCCGTCTGGCTTCGCGAGGACGGCCGCATCGTCGCCGATCCCGATCAGCAACGACGTCGCGAGCTCGGGCCGCGGTGCGAAACGGGCGCGTAAGTGCGCGATGCGTTCGAATTCGTCCATCTGGGACGCTGAAGCTCCCCCGGACACACCGCTGGGTCAAGCTCGCTGCACGCCGTGCCCTGCGTTCGTCGATCGTTCGCCCGCGGGAAGAGACCTCGCAACGAATTGCAGCCGACCGCGGCAGCGTTCCGCGACTCGATCGCCCCGGTTCGCTTTGTCGGTGATCGATGCAGAAAATGTCTGCGTTGAAGGATCGAGTTCGTGCTGCGCGTGCTCGTCAGTTTCAGCGGTTTTGCGTGAGTGCGTGGCAATATCGATGAGCGTTGCCGGCGCGCGTTCACATGGAACTACCGTGTGGCATTCCAACTCACTGCGCGTTTGCCCGATCGTTCGGATCGCTAGATTTGCGTGCGGGAGGCTTGATGACGAACCGTAAGATCCTCGTGGGGACGCTTGCTCTTCTGTCACTTCTGATTGCTTGCGGCGACGACGACGAACCGAGCAAAGATGGTGGCGCCGATGCGAGCCGCTCGGATTCCGGTGGGTCCGACGCAGGCAAGGGTGGCACCGGTGCCAAAGGCGGCGCTGGCGGTCAGGGTGGCGAAGGCGGAGATAGCGGCGCGGGTGGTGACGGCGCCGGGACGTACAACATCAAAGGTCAAGTGTCAGGTCTCACCGGTATGGGGTTAGTGCTCCAGAACAACGGTGCGGATGATCTGACAGTCGACGCAGCCGGTGAGTTTGTCTTTGCGGCGAAGCTCGATGAGGGTGCGGACTACGCAGTCACAGTGAAGACGCAGCCTCACGATCCGACGCAAGCGTGTACGGTTGCGATGGGCAGCGGCAAAGTCGGAACCGAAGACGTGACGAACGTCGCGATCACGTGCGCGACGAACAAGTACACGATCGGCGGGACGCTCACGGGCCTCAGCGGGACCGGCCTCAAGCTCAAGAACAACGCTGGCGACGAGATCACGCCGAGTGGCGCGACGTTTACGTTCGGCACTTCGCTCGATAGCGGCGCCCCCTACGACGTCACGATTTCAGCGCAGCCGTCGGGTCAAACCTGCGGCGTCGCGAGCGCCACCGGATCGGTCGGCGGCGCGAACGTCGAGAGCGTCGCCGTGACCTGCTACGTCAATCCGGGGTTGGTGGTCGAGCCAGAATTCGCAGGTGCGTTCGCGACCTGGGCGCCGACGGGCGCGACCTCGTACACGCTCAAAGCGACGACGGACGCGGCGTGTGATCTCACTACGATGAGTTGTCCGAACGGGATCCAGACAGCGAGCGCGGTGTCGCCTGCTGCGATCGGTCCACTCATGAACGAAACGGTTTGGTACTTCCAACTGATCGCGAATCACCCGGGCGGGGTGACTGCGGTTTCGAACAAGACGGCGACGCGTCCGACTAAGCCCAAGATCGACAACTCCATCAACGTGCTCGCGACTTCCAACGGGGTCACGTACGCCGGTGGTGCGTTCACGCGATTCAGCGTGCACAGCGGCGGTGCCGTGCCCGTGCAGAAGGCGACAGGTTTCCCGAGCGAGCTGCCGAACTTTCCGATCGTCGAAGGCAACGTGTTTGGTTTAGCGGCGGACGGAACGGGTGGCTACTACATCGGCGGAACCTTCACCAACGGTCTCGCGCACATCAAAGCGGACGGCACGCTCGACACGGCTTGGGCACCCATGGTTACCGGCGGCATCGTCAACACGATCGCCGTGAACAACGGCACGGTCTACGTGGCAGGTTCGTTCACCAATATCGCCGGACAAAATCGTGCGGGCCTCGCGGCGATCGCAGCTGCAGACGGCGCGGTCTCGATGACCTGGAATCCGAATCCGACGCCGGCCAACTCGGTGAATGCGATCGCGTTTTGGAACAACTTCGTGGTGCTCGGCGGGTCGTTCACGAACATTGCGATGACGGCGCAGTCGTTCATCGCGATGGTGGATGGAACTAGCGGCTTGATCCGGAGCGGTTGGAATCCGACCCCGGACGGAGTCGTGCCGGCGGTCGCGGTCAACGGCGACACGATTTACGTGGGCGGTGAGTTCCAAACCATCGGCATGCAGCCGCGCGATCGAGTTGCGGCGCTCAACGCGACGGGGACCGACGCGGCGAAAGCGATCGCGGCGTTCAATCCGAGCGCGAACAACTCGGTCTACCAACTCGCCTATGCGAACAACACCGTCTACGTCGCGGGGTTGCTCACGAGCGTGGGTTCCACGCCGACGGCGCGTTCGGGTGTCGCGGCGTTCAATGCGGCGGACGGAGCGATCAAAGATTGGAACCCCTCGATCGTCCCGATCACCAGCGTGACTACGCTCGCGGCATCCGCGGACACGGTCTACATCGGGGGCACGTTCACGAGCATCAATGACACGCCGCGCAACAATGCTGCAGCCGTCGACGGCACCACCGGGGCGCTCACGGCTTGGGATCCGAACCCAGACGGCGTTCCGGAAAACTATGCGTTCGTCGGTGACTCGGTCGTGATCGGCGGCCAGCAACGCGGCATTCGCGGCATCGTGCGCAACCACTTGGCGGCGTTCGACGCGATTGGAAACCTCATGGATTGGAATCCCGGCGCGGACAACGACGTGTACGCACTCGCGCTCTCGGGTTCGACGATCTACGTCGCGGGCGAGTTCGGGACCTTGGGTGGCATGCCGCGAGACTTCGTCGGTGCACTCGACACCGCCGGCGTTCTCTCCCCGTGGGATCCAGACGCGGATGGCCCGGTGTTTGCGCTCGCAGTGACTGGCGACGCTGTGTACATGGGAGGCAGCTTCGATGGATTTGGACCTACGCCGTCCGCGCATTCGAAGCTCGCAGCATTCTCGTTGGCGGCGGGCACCAGTGTAGGCGCTCCACTGGCCTGGAATCCGAGCGCAAACAGCGTGGTGCGCGCGATCGCGGTCAGCGGAGCGAACGTGTACGTCGGTGGTGAGTTCACGCAGCTGAACTCGACGGCGCGCAATCACATCGGCGCGCTCACCGTGTCATCGGCAACGCTGGTTGCGAACTGGGATCCCAACATCACCGGTACGACCGTGAACGCGCTCGCCGCGACGAGTGCTGCCGTTTACGCGGGTGGCGTGTTCACGACCGTGGGAGCTACGGCTCGGACGAACTTCGTTGCACTTTCGACTGATGCGCCGGCGGTGCTGGGTGGACTGGACGTGAATCCGAACGGCCCCGTCTACTCACTCTTGTTGGCGAACAACCTCTTGTACATCGGCGGCGACTTCACCACGGTCGGGGCGGCTCCTCCGATCAATCGCGACCACTTCGCGGCGTACGGCGCACTCACGACGGCGCCGGCACTCGAAGTCGGGACGGACTACATCGTCAACTTCGACCTCGCGGTACGGGCGTTGTCGCCGGGCCCAAACGGGGTCATCTACGCGGGGGGCGACTTCAGCGCCCTGGGGGCCTTCGCGAGCGGCTTTGCGGCGATCGTGCCCGGCCAGCCATGAGCACACTGCGGGGAAAGAAGTTTCTTCCCCCGACCTGACCAGATTTTCCGACCCCTCGGCCACTGATGGAACGAAGGCTCGTTCCCAGGAAGGCCAGCATGCTGCACGTTCGGGCGTCGGAACACCGCGCGTTTCCAAGACTTTCGCCCCTACCACTGCTGCTATCGGCGGCGGTCGCAGTCTGTGCCGGATGCGAAGGCTCGATTGGGGACGAGCGCATGCTCCTCGGGGGTGATGCCCTGGGCGCTGGAGGTGCCAACAGCCCGGGACGCCTCGGGCCCGCGGCGTCCCGTACGATCCCCCCAGGCGAAAGCACGAAGGCGGTCGACGCCCAGATGCAGGCCGCGAACCCCACGCTGTTCGAGACGGCGCAGACCTACTTTCCGGACGACAACGCGCTCAACCCGCCGACGCGGCTCTTCCGGCTGACGCGCACTCAGCTCGACATCACTACGAAGTCGCTGCTGCCGGCGAGCTACACGACTCCGGCTTCGGACGTCATGCCGCGCGACCCGCTGCAGACGAACTACGAATACGCGGCGAACCTCAGCTTCAATCCGGCGAACTTCACGCCTTATACGAACTGGGTCGGGCAACTCGTCGCGAGTGTCCGCGCGAAACCGCAGAGCGTGATCGATTGCGCGGCCTCGAACAACGCACCGACCTGCCTCGACGACCAAGCGAGGAAGTTCGTCGCGAGGGCGTTTCGCGGAATCGCCCCGGACCCCGTGCTCGCGCGCTACGCGACGTTCTTCACCACGAGCGTGCAGCAAGTGGGTCTGCCGGACGCGACGGCGGACCTCGTCGATCTGACACTCACGTCGCCGCAGTACGTGTTTCGCGATGAGGTGCTCCCCGCAGGGGGGTTGCTCACGCCGGCGCAGCAGCTGCAGAACATCAGCTACACGCTCGCCGACGCGCCGCCGGACGCAATCGGGCTTTCGCTCGCCGATCCAGCCGGACAACTGAGCACGCCGGACCTGCTCGCGCGAACGATCGATCAAGTGCTCGCGACGCCCGCAGCGCGCGACAAGCTGATGCGGTTTTTCATCTCTTGGCTCGAGGTCAAACAAGCGGACGAGTTTGCGCTCGCGCCCGACGTCTATCCCGAGTTCACGCCTGAAGTCGCTGCTGCGGCGGTCGAAGAGACCAAGGCGTTCTTGAATCGCCAGCTCGCCGGCGCAGCGCCGAAGCTCAAGGACGTCACGCAGTCCACCCAAACGTTCGTTTCCGAAGCCCTCGGTACGATCTACGGCTTGAAGAAGTCGACGAAGGGGTTGGTCGATCTCGACCCGACGCAACGGCTCGGCATCTTCACGTTGCCCGGCGTGATCGCCTCGCACTCGGGCCCGACCACGACACGCCTCGTGAAGCGCGGCGTGTTCTTCACGCGCAAAGTGATGTGTTTGCCGCTCGGTTTACCTCCGCCCGGTGTGAACACGGTCCTGCCGGAGATCGCAGACGCGACCGAACGCCAGCGCGTGGAGACAGCGACTTCGACTGCGCGTTGCCAAGGGTGTCACGCGTTCATCAACCCGTTCGGATTCATGCAAGAGAACTTCGACGCGACCGGCAAGTGGCGGACCACCGACAACGGTAAGCCGATCGACTCCACCATCCACGTGGAGTTCCTCGACGAAGGCGCGCTCGACACGAAGACCCCGATCGATGCGCTGCGTGGACTCACCGGCTCGCTGCGCTTCCAGCAGTGCTTCGCGCGGCAACTCTTCCGGTTCTATCTCGGTCGTGACGAGATCGCAGGCGACGACCCGATCTTGCGACAAATGTTCTTCGGGTTCGCGAACCAGGGCGTTCAAGACATCGTCGCCATGCTGCAAACCTTGGCGCGCTCCGCGACCTTTTCGCAGCGCACGGTGGCCCCATGAACAGAATTCGCAAGTTTCGAATGTCTCGCCGGGATCTGATCAAGAGCTTCGGCGTGCTCGGGTTCATGCTCACGCCGGTCGCCCGTGCGATGGGTTACGTCGCAGGCGGCAGCTTCGTCGGTGCGCCGCGGTTCGTGATGTTCTTCAAGGGCGGGTCGTTTCATCCCGCATCGACGAACCCCGCGTCGATGGACGCGCTCGCCGGCACGCCGATCGCGCCGCTCCAGCCGTTTTCGAAAGACCTCATCCTGTTCAAAGGCATGAGCATTCACGGTGGATCGCCGAAGAGCGATAGCTACCAAGAGGAACACGGCGCCGGCCTCATCGGTTGTGTCACTGGTAACAGCTATAAGTACTCGAAGAACGACTCTTACTACGCCTACACGGACTTCGAGTCGATCGACGTCGCGATCTCGAATTACTATCAGACCGTGCCGGCGCTCAAGGCGCTTCCGTTCGCGAGCTTGAACGTCGGCGCAGGTGCGCACTCCGATGCGGACAACGTCGGGCTTGGCCAGCGTTACATCTCGTATCGCAAGCGGCAAACGGGCGACTCACAGTACGGCAACGCGATCGAGCCGGTGCAGGACGCGGGGCAGGTCTACGACAACCTGATGACGCGCGTCACACTTCTGTGCTCTGGTGCATCGAATCAGCCGGTTGCAGACATGACTCAGGTCAAAGCGGCGCTGGCGCGAAAGAAGAGCTTGCTCGACTTTCGCTTGAACGAGATCGCGGATGCCAAGCGTGTCCTCGGCATGGATTCCGAGCACGCGCACAAGCTCGACGGGCTCGTCGACGGTTGGCGTGAGGTGGAAAAGACCGTCGAGGCCGAGCTGAGCGGTCCAGGGGCAGCGCCTGGTGGCGTAGTGGGCGCGTGTCCAACTGGGGCGCGCGCCACCGGCAGCGGGCAGAACAAGCTCAACTGCGATGATCTGTCGCCGGTGCACGATCAGATGATCGCGATGATCAAGCTCGCGTTCGAGTGGGACCTCACGCGAGTCGTCGCGTACACGCTCTCGGGAGCTTCGAGCGGCCAGCGGTTACCGAGCAAAGGTGTCAATCAAGCGCACCACACGCTCGAGCACAGCAACAACGTCTCCGGCCTCAACATCATGGGCACGTTCTACGCGGAGAAGTTTGCCGGGTTGTTGACGGCGCTCAAGGGCATCGATGACGGCCAGGGCCAAACCGCGTTGTTCAACAGTTCCGTCGTGTTGGGCATGGAGTGTTGGAGCGACAGCTCGAGCGGGCATTACTTGAAAGACATCCCGTTCATTCTCGCGGGACAGGGTGGCGGCAAATTTCAGACGGGTCGCATCGTCGATGCGAAGGGTCGAAACAACAACGACTTACTGATCTCGGTGCAGAACGCGTCAGGCATCACATCGAACGTGTTCGGCCTCGAGAGTCTGTGTAAGGGCCCGATCGTCTAACGAACGAGTGGAAAGCTCGAGCTGCGTCGGCGCTTGGATCCGTCCCCTTGGTCACGCGCAGCGCACGCCACGCGCCACCAAGGGGCTCGTTCAGACAGCGCGACTCAATACAGATCGAGTTGCGGATACAGGGGATGACGCGCCAATAGTTCTGCCACGGTGCCTCGCGCAGTGTCGAGCGCGTGCGCTTCCGTCTCGAACTTCACCTGCGACGGCTGCGCACTAGAAGTCGTGCCCGGCTTCGTCGCCGATAACACCGCGTGGATGGTCTTCGCGATCTCGCGCATCTCCTCGCGACCCATTCCGAGGGTCGTGAGCGCCGGACTGCCCAGCCGCAAACCGCTCGTGTACCAGGCACCACTCGGATCGTTTGGAATCACGTTGCGATTGCAGGTCAAGTTCGCACCGCGCAATGCGGCTTCCGCCTGGCGCCCATTCAAGCCGTAGCCGCGCACGTCCACCATCACCAAGTGATTGTCAGTGCCGCCGGTCAGCACTTTCGCGCCCTCCGCGATCAAGCTCTCGGCGAGCGTGCGCGCGTTGTCGACGATGTGCCGGGCATAGGTTGCAAAGTCCGGCTGCAACGCTTCGCGCAGCGCCACGGCTTTTGCGGCGAGCACGTGTGGCAGCGGTCCACCGAGCACGAGCGGGCAACCGCGATCGACCGTCTCCGCGAATTCTTTCTTGCATAACACGAGCCCGCCACGCGGTCCGCGCAGGGTCTTGTGTGTCGTCGTCGTCACGATGTGCGCGTGCGCGACCGGATCCAAGTCGCCTTCGAGCACGCGACCTGCGACGAGCCCGGCGAAGTGCGCCATGTCGACCATCAAGGTCGCGCCGGCTTCGTCCGCGATCTCGCGGAACTTGCGGAAGTCGAGCAACCGCGGATACGAGCTGTAACCGGCCACCAAGAGCAGCGGCCGTTCCTCGAGCGCACGCCGCCGCAGCACGTCATAGTCGACTAAACCCGTTTCGGGGTTCACGCCGTAGCTGCAGTAGCGAAACAGTTTGCCTGACACATTGGGACGAAACCCATGTGTCAGATGTCCGCCCGAGTCGAGCGACATCCCCATCATCTTCTGGTCGCCGAGCTCGCGCCGCAACAACTCCCACTCCTCGGGGCTCAACTCTTGCGGCGACTTCTTACCGAGCTTCTCGAGCTTCGGGTCTTCGATCCGGCGCGTGAGTACGGACCAGAACGCGACGAGGTTCGCGTCGATGCCGCTGTGCGGCTGCACGTAGGCGTGATCGGCGCGAAATAACTCGCGCGCGAGGTCCGCCGCACGCGTCTCGATCGCATCGACGTGATCGCAACCCGCGTAGAAGCGATGCCCGGGCGTACCTTCGGCGTATTTGTCGCTGAGCCAGTTGCCCATCGCGAGCAACACTGCCGGTGATGCGAAGTTCTCGCTCGCGATCAACTTCAACTTGGTGCGCTGATCGCGCAGCTCGGCCAAGATCGACGCCGCGATCTCGGGGTTTTCGCGCGCGACGCTGTCGATCGCAGCCGCCATCGCGACCGTCTCGGCGTTCAAGCCACCGGGCTTGTAGCCGGGAACTGCGCGCGTGAGATAGCGGTCGAGAAGCGACGTGCGACTCGTACTTGTGGTCGAACTAGGTGCAGCCATGGACAATCTCCGTCTTCATCAGAGGGGTGGATTGCCCAGGCGCGCGGCTATGAATCCTATCGCTCCCCAGTGGTTGCCCACCTTCTGCGCCAGTCACGACAGGTGGAGGCAGGTTAGCGCGGGAAACGCGGCCGTCAATCGCTCTGGATCACACTGCGTCGGGCTGTGTCTCGGGCAACGTCACGAAAAACGTAGTCCCCGCGCCCACTTCGCTCTGCACACGAATCTGCCCGTGATGCGCCGTGACCAGGCTCTTCGCGATCGATAGGCCGAGCCCCGCGCCGCCGTACTCGCGGGTCGAGCTGCCGTCGACCTGGTAAAACGCGTCGAAAATCTTGTCGAGCTCCGGTGCCGCGATCCCGATCCCGGAGTCCTGCACGGAGAACTCGATCGCGCGCTCCGGCGCCATCATCAGCGCAGCACCGAGCGAGCCACTGTCGAGATCGTCGTCGTCCTCGTCTTCGAGGCCATCCGACATGTGCAGCTCGGCATTGCGTACGCGGAGCAGAACCTTGCTGCTGTCTTTGCTGAACTTGATCGCGTTGCTGAGCAGGTTGGTGAGGATCTGCCGCAGCCGCACCGGATCCGCTTGCACCACCGGCATGTCCGGATCCCACTGCAGCTCGAGCTTGATGCGCCGCTTCTCCGCTTCGGGCAGACACGTCTCTTTCACTTCGGCGAGCACGGCGCGTGGATCGATGTATTCGGGCTTGATCTTCAGCTGGCCGCGCTCGAGCTTGTTCAAGTCGAGCAAGCTCGAGATCAGCTGCAGTAGCAGCTCGCCCTTGGTGCGAATGGTTTCGACGAACCCACCTTGCTCCGGCGAGAGCTCACCGGCGATGCCGGCTTCGAGCATTTCGGAGTAACCGATGATCGACGTCAGCGGAGTCCGCAGCTCGTGGCTGACGGTCGCGAGAAAGTTCGACTTCAATCGATCGAGCTCCTTGAGCCGATCGAACGCTTCCTGAAGCCGCGTGTTTTTCTCGGCGAGCTCGCGATAGTTCTCGCGCACCGTGAGCAGGTGCATCGCGCTCGTGAGCTGCGCGCGATGCCCTGAAAATAAGATCAAATCGAGCACGCCGCGCAGATGCGAGGCGATGCGCTGCGCGGTTTGCGCGCGCACTCGCGGCATCTCTGCGAGCGCCAGCCGCGCGCGATCCGGCTCGAGCCGTGGGTCGACGCGCAGCAGAGTCTGCGGAATCTCATTCACGTCGGACGGCAGAAACGGCCCGATCACGATGCGCCCGAGTTGCCGCCCGTCGTACATTATCGGCAACACGTCGTACACGGCACCCGTGAAACACTTATGCGTCGCCGTCGCAGCTCCGGTCGGGATCAGCGCTTGAGCCTGCGCGACCGTGTCGCTGCAGGCGACCCGACCCGAAGGCAAACTGTTCACGTAGCGGCAGATGCTGCGCTCTTCGTGGACGTTGGCGAGCAACACGCCGCGCACGGAGAACACGCGAATCGATAGCCCGAACAAGTCGTAAAACGAGCGACAGACCTCGCGCAGCGAATCTCGATCGATCAGATCTTCGAGGTTCGCGATCTCTGCGTACGCGATGTCGGACGGCGTGGGTTCACTCATGTCGGCGGTGCTTCCAGCTCCTGGTGAAAGCGATCGCGTAAGTCGTGAACGACCGACCGATGGGTCAGCCCGAAACGTTGCGAGAGCGCGTGCATCGATTCGAGCCGCTCGAACGCGGACGCGATCAGGCCGAGGAACGTATCGATCACGCCGATGCCGTGCGTCGCAGTCGCGAGGAACGTGCGCTCCTTGCCCTGACTCGCCATCCGCATGATCTCTTCTTCGCTGCGGATGTTCGGCAGATCCCGTTTGTTGTACTGAATGACGATCGGCATCGTGCTCGGGTCGATGCCGTTCTCGCGCAGGTTGCGCCGCAGGTCCTTGAACGAGACCTGATTGGCCCGCACTTCGTTCACTTGCGAGTCCGCGATGAACGCCACGCCGTCGGCGCCTTGCAGCACGAGCCGGCGCGTGGAGTTATGGATAACCTGTCCAGGCACGGTGAAAAGCTTGATTCTGACCGTGAGACCCATGTCCGTATTTACGGTCAGTGGTAACAAGTCGAAGAACAGCGTTCGGTCGTCGCGCGTCTCGAGCGTCATCAGACGCCCGCGACCCTCAGCGACGAGCAAGCGATGAATGGCTTGCAGATTCGTCGTTTTCCCGCTGAGAGCCGGCCCGTAGTACACGAGCTTCACGGTCAACTCCCGAGCCTGGAAGTCCAGTTGCAATCCGCGCTCCTAAGGGTCCGTGAATTCAAGAGCTTAGGTCAGGCGCTGGAAGCGACGCAAGATCGGTTCAAAGCGTCGGAAACGTCAGTTTCTGGCCACACTTAACTACTAACTGGTATAGCTGTTCAGCTTGGAAACTATTAATTCGTTCAGTAACTGTAAGAACTATCAGTATTGGTGGTTTCTAACTTAGTAGCTCCCACAAGGTGTCGATTTAGCCCATAAACTAGACTGATTTCATAGAGTTAGGCCTCAGCGAAAGAAGTTGACACCAGGCCGGGATCGCCCGTAGCTTCCCCAGAAGTGGTAAGAAGTGGCAAAGAGTGCCATTTCGGGCCGCGGCAAGGTAAGCGTGTGTGTTTCGAGGCCAGCATGAGCACGCGATCGACGCGAAGGGGAGAACGTCCTTCCCAGCGCGCTTTCGGACCTTGCTCGAAGGCCGCTCTGACATGCGCGTCTTCATGATGCCGTGGACGACCGAGTGCATCGCCGTCTACCCGTACGAAGAGTGGATGGCGTTCGAGGCGAAGATCGCCGGGCTGCCGCAGTTCGATCAGGAGGTCGAAGACTTCCAGCGCCAGTTCATGTCGGGTGCGCACGAGATCGAGCTCGATAAGCTCGGCCGCGTCCTGATTCCGCCGCGGCTTCGCGCGCACGCGCACCTCGAGCGCGAAGTGTTGTGGGCCGGCATGACGACGCGCATCGAGCTGTGGGATCTCGCGCGATTCAACGCACTCGCCGTACCGACGAGCGCCTCGCCGGCGCGCACGGTGGAGATCAAGAAGAAGCTCGCGGGGTTTGGTTTGTGATGGAGGAGTTCGTCCACGAGTCTGTAATGACGCCCGAGACCCTCGGCTTTCTCCAGCCGCGCTCGGGTGGCGTCTACGCAGATGCAACGCTCGGTGCGGGCGGGCATACCGCTGCGATCCTCGAAGCGAGCGCGCCGGAAGGCCGCGTGTTGTCGGTCGATCGCGATCCGCGCGCAGTCGAAAACGCGCAACAGCGGCTTGCAGCCTACGGCGACCGCTCGATCGTCGTGCACGGCGAGTTCAAGGATCTCCCGGCCTTGCTCTCGGATGCAGGGCTCGATTGGGTCGACGGCATCGTCGCCGACCTCGGCGTGAGCTCGCCGCAGATCGACGACGCAGCGCGCGGCTTTTCGTTTCAACACGACGGCCCGCTCGACATGCGAATGGACTCTTCCTCGGGCGAGACTGCGCTCGAGGTGATCGAGCGGCTCTCCGAACGCGAGCTCGCGGACGTGCTCTTCAACTACGGCGAAGAGCGCAAGTCGCGCCAGATCGCGCGCTCGATCCGCAACGCGCTCGCGTCAGGTGAGCTGAACACGACGGCGGATCTGCGGCGCGCGGTCGTGAAGGCCGTCGGCCGGCCGCCCAAGATGAAGATCGATCCGGCGACACGCACGTTCCAAGCGCTTCGCATCTTCGTGAACGACGAACTCGGACAACTCACGAGCTTGCTCGGCGCACTCCCCGATTTGTTGGCGGACGGTGGGACCGCGGTGATTATCTCCTTTCACTCGCTCGAGGATCGCAGCGTGAAGCATACGCTGCGCGGCGAATCGCGCCTGTCGGTCCTCACGAAGCGACCTGTTCTCGCCAGCGAGGAAGAGCAGGCGAGCAATCGACGTTCGCGCAGCGCGAAGCTGCGAGCGGCGCGCCGCAACGCGCGTGAAGAGGCGGAGGCGACGGTATGAAGTCGAATTGGCTACCGAGTTGGTGGGCTTCGGTGATGGCGACTTCGATCGCGTTCTTGATGCATCTCGCCCTCGTCTTCGCGACGTACGACCTCGGCTACAAGGTCTCGGCCGCGCGCAAGCGTGAACGCGGGCTCCGAGACCAGCGCACGCTCTTGCAGCTGGAAGCGGCGACGCTGCGCCAGTTCGACCGCGTCGAAACGGTCGCGCGAGGCACGCTCGGGATGGAAGTTGCACCGCCGCAGAAGGTGATCATGGTCGGTTCGGGCGCGCCGTTGGCGCGCGTATCGGGGAGGGTCCAATGACGAAAACGCCCGAGGCTCGCCAGCGTTATCTCAAGCTGCGCATCGGCGTATTGACGGCCCTACTCGGGGTCGGATCGCTGTTGATCCTTCAAAAAGCGTGGGAGCTGCAAGTGCACCGCGCGGAGGAGCTGCGCGAAGCAGCGGAAGGGCAGAACCAACGCGACATCACGCTCGCCCCGCGCCGCGGTGGAATTTACGACCGCGATGGAGCAGAGCTCGCGGTGAGCATCGACGTCGACAGCGTCTGGGTCAGCCCAGCGGCGATGCGACAGGCGAAGCAAGACACGTCCGAAGCCGCGCACAAGCTCTCCGAGCTTCTCGGCTTGGACGCGAAGTCGTTCGCAGAGAAGTTCGAAAAAGGTCGCGGCTTCGTCTGGGTGAAGCGGCGCGTGACCGCTGCCGAGGGCCAAGCGGTTCGCAGCTTGAAGCTCGCCGGTGTGTTCATCTCGAAAGAGTCGCGGCGCTTTTACCCGAACCGTGAGCTCGCGTCACACCTGCTCGGGTTTGCCAACGCGGATGGCGCGGGCATCGAAGGCCTCGAGTTGAAGCTCGAGGGCGAGCTACACGGGCCGTCGCGGCCGACGCCCGCGATCTTCGATCGACGCGGCGCAGTGGTGTTCTCGCAGCAGCTGCTCGATCAGCGCGCGGCGCAAGGCAACGACGTCACACTGACGATCGACAAGACGATCCAGCACATCGCCGACCGCGAGCTCGAGCTCGCCGTGCAAACCTACGAAGCGCGCGCGGGTTCGCTCGTCGCACTCGATCCGACGACGGGCGAAGTTCTCGCGATCTCGAACTACCCGACCTTCAATCCGAACGAACCGACGCGATCGCCGAGCGCATCGCGGCGCAATCGCGCGGTCACTGACAAGTACGAGCCAGGCTCCACGCTCAAGCCGTTCACGCTCGCGGGCGCCTTTGCGGCCGGCGCGATCGGCACGACGAAGACGATCGACTGCGAAAACGGCGTGTGGCGCGTCGGGCCGGACACGATCCGCGACGCGCACCGCTTTCAGATGCTCACGCCGGCCGAGATCCTCGTTCACTCGAGCAACATCGGGACGGCGAAGATCGGGATCGAGCTCGGCCGCCCGGGGCTGCACCGCGCGCTGACACGGTTCGGCTTTGGCGAGCCGACTGGGCTCAACTTGCCCGGGGAAACCACGGGTAGCCTGCGTCACTACAAGCGCTGGTACGACCTCGATGCCGCGACGATCGCGTTCGGCCAGGGTATGAGCGCGAGCACGATGCAGCTGGCGATGGCGCTCGGTGCGATCGCGAATCAGGGCCGCTTGATGGAGCCGATTCTGGTCAAACGGATCGTCGACCCGCAGGGCCAGGTCGTCCAGCAAGCGCTGCCGCAGGTGCGGCGGCAGGTCGTGCCGCAAAGCGTGGCGCGGTTGGTCACGGACATGCTGATCGGCGTGACGGGCGAGGGCGGGACGGGTAAGGAAGCTGCGATCGATGGCTACCTCGTCGCCGGCAAGACCGGCACTGCGCAAAAGGCCGATCCGGTGCGCGGCGGATACAGCAAGGACAAGTGGAGTTCTTCGTTCATCGGCTACGCGCCGGCGAACAAGCCGCGCCTCTTGCTCGCGGTCGTGTTGGACGAGCCGATGATCGCGCATCAAGGCGGCCTCACGGCGGCGCCGGTCTTTCGGCGCGTGATGCAAGCTTCGCTCCGGCACCTCGGTGTGCCGGCGGAGAGCAACAGCACGCTCGCCGAGCAAGTCCGCGCTCGCCAGCGGCCGCTCGCCCAGGTGCCGCCGTCGCTCGCAGCTGCGGAAGGTACCGGCAACGGTTTGCCCTGGCCGCTGCTGGCGGCCGGCCCGATGCAGCCAAAGGCGGCGACGCGGGCGAACGCACCGGCAGCGCCGGGTCGCGGCGAGTCCCTCGTGCCGAACTTGGTCGGGCAAACCGCCCGCGCGGCGCTCACACTCGCGCGCAAGTCGGAGTTCGCGGTGCGCATCGTCGGCAGTGGCGTCGTCGCGCGGCAGGATCCGATCGCACAGAGCCACGTCGTGCGCGGCAGTCAGCTCACCTTGCACTTGCGCCCGCCGTCGGATGTCGAGCCGGGCGATACGGTTCCGTCGTTACCGGCCCCGAAGATCGGGCCCGAGTTCTCCGATGCGAAGAGTGTGCTCTCGCCCACGCCGAGCCCGATTGCGAGTGCGGCGCGTGGAGGGCGTGATGGGTGAGCTTGCGCTCTCCGAGCTCGTGGCGCGCGGCTGGGCCGAGCGCGTGGTCGGCGATGCGTCGATCCACGTGCGCGGCATTCGGCACGACTCGCGCCGTTGCGAGCCAGGAGACCTGTTCGTCGCCGTGGCGGGCGCGAGCAGCGATGGTGCGGATCACATTCGGGATGCGGTGGCGCGCGGTGCGGTCGCGGTGCTCGCCGAGCGGCAGCTGGGAGCGGCGGTGCCGATCGTGCTCACGAAAGACGCACTTCTCGCGCTGGCGAAGATTGCGCGCACGCTTTACGACGATCCGAGCGCGACGTTGAAGACCGTCGGAGTGACGGGCACCAACGGGAAGACGACCTGCACGTACCTCGTCGAAGCGATGTTGCAGGCCGACAGCGCGAAGCCGGCCGTGCTCGGCACCGTGAACTTTCGGGGGCCGGGTGGGATCTTGCCGGCGACGCACACGACTCCGATGGCCGACGACATGATGCGCTTGGTCCGCTGGGCGGTCGAAACCGGGGCAACCCACCTCGTGCTCGAGGTCTCGAGCCATGCGCTCGCGATGCATCGCGCGGACGGCGTGCACTTCGACGTCGCTGCGTTCACGAACCTCACCCAGGATCACTTGGACTACCACGGCGACTTCGCGCACTACGAAGCCGCGAAGCGGCGCCTGTTCACCGACTTGCAGCCGTGGTGTTCGGTGATCAACATCGACGATCCGCGCGGGCGCGCTCTGGCCGATAGCCTGTCGACGAAGGTGTTGCGCTACAGCAAGCGCGCCAACGCCGGCGCGGACATCGCTGCAATCTCGTTCGAGTCGACGCGCAACGGGATCGCGGCCGAAGTGCAGACGCCGATCGGCCTCTTGAGCTTGCAGAGCCCGCTGCTCGGCGAACACAACCTCGAAAACTTGCTGCTCGTGCTCGGCTGCGGCATCGCGCTCGGCCTTTCGCGCGAAGTCATGCTGAGCGCACTCCGCAAGGCGCAGGGCGCGCCGGGTAGGCTCGAGCGCGTCGAGCATCCGGACGATGTCCTCGTGTTCGTCGACTACGCGCACACGCCCGATGCGCTGCGCCGCGTCTTGATGACCGCACGCAAGCTCACGACCGGCAGGCTGATCGTGCTGTTCGGTGCCGGCGGCGATCGCGATCCTGGCAAGCGCCCGCTGATGGGCGCAGCCGGCGCTGAGCTCGCCGACCTTTCGATTCTCACGAGTGACAACCCGCGCACCGAGTCGCCGGACAAGATCTTGCAGATGGTCGAAGCCGGTGCAGTTTCGGCCGGATCGCCGAAGCTCTCCGCAGCACAGCTCGCGAGCGCAACGCGCGGTTACGTCGCGGAAGTCGATCGGCGTGCTGCGATTCGCCTCGCGATCGATGCGGCGCGCCCGGGCGACACGCTCGTTTTGGCCGGCAAGGGCCACGAAAAGTACCAGATCGTCGGCGATCAGCGATTGCCGTTCGATGACGTAGTGGAAGCGCGAACCGCGCTCGGATCGCGAAGTGGTGGCAGCTGATGGCTACGCCGATTCCCAAGAACACAGCACGTTTCACGTTCGGCCAGGTCGCGAAGGCCTGCAGCGGAAAGCTGCAAGGTGCAACCGCGGGCGGACAGGTGCACGGTGTGACGACCGACTCGCGCTCGATCGTGCCGGGTGAGCTGTACGTGGCGCTCAAGGGCGAGCATCACGACGGGCACGGCTACCTCGCGCAAGCGCAAGCCGCTGGCGCGGCAGCGGCGATCGTGAGCGACGCGAGTGCAGGGCCGGAAGGTTTGCCGTTGATCGTCGTCGCGGACACGCGGCGCGCGCTCGGGGATCTGGCGCTGGCGCATCGCCGGCGCTGGGCTGGAAAGCTCGTTGCGATCACGGGCTCGGCCGGTAAGACGACGACAAAAGAGCTCACGGCGGCTGCGCTCGCCGGTACCGGCAAACGCGTACATGCAACGGTCGGCAATTTGAACAACGACATCGGTCTGCCGATGACGTTGCTGGGTCTGACGACGGAGCACGACGTCGCGGTCGTCGAGATCGGCACGAGCGGCCCCGGCGAGATCGCGCGCTTGACCGAGATTTGCGAGCCGAATGCGGGCGTCGTCACGACGGTTGCGCTGGCGCACGTCGAGCGTTTGACCTCGCTCGAAGCCGTCGCGGACGAAAAGTGTGCGCTGTTGCGCGCGTTGCCCGTCGATGGCGTCGCGATCTATGGCCGCGACAGCGCGCCGCTCGAAGCGCGCCGCTCGACGTTCACTGCGGGCCGCGTGCTCGGGTTCGGCGAGACCGACGGGGCAGAGTTTCGGCTCGCGCGTCGCGAGCTGCGGTCGAACATGACGACGCACTGCACGATCGACTTGAGCGATCCGCCGCGCTCGCTCGAGCTCGACTTGAAGCAGTTCGGGATCGGCCCCGCGCTCGACGCCACCGCCGCACTCGCGCTGATTCTCGCCTGGCAACCGGCGGACGAAGTGCAGCCCGCAGCGGCAGCACTGAGCGCGGTCGAGCCGCTTCCGGGTCGGATGCGTCCGGTGCGCGGTCGCGGCGAGAGCTTGATCATCGACGACACTTACAACGCAAACCCGGCCTCGATGCGCAGCTCGATCTCGGCGCTGCGAGAGCTCGCGCGGCTGCGACGCGGTCGTGCGATCGCGGTCCTCGGGGACATGGCGGAGCTCGGCGTGCACTCGCAAGCCGAACACGAGCGCCTGGGTCTCGAGCTCGTCTCGGCCGGCGTCGCAGACGCGTTTTTGTGCGGCCCGATGATGGAGCACGCGGTCCGCACTGCACGGAGTGAAGTCAAAAAGAAGCGCGCGAAGGGTCCACGCGTCGAGCACTGTTCGGATGCGCTCGCTGCGTTGCCGGAGCTGATGCGGTCACTGTCGGCGTCGGATGTCGTGCTCGTCAAAGGTTCACGCTCGATGAAGATGGAAGTGGTCGTGGACGCGTTGCGCTTCGATAAGGCAGGTGGCGGGTGATCTATTACCTGCTCTACCCGCTACACGAGCACCCCTCGCTCTCGTTCTTGAACGTGTTGCGGTACGTCCCGTTTCGCGTGCTCGCGGCGACGATGACCGCGATGATTCTCACGTTCGGCTCGTATCCGTGGTTCATCCGGACCCTGCAGTCGAAGCAGATCGGACAAGTGATCCGCAAAGACGGCCCGGCGACGCACTTCAGCAAGGCCGGCACGCCGACGATGGGCGGCTCGCTCGTGTTGCTCGCGATGATCGGCTCGACCGTGCTCTGGGCCGATCCGCACAACACGATGGTCTGGCTCGTGGCTGCGGTCACGGCAGCCTACGGCGGCATCGGCTACGTCGATGACGCCGCGAAGATTCGCAAGAAGAACAGTGCCGGCCTGTCCGCGCGTCTTCGCTTGGTGCTCGAGTTCGGAATCGCGATCGGCGTGTGCGCGTATCTCTGGTACGGCGACGCTGGCCTGCCGGAGGACTGGCAAGTGTTGCGCGACCGGCTCGCGGTCCCGTTCCTCGCGTTCGAGAAGCACCCGATCATCGTGCCGAGCTGGCTATACGTCGCGTTTGCCGCGACCTTGATCGTCGGCATGGCGAACGCGGTGAACCTCACCGATGGCTTGGACGGCCTCGCGATCGGCCCAGTGATCATCAATGCCGGTACGTACCTGATCTTCGCCTACCTCGCCGGTGCGACGCTGTTCGACCGCAATATCGCGCGTTACTTGGACATCCCTTCGATCGCGAGCGCGGGTGAGCTCGCGATCTACTGCGGCGCGATGATCGGCGCGGGGGTGGGTTTCCTTTGGTACAACACGTACCCCGCGCAAGTCTTCATGGGTGACGTCGGCGCGCTTGCGCTCGGCGGAGGCCTCGGTTCGCTTGCAGTCGTCACGAAGAACGAGCTCTTGTGTTTGCTGCTCGGCGGCATCTTCGTGATCGAGACCGTCAGTGTCATCGGCCAAGTGTTCGCGTTCAAGACGTTCGGCAAGCGCATCTTCTTGATGGCGCCGATCCATCACCACTTCGAGAAGAAGGGCTGGGCCGAGCCGAAGATCATCGTTCGCTTTTGGATCATCTCCATCATGCTCGCGCTCGCGAGCCTATCCACGTTGAAGCTGAGGTGAACATGGAGCTTCAGGGACAACGTGTGCTCGTGGTGGGACTCGGCAAGAGCGGCTTGTCGGCCGTGCGTGTACTGCGCGGTGCGGGCGCGAACGTGATCGTGAACGACCTGCGCGACGAAACACAGCTCGGAGATGCCGCGCAAGAAGCGAAGCGGCTGGGTGCACGGCTCGAACTCGGCGCACACGACCCGCAGCTCTTCACGTCGGTCGACAAGATCGTGATCTCGCCGGGCGTGCCGCAGCTGCCTGCGCTCGAAGCGGCTGACGCGGCCGACGTGCCGATCTTGAGTGAGGTCGAGCTCGCGGCGTACTTCATCGAGCCGCAAGCCACGGTGATCGGGATCACCGGTACGAACGGGAAGAGCACGGTCACGACGCTCGTGGGCGAGATGTGTCAGGCGAGTGGGCGGCCCACGTTCGTCGGCGGCAACCTCGGCACGCCGTTTTGTGACGTGGCCGGCACGCCTGCCGCTAAGGGCGGCTACGTCGTCGTGGAGCTCTCGAGCTACCAGCTCGAGCGGGTCGAGAGGCTCCGCATCCACGTCGGCGCGTTGTTGAACATCACCGAAGATCACCTCGACCGGTATCCGACGTTCGATGCGTACGTCGCGGCGAAGGCACAGCTGTTTCAGTGCCAGCGCCCCGAAGATGCTTCCGTCGTGCAGCAAGGCGATGCGCTGTGCGAGCGCCTCGCGGCCGCGGGTCCGGCGGTGGTATACGAGTTTGGTGGCGATCGCGGAGCCGTTCGCGTCGAGCAGCACCAGATCGTCGATGACGTCACGGGTCCCGTGCTCGACATCTCCGAGCTTCGCATTCGCGGCGCTCACAACTTGCAGAATGCGTGCTCGGCCGCGCTGTGCGCGCGCCTTGCCGGTGTGAAGTCGGCCGACATCGCGAAGACGCTTCGCGACTTCAACGGCTTGCCCCATCGCATGGCGTACGTCGCGAGCATCGGCGGCGTCTCTTATTACGATGACTCGAAGGCGACCAACGTCGGCGCCACGGTCGCCGCGTTGGATGGCCTCGCCCCCGAGGTGAAACGCATCGTGTTGATCGCCGGCGGTAAAGACAAAGGCGGCGACTACGGCCCGATGCGTGAGCGGTTGTCAGCTTGCGGTCGTGCGGTCGTGTTGATCGGCGAAGCGCGACCGATCATCGAACGCGCGCTCGCCGGCGCCCCGTATCCCGTCGAAGCCGCAGGCTCGATGGAAGACGCCGTGGCACGCGCGCAGCGGTTGGCTGCAGCGGGTGACGCCGTGCTGCTCGCCCCCGCGTGCGCGAGCTTCGACATGTTTCGCTCGTACGCCCATCGCGGCGACGTATTCCAAGCCGCAGTTCGACAACTCGAAGGGGGTGCGTGATGTCGCGCCGCAAAGAACCGCCGCAAAACGTGCGTCAGAGCCGGACGAGCTTGGCGCCGGAGAAGTCGTCGCGTGCGAGCCGGACGGGCTCGCTGCCGGAGAAATCATCGCGTACGACTCGCACGAGCTCGCTGCCGGAGAAATCATCGCGCACGAGTCGCATGAGCTCTCCGGACAAGCCCTCGCGCGCAGCTCGTTCGAGTGGGGTGCCGCAGCGCAACAGTCGAGAGCCGAGCGTGCGCATCAGCACGCCGAGCATCCGGCTGAGCACCCCGAACGCGCGCGTGTCGAAGGCTCCGGAGCCCGTGATCGAGCCGCGATCGATCGTCACCGGGCCGTTCGATCCCGTGCTCTGCGCGATCGTGTGGGCACTCGTGTTTTTCGGGGTCGTGATGGTCTACAGCTCGAGCGCGGTGCTCGCGTCGCAGGGCGCCCATGGCGATGGCACGCGCTACCTGATGCGCCAAGGCTTGTTCGCGCTCGGTGCGCTGCCGCTGATGCACTTCGTCGCGCGCGTGGACTACCACCGCCTGCGAACCCTGAAGTACCCGCTGATGATGATCACGGTCGGGCTCCTCGCCTTTGTCGCGCTCGGTCTCGGCCACACTGCCGGCGGATCCGCACGTTGGATCAAGCTCGGCCCGATCCACGTGCAGCCGGTCGAGATCGCGAAGATCGTCTGGGTGTGTGTGCTCGCGGACTCCTTGTCGCGCAAGACCGCCAGCATCCGCTCGTTTTCGGTCGGCTTTCTACCGCACTTGATCGGCGCCGGTCTGCTCGCGGGTTTGTGCTTGAAACAACCGGACTTCGGCAGCGCCGTCATGATCATCTTGATCACGTTCTGCATGCTGTTCGCGGCAGGTGCGCGCCTCGGGTATCTGCTTCTCGCCGCGCTCGCCGCAGTGCCGGCGGCGCTCGTTCTCGTCCATGGCAGCGAGTACCGCATGCGCCGTTGGGAAGCGTTTTTGAAGCCGTACGAGCATCGGCAAGACATCGGCTACCAGCTCTGGGAGTCGATGATGGGTTTCGGCACCGGCGGCATGAAAGGCGTCGGGCTCGGCTACAGCAGCCGCAAGTTGCTGTTCTTGCCCGAAGCCCACACCGACTTCATCAGCGCGATCATCGGCGAAGAGCTCGGGTTCATCGGCTTTCTGGCGCTCGCGCTCGTGTTCGCATTCCTGCTCGCGCGCGGCTTGCGCGCGGCGTTGCGGAGCGTCGACGAGTTCGGAACTTACATCGCGATCGGGCTCACGCTGCTCGTCGGCATTCAAGCGGCGACGAACCTCGCGGTCGCAGTGGGTCTACTGCCGACCAAAGGTTTGGTGTTGCCGTTCATCTCGTACGGCGGCTCTTCGCTCGTGATGAACTGCGTCGCGATGGGAATCGTGTTGAACGTTTCGAGGCCGCGCATCTCGGTCGCGGATGCCGCTGTCGGCGGCGCTCTCGCGAAGTCGCAGTACGAAGGTCTCAGCCGGAACAAACTACCGAACGTTGCTGCCGGAGGTGTGTCATGATCGAGCGCGTTGTCGTCGCAGGCGGTGGCACCGGAGGGCATCTGTTCCCGGGGATTGCGGTGGTCGAGGAGCTGCGGCGCCGCAATCCGAAGGTGAAGGTGCGTTTCGTCGGTACCTCGCGCGGGATCGAGGGGCGCGTGCTGCCGAAGCTCGGCGAAGAGCTGTCGGTGATTCAAGTGCGGCCGCTGTTGGGGCGCTCGCCGATCGAGCTCGTGCGCAACGTCTCACTCTTGCCGCTCTCGCTCGGACAAGCCGGGCAACTGCTGCGGCACGAGAAACCCGATCTCGTGCTCGGCCTCGGCGGCTACGCGGCTGGGCCCGTGCTGCTGACGGCGGCGGCGATGCGAATCCCGAGTGCGCTGCTCGAGCAGAATGCGCACGTCGGGCTGACGAACCGGCTGCTCGCGCGAACGGTCGGGCGCGCGTACGTGACGTATCCGGAGACGGCGGCGAAGTTCGGTGCTTCGCGGGCGCGCGTGTTCGGCAATCCGGTGCGGCGTTCGTTCGTCGAGGCGGCCCAGCTCGCGTTGAGCGATCCGGCGGGGGTCGAAGCGCGGGCGCGGCGGATCTTGGTGATCGGTGGATCGCAAGGTGCACGCGGGTTGAACGAGTCGGTTCCGGTGGCGCTCGCGCTCGCGGACGTGTCGGGTCAATCCGTGTCGGTATTGCATCAGACGGGCGAGGCTCAGGTCGACGAGGTTCGCAAGCGCTATCGCGGTCTCGGCGTCAGTGCGGAGGTCGTGCCGTTCATCGACGACATGGCGCGGGCGTACGCCAGTGCGTCGCTCGTGGTCGCGCGCGCAGGTGCGACGACGCTCGCGGAGCTGTGTGCGATCGGGAAGGCTTCGATTCTGATTCCGTACCCGCATGCGGCTGAAGATCATCAGGCGATGAACGCTTCGGCGATGGAGCGCGCCGGCGCTGCGATCGCGATTCGCGAAGACGAGCTGACTGCGGAGTTTTTGGCGGCGAAGGTGCGAGAGCTGCTGCGAGGCAACGCGCAGCGCCGGAACATGGCCGAGGCGGCGCGCAGGTTAGGGCGCCCCGAGGCTGCGGCGGCGATCGTCGACGACTTGTGCGCGTGGTTGGGAATGCCGACGGACGGTGCAGCGTCGGACGACGGCAGTCAGCCGCTGTCGGCGGCAAGCAGCGGCGCCGCAGGCAGCAGCAGCGAGAAGTTCAGTGCGGTCCACGAGGTAGAGGTGCCGCGTGCAGTGGTGCGTCGCCCGAAGGTGCGGCGCGCGCCGCTGCGGGTGAGGCCGATCGAGATCCCGATCGACATCACCGGTTGAGATTCTTCCGGCGTCAAAACTCGATCGACTGCAGACCCTGCTGCCCGAGCGAGAGCAGGAGTGTTCCGTCGTTCAGATCGAACGAATTGGGCCGGCCGGCTAACGGCACGGCTCTGATGATCTTCGGCGCCTTGCCGTCGGACGCGTCGACGACCGCTCCCTCGCCCGGGCCGGCGCTGTACAGGAACGCTTTGTCGCCGTCCGCGATGACGCCGCCCGCAGTCCAAAAGCCTCGCCACGAGTTCTCGTCTCCCGACTCGTACTCGAGCCGGCCGACGTCGAGCTTCCCATCCGCGAAGCCTGACAACACGAGCAGCTGGATCGGCTCGTGCTCCGGTTGGGTGACGCCTGGGCGGCGAAAGACGTTGCGATACGGCACACCGAGCGTCACGAATAGGCGTCCGTCGCCGGCTGCAAACGCGGTCGCCTGCTGGTTTTCTTGGAGGGCGATCGTGTCTTCGAGCACGGCGCCGTCGCTGCGGAGCGAGACCAACTGCAACGATTGCGTAAAGCCCGTGCAGGTACCCTTCGACGACGACGCTTGGTCGTCGTCGACGGTGTAGCTCGCCTGCCCGAACCGCGCGTAGCACGCTTCGGACGTGAGCCCTGGGACCACGATGCCACGCAGCAGAGACGTCACGGCGCGGCCGCTCGCGCGGTCGAAGTACGTGACGACGCCTGGCACGTTCACGCTCCCTACGAGTTTCGGCGCGCTCGGCGTGGAGACGTCGATGCGTTCCGCAAAGAGCTTGATGCGCGACGGCCGGTCGCCAGTGGCCGGCACGTCGTAGCGGGTCGTCAGTAGTTGGTCGCCAGCTGTGATCAGGCCGGTGTAGCTGCGGTTATCGCCGAGGGCGAGTGTGGTCGTCTTGGGCTTCTCGGGATCGCGCAGGTCGACTACGCGCAATCGGGTTCGCGTGGTCGAGCGGTCGCTCCGCGCTACGTAGTCGTACTTCACCTCGAAAAACGAGAGCACGCCGTCGTGCCACGCGTCCCGCGAGCTCGAACCGTAGCCGCCGTAGTAGTCGCCGTAAGACGCGCCCCAGCCGCTGCTGTCGCCACCTTGCGGCTCGACCCAGCTCGTCCGACTCGCGATGCGTGGCGTCGCCGGATTACTCGCGTCGACCGCGATCACGCCCATCTCATTTTCGGAGGTGGCGCGGTCCAGCTGGCGATAGCCGGAGTAGAGCAAGAACAGCGTCGACCCCTCGGCATGAGCGGAATCGATGCTCCACCAGTGGCCGCATGCGTCGCTCGTGTCGAACACGCTGTCGAGGTTCAGCTCCGACAGGCGCGTGTCGACGTTCTCTGCGTCCGCTTTTCGCACGATCTCGACCGACCAGTCCTCGCCGTAGTCGGCGGAAACCAGCCGCGCAACCACGCCGCCGTCGAGCTGGACTGCTTGGTTGACAAGACTCGCGATGATCGTCTTCGAAGCGAGCTCGGGCGCATCGCGATCGGCGATTTCGAACGACTCGATCCGCTGATCGCTGGCGGCCAGCAAATGCTCTCTGTGGATGAGCGCACGCCGCACCTGCATGTCCGAGGGCGCCGCACCTCGCAAGTGCAGTGTGTCGTTCGCGAAGTCGACCAGCTGCACGCCGCCGAGGCTCGCGCCTTTGCAATACTCGTTGTCCTCGTCGCGGCGGTAACCGGTGAACGGAACGAGGATCACGCCGTCTTCCGGCAGCACCCGGAACACTTTGTGGATGCGGTCCTGATCTTCCGGCAAGGCGCCCCAGTCGCCGCCGAAGTTCACGCGGGACAGCAGCTTCGGCGAAGCGAGGTCACTCACGTCGAACAGCGACACCGTGATCGAACCTTCGGGATTGCCTTGATCGAAGCCCAATCCGAGCACGCGATCGCCGCGAGGCTCCATGTGATAGACGAAGCCCGGCATCACGAGCTCCCCGACTTGTTTCGGGTTCGCAGGGTCCGCGAGATCGAGCGTGAACAGGGGGTCTTTTCGCTCGGCAGTGATCACGTAGCCGCGTGGCCCGTCGAAGCGCGCGCTCTGCAAGCTTTCGTTGGCCGGGATTGCGAGGTCGAGCTTCGCGAGCGGCTCGAGCTCGCTCGACGAGATGACCTTGAAGGTCTGCAGCTGCGGTGGGTCCGTGGTGCGCCAAGCCGGTGATTGACTCACGACGCGCAGCACGCCGTCGTACTCATCCATCTGCCATCGGCTCGAGACCTGGCCGTGCGCTTCGACCGTCGCGCCGGGGACGAGGTCGCCCGCTGGATCCGAGATGTCGATGACTTGGATCGAAGAGCCGACCGGACCCTGCTCTCCGTACTCCGGACCGGCGATGTACAGCCGCTGATTCGTGACGGTGATGCTGCGGCGCCAATAGTACTGGCCATTCGACTCCGCGTAGCGCAGCTGATCGATCTTGCGCATCTCGCGTGGGTTCGCGACGTCGAGCGAGCTCACACTCGTCGTCGGCTTGCTCCTCTCGCAGCTCCAGCAGGACCCGTCTTCGAAGCCGACGACGTAGAGCACGTCGCCGCCGATGCGCGAGTCGCTGATCGTGCCGGGCACGTCGAACGACCCAGAGCAAGACTGCGAGTGAAGTAACGCG
>Ga0193753_10000795_pt1 | contig 29420 bp, 31 predicted proteins | sample H1c2metaG_FD_144925 | JGI IMG/M metagenome (GOLD analysis project Ga0193753, IMG submission 144925) | Soil microbial communities from a riparian zone of the East river system, Colorado, United States - H1c2 | ecosystem: Environmental > Terrestrial > Soil > Riparian zone | place: USA: East...
AATGCATCCCTGTCTAATACGCCGCTCTGTACGGCCAGGTAGCTCAGTTGGTAGAGCAGCGGACTGAAAATCCGCGTGTCGGGGGTTCAATTCCCTCCCTGGCCACCAGCCCCTTTTTCACTAGGGGTAGGGTTGGGGGTAACCCCTTCGCGAAAACTAAGTTACCCCCGATTCGTCATTCTCTGACTAAATTTCTCGGCAAATGCTGACTCCCATGCGCAGACTGTGAGAGCACATTATTTGAATGCTCTTCTCCGTCGGCCGGGCTGTTCGCATATCCTATGCTCGCCCGGCACGGCGAGTTAGAGGCGTGACTCTAACTCGCCTCACGGACTGTCGTCCGTTGCCACTTCCCTGTGGCAAGGCAACCCACGAAACACCAGCGGGAGAAATCTCGTGCTGCACAACATAACCATCAAGACGGCGAAGCCGCGGGAAAAACCTTACAAGCTGACCGACGAACGCGGTCTATATCTGATCGTCACTCCTACGGGCAGCAAGTGGTGGCGATTTAGGTTTCGATTTGATGGTCACCACAAGCTGCTGTCGCTCGGCACTTATCCTGACGTTTCGCTCAAACAGGCGCGCGAGAAACGTCATGAGATGCGCAGCGCTCTCGCCGCCGGGATCGATCCGGCTGCACGACGGCGGGCGGAACGATATGCGCGTGGGGATACGTTCGAGGTGGTGGCGAGGGAGTGGTTCGAGAAATTCTCTGTCGGATGGGCGGATGGCCATGCGGAAAAAATCATTCGGCGCCTCGAGCTGTACCTCTTCCCGTGGATCGGGCAGCGGCCGATCGCGAAGTTAAGTGCTGTGGATGTTTTGACGTGTTTGCGTCGGATTGAGGCGGGCGCGAAGCTCGAGACGGCGAAACGGGCATTGCAGAATTGCAGTCGGATTTTTAGGTATGCGATTGCGACGGGGCGGGCGGAGAGCAATCCAGCAGAGCATTTGCGTGGGGCGTTGCCGCCGCACCGTGAAGGACATCTTGCGGCTATCACCACACCAAAAGAAGTCGGTGAACTGTTGCGCGCGATCGATGCTTACAGCGGGAGCAACGTGGTGCGCTTCGCGCTAAAGCTGGCGCCATATGTGTTTGTGCGGCCGGGGGAACTGCGGCAGTGCGAATGGATGGAAATCGCTTGGGACAAGCGTGAATGGCACATCCCTGAGCGCAAAATGAAGGCGCGTCAGAAGCATATCGTGCCGCTGTCGCGGCAAGCCTTGAACATTTTAATGGAGATTCATCCGCTCACGGGTCGGGGGCCGTACGTGTTTCCGAGCGTTAGGAGTGCGGAGCGACCGCTCTCCAACGTCGCGCTGCTGGCGGCATTGCGGCGCATGGGATATGAGCAGGGTACGGTGACCGTGCACGGCTTTCGCTCGACGGCATGCACCCTATTGAATGAGATGGGGAAGAATCGCGATTGGATCGAGCGACAATTGGCGCACGGAGAGCGGGATGGGGTGCGGGCTTGCTATAACTATGCGGACTATTTGCCGCAAAGAAAACTGATGATGCAGGAGTGGGCGGATTATTTGGATCGGTTGCGAGCCTCGAGCGTCAGTTCGAGCCTTGGCAGCGAACAATTGGCTTTGGAGTTGACGTAATCCATCGCCTGTGCTGCTGCACGGAAATCTTAGCGCGCTTGCTTATCGAACAAATGGTGCAAGCTTCCACCCTTCTGGTGGGGTCCTAAGAAGGTGATAGTTACTTTTCGGCTGCCGCAGGTCTCACACCTTAAGCGTTCGCGGATCTTCCGCAACGGGAAGTCTGGGCCCAAGTGGGCGCGCAGTTTGGAAAGACTTAGGCGGGCGGTGTGTTCGCATTTGCTGCAGTGGCAACCGTAATAGTAGTCATCGGTGACGTCTTTCAGCGTGCCGGTTTCAAGTGTGGCGTAAGAGACCGTCTTGCTTAGGTCGGCGTTGAAAGGATTCATCCATAAACTTTAGCTTTTCGTAGCTGTGGATTGCTGGTGTATAACTCGTACAGTGTCGAGGGAGCGCAAACACTGGATGGACGCGAGAGCTCGGCGTCTGCAAGAATGTCTTCGTCCATCTAATCGCGGAGAGCCATCATGAACAAGGCGGCCGGCACGTTTGACGTGCGACTCAACTCGCTACCTCCTTACAACACGGCTGCTGACGCCAAGATCGCGCGAATGTCGATCGACAAGGAGTTTCATGGCGATCTTGAAGCGACGAGTCAGGGAGAAATGCTGAGCGCGGGCACCGACGTCAAGGGATCGGCGGGGTACGTCGCGATCGAGCGAGTCACAGGAGCGCTAAATGGGCGAAGCGGTGGATTCGCTTTGCAGCACAACGCGACCATGACTCGCGGTGCGCCTTATTTGAACATTGTTGTCGTTCCGGATTCCGGAACGGGAGAGCTCGCGGGGCTCACTGGCAAGATGCACATCGTTATTGACAAGGGAAAGCATTCGTACGAATTTGAGTACAGCATATCGAACGAACTGTAAATGTTAGATGGGTCGCGGACCGTATCGGAAGAGGATGAACACAGTACGGAGCAAAGGGAGGTTGGAAGGTATGCCCCGAATACTATGGCTTGTATTGTTTGTGGTGGTCCCGGTCAGCAGTAAGGCCGTTGAGCTCTACGATCACTTTCCGGACAGTATTCATGCCACTGAGCGGTACGTTATCTATTCACATGGCTTGATTGTGGAGGGAAGCGACCCAAAGCCGGTTTCGCCGAAGTATGGGCAGTATGACTTTCCGGCAATCAAACAGTCGCTTTTTAAAGATGGCGGCTTCAACCTGATCGCTTATCAACGGCCGAAGAGCTCCGATGACAGCTATGCAGACATGCTGCAATCATGGGTGCGGCGGCTGCTTGATGCCGGAGTTGAACCCAGCCGGATTACGCTGGTCGGGTTTTCTCGCGGCGCTGGGTTGACCGCACTGGCATCGAGCGGTCTTTCTTCCGCTGGGATCAATACGGCGCTGATGGCCATATGCGAAGACGGAGAAGTCTCTCACGCTTCTGGGCTGAACCTGGGCGGCAATCTGCTGTCGATCTATGAGACGTCGGATGAGCTGGGAGGATCGTGCGGCAAGGTGGCTGCGAGAAGCCACCTTAAGTCCTTCAAAGAGGTATCCATCTCGACCGGGAAGAAGCATGGCGCTTTTTTTCAGCCTTTGCCGGAGTGGATTCAACCTTTGAAGGCCTGGATTGCCAAGACCAATCGCTGAGGGCGTGGAGCGCATTTGTTTTCCGGACCGCCGTAAAGCCATTCCCTGGCGGCTGCGGACAAAACTTCCTGTTTTGTACGCTCCGGAAAACAAACATCGCTCCCCTTAGGGTGCACATGACAAGACTCGATGCGTGGCATTGCTGCATGGCTAAAGAGGGACGCCGCCAAGGGCGGCTCGCGCTAGCGCGCAAAGATGAAGAGGTCACCAGGGGGTGATGAGCCTAAGGCGGCCGCATTCGAGAGCCAATTGCGCCGGCCGACCACAGAGAGGCGACTAAAAGTCACGCCTTTTTGTCGCCGGCGTCCGAACCGACATGGCGACTATTCGGCAGAGCCTCACCCGACGCTTTCGCGTCGGGCCGCCCTAACGGGCGTTCTTCGCCGCTGCGCGTCGTAGTCCGCGAGCCATGTCGAGTATCTTTACGGCTTTTCTGCGACCACCTTGCCGTTCTTCCAAAAATAGACTGGCATGCCGTGCATGCGGGCGATTTTGCGAGCGGTTTTAGCCGATCGTCGCAAACCGCGACCGACTCCCGCGGAAAAGCTTTCCGGTTTTTTGGGAGTTTTCCGTTTAGTAGTCATGGACCTTGCTCCAGCCATTTCGGCGATTCACCGGAGTTGTCGTACATTGTCCAATGATCCGCCAAGGGGCGATAGACTTCAAGAAAGTTTGACCAGCCTCTCTTAAAGCGACGCAAAACATCAGCGCGCGGCACATTATGACCACCCTGTTTGACTCGGGATGAAACCCGGCTGAGTGCCAGTTGGGGAGATGCAAGACGGAGATAGGCAATCTCGATTGAGTAACCTTGCGCTTTCCAGCTTCGGATGCGTTCCGCATAACGCACGCCGCTCAAGGTGCTCTCGAAAGCAAAGTCCGCTTTTGCCGCCACAAGTCGGTCTAGTTCTCGCAACAACACACGCCCCGCGGCGACTGCCGCCAGCTCGGGCCGAAGTGGTGACATCCCCGCGGCAATGAGGTCAACGTTGACGAAGTTGATTAGCCCCGCGATCGAGGGCAGATAGTCGCGTGCAAAAATCGTCTTGCCGGCCCCGTTGGGGCCGGTAATTACGATGCAACGTGGCTTCCGGCGTTTTCTAGCCATTGCAGAAGTGTAGCAATAAAGCGGTTGCGGCGACTTGGCGCTCATACCAGGCCTCTTTCCGCAAAGCTCACGGTATCCCCGCCGGTGACGATGAGATGGTCGAGTATTTTGATTTCGACTGAAGCGCCTTGCTGCGATCCGCGATGTACTGCGACAGTTTTAGCTACTTTCCAGCAAACCATTGATTGGCTCGCTGCTTGTGGCATGCGGCGAGGGGTCCAGATTGACGCGCACAACCTGGACCCGCCGCGGCTGTTCCCGGGGTAAGCTTCTAGCGATTCTTTGACACAAGAGTACTCGGCAACGATGTCTTGTTCATAGAATTGTACACGGCGGACAACGTTGGCTGGTTGACCTTAATCACTGCGTTTGCAATTGCATCGTGCATGCAACGGGCTTCATCTGCGTCAGTCTTGAACCAGTAATACGAGCATGCGCCTTTGGCGGCCGCTCGGATGCGGTCGTATAGCACAAGTGCGCCAGACGGGTTCGATATGTTGAGGTCCGCAATTTTCACGGTAACGCTGGTGGTGCTGGGGTCAGCGGCGGCAACGGCGCTGAAGCCCAGGGCAAGAATGCCGAAGATCGCGGTAGCGATAAGGCTATGAAGGCCGGTGGAAGCGGTCACAGTTTTCATTGTCGTCTCCTGGATGTTCGATAAAGTGCGATTACAGTTGGCCGATGGGCCGTGGTGGTCGGTGAGGCGGTGTAGGGAGTTACTCTGATGTGCGAGGGCACATAATTTCGCCGCCTCACCAATCAAGACACGGTCTACGAGCCAATCCGGACATCCAGCTCGAGAGATGCGTAACTCCGACATTTCCCATGACGACCTCTGTGTGCGTGGCAGGCACATTTGCAACTCAACGGGTTAATTAGCAGCATCAGAGCTGGCGACGCGCGGATCAGGCTGGATAGATGGCCCCCTACAAGTGCGCGAGCGCGTAAACTTGGCAACCTCGACCCCCGCCAGAGGCCCAGGCATCCGATGGATCAGCTCACTGAGCTTCTGGGGAGGTTACAGGCCGGTGACCCTGAAGCGCGCGATGCGCTGTTTGAGGCCTCCTACCACGAGCTACACCGGCTGGCACGAGCGCGGCTGCGCGACGGCGGACGCGACGCGGTGCTCGACACCACCTGCCTCGTGCACGAAGCGTACTTGCGGTTTGTGAGTGCCGGGGAACTGCGCGCCGAAGACCGGCGGGCATTTTTTGCCTACGCTTCGCAAGTGATGCGTTCAGTCATCGTCAATAACGTACGCGAGCGGATCGCACTGAAGCGGGGTGGCGATTGGCGGCCGTTGACGTTATCAACCCAACTTACGGTTGGCGCCGGCGACGAGCAAACAATCTTAAAAGTGCACGAGGCGTTGGACGCCTTGGAGCAAGTGGACCCTCGTTTGGCCCAGGTGGCGCAGATGCGCTACTTTGGCGGATATAGTGAGCAGGAAATTGCTGAGTCGCTGGAGATTACCGAACGCACAGTGCGACGCGACTGGGAGAAGGCTCGGCTGCTGCTTGAGGAGCTACTGCGGTGAACGGTTGGAGGTGCGCGTGCACTTAATCCGGCGCCAGAGACATCGATGACGCTATCGATTCCTCAATTAGCGCTGATGAGCCGCCTGCTCGATGAGGCGCTACCGCTCGGTGCTGCCGCGCGCCGCGCATGGCTTGAAAGCTTGTTACCCGAATACCAGGATCTTGCCTCGGCACTACGGAAGGCTCTACTGCCGGAAGATTCTAATAGCGCGGATTTAAAAGTACTCGAGACACTACCTAAGCTCGCATTCGCCGACGCTGCGAGCGGTCCCGCCGCGAACGGCCCTCGACCCGGTGCCCACGTGGGTCCGTACGAGTTGATTCGACTCTTAGGCGCTGGAGGGATGGCGCAGGTGTGGCTGGCCCGTCGTGCCGACGGTGCCTTCAAACGCGATGTGGCGCTGAAGCTGCCGACGCTGACGCACCTGCGAACCGATCTAGAGCAACGCTTTGCCCGCGAGCGCGACATCCTGGCGAGCCTCGAGCATCCCCATATCGCGCGTTTCTACGATGCCGGGATCGATCCCGACGGGTTGCCGTACGTGGCGATGGAGTATGTCCAAGGCAATCCGTTGACGGATTGGTGCGATGCTCACCGGCTCGGGATTTCTGCGCGCCTGGAGCTATTGATGCAAGTACTGGGGGGCGTGCAATACGCGCACGAGAAGCATGTCATCCACCGTGACCTCAAGCCTTCCAACATTCTGGTGACCGAGTCGGGTCAAGTGCGGCTGCTGGACTTCGGCGTCGCCAAGCTGCTGGAAACTCAAGAAGCGGAGCAGACGCCACTCACGAGTATTTACGGCCGGGCACTGACGCCTGACTATGCGAGCCCCGAGTTGCTGCAAGGCAATCCGGTCGATGCGCGCAGTGATATCTACTCCCTGGGTGTGGTGCTCTACGAGATGCTGGCCGGCGTTCGTCCCTACCAACTGAAGCGCGCGGCGTCGATGGGAATGCTCGAACAGGCTATCGCCACGGTCGATGTGAAAAAACCCAGTACGCAGTCTGCGCAGGGCGCGAGCGCTGGCCGTGGCATCACGCCAGAGAGTCTGACGCGGCAGCTGCGCGGCGATTTGGACGCCATTACCCTTAAGGCCCTCGCGAGAGAACCCGCGCAGCGGTATCCGAGTGCCGCTACCCTGGCGCTGGACATAAGGCGCTACATAGAGGGGAAACCCATCGAGGCACTGCCGGCGCGATTCACCGATCGCCTGCGCAAGTTCGTGCGCCGCAATACACCGATGGTGGGGGTCACTGCAACGGCGGTTGCGGCAATTCTCGCGACGATTGCCTACACGGTACACCGTGAAACCGTAACGCAGGCGAAGATCGTGGCGCACGCAGTGGCAGCATTGGCGCCAACGCCACCGCACGCACTGGCGCCGGGGAGCCACGGGACGCCGGTCGCTGCTTCCCCGTCCCCAATGCACTCAATCGTTGTCCTTCCATTTGTCGATATGAGTGAGAAGAAGGATCAGGAGTATTTCTCGGACGGCCTATCGGAGGAGCTGATCAAACTGCTCGGGAAGACGCCCGGATTGCGGGTCATTCCGCGGACGTCGTCCTTTTATTTCAAGGGAAGGGCGGAAACGCTGGAGACGATTGCCGCGGAGCTGCATGTCGCGAACGTACTCGAAGGCAGTGTCCGGAAGTCTCGCAATCGTCTGCGAGTCATTGCACAGCTCATTCGAGCGGATACCAGCGAGTATCTTTGGTCTGAGACGTACGATCGCGACCTCCGTGACGTCTTCAAAGTTCAGGACGAGATCGCCGGCGCGGTAGTCTCAGCGCTACAGGTCAAACTTGCCCCGGCTCAACAAGCAGCTAATTTGCACCGCACGTCGAATCCTCGAGCCCACAATCAGTACCTCCTCGGTCGGCAATTCTTCGAACGGGGAACGCGCGACGGATTTCGGCGCGCCGCCGAAGCCTACCGGAAGGCCGTCGAACTTGATCCCGCTTACGCAGCGGCTTACGCCGAACTCGCCACAGCGGAGTCCTACGTTGCGGATCAGACCGATGATGCAGCAGGTCAGCAGCAAGCGCTGGTGGCGGCGGACAAGGCGGTAGAACTGGCTCCAAACGAAGCCGACGCCTATGCCGCGCGCGGCTACATGCGACTTAGGCGCACCTGGGATTGGAGCGGAGCAGAGGCGGATTTTGAGAAGGCGCTGACTCTCGATGCGGCCAACAGCACGCTACAGTGGCGATACGCAACACTGCTGGGCGCGCTAGGCCGGCTGCCTGAGGCGGTTGCGGCGGCGAAGACGGCAACCGAGTTGGATCCGTTATCGGCCGCGGCGTGGACGTTCCTCAGCCGGTACCTCATCGCGAGCCGGGAGTTTGCAGCCGCCCACGAAGCCCTTCGCCGGTTCCTTGAGATCCAACCCGAATCGCCTAATGCCTTGGCTCCCCTTGGGGCCCTACAATTGCTTCAGGGCAACGCAAGGGAGGCGCTGACCACGTTCCGGCAATTGAGTGATGAGGGACTTCGTGTCGCGGGCGTCGCGATGGCCGAGCATACGCTGGGTCACGCCAAAGAGTCGCAACAGGCACTTGATCAGTCTATCGCCAAATGGGGGCAAGCTAGGCCTCTACGGATCGCGGAGCTCTATGCGTGGCGCGGCGAGAAAGACAATGCTTTCGAATGGCTGGATCGGGCTTACCAACAGCGCAGCAGCGATCTGTACAATTTCAGGAACGAATGGGCGCTCGCGTCGCTTCGCCGCGACGCTCGCTTCGCCGCGATGCTGAGGAAGATGAACCTGCCGGAGTGAGACTGACCCGACTTAGCTTTTTGTCGCTGCCACAATTGACGAGGCGAGCACAGGCGCACCTAGAGAAGCCCTCGTTCCGCGAAGCTGATGGTATCGCCTCCAGCGACGATGATGTGATCTAAGACGCGAATGTCAACGAGAGCCAGCGCTTCGCGGAGACGCTGTGTTATTGCTTCATCCGCAGAAGATGGTTCAGAGACGCCGCTCGGATGGGGGTGAGCGAGGATGACGGCTGCGGCGTTTTGCTTGAGGGCTTCTTTGACGACCTCACGCGGATGAACAGTTGCGCCGTCGATCGTGCCTCGAAACATCTCTTTATAGCTGATGAGTCGATGACGCTTGTCGAGAAAGAGTACAGCGAAGACTTCATGTTCAAGGTTCCCTAGTTTGAGGGCGAGATAGTCGCGAGTCGCTTTGGGGCTGGCCAGGCTAGTACCGCGGCGGACGCGGAGGGTCATTTGTTGGCAGGCTGCGTTCAGGATTTCCTCAAAAGAAGCCTCTCGCATGCCGGTCGCGCTGCTTTCGTCGGTGGTGTAGAGGGTAATGTTGCTCATGTTCGATCTCCGTCAGGGCGGAATTGCCCGGTGACGGCGAAGGCCACGTCGCAGCGGAGAGCGTCAAGGGTTTGCCGCAGGACGCGCGGGTCCGCCCGCGCGCCCTTGACGCCGAGAACGACGTGGTACGCTAAGAGGAACCAGGCAATTTGAGTTTCAGTTTGCGACAGGAAGTCACAACGGATTTGCGGGCGCATCGCACGAGAATCCGGAAGGCGAGTCGGGCTCGCGCGCCTGACTCGCCGAGGGCGGGCGAACACATGGACGTGTGATCGGCCCGACCCATCGGAGAACAGCAACGCACGGCCTTGACCGCGAGAACGACGTGGTAGGCTAAAATGAACCAGGCAATTAGCTCACTTTTTTCTTTCTTCCGGCGCAGCGTTTGTGACAGGCAGTCACAACGGATTTGAGAGCGCATCGCACGAGAATCCGGGAGGCGAGTCGGGCTCGCGCGCCTGACTCGCCGTCGAGCGAGGGCAGGGTGAGCCGCATATCGGCGAACGCCAGGACATGGACGGACTGGCCGTCCGCAGCGAAGCAGGAGCGGAGCGTCGCGGAACCGAACAGCTCGACCAGACGAAGAATAACGACGTGGTAGGCTCAAAGGAACCAGGCAATTCAGGTATCGGTCTCACAACCTCAGGGTGGACTCACGAGTTGCAACACGGATTTCTGGCTGGCCACATAGACCGCTTTTTGCCTGCCGCGTCTCAATCCTGAAGGACCTGTTACAGAATTTCTTCACAAAACTTTTCTTTCTATAGTGAAGGAATAGCGGGGCGGATTGTCGCTTTACTGCATAGCGGAAAGGATTCCGTGGGATCGGAGAATCCTAAGGAATCCGCCGTCTGCGGAGTGTTCAACCATCTGTGACAAGGAGAGTTTGCATGCGATTGCTATCAAAATTAGTACTCATCAGCGCCTGCTGCTGGGCGGCTGATGAGTACTAGCAGCAGTGCAAAATCATACCGGGAGGCCTTTCCTGCCCGCCGGGCAGTAAGGGCGATCTGTGGATAGGAAAGCTAGGCGGGCTTTCGAGAACACTGGCTTTGGGGAGCATACCCCCCCCACTGGCTGGAAGTCCGTCGTTCGGGGGTACTAAACCGGCGGTGCACACGCAGTTCGCGACGGTGATTCTTTTCAATTTTCAAAACAATCCTAACCTCAACGCGCAGATTGGGGCAGATGGCCCAGATAGAATTGGCGCGATTGAGCCGCCAATACTACATTGAAAGCAACGGCAACATGGGGCCGCTGCTCGAAGTGGCCGCGCAGCGCCTAACGGCTGCCAATCTGATCTTGATCGCGGCGGCTTTCGGGCAGGCGAACGTCGATGCAGCTGTTGCTGCCTACGCACCGGCTTCGATCCAAGCAACCTATGCGGCTTCGGCAAGAATGGGAATCATGGATCGCTCTCAAGCGAGATTCGTCGCGATGGGCATCTCCGGGGTGACCCCTTCGCCAAATCTCGATATGACCCTTTACGAGATATTTCTTGACTACTTCACAGCAGGAGCCGACACGAGCGCTGCCGCTGCGCTCGCGCAGACATCCGCTTATGCGGGGACGTGGCTCTCTGCAGCAGCAACCTTCGGCTATTCAGTAGGAACCGGGATTTACTGGATCGACGATCAAATTGATCCGGATATCAATATTTACCTTGGCAATGAAATTGGCGCCGCGGTTGACGTTGCAATCAGCCTTATAAATACGATAGCAGGAGATTTCACCGGGGACGGTTCATCAGCAACTGAGGACGACTGGGATTGGGTTCCAGACTGATTGATGGGCAGGTTAGGAGGTTTTTTATGAGAAGCAACATAGCGTTGGCCGTGAGCATCATCTCCATTCTGGGTGCGATGCTGGCACTGAAACTCAAAGCTGATCCGGTTTGGGTGCTGCTCAGCTTGATGCTCATTTGGCGGGTGGCTGCGGACTGGGCTGATCGCAACTTCCTCCTTTTGGGGAAGAAAATCGGAGCGATCAACAATGTTGCCGCGGGGCAGATGCACAAGTCACGAGCTACTATGGTCATGTCCATGGGTTCCTTTGTTTTTGCAATCGCAGCTATCGTTCTCATGTTCAAGCGCTAATGGAGCGTACTAAACTCATCATGGGTCTGAATGTTTAGCGTTGATGATCGGCGCGCCCTCACTCTACGAACGGGTGGGTGGGGGCGCGTTTCCTATGTTCGCATTCGCTTTTCGTCTACCCCCGCGCAGCATGGCTTAGACGCCCGCGGAAGTTGCACTATTTCGCGTAGCCCGCGACCTTCGCGCGGTGCCAACGAAGTTTCAACCCATCGCCGTATTTAGCAACGGAGGCGAGGCGCCCCCCGGAGTCCGTGAGGGTGACGTGCATGCACCGAACGCCCCTATAGGGAAGGAGCGCGCTGGGCCGCAGCGAGGCAGGGTGAGTCGCTGGCGACGAACGCTGTCAACGCCGGACGTAAACTGCTCATTTGTGGCGGCTGGTCCGCAAGCAAAGCAGCATAGCGAAGCGTCGCAGTGTGAACGGTTCGACCAGATGGAGAATATCCGATTTCTCCGATAGACCACTACACAAAGAAACATTTTGATCATTGCGTTTAAACCAAAGGTCTCGCCAATGTCTCCAAATGCTAGCCACCGTCTTGGATGGAAGGCGCGCGTCAACATCCTTTTGAAATCAGTGATTCTCGAGTGAGGTCGGCTCTTAATCCGACGCACCGTTGGTGAGTCGTCACCGCGCTGACTGAGAATATTCCGGGGGTAGTAGTGAGAAATCGTCTGTGGATACTCAGCCTCCTCGGTTGTTGGCTAACGACCAGCGCAAGCGTTGGGGTCGCGAATTCAACTCATACGGATGCGAAGCGAGCGCAGCAAATTCGCTCGGTCTTTGACCGCGAGATACCTCGATTGCTTGCCAGCCACTCGGTAGCCAGTGTATCCATCGCCCACATTGAAGCGGGCGAAGTCGTGTTCACGGGCGCGTACGGATTTCGCGCTCCTGGCGAAGTCGCCGCAACCGACACGCTCTATAATATTGCGTCGCTCAGCAAACCCATTTCGGCGGAAGTCATATTGCGCCTTGCGTCGGCTGGTAAGTTGACGCTGGACGAGCCGATGTACCTGTATTGGACTGACCCCGATATCACCAACGATGAACGTCGCAAACTACTGACGCCGCGGCTCGCTCTTAGCCATCAGACCGGATTTCCGAACTGGCGCAGACAAACCGGTCGCGTGCTCATATTTAAGAACACGCCGGGGGAGACGTACGGCTATTCCGGCGAGGGCTACGAATATGCAGCCCGCTTTGCGCAGCAAAAAATGGCCGTGGATTTTGAACGTCTGGCGCAAGATCTGGTGTTCGATCCACTCAGGATGACCCATACGGCGTACACCCGGCGTCCCTGGTTCGACGACCACATCGCATTACCGACCGATCCGGAAGGAAAATTCTTGGAGCCGGTAGTTTCGGACAAATGGGTCGCTTCCGACTTGGTTTATACGACTGCGGGAGATTACGCGAAGTTCGCATTGAGCGTGATGCGGGGCGATGATGTCACGCCGGCAATCGCGCATGAGCGCAGCCGCGTTCAAGTTGTCAAAAACACTCCCTTATGCTCGTCACCTACGCCTGACGGCTGTCCGGAATCAGCCGGATTCGGTCTTGGGTGGGCCGTGTTCACCGTCGCAAATGAAGTTTATCTTATGCACGATGGCTCAGACGAGGGTGTTACAACGTTCGTCTATATCAATCTTACTCGCAAAACGGGGACCGTTATCTTTACAAACAGCAGCAACGGAGCAAAGGTCATGCTGCCTGTTCTGCAACTCCTGGGTAAGGATCAGGCGTTCACTGATTGCATGCGTCGGAAAGCATGCTGATCAGCGGACGATAAGTAGTTGTCGAATTTTATGGTGCCGGGCGAACACAGGGATGGGCGGCCACGACAGACAAAGAGCTACCACGACCTTCGCGCCGCAGAACTTTTTGGGGCGGACGTAACCCGAAGGAGCGGATATGAACGATAGAGCAGATTCGACGCGGTCAGTTGCCGAGAGCTTGCCAGTGACAGAGAGGGTTGCGAGGCCTGTCGTCTATCGCCTACCTGACATGGATAGGTAGCTGCGTCTGAGCTGGGTTATTGGCCGTCGACGGCGTGATGTCGCCCGAACAGCCCGGCCGACGGCGAATACTCGCGGTGTGTCAGGAGTGAGGCGGAGAGGACGCCGTGGCTCTTGTGCGTCGCGCCCACACCTGGTGACACGGAGCAACTCTATTTGTGCAGGCGAGGCCGTTGTTGAGTGGCCGCTTTCTCTGATGGCAGGGGGCCGACTACTTTTCGCATCCAAGTGCCAGCAATCAATCGGAGATCTCGATTCACATAGTATTTAGGATCGCGGCAATCGAAAAGGATGCTTGCGCCGCGCTGTACCCTGGCCAATGAGAAGGCGTCCTTTGGGCCGCGACTGTTGTCGAACATTACAGTCATGTCTGCGATTGTGGAGGCAACTCCAATCGCAGCCTGAGTTCGTGGGAAGCGTGAGAATATCTTCGATCGTGCAACCGCATGGCCGCCAGTTCTCAACCGTGTTTGTACGCGAAAGAACGAAAGTCGTGGAGAGACCAAACCTACGAATAGCAAGACTACGAAGTAGCCCGCTTCGCGCATATTGTGGATTTCTTCGATTTTTGAGCTATAGAAGCTACCGTCCGGTTGCTTGGTCCAGTGAGAAAACACCGTTTCAAACGCAAATGGCAGCCGCTGCTCCATAACAAGGCCGGTAAAGGCACGAACACCTTGCTGGGAAATCACCTGCCAGCGCTCGTTGCGATCCCGTAGCACCTGGGCCCATGCCGGCAAGGCGTTGGTTTCGAGATTCCGCTCTGGGAGAATGGATGCCGTCAATCGATCCGCATTGATCAGCGGAATTTGCAACTCATCTGAGAGGCGTTCATTCCAAAGCGTGGATTTTCCCGATCCATTGTGACCTGCAAGGACGAATGCGACTGGTCTCTTTTGATTTGCTACGGTCTGGCGTAGAAGCCGAACCAGGCTCGGCGGATCTTTTCGTCTGCTCAACTGGCTTGAAATCGATTGCCTCTTAAGCGACCGATCGATCTCTTGCCATTGGCAGAGCGACGCACGATTTTGTCAGGATCCAAAGGGTCGGCAGAATACGCAAACACTTGGGAACGGCCATTCTTGAAGATTGCCTTCTTGCTGATTCCCGGTCTATTCAATGCATGTCCCACTTTCTTCAACAGGGCGCCTGCTTCTTCGCGGGAACTAATCACTCTCGGCGATGTTGGAAACCGACGCGTCCGGATAACCACTAGGTCATCACCGAAGTTCGGAAGCCGTTTGCCGCGAACGCGAACCTCGGACATCTTCTTGGGGGCCAACCGGCGTTTGGCTTTCGGTTCTTTCATTAGATGATCATCGCGCAATTGGAACGCTTCTGCCACCAGTCCCTATCCACGAGCGCAATCAGAGTATTGGTGGTGGCTTAGAGAAAACCGATGCCGACTAGCAGAAATTTAACTATTTAACATAAGATCTATTATACGTAGTAACGCGTTGATTATATTAATATTTATTCGACTATAGCGACGAGTTGCGGACGATGTCAATTCAACAGTACGTGTTGGGATGTACTGATCACGCATCCGACCCGTGCAGCTAGCTCGAACACTCAGTGGGGTCGCTGTTCTGCGCGGGCTTGAGCAAGATCACTCTGAAACTTAGGGGAAGTGTCGAGGCGGGAGATGACCGCGGCGGCAATTACGTGGCCGGCTTCAAGGTCGGATGGGAAGTGCACGCCGCAAACAAGGCGGTTCTGCGCATACTGCTCCGCTCGCTCCATCAATACGTTGGCCCGACCAGGCTCAATGCGTGCGAGCACCATGGCTACCGCCCAGCCGTAGGCACTATGTCCAGAAGGATAGGACAACCCGCCGACGGGATGCTCTTCGGGTTGTGGCGGTGTCTCTTGTCCGCAAACTCGCTGCAACAACCAGCGTTGGTAAGGGCGAGGCCTATGGAAGTGCATCTTGGCCGTGGAGGTCGTGGCGCCCGCCTCCGGGAGGGTTCGATTCAGCAGCTTGATCAACATCGGAAACGACGCGCGATCGATCGGGTGGCCGAAAGCCTCTTCAAATCGCGGATAGAGGAAGGCGGAGTCTAGCTTCGCCTCTTCCCACCGCTTTTGATCAACATTTTGCAGCTCCTTGACCTCGGTGACGTCGGCGGTGTCCTCAGACGAACCTGGCGACGGTGGCAAAGCAAGTAGCGTGCGGTAATCGATCGCATACCCACTCAGATAACGCGGGGGTCGTTTCTCACCGGCAGGCGGCGGTTCACGCTCAAGCTGCTGGGCGAATGCGTTGCTTGCTAAGAATAGAAAGATGATTCCGAGGCGTTTCATCGCTGTCACTGCGTGGTCCTACCTACTCGGTTCGTCGGGAGTATTCAGGACTCGAGCCTGGCGGAGTTCGTCATGGGTTGGGTACCACATGCTGTCTGACGGCGTTGCGGCGACACGATAGATAAACGACGGAGGGAGTCCTTCCGTTTGGTAATACCTGGTCATTTGTCGCGTCAAGAATGGTTGCGAAAAATCTGTCATTCCTGGAAAGGACGGTCGATGAAAGCCAATCTTGGCGGTATCGGCTGCGGAGCGGTGGTGGCCAGCAAGGAGAATATAGGTGCAGGCGCTCAAGCAGCTGCCTCTCACAACGGTGTTGAGATAGCGCTGCTTAACGCGCGTTGCTATTTCCTCGGCCTCCATTATCCGGCCGCCAGGCGAACTCAAGATAACGGTTTCGACTTGCTTGCTCTTGTCGAGGACGGACTCAACCTCGTTGGCCGAGCCTTCGCCTAACGCCCCTTGGAGCCAGATCGTCCTTCCGTCGTTGATGGTAGTGACCCTAATCCTCGGCACGGGGTCCCGACCTATACCGATCGCCGCCAATTCTTTAAACGTGGCCCATTCCCCATAGTAAAGCTGGAGCGCGGCACCTATCACGCCTGTAATGACGATCAATCGGGCTACATCGGCCCACAAAGGGAAGCCGCCTCGCGAACGGTGACGATTGGCGGATCGAAACACTCCGACGATCGCCCAGCTCCAGAGGCAATAGCGTGACAGGCGAATGAGGAATCCTGATAAGGCCGCGGCACGAAGCGAGTGCTCGAATGGGTTGAAAATCGAGAAGAACTGCAACAACAAGAACGGCCATATGGCGGCAAGTATCACAGCGTTGCGCCAGAAGGCGACAATGAGGGGTTCTTCGCCGCGCCAGTGTCGGACGATCCAGTTGCGCTTGGCTGGCAGGGAAGGCGTATTTTGAGTCGGCTCCTCAGAGCCGGCCGTCACTGGTGCCGTCGCATCGTCCGTTGGAGTGTTAATTGAGCACCCCGCCGTCTTTTAGCTCGTCTGGAGTCGGGTACCACATGCTCTCGGGCGGCGTTGCGAGGATGTGGTCGATGAACCATTCGCGTACGCCGTGCGTTCGGTAATATTCGGCCATCTGCGCAAGTGCAATGGTCTTTCCGGCGTCCGAGATGCCTACGACGGTGCTCTGATGAAATCCGAGCTCACCGTCCTCGGCGACTTCGCGCTTGTTGCCCGCCAAGAATAAAAAGGTGCACGCGCTAAGACATTCTTTTTCCACCAGGGTATTAAGGCCTCTTTGTCGGACGCGCAGCGCCAGTTCTTCGGCTGCCGACTCTCGGCCGCCGTCTGAACTTAAGACCAGCGTGGTTGCATTGGGCGACGCGTCAATGACTCTTTGCAGCCTGTCGACGGCGCCTTCACCGAACGTCCCGTCGAAAGTGATCGTTCGGCCATCCGGAGTGGCTTCTACAATTGCCTCGTCCAGGGGGTCATGTCCCGCCGCAATGGATGCCATGAGGCGGGTCTGCGGAATGAGGCTGCGATCGAGTCTTATAGCCATGGCCATGACGCTGATGCACATCATCACGCGGGCGGCGTTAGCCCAGAAGAGTTTGCCGCCGCGGGCCGTGTGGCGGTTGGCGGAGCGGACGATTCCGACCACAGTCCAGACCCATAGGGGGAGTTGCAGCGCCGTGAGAAGTAATACAACCGCGGCGGCGGTACGAAGATAGTGCCGCAGTGGATCCAGGAGCACATAGCCGATTGTGATCGCTGCCGGCAACAGACTGGCGAGCAACACACCGTTCAACCAGTACGAAATGCCTAGCGATGCCTCGCCGCGCCAGTGGGTCAGGAACCAGTTGGGTCTTACGGGGCTATTCATTGGCTGACGTCCTGTCTACGGATTTATTCTTCCTAAGGCGCGACAGAATAGCCCGGTTTTATGGGCAATTGGCGGCGAGTTGTCATAGATCTTCAACTTCGTGGATTCATTGAGGCGCTACGCTCCTCACCCTTCGCCGCGGCTTCCCAAGGACGAGTCTTTTAGGATTTAAGTGTCTCGGCTTCACTCATAGGGCTTCCGAATGATGTTGTTGTCAGTATCGCGCAAAGGAACGTCAAGCATCGGCGGGGAGCCAACAATTTTGGTATTTGGATACTTAGTAATAACCGATTCAATTCCACGCCAACAGTGCAATTCTATGGCTCCTATCGGACCGCCAGTCAGCGGGCCGTCGGCCGTGGTAATAGTCAATTCGAACGCTGAACCGCGATTGTCGGAGGGATTTCCGAGCGCTCGAACCAACACTGTTTTTATGTCTGCCTTCCGAACAGCAAACCTCCGTTCGCCCAAGCGCACGCCCAATCCTCCTGGCTCGAAGGTAACAGCTCGGGTTTTTCCCTTGTCATTTGCCATTTGATCCGTAACAGGAAATTCTCGGAAAAACACCGCCACGACAGTAGCCAGTCCCGTGTGGAAAGTGTCGCACGAAGTTTGCCACCATGCGTAGGGAGCGCTCGGCGTCGGCTCGGATTCGGTGGGTCCTATTAGGAACGTCAAGCAGAGGAATGCGGCGAAGATGTTTCGACTTAGCTCGCGCAGAGTCTTACCCTCCTCCACTCCGGCGTTGAAGCAAATTTCAGAAACCCTTGTAGGTCGGGAAGCTGCTCTATTTCGGACGCCAGGACGGCAGATTCCGTTACATGATGTTGCGCGATCGACTGGCTAGATAGAAACTCGTTTGGGCGACGCGATTTTGTAATTTGCTCGCGAATTATCTCACGCTCGCCGATCAGACCGGAAGCGAAGCGTGCGGTGCCGCCGCCCTCTGAGGCGGAGCACCTCAATATAAGAGTGTTGCCGCAGTTCTCGACGATGGTTTGCGCCTCGGCGCGACCATAGGTGCCGGAGACTTGGGCTATGGACTGAAAGCCGAGGACGCAGCGGCCGCCGAACTTACGCAGTCTGGCGAGGGCGTCTTTCAGGCCGTCGATTTGACCTAAGGCGTCGAGCTCGTCGATGGCGAACCAGAGGCGTTGGTCGGACTCGCCCTGGTTCATGGTTTCGTAGATGGCGAGCCGCATCCAGGTGCTGATGATGCTGCGCAGCGTCGCTATTTCGTTGGCCTTGTAAGGAAGGAATAAAACGCCTTGGCCGGTGCGCACCCAGGAGCGGACGGAGAGGCGGTCGCGGGAGGGTTGGTGGGCGATGTGTTCGAGCGCGGACAGGTGTGTGTTGGCGACAGCGCGAACGGCGCCGAAGAAGCGTCCGTTGTCTTGGGCGAGGTAGGGTCCGGCGGGCGTATCTCCGAGCAAGTCGCGCAGATCTTCGACGGGGGTGGTTGCGATAAGTTGATAGAGCTCGGCGACGTCGGTGTGTTTTACGCGGTGCAGTTGGCGCAGCAGTGAGGTTAAAAAGACGCGGGCGTAGTTGCGCCAGGAACTTTCGGCGCCTTCGGTGTCGGCGATCAGGGAGCGGGAGAGTTGGTCGGCGTCGTGGAGTTGGGTCATTTCGCCGAACAGGTCCCAGCGGGCGGCGCGGGAATCGAAGGGGTTGAGGATTTGATCGCCGCGGTCGGGATCGTAGAAGCGATTGAGATAACTGCCGTCGGGGTCGGCGATGACGGCGCGGTCGCCACGCTCCAGCGCCCCGCTCAGGAGTTCGCGGATGGCGGTGGATTTGCCGGTGCCGGTGGTGCCGATCATTTTGAAGTGCTTGGTCTCGTCGCCTTCAGGGACTGGGAGGCCTGCCAGGGTGAGGCCTTTGGGTTTTATGAGGTTGCGGGTGAGTTTTGCTGACTCTTGAAGGATGGTGCCGCGCTTGTGGGTTTTGCCTTCGGGGAGTTTGGCGAAGGTCTTGCCTGCAAGTCCTGAGAAGATGGTGAGGAAGGCGAAGCCAAAATAGGGAAGCAGACCACTCGGGAGCCTTAAGCGTGTTAGGGCGGACATCGCTGTCCAGAGCAGCATGCCCACAATGAACACGGGGATGGCGATGAGGGGGAAAGACAGAACCCTGGTAATGGGAGCGCGGCCGAGGAGTAGTCCGATTAGCACTGCGATGGCAGAGGTGCCGAAACCGAACAGGAGACCATTAGTTCCGTGAGTCCAATTCATGACATCAACCAACTACGCGAGTGGTGGGCGCAAGCTCGCGGAGAACGAGGCGTCAGTACAAGGCGCTTTTCCGGCCGCCGTAGATCCGTCCATGGAGGCTGCGAGAAAAACGTCCTGTTTTTCACGCCCTGAAAAACGCCTTGTACTAACCCCTCGTGCAAACCGCCTGACGTGCACCGATCGCCCGCGGTCGGGTCGATGCGCCGAGTGGGCGCCACTAACGATGTCACTGCTACCAGGTGTGCTCGCGTTCCGGGGCCTGTTGCCGTCGACATGGTTGGCGGAACCGGCGTTGCGCGAGCGGTCTCGGTGGTGGATGAGTCAAGCCCGGTCATGCTCAGTGCACCGCCCCTGGGATCGCTCAGCTTGCGTTTCGACGGGCGTGAAAAACAGGACGTTTTTCTCGCAGCGCCCAGGGATGGGTTTACAGCGGCCGGCGAAACGCAAGCTAGCAATCCCAGATTCCATTGTGATCCTCCCTGCCCTGCTTTAATTTTGCTCCCGGTCATGCCTAGCGGTCAAAAAAGCCTTGTGCCTCAGCCCGGGGCTATGCGGCTTTGAAGTTCTTGAACGCGGTCGGCCAATGCAAGCCGTGCCGTACGGTACTGGGGATCCTTTTCAACTGCGTTCAGGGGCGCGGTCAGCGATTCGGAGTCCCATTTGGACTGGATTTCGCCAATTTCTTGGCAAATGTCGCGGTAATGCGGGTTGCATTCCTTGAGGGCACCCTCCTCCGCCGTATCCCAGTCTTTGTCCAGGCGTTGGTCGATTTCGTCCAGAGACTTGAAAAGAGCACAGTCGAAAGATCTTGATTTGAGGAGAAATTCGAAGCGGTTGGCGCGTTGCTCGCTCAAAAGGTCTTGCAATCGAAAGCAATTGCGCAGCACTACGCTGTGTTCGCGCCATACTTCAAGCGAGCGTAGTTCCGCTACCTTCATGAAGTCGCGGGTGGATTTAAGAGCCTCGAGATAGGTGTCGCGCACCAGCGCGCGGCGACTCCTCAATCCGAAAAGAGATTGAATCAACATAGCTTAGACGGTTGTGCTTATTCGATCCGCGATAGCTCATCACCCGAGAGTTTGGTCCGCAATTCTTGACCCGTGTCGAGCAGAACCACGGTATGCAACCGGCCGCCAGGAGAGCCATCGCTCATCGGGTTGCAAACGACGCTGACGCGGTCGCCGGGTTTGAGCGAATGTTGCGTCCATCCGAAACGCTTCAGGATGGCCGGGCTGCTGGTGATGATCCTTCTTCGTAGGTCGAGCCGTTCGGGCATCGTGCCCTCGCTCGACGACAGCGACTCAGAGGCGTGACTCTGAGTCGCCTTCCGAATTCTCGGCTCGCGGAGATCCTCGAATCCGTTGCTACGTCCTGTAGCAAACAAGCTGGCGAAAGGCGCGGTATGGATGACGTCGTATGCGGCGCAGGAGTGGTGCGCGAGGGAGGAGAACGCCATGAGCGCTGCGACAGAGAAGAAGGCGCAAACAATCTTGGGCGCCATACTCAAGTTTCCTGGAACCGAGCTGGAAGGCCGCTTCGCAGTTCAAAAGTCTTCACGGAGGACCCTCCAACACCGGGCAAGCCATACTGAAAGACTGCACGCGCTGAATAGGACAAGAGCGATGTAAGGAAGAGTTCGAATCGCTCGATGTTTCGGTGTGTATGCCGCGTTGGTTTTTGAGGGCGGTCATCAAGCCCTCGCGACGGTTTTTGATGGCGAGGTCGCCGGTGGCCGTGGAGTCGGGCTGCCAGGGGAAGGTGGTGATGGGGGTGGTTGGCATCATAGAGATCTGCAATTCCGATCGGAAGGCAAAGACCAGAATATCGTAGACATGGAAGTGGTGTTCTAAGTCTCTTTCGACGCAGATATAATGCGAGAAATTGAAAATTGAAACCTGGCGCCATCGGGCCCATACCGTCCCCTGGAGCTGTTAAAAGTACCGATCAGCTTCACCTTAGCAGATAGATGTCGCCGAAGAACTCGGCTAAGCGCTCTGCCATTGGGCAATTTAATCCAATTGTTTGGTAATTGCGCTTCGGTTACTCGATCGTATCCGAGATGCAGGCAATCCGCGCCGAACAGCGACAGCGCATGTTCGCTTGGCACCAGGATCACATCAACTGACAGCACTTTACCGTCATAGTCCTTCGGAAGCGTGACGACTTCACAGTAATTCACATTTTGCGGTCCAGGAATTGTTTCGCCCGCCGCGTGGGCGGCAATGAATGCGAAAACCACGCTTACAGCAACTAACAAACCTTTGTTGATCATTGTAAAGCCGCCACTTGGTCGGATCGTTCGTCGCATTCTTATTTTGGCGCAACGGAAGCGCACCTCACGCCCGGTAACTGCAATGGCAGTGAGGATGCCAGGCCAGCGTCTTCGGCGTCCTTGAGTGCAACGCAAGCCAGGGTGCGAAGTTCACCCCATCCGACCGCCTGGAATTTCTCAGAGCCGTCTTGGGACAACATCACTACGATGGCGCCTGGTTGCGTAAGATTTTCGCGGCTCGTTGCAACCAAACGAACCTCAATAGTCTTCTGCGGAAGAAAGCCGTGCAGAACCTCGCGAATCTGAAGGACTGTACGGTAAACACCGCCCACAAATGTATGCGCTATCGCCGCGATTCTGTGGCAAGTCCCCTTCCGCCATGACAAACGTAACGTGCTTTGGAACTGCAACAACCAGTACTGATTCCGCGATCGCGCTACCGGGTGTGAACCAAAGCGCAAGAATGATTACAGGTCTACGCAACAAGTTGGCTCTCCTCATAGAAACAGCAATTGCTCGGATAACGGCTTGAGTGGCTTCACGGAGCGGAATCCAATTTCTTGGTTTTGCAGTTCGTCTCCGTGGCCATGCGGCGGATCAGCTGGAGTTGCGCCGGTGTCCATTTGATATCGGGCAATTCCATTAAACCTAACAGATAGTTGCAAGCGTCGATTGGGAAAAGTGCGCAGCTTTTGGTTTCTTTGCGGTCGTATTCGGTGATTTGACCTGCGAGCCATTGGTCATTCTTGGGTCGTAGCGGTTGCTTCGTGCAGGATTGCGTGTGACTGAATGCACTAAGGCTCTTGAATTCTGAATCCGTCAGAACGATGAGGGATTCCAGAGCGGTTTTGGGCCCAAATTCCTGCGGCGAGAAAAAACCGATTGGGAATGGGTGGTTGTGCTGCCCCACGATCACGTACCGGATCCAGCGCTTAATGTGGCTGTCGGGCGGGTTCCCTTGGATGATGTCGTACCCGACTGGAAAGTTTGGTATCTCAGCTAGAGGTGGTCCGGAGATGACGCCGGGCGAGGTCATCGCTTTTTTTGGTGGTGGCTCCGCTGCATTGGTCGCGTGCTGATTTAGGATTAAGACCACCACGGCAATCCCGATCACTGACGCTTTCATCGGGCGCGGAATGACGAAGCGCTCGGCCACCCTACCCGTCCCTCTCGATCTGCAATTGTTTGCGGTCGAATTCTGCTTGCCGCCCATTTCGCGTGATCTCGGTTCGTGACTTCGGTCGCTAGCTATACTGCAGAAGAGCCAGCGGAGCGTGCAAGCGAGGGTTGGCCAGAATGCGTTAAGGGGATCGTACAAAACACGGACGTTTTGTCCGCATGCCCCAAGGGGTGAGGCGCATGCGCCGAACGGGTGGGCATGGATGGCCACACTGGGCTTGCGCGAAGCAGGGAAAGCGTAGCGCAATGGGTTCACGGCGGTCCGCGTACGCATTCTGGCCAACCTTCTTTTGGGCATTTTGCAGTTATGCATCTTCAAGCACTCATGCTGTCGCTCGGCCAGGTCGCGCCGGCGACTTTTTGCGGCGTGGAGATGCCGCGGGCGTGGGCGGTGAGTTCTTGGGATTCGACGATGAGGAGAATGGCGCCGGTTTCGGATTTGAGGGTGTAGGGTTCGTTGGGGCTAAACACTGCGCCCATGCCGGTGTGGAGGTTGATTTGGGTTTCGGGGAATGGGGTCTTCACGGAAAGGCAGCCGTGGATGCAGAACAAGGCGGCAGAGTGGGAAATCGAAGGCGCTTGGATCTTGCCGTCCCTTTCGAGGTGAAGGCAGCTGATATGGGAGTTGCCTTGTCCTTGGGCAAGAGGGAGAAAAGATGCGCCGGAGGAGCCGAAGCCTTTGAGGGGGTCGGTGGCGGCGGAAGTGAAATGAATAACATCCATGCGAGCTCCTTTGGGCGGAGTTTGCGCGGGACGGGGCGGATGGTCAAAAAGGGTGGCGCTGCGCGAATGTGAACTTATGAGAGCACGACACGAACAGCGAAAAAAGAGGCACCGTTTGTGATGAAGCACATTGTCAAGATGGACAATAAGAATCAGGATCGTTAACCGGAAGGGAACTAGAACGCAGTATTCGAGAAACAATACCCTATTCTTCGTGACACAAACGACTTCTATCTGACGAGAGTTGTTCGTAAATTGCATCAAACGCAGCGCGCTCGGCATTCGTCGCCCCATTCCGCATCTCTGCCAGCGCTGCAGCTGCTCCTGGGCCACACCCCAAACTCAAATCTCTCGCTGCAACGTTTCGCAGCCCGGCAAATCTTTTAGAGGCGCGGGCGACGCCAATTAAATCGTCATACTTCGAGGTTATTACCAGCCCTTCCATCGCCACTATGACTGTCATCGGGTCGTTGCTTTCAAGTTCCATTCGCAGAAATTCTCTCGCGCGCCCGCTATCGTTTTCGACACTATTCGAAGATCTCTCCGCCTCTAACAAGCAGCGCGCCAAGATCGCCGGGGCAAGGCTGTTTTGCGTTGTCTTGCTTGCCGAATCCGCACTTCTCTCGGCCCATGCGCGGCGGACCACGCGGATAACGTCCAAGTCGCCTGAACTACAGTGAAGATCTAGCAAACGCTGCATGTTTGCTTGTGAATCGGTGGAGTTCAAGGCGTGCGAAACGGCGATTGCCGATGACCCAATCTCTGTTGGGGGGTGTGCCGCATCGGTCGATTCTTCTCCACTGTTCGCAATAGCCTGCGTACTACAGACTTTGGGTTCGGTGCCCCATATTTTGGTATCGAGCAGCGCCGTGATAGTTTGCTCTGAACTGGTTCCGGCATATGCGGACTTTAGTACCTGGATCGCATTGCTCGCTTCCGGAAGACATACGCGGTTCAGCGATGTCACGGCGGCATTAACCAATAGTTTCCGATGCAACCCCAGATTCAATATGGCTTGCACGTCGTCACTTGTTGCTACATGAGATATTCCCAACAATGCAGTAATCGCTATTTGAGGGTCCGAATTCGATATCTCCTGTCGCAGGACTTGTGCTGCTGATTGCTTATCGGCATCGACTTCAGCCTCGTTCTGCGGCCACTCCACAATGCACTTTGCTAACAAAGTTCGCACTAGTGGATCATTCATCGCCGGTTTGTCGCTTGAAGATTCTCCCACGCGCCAAACCCGCCGGACTTCCGTCGAAGTCGATGGATCTATGTGTTCACAGCTTATCTGCTTAATCTTTCGTGCCTGCTTACTTGGCTCTGGGGACTGCAATAAATCCAGTACTGCAACTGAAGCAGTTCGTTCGCCCGCTATTGCCAGTGATTTCGAAACTGCCGAAAGGCGCTGTGAATCGCTGCCGCTGTTTCGCGATTGATCACATGCTGTAGTCAATACAGTGACGCATACCAAAAACAGACTGCACGTACTGTATCGAAAACAATCCATTAAATGCTCCTGCTTCGACCCAACGAATCGGATGGAGCGCCTTGCGCAAACGACGAATACATTACGGCACCTCGGCCGGAGGCGGCGTTTTTATCGTATACGAAGCGGATGATCGAACTGTCATTGTTATTGTCTCTGTATATACAGACTTTGTGTAGCGCGAGATTTCGATCGGGACATAGCCAGTCTCCACGGTTCCACCCAACACGCAGGATGTAGGCACATTACGATACGTGACCGAGTCTTCACGCACTTCGACGCTGAAGTCCTGACGCCATTCCAAATGTGCAGAAAATCCAAGCTCTGGCTCAAAGAAATGCTCGAATGACGGGGTGGGATCGATCGAAAAGCTATCGAATACAATTACAGGATATCCACGCAAATACACGCCGTCGGATCGACTTTCCTCGACCTCCATAAAAGTTTGGCCAACCGCGTCATTGCTACTGCAAGGAAGACCGGCGGTCTTTGCATTTTGTAACACCTGGTAATCGACGTCTCCGGGATCTTTGTACCCTCTATACGTAGCACTATGCGTTGAATTGTACAAATATCCTGCTGCGGCAATCGAAAACCCTTCCACAAAATTGCCACCTGCAAGCCGTGATGCAATTCCACCAATGAGCCCAGATATCGCTGTGCGGCTGGGTACGCCCCAGTTGCCCACCTCCGTCCCGCGTAGTACCCTGGAATTCGCTGCTTCGCTCACAGCAGCGCTCAGAGCACCTTTTCCGCAATTCCCGCCGCTCGCTACTGCGGAAGCGCATCCAACCGCGGCGTGCGCCAGTGTGCGCTCCGCTATTGTCCAATTGCTATAGCCTTGTAGCGAGCTCCCGATGCCATAAAAGGCCCCCGCAGTAATGCCGCCTATGAGTCCACCCAAAAGTGCAGCCGATAAACTTCCCGTGGAGATGAGCGAACCAACAAAGCCGCCAACAAAGCCGGATATCATCGCCGTGGTTATCGTCATCCCGGCCAGCGAGCCCCCCGTGCCACCCAGAATTGCGGGCAGCAGCTCCGGTTGACACAGCCATATGGCAACAAACGCGGCAACAATACCAATAATGTCCCCAAGTAAGCTGTGTCCGGACGGATCGGTAAACCGCAGCGGGTCGTTCCATGCGTAGGAGTATGGATTAACCGACTGTGTGTTGCCGAGTGACTGGACGACTGAATCTGCCGACAAGAATCTCCCTAGCGTCGGGTCATACACCCGTCCGTTCATGTGAATGAGGCCTACCGAATCGAGCATCTCATGACCCGTAAACCCCTGACGAGTCGACGACTGAATCGCCGTATAGTCCGCAGTTGACGGGATGCCCTGCCAATTACTACCGCGCCGCGCACCGAAGGGGGAGAAACTCTCCCTGACCAACACATTTGCCGCGCTGTCCATGACCAAATCGGCGCTTCCGAGATGATCAGACGTTGCGTAATACGTGCCAGTCGTGCCGTCGCTGCGGCGTGTGAACACGGCGGTACTAGATCCAACCGGAATCTGGTGTCGATACTCAGTGGGCGAGGTCCCTCGGGTAACTATCTGCAACAATCCGCCGATGTAGTGAATCGTTTCAGTAGTACCAGCGTAATTGGCTACCTGCTTCCAACGTTGGTGACCTGAGTCATAACTAAATTGTGATGAACTGCCGTTGTAATTGATCTGATTTGGCAGATTGTAGGAATACGACGTGATAGCTCCCCCCGCACGGGAGTTCATGTTCCCGTTCGCGTCGTAGCCGATAGTCCAACTACCAGCGGCAGTCACGGCATGAGGATGAGCGGCATTTCCATAGGTATATGCGCCGACATCACTCTTATTGATGATGTCGCCTGCCTGATCATATTGAACGGACAATGTCTGAACACCGTTCAGCTTCACAGTACTCAGTCGATTCAGTGTGTCCAGAGTGAAGGCTTCAGAGATACTTTGCCGATTGTCCACGCGACTCAACAGATTCCCATTCAAGTCCCAGGAGTAGCTCAAGTTCTGTAAGTTCGTCGTTGAACCCGCTGAGCCTTCCGTGCGGCTAACCATCTCGTTAGTCCATGGCGTGTATCCCGTTGCGATGGAAACCGCGTTCCCGAGGACCTCCATTGTAGGAGCGCCGTTGTCACTCGCGCCGGTCAGCGTCCAGAAAGGCGTGCCCGCGTTTGCATCTTGAACTACGTTCAGGTAACCAGCAGCGTCGTATAGATATTTCAGTTTGAATCGCACGCCGGGCGTGCTCGTCGGATAAGTGAGGGTGTCGGGTGATCCTCTCGTGTTATATGAGTAATCGAATTGATAATTGGTACCCTCCTCCGTATAGGTCTTAGTTTGCAGGCGACCTATCGCATCATAGGCATAACTTTCGGCGTAGCCATCTGGCTTTGAGACCGAATGCGGTTGCCCGACTTCATGAAGCGCTGCACTCGTCCCGTAAATCCAGGAGGTGGGCGTTCCCGACTCGGGTTCGAGCCGTGTCAACATTCGCCCTAACAGATCGTAAGTGAACTTCGTGACGGCGTGGTTAGCGTCAGTTTGAATCTTAAGCTCGTTGAGCGAGTCCGGCTGGAATACCGAAGTTCCTGTGTCCGCGTCTGCGGATCCGATCTTAAATCCCCGAAGATTGTAACTGTATTGGGAAGTCGCGCCGATGGCGTCAACGATTGTGACGAGATTGCCAAAGGAATCGTAGGTGTACTTGATTGTACCCGCCGCCGCTCCGTGGACTCCCTCGGGGGGATCGGTGACCCATCGAAGATTAGCAGCAACATCAGTGACCTTAGTTATTGTCTTTCCATTAAAATCCGTGACGGTGGCCGTTTGACCCTGGTAGGCCATTTGGATCTGGCGATATTGCGTACCAGAGGAGGTGTAGAGAGTATCCGTGAGTGGCCTATTCCCCGCGTCGTACGCATATACGTGGTATCCGTTGGAAGACGACGAGTATGGCAACCCTACCTGTTGCTTTCGCCCAAGCGCATCGTAGGTCGTAACTTGAGTATTCCAAACACCAAGAACTCTATTCCCTTCGTCGAAGCGAACGCGATCGAGGCCATCGGAAAACGCCTCGTGCACGCGAACGGCGCCGCCCGTCGAGTCCAACAACTTCTCTGTGGTCTGAAATCGCAAATCTGCCGTTCCCCAGCAGCTTACCGACACGCAATCCGCGTAGCTCCAGGTTGTCGAAGTCGAATCGGGTCGAGTTTCCGCGGCCTTCCGCCCAAAATTATCGTAAACCCAACCGATCGCTACCCCATTCGCGTCCGTAGCACTCTGTTTGACGCCTAAATCATAACGGTAATGTAGATATGACTTTTGCGTGTACGCGTTTGTTATCAGTTCCGGGAACTGACAGCGGCCGCTGTAGTAGCTAAAATCTGTCATCGTCGTGCGTGCCGGCATGGCGGCGCCTGTTTCGTCTTGCCCTACCACCGACACGGAGTTGGTGTTACCGCACGAATCAAAACCGAATGTGGTTACTGCTTGCAGCAAAGACGATCCCGGCTCAACCGTTTCCGTGCTGGCGCGGCAGTTGATGGAATCGATCGAATGGTTGACAGTGCGAGTCAACATCGGTTGACCCGGCGCTGTCTTTTGAGATGTAGTTGAGTAGGGTCGCCCCAGACACCACGTGGATGAGTAGTTCGTGATCGAATTGGAAATCGTAGTAACCCACGATTGTCCGTTAAAGGGTGAGACGGGCGATCCGGAGTCCTTATCGGTCAGCGTCGAATTTGTGACTGCCAACGAGCCGTAGGCATCTTCCGTGTACGTAGTGACTGCTGTCGACACCAATTGACCATTTTTGAACGCACCCAATTCATAGCGATTGATCGTCGTACTAGCCACATACGGAAAACAGCTCACTGAGCAAGCCCCCGACGGTCCTGCCGTACCGGGCACGGAATAGCCAGTGGAGGGCGTCGCGAGTTGTGCGACGTTGTATGAATTCGACGTCTTCGAGATCGGTATCGTGCCGCCACCTTGAAAAGTGTCGTCTTCCAAAGCAGCGCCGATAGTGGGGAACGACACTTTTCAAGGTGGCG
>Ga0193753_10000796_pt1 | contig 29401 bp, 29 predicted proteins | sample H1c2metaG_FD_144925 | JGI IMG/M metagenome (GOLD analysis project Ga0193753, IMG submission 144925) | Soil microbial communities from a riparian zone of the East river system, Colorado, United States - H1c2 | ecosystem: Environmental > Terrestrial > Soil > Riparian zone | place: USA: East...
CTAGACTCTTCTTATGGGTACTGTTTGACAGCGCGGATAACGCTATTCCCGCTTTCAGTAATGAATACATTCCCATCTCCATCGACGGCTACACCTTGCGGCGAAAATAGTTTCGCAGCGACTGCAGGTCCGCCATCTCCACTATAGCCCGGCGTCCCACTGCCGGCAAGCGTATTGATGATACCTGACACAACATTGATCTTTCTGATCACATGATTTCCCTGATCTGCAATATAGATATCGCCCGCAATGTCTACCGCGACCTTGGTAGGTGCATATAGTCTCGCCGAGGTCGCCGGACCACCATCGCCGGCATAGCCGTAGTCCCCAGTACCGGCAATGGTTGTGATCACCCCTGTATCCATATTGACCTTGCGAACAGCGTGATTACCGGCATCGACAATGTATAAATTTCCTGCCGCATCAAGCGCCACACCCTGCGGCGTATCAAGATGGGCATCAATAGCCATACCGTTGTCGCCGGCATATCCCTTATTGCCCGGGCCTTTTCCCGCTATGGTCGTGATGATCCCTGTTGAAGCCGTGATCTTCCTTATGGCATGATTTTGAGTGTCAGCGATATAAATATTTCCGCTCTGATCTATTGCGACGTCGTATGGATTGTAAAGTTCTGCCGCAGTGGCTAGGCCATTGTTACCGGCATAACCAAATGAACCATTGCCCTTGCCAGCTATCGTTATAATGATCCCGCTGGAAGCTGTGATTTTTCTGATTACGCAATTGCCACTCTCAACAATATAAACGTTCCCTGCAGCATCCGTCCTGATGCCCATGGGCACATACAGGTGTGAAGCACCTGCCGGTCCGCCATCCCCTGCAAGAGGTGTAGGATCATTGACGTTGAATCCAAGAAAGGTTCCGGCAATAGTTGAGATGATGCCTGTAGATCTATCAATCCTGCGCGCGACATTGGCAGCACCATCCACAAAATAAATGTTGCCGGACGCATCAACAGCTATTCCAGTTATATAGCCTAAGTTGGCCTTGGTTGCAAGTCCGCCATCACCTTTGTAATCGAATTGCCCCGCTATTCCGGCGATGGTGGCAATATTACCGGCTGTCGTTGTTTCCGGACCAGGATTTGAAGGATCGCAAGCCAGCAATAAAATAGCGATCATCAGGCAGGACGTCGCGCTGGTGGAATATGAAAATAGTGACCGCAGGCGTTTTAACTGTTGGTGAGTTAGCATCATGGTATTGAGATATTAGTTCATCCATAATGCTAAATGGAAAAAAAGATACATTGGATGATCTTAAATATTTTGATCCATCAATGCAGGTACTTTTTTGGAATAGCTGAGATGTTCTCGACCACGATGTTCCTGTAATAAAGTTCGGCACCTTCAGACTGCAATTGGATCTTGCCGGATGTGAGAGGCTCCACCGCATTTGCCACGGTCTGCCTAGAGTTAAACAGAACCATGGTGACAACGTCATTCACAATGTGGATGCTCATATCGCCAAAACAATAAAGTTCGATGGTGTTCCATTGTCCCGTCGGTTTTTCGCCATCGGGATTCTTGATGCAGTTCCGACCCTGCAGCCCCTTTTCGCTGAAAGTGAGTAACGGGGATCCTGGTGTATACACCCAGCGTTTGGGAGCTTGCTCGACGGCAGGGACATCTGCCACGCCACCAGCCACGCCCCAATAATCTCCACAATCTCCTTCCTGAATTTGAAACTCCTGCGAGCGCATCCAGAACCCGCCATCAGCGCCGTGCTCTCCCACGGCATGATAGAGTAATCCACTATCGCGTTTGGCGCCTTTCTTCGGTTCCCATTTTCTGCTACCCCATTTAAATTCAAGCTTCAGATGATAGTTGTGAAATTCTTGTTTCGTTGAGATGCCCCCAAAACGTTCACCTGAAATGTGTATGGCTGGCTGGCCATCCACGCTTGTAACTGAAAACACCTTCATCGGGTCGTTATTCAATCCCAATCGATCACCTGTAAATTTCTTTTGCAAAGTATCGTAAGGAGCGCCAATGTAGGTATCCCATCCCGTGAGGTCTTTTCCATTGAACAATTGCTTTTGCTTGACGGTAAGTTTTCTATCAAATCCCGAAAGCACCGTGACGGTCAGGAACGTCAGGAGTATAAGGTTTCTTCGAGTCACGATTGCAATATTAGTTCAACAACAAGTTAACACTTTTTCGATCGTATATCAGAAGGGTGTAGTAGACTGTCATAGCAGAGGAGGCATAGCGCGCCTTAAGAGGAAACGAGGGTGGAAAACTTCTGTGGGAGTTTTTCAGCGCAAAGCGCAAATAAAAATAAGGAGCCATAAGATCAGGCCCGTTGCAATCACTAAATCGTCAACTGACTAAATCCTTCCAGGTCTATGCTTTCCACCTTACAAATGCCAAGAGACTAAATGCCCTGACAAGGTGATAGGTAACCGGCGGAACTTTTGTTTTATATGCATACCTTTGATGGAGGTCAGGTACAAATAAACGATGCAATCACCCGATAACCTGAACCGTTCTTCAAGCAATAACAGTAGAGCCGATAGTTGATATTTAATATTTGCTTCACCCCTTCCTTTATGTCATTTAAAAGTTTCATTGCAATGAAGTGGGCTATTGCCGCGTTCATACTGATCCCAGCCACGTTGATGGCGCAGGATTTCAGACCAGGATACATCATCAAAAGCAACGGAGATTCCTTGTCCGGGTTAGTGCGCTATCGCACCGCGAAAAACAATACAGAGACTTGTGTTTTTAAAGAATCAAAGCGGTCAGATACCGACACCTTTTCTCCAGATAGATTAAAAAAATTCGGCTTCTATGGCGACAAGCAGTTTGTCTCTCTCACGGTCCGAATAAAAGGTACTACTGAAAAAGTATTCGCACGCGCATTGGCGATTGGGGCGATTGATCTATATGCCTACAACAAATCATACTTAATATATAAGGACAGTATGATGATGATCTCACAAGATCAGCGTAAAATTGTCAGCACCGGTGACGGACTCCGATCAAAAACCGACAAGACTTATGTGGGCATTTTGAATTTTCTGATACGTGAATGTCAGATGAGTGCAGACCATATCAAATACTCAGAAGAAGAGATCACACACCTGATTGACAATTACAATCGCTGTAAAGGTCAGGAACCTTTCTACAAGAAACCCAGACCTTTTGTTCAATTTGATTTTGAGGTTTTTTCAGCCTATCTCCATTCGAACATGAAAATGGATTACTACGACGACGTAACAATGAATCCAAGTAAAACAGTTGCGTTCGGTATAGGCACAGATCTGTCCTCACCTCGGATATTCGACCGTATATTCTTGTCGCTCGAGGCATGGTATGTATCGTCACTTTATCAAGGTTATACAGAAGGAAAGTTCAATGGCGACATAAGACGTGAGGACATTATTATGGATTTTTCATATATCAAGGCGCCCATCAGTTTGCGATACAATTTTCTCAAAGAAGCCAATACTCCGTATTTCAAACTGGGATTTGTCCCATACTTTTTAATTGAAAAATCGGTAAAGACGCTTATCGAGACAGAGACCGGAAACGGCCAGGTCTTTTCAACTGAAACTTACGGTGAATATGACTTCAGGAATCCCAAAGGGCTCATGATCAGCGTCGGATACGATAAAACGCTTTATAGGAACCTCAGATTGTTCGGTGAAGTCAGGTATGAAAATAGTGGAGGTTTTGTAGGGACGGCCGTCCAAAGCTTCTCAACGCTGAAGAATTTCAATTTTATGTTGGGCATTAGAATAAAAAGAGATGAAAAGTAGAGCATTGATTATTGTCTTACTGATATCAGTCGTACTGGGCTGCACGAAGGAGGAAATAACACCCCGACCGTACCCAAGGGTGAATACAAATGAAGTGGATGGTATCACAACTGCCGGAGCCTTACTTCATGGCGAAATAACCTTTGCATCGGTTCCGATTCTAGATCACGGTTTTCTATGGTCCGACAGAGCAGAATTGACCTTTGGCAAAGCCGATAAGATCTCGCTTGGTGCTATGGAACTACCGGGATCGTTCGAGGCACAATGCGACCGCGGTCTGAAGGAAGGTAAGAAGTATTACGCAAGGGCCTACGCCCAAAGCGAAGATCACATTGTATACGGGGACGTCGTGGAATTTATCAGTCTGGGAGGCAAAGCGCCGCTATTAAAGGACTTCTATCCGAAGACGGGTAGTTGGCATGATACCGTGACATTGGTTGGCCAGAATCTAAGCGTAGTTACCGCAGGGATGGTTGTTAAATTCAATAATTCAGCCGCTTATATCATGAGTGGGTCAAGCGATACTGTGCGCGTTAAAGTGCCCTTTGAGCTGACGGACAAAATAAGCACCATAAGCCTCACGTTGGTCGGCAATGTTGCTGTTGCCACTGAAAAATTCCATCTGAAAAATCCCACAATAGAATCAATAACACCATCCAGTGGTGTTGTTGGAACTATTGTGACCGTAACAGGAGATTATCTGATGAGTTCAAAAACCAAGGTTTACTTTGGTGATGTTGAGGGGGAATTTGTAGAATGGGGATCAAACTTTGTTAAATGTAAAGTTCCCCAAAATGTTCCCAGCGGCAGCATTCAGCTGAAAGTAGTTACCGGGGATGACCTATCAGCCTCCACGCCTTTCAACATCCTGGGACCGAGAGTAATCGAACTTTCTCCAGCAATAGGTTTTCTTGGCGAGATCATCACAATCAAAGGTGAATTCTTTGGGCCTACCATAGAATCAAACACAGTAACATTTGAGGGTGAATATGCTCAGGTGATTGCTGCATCCACCAACGAAATACAGGTGTCCGTTCCTTACGGCGTGTATGGTTCCAGCCCTACCGTCGAAGTAAGTTACAATACCGCTAAGGGAAGTATAGAGGGCTTCCAATATCGTTCTCCTGAGATATTTAATATTTCGCCAACTCGTGGAGGGATTAACACGGATATCACGATCTCTGGAAAATATTTTAATCAGTCCAACAATACGAAGGCATACCTTGATGATCAACAAATGACCTACAGTTATGTTTCCACGTCAGAGGAAATTCATGCGCCCGTTCAGACAATCACAAAACACCAGGCAGCGATCAAAGTGTCGTGGTTTGATCTCGTAGGTTATGCTGCACAGACTTTCAACATGCCTCTGATTACGCTGAATGAATATCCAGGTGATTACTTAATCCGCGCTGTTGGTTTCACACATAACAATATGGGATATGTTGGCCTTGGCTCTTATGAGCTTTCAAAGCAGCTATGGCGTTTCGATCCCAATAGTCAAACATGGTCCAGGTTAAATGACTTTCCCGGCTCAGGAAGATACGACGCGGTTTCTTTTACGGTCGGTACAAAGGCTTACGTCGCCAGTGGGACAGTTGGTGCGATAGAGGGAAATCTCAAAGACCTTTGGGAATACGACTTCGATAACGATGCATGGATCAGAAAAGCAGATCTGCCTCTGGGTGATCAGGCGAGCCTCGCTTTTTCAACCGCCAATGGCGCGTATTTGATTACACGACCCTTACAGCGAGCATATGGCGGTACAACCAGGCTTCCGATACATGGTCTTCCCTTGCACCCATACCTTCCGTTTTCAGAAATGACTTTTTCTTAATCAACGACGATGTATACGTCTTGGACCAAAACGGCGCGCTGTGGAAATTTACATCCTCCACTGAACAGTGGACGAATGTCGGGACCTGTCCACCCAATATTAGGCGCGTATTTAGTAGCAATGGCAAGGGTCAAGCTAACGGCTATTCTCAAATGTATCGCTTTGATCCTGCGACAAACACGTGGGAGGGCGATCTCAACACTGCAGTGACGGATCCATCGATGGCCTTGACAATAGACGGGAAAGGATATCTTTTGGGCGACGAGACGGGAAAGCGCGTCTATGAATATGATGGCAGGTATTGACCATCCGAACCTTTATGGTATTATTTTGTTGACCTTTTAACCATAAAGACAAAAAAATGAAAACGCTGAAACTAGGATCTCAGGGACTTCATACCTCACAACTCGGACTCGGCTGCATGGGTATGTCGGAGTTTTACGGCACAACAGACGAAACGGAATCCATCAATGTAATCCACCGGGCAATAGACCTGGGGATAACTTTTCTCGATACATCCGATGCCTATGGACCTCACAAAAATGAGATCCTTGTTGGCAAAGCGATTCGGGGAAAGCGCGACAGAGTTACCGTTGCGACCAAATTCGGAATAGTTCGTGATCCCAATGATCCCACCAAACGCGGCCTTAATGGCAAGCCCGATTACGTCCGCTCTTCCTGCGATGCAAGTCTTCAGCGACTTGGCGTTGATGCCATTGATCTCTATTACTTGCACCGGAAGGATCCCAATACACCCATCGAAGAAACAGTGGGTGCAATGGCGCAGCTGGTCAAGGCAGGAAAGATCAAAGCGATCGGACTTTCTGAGGTCTCTCCGGAAACGATCCGAAAGGCGCACGCTATCCATCCAATATCTGCACTGCAAACCGAATATTCACTGTGGAGCCGAGACCCGGAGGATGAATTACTAGGCGTCTGCCAGGAGTTAGGTATAGCTTTCGTTGCTTACTCTCCACTTGGACGCGGATTCCTTACTGGTCAGATCAAGAAGTTCGAAGACTTTGAAGCAAATGACTGGAGAAGGCTCGCTCCCAGATTTCAGGGCGAGAATTTTGACAAGAACCTGGTCCTCGTACAGCACCTCGAAGCGCTGGCGCAAAAAAAGGGTTGTACTCCATCACAACTCGCGCTCGCCTGGGTGTTAGCCCAGGGAGATTTCATTTTCCCGATACCAGGAACAAAACGCATGAAGTACCTCGAGGAAAATAACGACGCGATGAAGGTGGTTTTAACACCAGAGGATCACGCAATATTAAACGCAATGGCGCCGAAAGGCATAGCTGCCGGCGACCGTTACAACGTCGAAATGATGAAGCTGATCAGCGCGTAAATCAATTACGCTGTGTTATAACGCTGAATTCTCTGTGTGCTATTGGATGGATAAATAAGCCTATTCGCCGCGGTCTGAACAGTTACACTTTTCTTCGTTTCTCCCTGATTACCTCAATGATGGGAGGCAACAACGAAACAATAATAATCACGAAGATCACGTAAGTGAAATTTGATTTGATCACGGGCAGCCCCCCAAAAAAGTAGCCGATAAAAAGAAAGCTTGTCACCCAGGCAATTCCTCCAACAACATTGAATGCTGCAAACTTTCCATACGTCATCGTGCCAATGCCCGCTACAAATGGAGCAAACGTCCTGATAATCGGGATAAAACGGGCATAAATGATGGTCTTTCCACCGTGCTTTTCATAAAATGCCTGCGTCTTGTTGAGATACTCAACCTTCAAAAATTTGTAACGGCCGCTGAATGCTTTTACACCAAGGTATTTGCCGACATGGTAATTGACAAGATCGCCTGATACAGCCGCGATCATCAACAGGACCCATAATAACAAAATATTGAGGCTGGTCTCTGGTTTGGCCAGAATGGCGCCGGCCGCAAAAAGTAAGGAATCTCCGGGTAAGAAAGGGGTGACGACCAAGCCTGTCTCGGCAAAGATGATGAGAAAAAGTATGAGATAAGTCCATGCCTGGTAGTCGTTAACAATTTCGACCAGGTGGTGGTCGATGTGCAAAATGAAGTCAATCAGGGATCGAATCAATTCCATAGGTTTGGTATAAATGGCAAAAATAGTCATTTGCCCCCACTATCTATGATGCGCGGGTCACCCGCGGGTATGCAAGCAGTTGTTATTGAATAACTTGAAGTCAAGATCTTACCGCCCCAAAAAGTTCGTTTATCAAAGGCCACACGACGCTTTGTCTTACATGAGAAATTATTAATATTATGCCTGATTAGCGTACCGATCAATTGATAGACGGCTGTTTTTTTTAGTTTAAGTTTCTGCATTAAGAATTAGAATAGTTTAATTTTAAGCATGGTCATCAGCATTTTTGAAAACGAATCTGTCAGTTGTGAGCTCGATGATGCTTTGCCCGTTCTCCGCCATCGCTGGAAACACGCCATGGAGGGTGAGGATTTCAGAAATAATCTGCTTAAGGTCCTCGAAGAGTTTAAGAAATTGAAAAACTCTTATTCGCTCCTGGCATGGCTCGCCGATACGACATTGTTGGGAGAACTCGACGAAGAGACAGAACAATGGTTGGTCGAGGTGTGGGAAGATCTTCTGTTCGCCCAGCGCGAAGTGAAGATCCACGCTGTCATCCTGGGGAACAGCATCTATGCCGACTATCCAATGGAGAACTTTAAGCTGGATGCTGAACGAAAATTCATGGATTTTGACGTACACCTTGGTGTTTTTTCCAATCAGGCTGAAGCGTATGAATGGATCAGGGAACAGCAGTTGGTCATATCCAAAGGTTCGCGGTGAAACAATCCTACACACTGATTTAGCGTGTTAAAGGTCGGCATCATTGGACTGGGTGACATTGCCCGAAAAGCATATCTGCCTGTCATCAGCAACCTGCCTGTGGAGCTACACCTGTATTCCAGGAACGCGCAAGTCCTTCAGCAAGTCAGTGCAACGTATCGGCTGGATCATGTACACAATTCCCTTGATTCAATGCTGACTTCTGGCGTCTCTGGCGCTTTTGTTCACACATCAACGTCATCACATAAAGAGATCGTCGAGCATTTGCTGAACAATGGGGTCCACGTATACGTGGACAAACCCGTAACAGACAATTACGTTTCCACCAAAGAACTATTCGCCCTGGCTGAAAAGAAAAACCTTCTGCTTTCAGTTGGCTTCAACAGACGGTTTGCACCGGCATACAGCGCGTTGAAAGAGCTGCAAGGTATATCCATGATAATCATGCAGAAAAACCGGAAAGAACTACCAGCTGACATAAGGACTTTCATCTTTGACGACTTCATTCATGTTGTTGACACGCTGTTGAATACTTTCCCATTTGTTGTGAAGACCATTACAGCAAAAGGAATGAAAACCGGAGACACCCTTTATCATGTTTCAGTACACCTGGTTTCAGATTCAGGCGCGATGGCTGTTGGGATCATGAATAGGAATAGCGGCACTGTAGAGGAAAGATTAGAAGTGTTTACTCCTACGGGAAAATGGGTCGTTGACAATGTGGCCGATGTCTACCTGCATCGCGACAAAAGCATCCTAAAACAAGCCTCCAACGATTGGGAAACAACGTTGCACAAACGCGGTTTTGAGCAGATGATTGCGAATTTCATTGAAGCACTTTCTTCAGGATCACCGCCGATTGCCGCACATCCCCACCCATTGCTCACGCATCAGATATGTGAAGAGGTTGTAAGACAACTTAACGCTGCCTAGCCACCTATCCAGATTCTGAAAATAGCATCTTTCCTTAAGATTGCACTTGATGTCCTTTTATTACATTGTATCACTAATCAGACATGGAGAGCGACTGGCTTGAGCAAAAATCAATTGTTATCATCGGGGGAACAGCCGGGATCGGTTGGGCCGCCGCCAATTCATTTATTGATCACGGCGCGCGTGTCGTTGTCGTTGGTCATGATGATGCAAGTGTAAACAATGCTTCAGCAAAACTGGGAAGCAATGGAATTGCATTAAAGGGCGAAGCCACCGCTCCTGGAACGGCATCTGATGCGATCGACACGTGTATAAAAACTTTCGGAAGTTTTGATGGACTATACCATGTTGCAGGAGGGAGCGGTCGGCAATACGGCGACGGGCCGCTTCACGAGATGTCTTTGGAGGGATGGAATAAAACGTTCACGTTGAATCTTACGTCACTCATGTTATCCAATCAAGCCGCTGTCAGGATGTTTCTGCAGCGGAAAGTGAAGGGCACCATTTTAAACATCGGATCCGTGCTTGGATCGTCGCCGTCACCAAAATATTTTGTAACACACGCTTATGCGGCAAGCAAAGCGGCCGTGGAAGGATTCTCGCGATCTATCGCAGCTTACTATGCTGCAAATGGCATCCGCATCAACGTACTGGCGCCTGGTCTGGTGGATACTCCGATGGCTCAACGCGCCACACAGGACGCGGCGATCATGAAATTTATTGCCACAAAACAACCACTTGAAAATGGAAGGATTGGACATCCAGATGACCTGGTAGGTGCAGCGCTATACTTCATGTCGGAGCACTCTAAGTTTACTACTGGTCAGGTGCTTCATGTGGATGGTGGATGGTCATTAAGTGAAGGCCAATATGATGCCGCTTTATGACTGACGGACTGGCCATCGGAATAGACCTCGGTTGCACCAATATTAAAGGTGTAATGTTGGATCAACAAGGAAATATCCTTGCTGAACAGAAAGCTGAAACAAAAGAACAGGATGACAAGCATTGGAAGCAACAGGTCGTTGACATGATCGGGAGGTTCCGGAAAAATGCGGCACATAAGATCACAACCATCGGATTATCTGCGCCGGGTCTGGCCGATGACACGAACAATTGCATCTCATTTATGCCAGGCAGGTTGCCCGGACTCGAAAATTTCAATTGGTCAGCGTTAGTCGGAGAACGCGTCTTTGTGCTAAATGATGCGCACGCAGCATTGATGGCTGAAGCCTCCTTCGGTGCGGCAAAAGGTATGCGGCATGCCGTATTGCTTTCTTTGGGTACGGGGATAGGAGGCGGAATACTTATCGATGGAGAATTGTATCAGGGAATTGCACAGATGGCCGGTCATATCGGCCACACCACGGTGAATGCGTTGGGTGATACCCGCGACGTTACCAACATGGCCGGTAGCATTGAAGACGCCTTTGGAAACGTCTCGCTGTTGCAACGTTCACACGGACGATACGGATCAACGGACGAATTGGTGTCTGATTTCAAAAAGGGAGATCCCGTAGCAACCTGGATCTGGTTGAGCTCTTTACAAAAGCTCGCAGTGACTATTGCATCTACGATCAACGTACTTTCGCCTGAAGCAATCATTCTCAGTGGTGGAATAACGCAAGCAAAGGAAGCGCTGCTTCACCCGTTGCAATCGTTCCTGGCATTATACGAATGGAGGCCAGGAGGTAAGCAGACAATATTGAAACTTGCACACTTCTCAGACCTCGCCGGAGCTATCGGTGCGGGAGGGTTTGCCTTCTCTAGAATGAAAAGATTGTTATGACACCCACGCAACAATACCTTGAAAAATGCCGGCAGCTGATCAACGTTGTTGCAGCGCAGCAAGATCTTATTGAAAAGGCCGCCGGATGGTTTGCGGAAACCATTCTCGCGGGCAGAATGGTACACGTATTTGGCTCCGGGCATAGCAGGATCATGGTAGAAGAGATGTGGCCTCGCTATGGTTCGTTTCCGGGGTTTAATCCTATTGTTGAGCTTTCGCTCACATTTCACAATCTTGTAGTGGGCGCGAATGGCCAAAGGCAGGCCATGTTCCTCGAAAATACAGCCGGTCTGGCAGAACGGATCCTCAGAAATTTTGATACCGAGCCAAGAGATAGCGCGCTGATCATTTCCTCCAGTGGATGTAACGTTGTCCCCATAGAAATGGGAGAACTATTTCAACAGCGCGGCATCAAGGTAGTTGCTATTGTCACGCAACAACACGCAGACAAAAGTAAAAGCAAACACATGAATGGAAAAAAGCTAATGAATTTCGCGGACCTTGTACTGGATACCGGCGCTCCTGTCGGCGATGCGATGGTGTACGTGGAAGGGTTGGATACCCCAGTTTCGCCTGGCTCTACCGTTGGGGGGGCCATGATCATCAACAGCATCAAAGCGGAAGTTGCCAGATTGCTCACGGCGAAAGGACAGCCACCAAAAGTATTGACTGGCGCGGCCGTTGTAGGCGTAGAACGCGCAACAGCATTGTTTGAAGACGCATACGACGAGCATGCCCACCGCCTTGCGCGGTTATACGAAAAAGTCGGGCGGAAAGCGTAAGCCTCCACTGAATCTATCTAATCGAATTTTAAAAAGTATTGTCATGCAACCCATTCCTATCCGAACAACTGTCATTGGAAGCTATCCCTTTCCGGGATGGCTCGAATTTGCCGTGAAGAACCTCCACGAATTTGGAAATGCCGATAAAGAAGAGATGATCGAGGATGCCGTAATAGCAGCGGTGCACGATCAGGTAGCCGCGGGGTTAGATGTAATTACCGATGGAGAGCAAACGCGTCTCGATTTTAACCTTTCCTTTTATGGGTATCTCAAAGGCATCAGGGAAAATACAGATGATCTGCGCCGCTGGGGCCCTGCAGCGCACGACCAACGTGGAAAAAACACCATCGTTGAAACATTGTCAGCGCCGGCAGGTCTCGGAGCTGTCAAAGAGTTCCGAAGACTACAGAGGCTGGCGCCAAGCGGACCCACGTTGAAGTGCAGCGTGCCCGGTCCATACACATTGAGCGGCCGGCTATTGCCCAATGAAAAATATCCGGACCGTTATGCCATTACCGAAGCATTGTTACCATTTGTTAAGAAAGAGCTTGAGGATCTCGTGGAGGCTGGCTGCACAGAGATCACAGTAGACGAACCCTCCATGAGTTGCTACGCATATAAGGAGGACACAAAACGTTTTGTTGATATTTTCAACCGCACGGTGAGCGGTGTGTACAAAAAATGCCGGCTGTCAACACACTTGTGCTTCGGAAACTTCAAAGGCAGACCAGTGGGTTACAGGAGTATCGCACCCATGCTACCCGATTTTCTTTCTCTTACCATCGATGAAGTACACGTGGAAATGGCAAATAGAGAATTCGCGGAGGTTGAGTTGCTTCGTGAATTCGCGTCAGTCATGGATGTCGCTGTCGGGATCGTTGATGTAAAGAATTACTATATCGAAACAGTTGATGATGTAGTAAAAAGGATCCGGAAGTGCCTCGAATACGTGCCTGCGGAAAAGCTGGCGGTTGCGCCAGATTGCGGACTCAGTCAGACTGCCCGTTGGGCATCGCGTCAAAAGCTGGTAAACATGGTTAAGGGAGCCAAAAAGGTCCGCTAGCAGCATAACATGAAAGAGCAATCGTTGATCCCAGCAGTCTGTTCTGGAAGGAAATTGCAGGAACACATAAACGAAAGTAAGGCTTTCGCTCAGCCAGATAGTTTTGATATCTGGTGGCTCGGTCAGAGCGGGTTCCTGATACAGTGGAATGGAAAGTGCATACTCTTCGATCCCTATCTCTCCGATTCTTTAACCAGAAAATATTCCGGAACGTCAAAGCCGCACGAGCGGATGAGTGAGCAGGTTATCTTGCCAGAATGGCTCGATCAGATCGATATCGTGACATCAAGCCACAATCACACGGATCACCTGGACGCAGAAACGCTCATCCCCCTTCTAGCCGTAAATCCTGCGATAGATTTTGTGATCCCAGAGGCGAACCGGGTATTTGTCTGCGATCGGATAAAATGTGCCATTGAGTTTCCAATTGGTCTCAATGACAACGAGCAAATCACGCTTAAATCTTTCACAATACATGGTGTGCCGGCAGCGCACAATACAATCGAACGGACAGAGAAAGGACAGTGCAAGTTCATGGGCTTTGTGGTCGCCTTTGGAAAATGGACGATATATCATAGCGGTGATACACTTTGGTACGACGAAATGATTTCCTTGCTAAAACCGTACAACATTGATGTAGCCTTTTTGCCGATCAATGGAAACGACCCAACACGAGGGGTCGCGGGTAATCTAAACGCAATTGAGGCAGTGCAGATAGGGAAGCAGCTCGGCACGAGGGTCATTCCGCATCACTATCATATGTTCAAATTCAACACTGTTGATCCTGATGAGTTTGTCAAATTGGCTACTGCGGAAAAGGTACAATTCGACGTAATGAAGTTAGGGGAACACCTGAATGTTCGATAATAAGCAACTCGTTAGTTTCACTTCTTCAGCGAGTTCGACATGCATACTCTATTCTTTGCCGGTACAATCCATCGTTTTTTATGGTGGTAAAGAAATCATTCATATACTTTTTCATGCCATTGAATTCACGTGAGTCGAATAATGACTCATAGTGGCCAAGCACATCCATTATTTTAGGTTCGAGAGCAATATATTCAGAACGCACATGGTGTGTTACCTGCTCATTGCGACAAAATCCACGATAGATTCGTTCGCGAACGCTTCCAATGTTAAGCATTGGATCAAACGTGGCGTAGGGTGCGTTGACAAACCCCGACATATCAAAATCATAAGCAACAGGAATATAGCGTCCCTGTTTTGTTTTGATCACCTTGGCATTGTGGAAAAAAGTTGTCGAGAAGTCAGTGTTGGCAATCATGTATTGGAACATGTCAAATCTCAGTGAACAGGTGTCCTGCATAGCCAACGGGTGAAGTTTTTCCGCGTCGACAACTTTTGCGTGAAAGCGCTTAGCAACCGCATCGTCGTCTTCAATGAAAAAGCCCTTCAACTGGTATGTCTTGTGATTCTTGTTGCCAAGATCCACAAGCGTTATGTTAACAAGCCGCGTTCCGAACACGTATGGTGTCGTCGGTTCATAAAGTTGGTAACATACATATTCCTTAAGCACCAGATCATTGCCAGTCTTGGATGAATGGCAAGGTAGCACGAGCTTCAAACTTTTCGTTCCTGCAAAAATTGTACTGTCCCTGTCGTCCTTGTTGATCTTGAACCTCATGGGAGGTAAACTGCAGTTCTTCCTTCGGAAATTCCCCCTTGCCCGAATAGTGATTCGGACGGAGTCCCACGAACCCGACGGTGTTTTATAAGTCAACACTGACGGAAAATAAACTGAATCCTTGGTCTCGCGTTGCAGGTCTTCAATATCGATCGAAAATTTGATCTCCACTGGCGTCTCGTCCTGAAAAAGTGGGGCATATCCGGGAACTTGTGCGACGCTCCATGCGCACAAAAAAATGAAGATCACCGTGAAGGTTAGAAACTTCATGCAACGATTCGTACATAATACTGGAGCGGATGTCATACTACTACAAGAGAGGGGGAGGCAACGATCGGATGTTGTATTGAATTAACAAAAACGCAGACACATTCACAAGTGGTGGCCTTGGGTTTACATTCGGAACATCACACCTAAAAATAAAAGGTAGTCGGCCACCCCACCGGGGCTGGAAACGTATTCTCCGCTTGCTTTGCTGATCCTTTTGTCCACAACAGTTTGGAGGGTTGTGCGATACAGGGGAATGGGAACAAAAGCAAAGATCGTCGTCCGTTTGAAGTTGTAGTTGATACCAGGCTCGAATGAAATAGCATACCCTGCCCGACGCTGACCATTGTTCTGACCAATTGCATCGTGCACTGGTGATCCCTCCCAACGAAAACCTCCCCATAGTGAGACACTTCTGATGGTATAAGTGGCCCCGGCGCGGGCCGTAAATGCATCCGGTACGCTGTTGACATCCCCTTGAGCTTCGTATACATAGTGCGAGGGAATCGTAGGATGATATGGAACCTTTGTACTATCATTTCCAGACGTATTGCTCGTTCCATTGTGATCGCGTGGACTAAAAAGATAAAAGAGGTTCGCGTACAGCGTCAAGTTCTTCGCCACGGTGAGAAAGGAATTGAGCTCAATGGTTATACCTGTTCCACCATCACCTAATTGAATGGTGTTGTTTACAGGTGCCAGTTTCACCTTGGTAGTGGACTTGTGAAAATAATCCTGGTAGCGATAATCGCCCGTGGGAAGTTTGACACCCAATCCTAACTGTATGTTTCCCCTGTGTGGCTTAGCGATATCAAACAGCCACTTGTATGCCGTCAGCCTAATGTCGCTCAGCCCGTAAGAATGAACAGTGTATTTTGTTTTGTTTGAGGGACCGATGTGTTCTTGCCACGTCTTCCTGCTACCCGCCATGATTGGCACATCCACGGAAATAGACCAACCGTTATTGAGGATACGCGTAACCGACAGGTCCATGATAAATGTTGAGCTGAAAGGCTGATCCTCTGGCGGCACCGTCTTTTCAGAACTCCCATCATAAGTCTTGTGAAACTCGGAATACCGTGTGTTAGCATTGAACAGCCACTTCACCGGTTCCTGATCGTACTGAGGCAGGCTAAACTGACCAAACCCGGTCAGATTTCGGATAGCAATGCAACCCTGGGATCGTGCACACAGGGACGCTACCATGCAAACTCCAAACAAAATAATATTTCTCATACATGAAAAGGTTACAACGCTTCATGTGTTTGGAGATTCAAGGCATTCGATTTTACAAACTTTTTCTGGAAAAAGCCAATGAGGCCATCGGTATATTACAAAATCACCCAGCCGAACAGTACGAACATCCATTTTCCTGAGCCCGGTTGATTGCCCACACCCCTGATGGCACCACCTTGATACCTGGAATAATGCCGGAAATCCACTCCTTCTTTACGTCCAGCGGATCAACATCCTTGGTCTTCGCGTACAGACGACTGGTCATCGTAAGTGCTGTGTCACAAACACAAAATCTTGCCCCGCGTTCCAACAGCGCTTTAATGGACATACCTTTTTCAGGCATCTCCCCTTCTTTTGGGTCAAAGTACAGGTTCCTGTCAGCCGGCACGTTGGTGGACAAATCTGTTAACTTAAACATTTTCCCAAGCTTGTACTTGGACCAAACTTTATCCTCCAATGCCAGGGGAATGGCTTTGCTCCTGAGAACGATCACTGCGTTGAGATCTTCATCCGGAGTGCCGGTCGCATTGTTGGAGGTCATGAACGTGTATGACCAGATTACAGGGAAGCCATCGTTGGCCGTTACTGCATCAAACACCATTCGATGCTTTCCTTTCATGCTTCCAAACCAGGCGTCCAGCGACGAAGCATCTTGTTGTGGCGCAGGTGCAGTCCCATTGGCTGCTGTCCCTATCGATGCCAGTCCCATCGCCACGGCACCACTGGTGATCGATGATAAGAAGTGCCGGCGATCTCTGTTGCGACTATCTGTATTTTTCATGCGTTATTGAATTTGTTCACGATCAATCTACGAAACTCTTTTATTTCCGTCATCCTGAGCGATCATTCTCCTTCATGCCTTTTCAATTTTAACTTTTCGCTTTATGAAGTACTATCTTGTGACCTGCATCGTATGGAACATTCAACAGCCGTAAGATTGATCAAAGATGGAGTCGTCAACACACCATCGCCACAGGTTTGGGCAGAGTTCGGTGCAGGAACCGGCACATTTACCCTCGCCCTTGCGGAATTGCTGCCAGTACAAAGTACGATCTACGCGGTGGACAAAAACGAAAGCGCTGTTGATTCAATTCGTTTAAAAACGCCAAACATCACGCTGAAAAAAATTCACGGCGACTTTGCAAGAACAGTTGCTGTTCCCAGACTGAACGGTCTGTTGATGGCTAATGCATTGCACTTCATCAGCGACAAGCTTCCATTCATCAGTCACTTGCAGGGCTACCTGCAAACTGATGGTCGCATTATCTTTGTGGAATATGAACGTAAAATTGCCAATCCATGGGTACCTTATCCGATCACTTTTCACGACTTGAGTGAATTGATAAAACAATCTGGATTCAAGAGCATCGCCAGGATCGGCGAAGCGCCGTCGCGCTTCAGTAATGGGAGCATGTACTCCGCGGTTGTTGCATAGAGATTTTCCTGGGGCTAGTCTGCGATGAACCTCCAAACCTATTCGTACTTCAGTGAATCTACCGGGTTGGTACGGGCCGTCTTCAAAGAGTGGAATGCAACGGTAAAAAATGCAAACAACAACGCCAGTATCGCTACAATCCCGAAAGTAAGATAATTTATTTCGGTGCGATAGGCAAAATTGCCCATCCACTGCGTAATCATCATGTATGAAACGGGTATAATGATCAATGAGGCGATAACGATCAGGTACATCACATCCTTGTATAGCAGGAAGATGATCTGCGGGATGGAGGCACCATGAACCTTGCGAACTCCGATCTCCTTGGTGCGCTGTGCGGCAGTAAAGGCGGACAGCCCTAATAAACCAAGCAATGAAATGAATATGCAGATGTAGGACAGATTTGATAACAACGCATGCTGGATCTCATCATCCTTGTATTGTTCGTTGAACTTTTGATCAAGAAAAAAATACTCATAGGGATGATTAGGGTCGTATTTCATCCATTGTTTTTTGATTTGGTCCATTGTCTCCGTCAGATTTTCGCTCTTTACCTTGAGATGCAAGAATCCACCCTCTTCACGCGCTTTGACGATCAACAAAGGCTCAATGGCATTGTGCAGAGAATTGAAATTGAAATCCTTCACAACGCCGATGACCTGGCCGTCCTTTTCCGCATGAAAAAACTTGACTTTCTTACCGATCGCCTTATCGGCCCAGCCCATCAGTTTGGCTGCCGCCTCATTGACAATAAAGACGTCCTCAATGTCGGCTTTTGGTCCAAGAAGAAAGTCGCGGCCGTCCACCAATTCAATCCCCATAGTCTTTAGATAATCGTCACCGACAAACATCAAAGTGAAAGATTGTTGCTTCATGCCCTCCGGTCCTTCCGCCCACATGACTGAACCTCCGTTAACATTTAGACCCGGAACACTATAGCTGGTCGTAGCTGCGGTAATATTGCGATCCTGAAGGAATTGACTTTTGATACCGCCGATCTGCTTTTGAACCAGCGTATCCTGGATAGGCAACAGCACAATATTTTCCTTATTGAAACCAAGCTCCTTATTCCTTACAAAATTGATTTGGTCCTTCATAAAGATTGTGCACACTACAACAAAAATAGAAATGGCAAATTGTGTGGTGATAAGCACCCGCCGTAGCATATGACTTGAGCGCCTGTTTTTGTACGAACCCTTCAATGCCTGGATGGTTGGGATATTGGGTAGATAGAACGCAGGATATAAACCCGAGATGATGCCAATGCCTAACGTAATGGCGAGTGTTCCAATAACCAGCACAGGATTGTGCATAAAATCCGGCTTCAAGTTCTTGCCAATAAGTTGATTGAAGGAAGTGGCCTCCAATACAAAAATCACAAGGGCAATCGCTACGATCAGTGATATTACGGCCAGAAAGATGGACTCTGTCAGGAACGAAAGGCTAAGTGCTGACTTGGCCGACCCAAGCGTTTTCTTCATAGCGATCTCGCCAGCCCTGGTCACAGATTTCGCCGTGGATAGATTCATGTAATTGATGCAGGCGAGAATGATGATAAAAATGCCAATACCTGTAAATGCATAGACGTAGGCGAGATTGCCATGCGGTTCATCTGAATCGAGATCTGAGTAAAAGTGGATATCGGCCAACCGCTCCAATATCGGCGTATACTTACCTCCTACCTTATCCCCAAATGACTTATAGTACTTATCAAATATCTTAGGAAACTTGTCATAAAAATCCTTCGTGTCATAATTCTCAGGCATCAGCAAGTATGTGTAGACATCTGGATTCCAGAATGCTTCGGACTTGATCTGCCCATTCTCTCTGACCCATTCGCGGTCGACAAGCCTCGACAAGAGGATGTCAAACTTGAGATGCGTATTTTCAGGCACATCCTTGATCACGCCTGTCACTTTCCACAACGAACCATCTATAGTAACCGATTTATCGAGTGGATCGTCGTCTCCAAAATATCTTTTTGCAGTAGATTGTGTGACAACCAAAGTATTTAATTGGGTCAGGCAGGTTTTAGGATCTCCGGAAATGAACTGATGTGTAAAAACCTGAAAATAGGTCGAGTCTGTTCTGACAATATTCTCCTCATAAAAAGCTTTCTCGACACCTTTGGCATCTACATACTTAACAAGCGTACGATCCCAGCTGTTGGCTCGCACAACGTTCTGGACCTCTGGGAATTCTTCGCGCAATATTTCGCCAAGCTCCCTGGCTGAACGCGATCCCCTGAATTCAAGGCCGGTTGCTTGTAGGTGTCCGCCAAGCCTGTATATCCGATTGTGTAGCGTATGATAACGATCATAGGTGAGATCGTTTTGTAGAATGAGGAGGAGGATAATACTGACGGCGATCCCGAGCGCCAACCCTAGGATATTCAATATGGAAAAGAATTTGTCTTTCAAAAAGACCCGGGTAGCGAACTTGAGATGTGTGCGAAGCATAGGTTAGTAGTGTTAGATCCTGGATGAATATTGGATGGTTACAGCGTAAAAATAGTTTTTCAAATCGTTAACAAATCTAGCCTTTCACCTTTTGCCCCTTCACAAATCGTTAATCGTATTCAATTTATAGTCCAGAATAATTTTATCCCGAAATTGGCGTCCACGGCCAGATAAGGGTGCGCTACGTGATCAGATCTGAACAGGTTTTGTCCAGGTACGATCACTCAACATTGATAAGTTTCATTCAATATAATTATACTTGCCATCATGTTATCATCTAATTAATGGATCTCAAACCAGTCATCGTCACATACAATTTGTCCAAGACTTTCAGCGTCCCGGTCCTGAAAAATATTAATCTTTCTATATCGGCCGGCGAGATCATTGGTTACATCGGCCCTAACGGAGCCGGCAAAAGCACAACGATCAAAATTCTGACCGGCATCATTCCTGACTTCGAAGGAGAAGCAATTGTATTGGGGATGGATATTAGAAAGGAGCCACTTGAAGTTAAAAAGCGCATCGGCTATATACCGGAAAATGCGTCCTTGTACGATACGCTTACACCATTGGAGTACTTGCAGTTCATTGGACAACTGTATAAAATGGAAGGTCACGTTGTCGAAGATAAGGCCAAAGACCTGCTTCACGTGTTTGATCTTGCCGACCATAGTGACGCGCGAATGACGACCTTTTCAAAGGGCATGAAGCAAAAGGTGTTGTTAATTGCCGGGATGATCCACAATCCATCGATCCTCTTCCTCGATGAACCGTTATCCGGCCTTGATGCCAACGCAGTGATCCTTGTAAAGGAAATTCTGACACAACTAAAACGCGCTGGCAAAACAATCTTCTACAGCTCGCACCTGATGGATGTCGTCGAAAAGATCTCGGACAGGATCATGATCATCAGTAACGGTGAAATGATCGCCAACGGGACCTTTGAGGAGCTGAATCAGCACGCTAAGGGTTCATTGGAAAAGATCTTCACTGACCTTACGGGCAACACCCACCATGAATCTGCGGCGCGTTTATTCATTCAAATAATGGAGAAACAATGATCGAGAAACTTCTGCTGAGTGTGCTTGACGGGTTTCGATGGCTGTTCAAACTCCTTGGCGTTGACTACGGACAGTTGCACGCGATAGTCGCCCTTAAACTAAAGACCGACAACCGGAGACAGCATATTTCATACGGTAGACGAAATCAAAAAGAACGCGGCAATGCTTTTCTAATGACATTGGTCGTTTATGGCATTATCGGAGCCGTTGTGGCCTTGGTGCTTTACGTGATACCATCCTTCATGCTCTCCATGGTATTGTTCTTCAGCTATGTCATCGTAGTGGTTTCAATGACACTGATCACCGATTTCTCTTCAATCCTGCTGGACACTAGCGATAACACCATCATCCTTCCCCGTCCTGTCGACGGACGAACATTGTTCATTGCGCGCATAACGCACATCATGCTTTACCTCGGCCAATTGGGAATTGGACTGGCGCTCGTACCTGCAGCAGCTGTCTTTGCCAAATATGGAGGAATCATGCTAATGGGATTTTTGGTACTGACCGTGCTCTCCATCATGACTGCGGTCTTTCTAACGAACGCGATCTATCTGGTCATTCTCCAATTTTCAAGTGAGGAAAAGTTGAAGAACATCATCAACTATGTACAGATCGGCATGGCCGTTGGAATTATGGGAGCATATCAAATATTGCCTAGAATAATGGAACGATTGGACATTCCCGCTTTTGTATTCAAGGTGAAGTGGTGGAGCTTTTTACTTCCACCGATATGGATGGCGGCCTCACTCGAAACCATTGAACTCCGTATCGTCGATGCCGGGCACATGGCAATGGTGATGTGTGCGTTAGTCATACCACCGCTGGGGCTGTACCTGGTGAATAAATATCTTACACCTGTCTTCAGTAGAAAGCTCGGCGTTATTGGTATTGACGTGCAGGAAAAGACAAAACCAAGATCTACCGCAACTAGATTTGCTGATTCCGTTTCAAGGTGGGTTACGCAAACACCAGCAGAGCGAGGCGCCTTTAGTCTTGTTTTCAAAACGCTCGGCCGGGACCGAAAAATAAAACTTAAGATATATCCCGCCTTCGGATACATCGCCGTTTTCGGCGTGATCTTTATCATGCGGGGCAAGGAGGCGTTTGGCACCACGTTGCAGAATTTACCGGACTCTCAGTATCACTTGGCGCTCCTCTATCTCACGTTTATGATACTGCAGGTAGCATTTCATGAAATTCCCTATTCAGACGACTTTAAAGCCAGCTGGGTTTATCACGCAGCACCGGTCGAAAAGCCTGGCGAAATGCTGTCGGGGATGATCAAAGCACTGTTCGTAAAGCTATTTATCCCGGGCTATGTTGTCGTAAGCATATTGATATTGGCCATTTGGGGAACGGATAAAATTGGAGATATCCTTTTTGGCGCTGTTAATAATTACCTCATGCTCATGACGCTTGCTGCCATCAACGTTCATTACCTGCCATTGGCTATGGCGCCCGATGTTCGAAGTCAAAGTGGTAACGTTGTAAGAAGCATCGTCACATTTGCCATGCTTGGTATACTTGGAGGAGGACATTTCTTACTGACCTTCAAACCCAACCTGGTATTCGCATTGCTACGGTCCAGTTGCTTCATAGCGTATTTTCTGCACCGCGCTTACAAGCAGATCAGCTGGCGTGATATTACTCTTTGAAGCGCAGCTTAAAAAATAGCAAAGTTGACGCTAGCATGAGGGTAAGCAGATTGGCCGCAATTACAGGAATATCCATAACCAGAAATCCATAGGCCAACCACAACACTACGCCAAGACAAAAAAGTGAGAACATGCCCAAAGAGAGGTCCTTCGCGGAACGGCTCCTCCAGGTCTTAATTACCTGCGGTAAAAAAGCAATGGTAGTCAACATTCCCGCCGCCAAACCAACAAACTGTATTGTATCCATATGTTTAGTGTCATCGTCCTGAAATGAATCGTCAGAACAATGATTCATACAAAATTAACGCAACGGCTGCTAAATGGTTGGCCAATGTAATTTTATCGTATCACTTTGCAGGTTAAAACGATTGCGGAAATTATTTGATCGAAATGGGATGTTCTAGAAATCGGAACTCATAACTCATGACTCATAACCCATAACTCTCATCAGTTTGCCGAGCGTTTTGATTCCTTCTTCAACTTTCGGACTCCATGGTGCTGCATAGCTAAGCCTGAAGCAGTTCTCGAAGCGGCCCTGCGAAGAAAAGATTTGTCCTGGCGCTATGCCAATGTTGTTTTTTAAAGCACGCTTATGCAGCTTAAACGCGTTTATTTTGCGGTTCATTTCTATCCACAGTGTAAATCCACCCTGTGGACGCGTGATCAACGTGTCCTCTGGGAAATATTCACATACTGCCTGTATATAACGGAGTGACTGTGTGTGCAAAGCTTTCCTGAGATGTCGGAGATGCAATTCAAATCGCCCATTGCTCAGAAAATTTGCGACTGCAGCCTGTGCCAGCGAATTCGTAGAAACAGAGTGCATGCGTTTCAATCTGATCACGGCGTCCTTGTATCTTCCGGGGATCGTCCATCCAATGCGATAGCCAGGTGCCAGTGATTTTGAAAAGGACGCGCAGTGCAAAACCAATCCCTTTTTGTCGTACGTCTTGCAGGTCTTCGGGCGAGTCTTACCGAAGTATAGTTCACCGTATATATCATCCTCTATCAGCGGTATTTCTTTTTTTGCCAATATGTTTACCAGATGCTCCTTGCGATCGTCAGGCATGCAGCTACCCAGCGGATTATTAAAATTGTTCACTACGAGACACGCCTTGATGTTGAATCTGGTGATGGACTGTTCCAGGTAGTCAATGTCCAGACCTGTTACCGGGTCCGTTGGAATTTCTACTACTTTTAAGCCGTAACTTTCCATCAACTGGAAAATGGCAAAATAGGTTGGGCTTTCGATAGCCACGGCATCGCCAGGCTTGGTCACCGCTTTAATACACAGTGACAACGCCTCTACGCAACCTGCCGTTACGACAATATCGTCTTCGCTGGGTGTGCCTCCCCAGTTAAATGCCTGGCGACCGATCTGCTTGCGCAAGGCTACGCTCCCCTGGATGTGTTCATAGTGCAAGCAGCTTGTCTCTGATTCACGCAGTGAGTGAATGATCGCTTTATTCAATTTGGCCACCGGCAAAAGTTCAAGAGATGGCGCGGCCATGGAAAAGTTGATTAACTTTTTGGAGTTAAGGTCAACGTATACGCTATTGATCATGTCATCGATCGTTACCGGAAATGCGTCGTCCAAAGGCTCACGAACTTTTGGCATGTCTAGAATGTGTCGCGGGGAGTACTTTACATAATACCCGGACTGCGGTCGCGCTTCGACCAGTCCTTTGCTCTCCAGGGCATAGTACGCCTGAAACGCAGTGCTTAGACTGATGCCTTGTTCTTTGCTGAGAGCTCTTACCGAAAGCAGCTTATCCCCTACCTTAAAGACTTGCTTTTCAATGAGGATCTCAATGCGCTCGGCAACCTCGACGTATTTGTGATCTGGCTTGATCAATACTTCTGGCATATAAACAGATTTACAAGTTGACGAAATCAGGAACTGATCTGGTCAAATTTAAGAAAATTAAAACTGTTTTCAGCGACGTCGATGCCTTCGATAGGCAAAAAAAAAGCTGCCGGGGGCAGCTTTTGAAACACACTAAACTCAACTTCTCCTAACCTTCATCCTATTCATTGGCAACTGGGGCAACCTGGTCCTCCCGCTTATAGGGTACTGGTCCAGCATTCCTCTTTTTATATTGCATTCGTTGGACTCCCTTGCTGATAGTCCATTCCGGTATTCCATTCGAAGCAGCGTTGCCAAGGCCGACGCCGTTGCTTTCTCCAATATTATTTACACCTTTTGACACCATCCAGTTGCGGTTAAGCGTAACAGCGCGGATGTGGGAAGCTCTCAACGTTTCATCCTCAAATAACTTCTTGTTAGCCACCTTTTGCACATCCTTTGAAGTTTGCCATGCGAAATCATTCACTGACTGGGCACTGGCGAACGACGAAATCCCCAATAAGATGATGCCAGTCATGACCTTCTTTGACAATTGATCCATTATGTCCCTCATCGCGGTATTCATTTGGTTGTTTACAAATAAACGGCGGGAGGAGATGTCAGTAAATCAGGGGATACCTCATTTGGGCATCCGTATTTATACGGATGAGATGAGATGAGCTGAAGTCAAACCAGCAATTTCATTTCGACGGCTTTTTTTATCAGCTCGGCAGTGTTGCTGACTTTCATTTTCTTGAGCATATTGATACGGTGGGATTCCACCGTTCGGATACTGATCTTTAACATATCGCCGATCTGTTTCGTACTGTGACCATTCGCCACCAGGTCAAGCACCTCTTTTTCGCGAGGCGTCAATTCAATAACATCAATGGTCTCCTTTCTGGAAATTACCTCCGCGAGGATATTGGTTATTAAAGGACTAAAATACTTTCCACCCTCAACCACCGTGATGATGGCTCGCTCCAGTTCAAGTCCTTCAATACTCTTGAGTAAGTATCCGGAAGCGCCGCCCTTTAATGCCTGTAGAACATACTCCCTTTCCTCGTGCATGGTCAGGATGATGAACTTTACCAACGGATGCTTACTGGCGATCGCCTGCATGGCATCGAGGCCATTCAGCATGGGCATACTGATATCCATGAGAATAATGTCAGGTAAAAGGTGGTCAGTCATTGCTACCAATTCCTTACCATTTTCAGCCTCGCCGATCATCTGAAAATTTTCATTCTTGCCTAGCAGGGACTTAAAGCCTTCGCGTATCAAGGGATGATCGTCAGCCAATATGATGCGTATCCTCTTCATTGTTTCTCTACCACACCTGGCGTTTACGTTCTTCGATAATCATCAGATCAGGTTCTTGGGATATGTATTTCAAGCGTTGTACCATGACCTGGGCTGGAACTGATTTCCAGCGTTCCGTTCAACAACATGATGCGTTCCCTGATATTTTTGAGACCGCTTCCAGGACTTGTAACAATGTCGGATGTCGGAAATCCCCGTCCGTCATCTTCCAGCACACAATACAACTCATCTTCCTTTTCCAACAAGTATAACGTCACTTCAGCGGCAGCCGCGTGTTTGATGATATTGTTCATTCCTTCCTGAACGATACGATAGAGTGCAATGCTAACTTCGAAATCCAGCCTTTTGCGAGATTCTGAAATGTAGCTAAAATCAATGGTCAGCGAAGAATATCTTTTTATGGATTCACACAAGCCTCTCAATGCAGCTTCCAATCCAAAATCGATAATCGCCTGCGGCATTACGTGATACGAAATACGCTTGACTTCTGATATCACATCGTTGAGGTAAGCTTTTATCTGAGTTTTTCTCGCATCATCCATTACTGCAGCATCGATCTGCATTCGAACGGCTGTCAACATCTGTCCCACGCCGTCGTGCAAATCTTTGATGATGCGTGCGCGTTCCATCTCCTGACCCTCGAGCAGCGCTGCCGCTCTGGCACGGGCGCTTTTTAATTCCATTTCGTGAAATTCACGCAGCTCATCCCGCATTTTTATCAAGGCCGAGCCTAATGCATCGCGGTCGCTCAGTGTGGTGAAGGATGTATTAAAATGACCCGATCCAATTTCATTAGCAAAAGTAGCCGTTCTTTCAAGACCCTCCGCCAGTGTTTGAATTGCTGCGGCCATTTCTCCGATCTCATCAGATGGCACTGAGACGTTGCTCCTTGGCGGTATCATTCCCTTTGAGAGTACCAATACTGCATCTTGCAGTTGAAGGACTGGCTTGATGATCGCGTTCGAAAACAAGTAGGTTACCAGAATAATCAGGATCGTAATGCCTGCCGTAAGCACTATGAAATAATTGCGTAGTATGAGAATGGGTTGCATGGCCTCCTCCTCATCCATTTCGGATATTATAGCCCAGTGAAGATCCGCAATGTCAATCTTGCGGTAAGCACTCAGCACCGATACGCCTCTGTAATCCTTAATGATTCCATGTCCGTCCTTACCCTGAAACAGGTTCTTAACAGCTTCAGTCTCGACTTTGATCAGACCGGGCAAGCTATCAGGAAAGAAACGCGAAGTTGAACGCAGCCGGAAGTTCTCCCCTACGATGTATGATTCACCTGAATTTCCAAGTCCTGTATTTTCAAGAAGAATACGTTGAATCTTCTGAAAATTCTCCTGGACAAGTATCTCCGCCACAACACTGTCGCCACGCTGGATAGGCATGTAAAAGAAGAGCAACGTTTGATTATCCTTTGATTCAGCGGAGGCATCAATTAGCCTGATGCGTTTCGGATCCCGGGATATAGCGACATCAATCTTGTTAAGGAGTCCTTCCGGATACCGCGCACTTTCCGTACTGAACAACTGGTGGTGATGGACATTAAACACATGAAGATTGGAGAAATCGTACAGCTTTACCAGATTTTGCATCTCCGTGAGATCGATACCCGATGCAGCTGCATTGCGGTCCTCCAAGTTGTGGTAGATGCTGGAGAATTTTCCTTCTATCTGCAATGCTTGCAGACTGAGTTGAGAAGTGTAGAGATAATTTTCAACCAGCTCCTTCTTAAGCATGTTGATGGATGTTAGCTGATCCAGCGCCCGCTCTATCAATGCATTTCTCAAAATACTGTAGAATATGACAGAACCAGCAATGATGGCCACCAAGCCGATTGCGCTGTGCGAAAAGAACAGCTTACCAAAGATCCCAAACCGTTTCACGTATGTTGCTTGAAGTATTGGTAAAGTATGGAATTATTGGCTATTCCGTCAAACGTAGAGTACCTTAAATAGCGTTCTGTCGAGGGGGAAATACAATCTAATTTCTTAAAATAAAAAAAGGCTGTCTTATGAGGACAGCCTTTTTGCTGATGTAATTGCTAATGAATTACTTCTTTTTCTTTGCTGCTTTCTTTGCAGACTTCTTTGCTGCTTTCTTTGCAGTCTTCTTCGCTGTTTTTGCCATAGCGTTCAAAGTTTTAAGTGAAACATCAATTTAAATCAAACGCATCATAAGAAAATTAAGATGAATCTGACATACAAATATAATGTAGTTATGGTGGAATACAAACTTTAACGCATGTTTGGTGAGCATGTTGCGATGTTATAACAAGATCGAAGTATGAATGACTAATTGCTTCGACTGTTGACATCAGTTGGAGTTGAACAGCTGATGGACTATCAGAAGATTAAAGCCGAAGGCATCATTGCCACCTTACGATCAACGAAACTATCATGGAACACTCTTCCTGAATTCGAGGTAATCAAGATTCATATTACCGTGTGCCGTTATGCGAATCGTAAGCTTATGAACACCTTCTTTCAGGCTGAAGTCCGTTTGGTAATCTACTTTATTCCAATGGTGCCATTGCCTCCAGGGTATGGTGTCATTGGCATTGTAGGTTGTTGCGATGGACAAAGGGATGGCCATACTGTTATCATCAACGCTCAACGCTATCTCACCATCTCCATTGGCAGTATACATAATACTAACGCGATATATTCCCGATTGAACAACTCGGAATGTGTAGTTGATCCATTCTCCAGGCTGAGTCCATCCCAGGTAAAGCTGATCAGGATCGGGGTTGGTCTTGTTGAATGGACTATCGTCGATGCCATGCGTCTTTGTGAAAGAAATGTCCACCGCCTCCGACATCCTGAACTCATTTAAGAAATTCCCGTTGGCAGGATTGAGTTTGCCGCTTCCATTGTTAACGCTGTCAGTATCGTGAAATGCAACACCTTCTCCGCCCTCATCATACAATTCACATTGAATTCGCCCCGGAATGGATTGATATTCTTTGTGCCACGGTTTACCGAAATAATCGACGTGACTGCAGGCAGCTAGGAAGAGAATGAGGCATAGGAATGACGAAGTTTTCATGGACGTCAATATATACAATCGGGTAAGGATTATATAGCGCAATCAACTCAAGAAATCATGAATAGTGAATTATGAAAGGCAAAACCCTTGCGTCTACTTTGCGTCTTCGCGGTTTACACGCACTAATGCCCAATATCCTTGATGTCGATCTTGTTCTTTGCTGGTTTCAACAATAAGACCAATGGAATACAAAACAGGAAGAAGATCCCAATGCCAAGAAATACGTCCATGTACGTGAGCAGCGCCGCCTGCTTCGAAACCATGCCATCCATTACCTTGTAAGCTTGCAGCTGGGAGATATCAGGTCCATTGCCCTGCATCAGGAAGTTCGCCTGAAGCGCAGCAATTCGTTGCTGGACGTCGTTACTAAAGGCAGACACGTGATTGATCAGGTCGGCACGATGTTGCACCGTACGGCGACTGATATACGT
>Ga0193753_10000797_pt1 | contig 29390 bp, 22 predicted proteins | sample H1c2metaG_FD_144925 | JGI IMG/M metagenome (GOLD analysis project Ga0193753, IMG submission 144925) | Soil microbial communities from a riparian zone of the East river system, Colorado, United States - H1c2 | ecosystem: Environmental > Terrestrial > Soil > Riparian zone | place: USA: East...
CACGTGTTCGGACCGGTCGAGTGTGAGTACTACGAGCCTCACATCTTTCTCGTCGATGATCGTCTCCAGCTGATCGAGCGAACCGAGTTTGGGTGTGGGCCTCTCGGCTTCCTTCTGGTGGTTATTGCCCGGCGTGATGAAGCCGATATAGCGGAAGCCTCCATCCTGCAGGTTCTTCCTCGTTTCCCTGTATATTTTCGTGGCCGATTCCTCGCTGCCGATCATCAGTGTATTGAAAAATATTTCGCCATTCAATAATTGCCGCTTCACCTTGCTCAGCACGAGCCAGCGGCCGAAGAAGAAGAAGCCGACATGAATGATCAGCATGCAGAAGAAGGCAAAGTAGTAATAGGAATAATTGCCGCGTACATCATCGAGCACCACGATGAAGAACAGGATCACGCAGCCGATGATGGTGCAGAGGAAGGCTGCACTGAATTCGTACAAACGGGATTTCTTATAAAGGCCCTGGTAGGCGCCGACGAGCCCAAAGAGAATGAGCCACCCAACGGGCACGAACACCACGCCCGTCCAGAAATGCGAATTGAACTTAAGGTCTTCGGTATAGAAAATGGTCTCCTTCAGCAGCCACTTGCGTACGATATAGAAGGTGGCCCAGGCGAGAGCCCCCATGACATAATCCGTCACTGCATACCAGCCAATGGATATTTGCCGCTCATTCCTCATCAGCGCGAAATTATATTGTTCCCGATCTTTCCAAGGATCTGGTGGGCGACATCCATTGCATGGAGCCCATCCATCTCCGAGACCACGGGTTTTGTATTGTTGAGGATCGCGTCCTTGAATTCGGAGAGCTCCTTCAGGATCGCGTTTATCTCGGGTACGGGCGGGTTGGCAACCGCGAGCGTCTTCTTTCCCGAAGGGGTTTCGATATCGAAGGAGAAGACATTCGAGTCCTTTGCTTCTTTGAGCTTGATGATCTCTGTCTTCTTATTCAAAAAATCGACGCCGATATAGGCGTCTTTCTGGAAGATCCTCATCTTGCGCATTTTCTTCATGGATATGCGGCTGCTGGTGAGATTGGCTACGCAGCCATTGTGAAATTCGATGCGCACGTTGGCGATGTCCGGCGTCTCGGTGATCACTCCCACGCCGCTGGCGGAGATGGTCTTCACATCGCTCTTCACGATGCTGAGGATGATATCGATGTCGTGGATCATGAGATCGAGGATCACGCTTACTTCAGTACCGCGGGGATTGAACTGCGCGAGGCGATGCACTTCGATGAACATGGGGTTCAGCGACACATTCCTGATGGCGAGGAAGGCGGGATTGAACCGCTCTACGTGGCCCACCTGGAACTTGATGCCGGATTCCTCCACGAGTTTCACCAGCAGTCTCGCCTCCTCCATAGTATGGGCCATCGGCTTCTCCACGAAGACGTGCTTGCCTTTCTTGATCGCCTTCTCGCACCAGGTAAAGTGATGGTCCGTTGGCGCCACCACATCGATAGCGTCGCAGGCGTCGATCAGTGCATCGGGATCGAGGAAGCGGGCGAGCTGGTATTTCTCTGAGACCTCCTGGGCCGTATCGTCGTGCGGATCGAAGAAGCCGACGATTTCCACGTCAGGAATTTCCTTCCAGTTATTGAGATGAAACTTGCCGAGGTGGCCGACGCCGAAAATCCCGAGACGGAGCATAATAATTGATTAATCCTCAAAGATAAAGATTGGGGTTTCTTATAAGAAAGGAATTATTACGGCAAGTTATAAGTAATAAGGAATAAGTGATAAGGCCTCATTAGAAAAGGTTAATTTTTTCTGGTGAACTCTGGATATGGACGATTTGTCGACTTATTAGTCAAATCCCTAATCCGCAAATCCCCTAATCCCCAAAATGCCCGTCCTGATTCCCAGTTCCTAAGGCAAGCTCCCAGTGATCACTCCAGCCAGCACCTGGCTCTGGCCGTCAAAATGATGTCCACCCGGCAGGACCTTGCTGCTGAAATTCTTCAGATGAATGCTACTGACCGGAAGATCGTCTTTATCCGCATCGGCGAAGATGGCAAGTACCCTCGGGACGGACATCTGGTTGATGGCGGAGGCCACATCATTGGAGCGTTTCTTATTCCACCCAAGCATGTCCGACCAATGGATCTCGAGGTCGGTGTTGGCGGATGGCGCCACCAATATCACCGTGCTTATCCGCGCCCTCGTAGGGGCAGGCAAGGCATTCACGATGAAAGGAAATACATCGGCGCCGAAGGAATAGCCGGCGAGGACGATGCGCGCGGTGGGACGCCGTAACAATAATGCTTCGATATAGGTTGAAATAGCGCTTGCAGCCGAGGCGGGCGTCTTCTTCACCCAGAAATAGGACTTGGCATCGAGACTGGCCACCGGGAAGCCGCGATGATTGAGCTCCTCCGCCAGCGATTTGGAAAATTTATTCATGCCCCCATCTCCCGTGATATAAAAAATCAGCGGCTTGCTCGTATCCGGACTATTCAAATAGGTAACCGGGAATCCCGATTGGGCAACGGAAGACAGGCAAATCATCAATCCAATAATCGTAATACTTTTTTTCATTTGCAAGTTTGACAAGTTGAAAAGGCAAACCACTAAGACACGAAGAACACAAAGGGGCACGAAGGAATACATAATTTAACACCATTCAAATTCAGTCCGCAATCTTCGAATTAAGGCCTAATTCCCAACCTCCCTGCCGGCAGGCAGGTTCCTAATTACTTATTCCTAAATCCACTCTCCGAAGGTTGCATGACTTTCCCCAAAGCCGCCGGTAGCTGGACCAGATCAAAGTCATTCTCATACAACAAATACTTATTCACCCATTCACTCGCATACTTCTCCTTGAACTCGCGCAGTCCCTGGTAATAACGGAAGCGGCGGATCTTCTCATATGCATACTTCACCACTCTCTCCGCGGTGGTCTCCGGGTGCGTGATGCCCGACATCGGTGCCAGGCCGAGGTTCACATAATGCAGGCCCTTATCGCGCGCATAGCTGATGAGTTTTATCAGCAGCGCATCCATGGCGCCCGCGGGTGCATCGGCGGTGCGACGCAGGAGATCATAGGTGCATTCATCCGGTGTATAGTCGGGGATGATATTGAGAAATGCGACGATGCGGTCATCCGGATCGTGTACGGCGACTACATCCTCTCCCGCAAGCGTTACGGGATCGAACATACCCTGTGAAAAGACGAGTTCGGTCTTGTCAAAATGAGAGAGCCATTCATCCGAGACCTCCGCCAACTTCGTGATCAGTTCAGCTGAATGAGGAGCCGTATGGATGCGCGTGCTGAATCCCTTCTTCACCAGGCTATTCACGCCGTTGCGCAATGATTTATTCTGCCGGCCTTCGAGGCCGAATGAATTTATTTCAAGAATGCCTTCCTGCCCGATCAATAATTTCTTCTTCTTCAGCTCCGCGAAGTAATAGAGGCTATCCTCATCGATGCGATAGAATGCGGGCTTGAGGCCCATGCGGCGGCAGAGTATTTCGAACTCGCGCAAGACTGGAACCTTCTGCTCCTCGCTGCAGACGGGCTCCTCCAATACGATGGCGAATCCATTGGCGACCTTGTAGGAAATGAAGCCGTCGTATTTCTCAGAAATGAACAACAGCTTATCGCGGTCCAGTTTGAAATGATCCACGGGCGAGGAGCCGAACTGGTTGAGCAGGAAGGCGGCCTTTTCCCTGGCGTCGATGCTGGGCGCGGGCTTGCCGATATAGGGCCGGATGAGGACATAGAAGAAGAAGATCCAGGCGCCGAGACCCAATACCTTGAGGGAGACGATGAACTCGGAGCCGAACCGCGTGATGGGATGATAGCCCGTTCGCCCGATGAGGAAGAAATTGATGAAGGCATTGTGCAGTGACTGCTGCCAGCTGAAGTCGACGCCGAAGTGCCGCTCATCGAGAAAATAATAACCGATGGCGCCGAAGCTCAGCACGGTGATGAAGGTGGCGATGGGCGTGACCTGGCTGATATGGAGAAGCGCGGGATTGCTCTTCAGCCGGTATTGCTTGCGGGTAAAGAGAAGCACGAGTATGACGGTGAGTGCAACGATGGCTTCCTCATAATCCAATGCCTTGGTGAGATGCCCGGCAAAGGAGAGAATGGAGACGAGCAGGGCCAGCCACCAGGCGCCACTGAGGCCGCGGATGAGGAAGGCGGCCGTCATCATGAGTACGAGGCCGAGCAGGATCACGAGCCCATTGGTGGCATGGATGGACGCCAGGGGCAGGTATGACTGCAGGAGATGGAGCCGCGAGGCGATGGGTGGCGTGAGCACCGAGAATATATTGACCACGCCGAGCAGGAAGATGAGAGCGGGTGGGAGGAGGCGCAGGAAGATATCGCGTCCCTTCCATGCCCATGCGATGAGGCCGGAGGCCAGGGGAAGCCAGAACTCAAAGACGCGGTAGAGCAGGGTGATCTCGAGGGCGGTGACGGTATCGTAGCCATAGAAGCGGAGCACGTACACGAGTGAGAGCTCCACGGCGCCGAGTCCCTTCAGGAAGGGCGAGATGATGAGGAACACGGTGGATACGATATAGCCCATGAAGGCGGCCTCCCAGGAAGTCGCCACACCGCAGGCGAGCATGGCGATATAGACATGGAACACGCCGGTGAACTCGATGCCGGTGGAGAACAATACGGCAAAAGAGAGCGGCTTCCGCGAGATATCGAACGACAGGAATGGTTTGATGCCCGGGAAATACCTGGTGAGCAGGCGATGAAACCGTCCCTTTCCGCTGATAGACTTGATGAGCAGGATGGCGAGAATGATGACTGCGGCTAAACCGGCCAGTGGGAGCGTGGCGCTGCGGATAGCGCGATGATGAAGCGCGGCATATATTATTACGGGAATGCCGACGATGATGACGGTGAGGATGCCGGTGATGCTATGAAGACCGGCGGCCTGGAATATTTTGTGTTTCTCTATCTTTTCCTTTCGCAGCAGGGAGGGCAGGTACACGAGTGTGGCGACGCTGCCGCCGGGGATGAAGACGCTGATGAAATTCTGCTTGAGGAAGAGAACAATGGCGGTGGGCCAGTGCAGCTGCGATTGAATGGCGCGGAAGCAATAGACGAAGAGGCCGGCCTGCAGGAATACATAGAGCCCGGTGATGACGAAGCCGAAGGTGATCCAGCCATGGTTGGCGGTATCGAGCAGTGGCAGAAGGGAACGGAGTTCGTGACGATCTTGCCGGAAGAAATAGATGCCGAGAAGAATGAAGAGGATGGCGAGTAATTCTTTTCCATGAATGCGACGGAAGAGGAGCAATAACTTTTCTGAGGAGGGGGCAGTCATGGCGAAGGTTTATGAGGCAAAGCTATTCGAAGGAAGAGGGCTTTGTGGTTAAGCGCCTATTAAGGATAGTTAAGCGCAAGTTAAGTGCCAGTTGAGCGCAGGTTAAGTGCAAAAGAGAGGCCCCTGTGGAGACAGGGGCCGTAAACCAAAACTAACTGCTTATGAGAAACTCTTTACTAGGATTATTACTGTGACTTTTAGGATTGTCGGATAAGGGGGGGATGAGATATTTGGATTCGAATAACACGCCTAATCCTTCCCATCCATTAATCCTCTAAATCCAGGTCTAAAGGTCCTAAGATTTACGGGGGAATGACGTTAAGAATGTTTAAAGATGAGGTTAACGCAGCGTTAAGAGTTTGGGGCTGGAGTAGTGATAGTGGAGAGTTGATAAGGTATAGGTAATAAGTTATAAGGGTGCAGGGGGAGGAGATGAAAGATGGTGATATAGGTATGAAAATAGAGTGCAATAAGTATCGGCGTTTTTAATATACATGATCAGTATGGAGGGCGGGTTTTAAAGTAAGTTTGAAGTGAGGTGGGGTTTGACATGTTTGGGTGTAATGCGCGCACTTATTGCTGGAAAAAATCTGGGGTTAGTTGGCTGAAAGGCAGGCGCGGTGGTTGTTTAAGAGAATGGAGGCTAAAAGGATAAAAACTTTTGGTTCAAAATCATTGCGGGGCTATCTTTGCCGTCCTGAAAACAATTTGTGGTAACACGAATGTATAAGGATCGGTAGTTCAGTTGGTTAGAATGCCGCCCTGTCACGGCGGAGGTCGCGGGTTCGAGTCCCGTCCGGTCCGCAGAAAATTTGGTTTGAAACCCGCTCTGGTAGCGGGTTTCAGTATTTTAGGTTCATATTAAGGGTCTCTAAACAGACTTGGGGGTGATCCTTCTTTCTTCAGTATTCCACAGTAAATCAATCAGTTCCTTCTTTGTTTCTAAGAGTATAATTTAAGGTGCAGAGGGTGCTTTTGAGGAGCTATAAAATCATTTTTATTTTGGTATCCTCCAACCTTTGAAACCCCTTATGGCATTGAGTTTGGGAAGGATTAGTTATACTGAATACGCCTCCAACGAAACAATTTTTGATGCACTAAAGGAGGCAAATTATGGAAACTAAAATCGCAATCCTTTTTATAGGAAAAAGATCAAGGACAACCAGGCATAAACAAATCCCTATTTACTTAAGGGTAACTGTTGATAAAAAACGCTTTGAAGCGGCAACACATCGTCACGTTGAACCAGGTTTATGGTCACCTTCTTCAGGTCGTGTAAAAGGCAAATCCGATAGCGCCATAGACACAAATATGGCGTTGGATATGATCAAAAAAAAGGTCTATGATTACAGAGATCAGCTTTATAAAGAAAACAGGGAATTTACAGTTAACTCTCTCAGAGAAAAATGGTATGGCCAGGACCGGAATAAAAGAACATTGCTTGGTCTATTCAGATCTCGGGTTATGGATTTTGAAAAACTAGTTCAGAAAGGAATATTCCAAAAATCTACTATCGTTAAATATAAAACCACGGAGAGGCATCTCAAAGGCTATTTAGAATGGCAAAACGCCGGTCGAGATATCTTATTAGTAGATTTAAGAATAGAGTTTGCGAGCAATTTTGAATATTATTTGCAAGCAGAGAAAGGATTGTCAATAAACTCGTCCGGAAAGATGATCAAAAATTTAAAAAAGGTAATTCGTGATTGTGTTGACAAAGATTGGCTGGATAAAGATCCATTTTATCGTTACAAGGTGAGGCATGTGGATCCCAAAGTTCCACATTTATCAGCTGATGAATTAAAAGCGCTGGAAGAAAAAGAGATTACAATCAAACGCCTTGACGTTGTGCGTGACATATTTGTATTTAGTTGTTATACAGGCTTTGCTTACGTTGATGTTGCTAGTCTAACTGCCGATCATATCAAAATTGGCGATGATGGGAAAAAATGGCTCATTAAACCGAGACAAAAAACAGGAATATCTGAAATTGTTCCCATATTTCCACCGGCACTAAATATCTTGAATAAGTATGAGCATTGTCCTAGGTTAGATTCATGCAAAAAATTGCTACCTGTTCCGACAAACCAGAAGGTTAATGCATATTTGAAGGAACTGGCTGACATCTGCGGGATTCAAACAAAGATGACGTTTCATATTGCCCGGCACACATTTGCATCTACAGTGACCTTGGATAATGGTATTCCCATAGATTCGGTGAGTAAAATGCTTGGACATAGAAGTATTAAAACAACCCAGATCTATGCGAAGGTGAGTAATAAGAAGATTGGGGATGATACTAATAAATTATTTCAGAAATTACAAAATACTCTATAAATAGCATAGATCGATGTATGATACTACTAATTGTATGAGTAGCAATCTTGTCATTCGCATATATCATCAAGATCTGACGAGAAATTGTCAAGTGATTGAACGTATAGACCCATGATAACAAAATTTAATTACAGACAAATGATCTGCTTACACCTTATTTGACACTCTGAATAATTTCAATTTCTCCTGGTTCAAACTTTTTCCAAATAGTATCCTTCTGACTCCAGGAGAATTTCTCCTCCTTGATACGATCAAGATAACGGGCAGAAAGTTCAGCACAAACTTTTTCGAATGAGTTTCCGAGGTTAGTATTGTAACTGGCAAACAATTTATTACCGGTTTGCTTGTTGGATTCCTGAAATTCTTTTTTCCTATCCCGGTTAGCAACATTTCTCGCTTCCAGTTTTATAACATCATGCTGAATTATATCACATTTTTCGATCACGGGGAAGTCCGTTGCCTGTGAATCTAAAATATAATTTAATAGGTCCCGTATATTATTCAATTCGAAACCAAGAATTCGGTAGGCACCAAATAAATAAGGAATGGTCAATCCGGTTTTAATGGTACCATCTTTTTTTAATCTTTTTGTCAGGATGCTCCAGTAAGGCTTTATCATAATTTTATTTTTATTCAGTAGAAAATCGCTTGCTGCTTGTCAGACTCGACAGCTTTTCAGTAAGATTAACATCACGCTCATTCAGGGCCTCTAAAAAAGAAAATAGCTCGCTCCGTTTATAAGTTAAAAGACCACTGTCAATGATGCCCGTAATAATTTGGAGTTCTTCAGTGGTTAGTTGAGCAATATGGCTTCTGTGTACCTGTTCTATAGGCCCTCGCTTTTCATGACAGGATCTGCACAAGCACCTGAGTGAATCAAAGGGATATTCCCAGGGTTCATATCCATACATATAATAGCAATGATGAATTTCCAAGCGACTGCTGCTACCGCAATCCTCACATTTGTTGTCTGCCCGATCAAGTATGAATTCTCTTTTGTGTTGCCATCGCTCATCTCTTAATTTCTCTGAGTAGCTCAGTGGCGGTTTGGAGCCAGCTTCATCTGATGCTTTATAAAATCCAAAATTCCAGGAATGCCCCATTTCTACATAGTAACCAAAAGAGTCAATGAGGTTATAGAATTCGGTGGAGTCCCCATAATTTATCAAGAAATTCAATCCTCCTTCCGTGGTTATGACAAACTCTGCATCGCTCAGGTAGGGTTCTCCGCGTTTCCGCCATTCTTCCATTTCGTAATAATGCAGGTCTCCTTCGAGAGAGTTTTTCTGTAACCATAGCTTCAGCATCTTGAGCAATTTCGAAAGTTGAGGGTCCATAAAAATTCCTATTAATTGGTAGACTACAAAGTTAAACTTTAACCCTAACGGAGTCAGGGCGCAAAGGTAAAGGCATAATAAAACGCCCGGTCAATGACCGGGCGTGACACGTATTAAAATGAAATTAGGTTCCTGTTCCCGGAGCTCCTGAGCAATCAGAACAAGATGCGGCCTTTTGCATTACGCTTGCTGGAGAGTTACTCAATATCTCCTGCACCACCGAATTCATAAACGGAATTTCACCATACTCTGCTAAGAAAGTTTCTTTCGTCGTTTCGTAAGCCTTATTCAGATTTTTCCTGTCTTCCTCCCCTCTCATTCCAAAATAAGGGAAATGATGGAGCATTTCACCGAACAAGTCGGAACAATCTGCGACGTACTTCCTGGTGTCTAAAATGTGATAATGCCAGAATTCGTCGATAAGTTCATTGGGTACTACCGGAGATCCTTTATACTTAAAATTTAGGAACAAAAACCTCCGGTACCATTTTTCCATTTCATTCAATAACTCAGGTTCATACGCTTCCGCATATGCGATTTTTTCCCTGATCGGTGTCAGATCAAGTTTTTCAAGTTTTGATTGAAAAATTCTCTCCTCACCTGGATTAATAACATTGTTGAACATAGCTTTACGTTTTAAAGGTTAGGGAATGTGAATTTATTTTGTTTCTTTTCCGTTATAAATTGGTCCAGATATGCCTTATAAGTTTGCCGGGTGATTAACTTACTAATTTCTTGCTTCATTACCTCGATTTCAACTTCCGATGGGTCGTTCTTAAAAAGAGGCAGGTCTTGCCTGAAATAGGAAAATTCATACATCAGGTTTGTAAGCCAATGGAAATAATCTACGAGCTTCGGATTATATAACCCCAATGAAATATGCATACACGGTTCGTCATATGCATGCACTTCATGCCAGTAACCTCTCGGTATATACAAAACATCACCTTCACGCAGATCACCTTCCCAAATTACATCGGATGGCTCACCACCTTTTTTGCTGGGGCCTTTTCGAAAAGGGTTCTCCTCTGTAAACCCGAATAGTCTCCAATGTTTCCTCCCTTGCAATTGCAACACAAATACATCATGAGAATCCCAGTGCAGGTCAAACCCATGAGACTGCTTAAGCCCGATGTGAATGGTCATTTCAGCATCACAGTTCATTTGTTGCCCAATCTTCGAACACATATCTGTAAGCGCAGGAGAAAATTCCTGTATTGAGAGGATATGCATCGCCTTACCTACATTTAGCTGTTGTAATAATTTCGCCGAACTTACCTTATGATATTTCCCTCCCCGTTTGTCCGCTACCTGGTCTAAATACATGGACGAATCGATCACTTCACCATTTTTTATTAGTCGGAGTCGAGGGTATTCAAAACGATTTGTGAAAAGTACCCGGTTTAAATCATCCCAGGAAAATAGGGACGTAAACCGTTGCTTGTCCCCTGGCAATAAAAGATGCTTTTGTCCCCGGTGAAAGGATAGAAATTCATCCAGCGAAATCGGCGATATAATTTCGTTCATCGTAAGCATCGAAGGAGGTTATTATTGATAGCAATTTAGATTATTGCCAAATTTCCTATGCCGCCATACAAAATCCATTTTAGCAGAAATCAGAACTTTTTTTGCAATTTTAGACAATGGCCACCTCCAACAACTACCACAAAAGACTCACCTGGAAATATCCTCCCGGGCTTTCTTCTGCAATCATTGAGTCCATCAGATTGTATTACAGCAAATTAGAGCACAAATATGAGAATTTTTCCTTACCGGAAACTTATAAGAATCTAACTGATTACATCGGCCAGAAGACCGGAATAAAAATACCGCTCAGATGGATGAAAGATTTTTATACCAACCAGAAGCATAATACAGAAATAAAAAGGAAATTTTTCGAAGCCCTGCTGATGACTTTCAACTATGACTTTAATTCCGAAACAGGGGAGTATAGGTTAAAAAATTATGGTCAAGTTCCAGAGAGTGACAACGAGACCGAAGGACAAGGGAAAATTCTTTCTCTGATTGCCGGCAAATGCCGCAAACACAATAAGGTATTGCAGCTTTTTGTAGGAAAGTATAAATATTTTCTAGGCGCCAGGAAAAATTCGATATACGATTATATTTATGAAAATGAACTCGAAGTTTTTTCAGATGGTGAAGTACATATTTACAATCCTTTTTCAAAGCAACACTATCACGGTCTCACAGTACTAAGAAACGAAACTACTCTGCAGATACTATCTTTTGATCTCGCCGATGGTATGATCGAAGGTGTTGGCAACCTGCTAAGTTTTAAAATAAACTTATATGGCAGAATGGCGATATTTATCCCAGGTATTGGTCTCAGCTTCGACGCCGAACTAAGACCCATCGCTACACAGGCTTTACTATGCTGCGACCTCACATTGACAAAAAAAAACAAACCAGTCAGGGATTATTTTGACAAGCTTGCTGTGGGACTTAGATTAAACTGTCCGGAGACAGATGATGTAAAAAAACTACTGGCTAAATATCCTTCACTTTTTCCCTTAGATTGATTATTCTTTAATACGTCCAAATACAATATACAATGTCATTTCAGCCACCCGTTAAAGACCTGTTGCCTTCAATAAATCTTGTTCAGGATTTAATATCAACCAGAAATTATACTGTAAAGCTCCCAGGGCATTATCTAAATGATCAACACTTTGAGGTAAAAAAAGAAGGCAAGCAGTATATATTCAGTGGCTCTTCTAAGATTCAGAAAGGACTGCAAACACACAAGGAGATACAATTTTTAAGAGAAGACCTGATTACACTAAAAGATGATAGCCATATTTTATACGTAGAAGGCAAGCATATTTTACTGAATAACATTGGCTACGACGCTGATCATGAACTGAAATTATTTTCTGGATCTATCAATAGCTTTTCTTCATCCGCGGATCATGCTGATCTTAACAACAGGTGCTTACGTATGATTATACCGGACACTGATAAAAGCGATTTTAGCTTGCATGGTTTCAAGCATCTATATTTTACAACACCCAAAAAAGGGATGGTTGATTATCTCCCCGTAATTTTTCAGGACAACGAATATCATCTTTATAAATGCTCAGTCAGTAAAAAAAAATATTTGGTAATTGACTGCGTAAGCGAAGAAACACTGGTAAATTTTCAAAAGAAATGTTTCAATATCCTTCTCACTTACGGGTTTATCACCGGTAACCTGATTCATGACGAGTGCTTCATTTTATCTTTTGCCGACGATAAAATGACAGTTCCTATAGGATTTCTCTTTCATTCAATGAGATCAAGTGTTATCACCCATCAGGCTACTTTCACATCAAATCCCTATTCAGTCAATTCCGATATTGATTTTGAAAGAGAGGAAGACGGGCGAATAAAAGACACTGTATCAAAAAAATTATATGAAGGAATGGAAGATTTTCCCAGGGATGTTTTTTCGAAACTTTCGCAACTATTTTTCCTGGAGGAAAAGCTGCAAAGAGCGGCGTTGCTTTTTATTCAAAGTCATATTACATCGCTGGAAATGCGAATCCCTAATTATTATGTGGCGATCGAAGCGATAACCGGTTATATTTCTTCATCCGTGGCAACAGGGAGTAAATCGCTTGCACCCATAAAAGATCCTCATTTGGCTGCGGACCTGATTGCGATTATCCTTCATAAAGTCACTGAATTAAAAAAGGAAAAAGGTTTAGATGATACCGAGTTTAACCTGGACATTTTGAAGAAAAATATTAATAAACTAAATGCTCCGCCGAATGCTGACAAGTTAGCTGAGTCCTTTACCCTTCTTCGTTATAATCTTTCGCCGGAAGAAAAAAAGATTCTTAAAGACCGTAACACATTTTTACATGGTAGTTTCTTAAAAACTATTGATGATGACCTTGCATTTCGGGAGGCGCTCCATGTCGGGTTACGGGTTCATTTCCTTATCGCTGTTGCAATATTGAAACTGGGGGGCTTTTCAGGAAAAATTATCAACTATGCTGAATTGTGGTCCCATATCACGGAAAAGCAATTAAACGAGGAAAGGCTGGTGAAAATTTAGACACCTCCAACCAACCAATTAGGCCCTACCATTTAGTTTCTTCTAGCTCTAGGTAAGAAATTGCACCATTTTCGAATATTTTCGTTCCATATCGTATCATATTTATTTGGATTAATAGAGTCATTTTCGGATATTTACGTATCAAATCGTATCATATATTATGAAACAACAAATATATACGTTCCAATTGCTCCCTGACTGGAAGCTAATCAACCAGTTAAGTCATATAGACCGTTTCGGAGGCTCCTGGACGATTATCGAACGGCGGGAAGGGCAAACCCTCAAACAGCTTAAATCCATCGCTACAGTCCGCAGTATTGGTTCTTCTACCCGTATCGAAGGCTCAAAAATGACCGATGATGAAGTAGAAACTTTAATTGATAACCTCCAGGTAGAGAAACTGCAGGAGCGAGATCAGCAGGAAGTCGCAGGGTATTTTGAGGTACTTGACCTGGTTTCCGAATCTTTTCGGGACATTGAAGTAACCGAAGGCAACCTGAAAAACCTGCATAAACTGCTGATGAAATACAGTGAGAAAGACGCTTGGCATAAGGGAAATTACAAGCAGGCCAGCAATGAAGTAGAAGCAACCAACCCGGACGGCAGCAAATACACCATATTCAAAACTACTGAACCCGGGATGGTAACGGAGGATGCCATGCGAAACTTAGTAGAATGGTACAGGACGGATACAGAAGCGCATTCTCTGGTAAGGGCGGCTACGTTTATTTATGATTTCTTAAGTATACATCCTTTCCAGGATGGTAACGGCCGGCTTAGCCGTTTGCTGACCACCCTGCTTTTACTGCGGCAGGGTTATTCATGGATTGAGTACGTCAGTTTTGAGCATGAAATTGAAAACCGTAAATCAGAATATTACCGGGTATTGATGAGTTGCCAACGGCAAAGGCCAGGGGAAGATATTCATGATTGGATACTTTTCTTTCTGAATTGCCTGGCAAATATCCAAGGACAGTTGATGCAAAAGCTGGACACAAAAAATTTTGCATCCGCTATGTCAGTAAAAGAAAAGAAGATTTACCAGTTCATAGAAAATCATCCCGGCGCAAAATCCGGTGAGATTGCGGACAAGCTGGATATACCCTTACCAACCATAAAAAGAATATTATCCGATATGGCAAACACAAACCTTTTGCAAAAGCATGGAACGGGAGCAGGAACTCATTATTCCATTCAACCGGTGATCACCACTAAAAAGGACCTGTTGATGCGCTTCAATGATACAGAAAGAAGCAAGGAATTTTTACTGGAGTACGATGGCGCCTCTGTGGAAATAAAAAAAATCATCCTGACCCCAAAATTTGAATGGATAAGGCCTGATGAATGGGTTGCAAAACTTATCAAGGAAGGGTTATATATGCAGATAACCTCAACAAACAGTAAGGGTGCGATGGTCAGGCAACCTTATGTTCTTTCTTCATTTAATAACCCCTATTTGTTTCAACCCGTATTCACCCTGCCACAGCCAATCAATATACCAGAGGATCTCTGGACAAACGGAATTTATATGAACGATTACCCGCTTCAGGTAAAAGTGGAGTTACTGGGTGCTGTTGAGCAATTTAGCTTTGAAGTGATGGTGGTATATGATGAAGCATAAAGGAAGGCTGGTGAATATCGCTTAAACAAATCAGTTATAAAAATGACTCTTTCAAACGACCATATTCTTTCGAGATTAACGGTACGGCTTCAAAGCCCCGGCAGTGCTGCCTTGATCGGGACAGGGATTCTCTATAACCATCCTCGCTTGAAGGATAAAGTTTATGTACTTACTGCGGCTCATAATTTATTCAGTGATTCAGACAGTTTTTCAGTGCCGCGCAACAGGATTACAATTCATTTTTACGATCCTGCAAACGATTCCTATACCTCTATTGAACACGAAATAGACTATGGGCTGATATCTCCTGATCCTGATAACGATCTTGCCGTTCTTTTGTTTGACCGTGACGTCGTAGAAAATATCACTGGAAAATTGCCGGTTGTCTTCGCTATTCGGGAAAGGCAGGCATTTACTGATTTTTCTGTCAAAGGTTTCCCCAACGCCACGCAGGGAAGAGAGCTTGTTACAATTAACCCAGTTTGGAATCAGGCCATGACCGGGGTTCCAAAATTCCAGCTTCAACTGAAAGAAGATTATTCGGGTTGGGCAATAGAAGGTTTTTCCGGCAGCGGAGTTTTTCTTAACGCCAATGATCAGGTCTACCTCTTCGGCATGTTCACAAGATATCGGGAGGAATCACGGGGTAAGATCATTTATTGCCAATACATCGAATCGATCAATGATATCTTGGAAAGGAAATTCCTTCCTTTGATTTCCTTTTCTTTTTTTTCTGGCTACGGTCTTTCCATTGAGTTCTTCAACGCCCATATTGATGCAGCGATAGCGAACCTGGGTTCTCGTTTTACGGAAGAACTGAATTTTAGACTCCCGATAGCTTTTCATTTTAACGAGATCGTAAAAGACGAACGGTTTAAGCGTCGTCTCATAGGTGCTGTTGATAATTGGCTGGTTCCCCGCAGATCCTCTTACTATTCAGGCAAAGCTGCAGCTCTGATGGATATAGACAAAGAACTCGCTGCACTAAAAGACACCATGACAGCCTGGCTACAGACGATCGATTGGGAGGCCGGACAAAAAATAGAACCAAAAGCGATAGTGGATCAATTGAACAGTTTTGATGAAAAGCTCGATGAAAAACGAAATGCCTTTTATGAACTGCGATGGGAGGAAGAAAAAAAGACAAGCGGAATTAAAAAAGATCATAGTTACCGCCCTCCTTACGAAGGCGAGATCAACCATCTAAGAGATTTGCAGGAAAATAACCAGGTATTTTTTGATGCTTTGGAAGAACTAAATATTCACCTTTCCAATTATCCGTTCTTATTAATAAAAGGAGAAGCGGGAAGTGGTAAATCACACTTACTGGGTGATATTGCAACGGAAAGAAAAAAATTGGGATTGCCGACGATTCTTCTCCTTGGGCAACTCTTTAAAGAAGGTCAGACCGTCTGGCAAAATATACTGGGTCAACTTGGTGTTGCATGCACAAAGGATCAGCTACTTCATTCCCTTAACAGCATTGGGCAGCAGCTTGGCTCACGAATGTTAATCCTTATTGATGCTTTGAATGAAGGGGCCGGAAGAGAACTCTGGCATAGCGAATTGGCAGGATTCATAACAGAGCTAAAAAAGTATCCGTTTATCGGCCTGGGACTTTCTGTAAGGACAACCTATTACAATGCGGTCATACCAGCTACAGTGCAGTCCGATACTGATGTAACTAAGGTTACCCACGAAGGATTTAAGGGAAATGAATATGAAGCCTTGCGACTTTTTTGTAAGCATTTTGGCCTTCAGCAACCAAATGTACCGATCCTTGCTCCGGAATTTTCGAACCCGCTTTTTCTTCAGCTTATTTGTCAGGGTATCAAATTCTCCGGTAAAACAACATTTCCATCCGGTTTTCATGGCATAACCACTGTCTTTGAGTATTATTTAAAAGCGGTGAAAGATAAACTTAGACATAAACGGGATGAATATCGTTTAAGGTCAGGACTCATTTTGCAGGCAATCGAAGATATATCAGAAGCATCCTTTAAGCACGGCGGTTTGCTTCCTCTTGATAAAGCCGTGAAGCTTTTTGATAAAAAGTATCCCAGGCATGTACAGCTGCTTGATGATCTTATCCATGAAAATATTTTTATTCAGGCGCTTGTCAATGACTACAGTACAGGGCAGGAACAGGAGGTAATCCATTTCTCGTATGAAAGATTTGGCGACTTTATCATGGCGAAAAAGCTTCTGCAATCCTTTAAAACCCGTAAGTCTGTCAAGGAAGCTTTTCAGAAAAAGAAGTCTCTTGGCAAACTGCTTAAGGAAGGTGCATGGAGTAATCGTGGCATTCTGGAGGCGATGGCAATCCTTTTACCAGAGAAATTCAAGCTGGAGATATTTGAAGTTTACGATTGGGTCTTCGGTACTCAGCATCGCGACCTTCTTGGAAATATAGATGAATTTCTAACCCAGTATTTACTGGATAGCCTTAAATGGCGGAATCCAACTGATATTGATAACAAGAAAATTACGACATGGATAAACAGTGATAAATGCAATTTGCGTCGGGAGGAATTTTTCAATACGATTATTGAACTAACGAATATACCCGGTCATCCATTCAATGCGGACAGGTTTTTCTTTAATCTCGAACAGCACACAATGGTTGAGCGGGATTCATTTCTACAGCAATATTTTCGCTTTTACACTGGCAAGAATGACCAGGGAAATGCATATCCCCTTCAGCGGCTCATGGATTGGGCCTGGCAGCCTGGAATTTCATCGAAGCTGGATAAAGAAACTACAAGACTGGCAGGCCAGACTTTGGCATGGATGCTTTCATCAACGGACAGGACGCTTCGTGATCAAACAACGAAAACGCTCGTCAACTTATTGGAAGATCAATCAGGAGCGCTGATCGCTATTCTCAAAAAGTTTCAATCAACGGATGACATTTATATACTGGAGCGGTTGTACGCGGTAGCTTACGGCTGCATACTAAGGACATCAACCACTGACGGAGTTAAGCTAATAGCGCAATATGTGTATGACAGTGTATTCAGCAAAAAGAAACCGCCAGTCCATATTTTATTGCGTGATTATGCTCGGAACACTATAGAGTATGCGTTATACCTGCGTGTAGGGATTAATGCCAAACCATCCTTATTCAGGCCACCTTATGGAAGCAAGATGCCTGAAAATATTCCCACGGAAGCCGAAATAAAAAAGTATGATAAAGACCATACTGAGCCCGGTTTTAAAGAACATTATGGTTTTTATTTTAACCAGATCAGGTATTCGGTGATGGATTGGGACTTTGGCCGCTATACCGTTGATGGCTCCCTGCACGATTTCCACCCTGTTAATTTCAAAATGAGCAACGAATATCCGGCCTTCTTAAAAAAACTTACACCCAAGAATCGCAAATTTGTTAAAGCGTATGAACGAATGCTGGAGACAAAATGCCTGTTGATACGGAAAAAGGATTCTTTGGTATCGCATCATGGTCAGGATTGGTTCGATAAAAATGTAGCAGGTACTAACGGGTATCTCGCCGAAATTCAGACACATATCAAAAACCTGCTCACCGTTAAACAGAATGCATTTTTTGTATCAAGTGTCATCCCTCATTTGAAAAATGTGCAGCGAACAAAAGACTGGCAACGAAATTCATTTGACACCAGGCCTGTAAAAAGATGGATAGTGCAGCGGGCCTTTGAATTGGGATATAACGCCGACTTGCACGGGCCTTTTGAATCTTCCATTGAAAGCTATAATCACAGGACCGGGAACAAGATTGAACGCATCGGAAAAAAATACCAGTGGATCGCCCTGTACCAGATCCTTGCAATGGTGGCAGATAACCATATGATAAAAGAACGATGGGGCAGTGACAATTATAACTATTACCGTGGAGCTTGGCAAGAGTTTCTGCGCGATATTGATCCGGTTTTCATTACAAAAAATAAAAAAACTGCTTCTGAAGAAGAGGAAGAGCATCCAGAACCAGATTGGAAAATGAATAATACTTACACCCATTGGAATATTCCTTATTCCGATTGGTATAGAAGCCTGGAAGATCTTCCAGATCCAAGGCATATCATTGTAAGGTCCGATGATGCAGGAAAGACGTGGCTTTACTTAAGAACAACGCTGGCCTGGCAAGAGCCCAAGCCAATTGGAAAGGATAAATACCACTCCAGGCGAAAAGATCTCTGGTACCTGATCCAAGTCTACATCTACCGCAAAAAAGATCGCAAAAAAGTTATTGAGTGGTTTACCCGCCAGGATTTTAAGGGTCGCTGGATGCCGGAAAGCCATAAGGCGAATCTTAGTTTGTTTAACCGGGAGAATTACTGGTCCCCAGCTGCAGCCGATAATGAAAAAGAAGAATGGGAAAAACTGAAAAGGGCTGATTTCAGGATAATGGTGGCAACATCCGAAGCCGTGGGAGAACTAAGCCAGGATAAATCCGGTGCTCATTTCGGTTATGCAATGCCATGTAAGTTGCTTTTTGATGGAATGGGTCTCCAGTACGCTTCGCATGATGGTGATTTTAAAAACGCTGCCGGGGAACTCATTGTCACTACAACTCCTGACGGTGGGGTATTGATCAGTAAAGAGCATTTAATTTCATTTTTAGAAACTAAAGGACTGGGCATTGTCTGGTACCTGCTAGGTGAAAAAAGAACTCTCGGAAATGATCACCGGGAGCTGTACAATGCATATAGTACGCTTAACGGATCTTATTATTTTGAAAATAGTAGGTTGACAGGCAACTTGAGATTCTCTCCTGATAAAGACGATTGAAATGACTGTTTATTTCTACCAGGCTGAATGTGGCGATGCTGCCCGTATGACCTTTATTGGTTCAGACAATAAAGCTCATAATATCTTTATTGATGCGGGCTATGAACGAACATTCCGGTATATCCTCGCCGTTGAGATCGATGCGATCCATAAGAGGGGTGAATTCATTGATGCATGGATAGTCTCGCATATTCACGATGATCATATTGGTGGAGCCCTGTCCTATATCCGGACGATCCGCGACAGTGAATTCCAGGATATTGTCAACGACTGGTATTATAATGTACCTAGAATCTCAGCTAATGATCTCAAGACAATTCTTTCTAATCCCATCAGTCAGCCCAAATCCATTGGCCAGGGTGATCTGCTCGTGCGGTACCTAGCCACAAAAAACAAATTACCGGGAACGGATATAACTGTTGATTACGCTCCAATTGATTTGTTTGGAATGAAATTGACCATTTTATCTCCTGACCAAAACGGATTAAAGAAACTTCGGACAAAATATCCTCCCGACAGTGATAACCCGTATGAACAAAACGAGCTAACGTCGGTCAGCCAGGCTAAAGCCTCCAACCAGTATGATTACAGCAGACCTGCAAAATCTTTTGACCTGACGGTTTGGGAAGAAGATAACTCTGTTGAAAACGGAAGCAGTATTGCTGTACTTTCTGAATTCGGTGGTATCCGCATACTATGGCTCGCAGATGGCCATCCTACGGTTATCATCAATTCCCTGAAAAAATTGGGGTACTCCAGGGATAATCCGATTAAATGTGATCTGGTAAAAGTAACGCATCATGGAAGTAAGGGAAACAATAGTAGAAATTTATACGAATTGATAAGCTGTAGTCATTACGTGTTTAGTGTGAATGGTGAGAATCTCCATTGTTTGCCGTCAAAAGAATGCCTGGTTCATATCCTTGATAATCCCCAGCGGGATAATTCACAGTATAATTTTTATTTCACTTATGATAATAGCATACTGAGGAGCATATTTGAAATTGATGATGAAAGTATCTTTACAGATTACAATTTTAAAATGCATTATTTAGGAGGTACGGATAAATTTTTAAAATTCAATTTTTAGCCTTTGAATGAAGACCATCTTTTAAATCCGGTTGCGGAACTGGATCAACCAGATTCAGGTGACATCATACAACCGGTTCATGCCAAACCGGGAGATAAACTATTTTGCCCCGATCATGATTGTAAGGATAGCGAGCGGGTCTTATTTTTGAAACGGTCATCGCTCGGCACGCCATTTTTTTCTCATCGTCCCGGTTTTTCACACCCGATCTATCCGCAGACATTGCTGCATAAACTGGCTGTCCGGTGGTTCCAGGGAAAAACAACATTTGAAATACCTTCCGGTGTAGTGGGGGATCAAAGGATCAGCAGGAAACTACTGCAGCTTGATCCCGCTAAAACTGAATTGGAGTTCCGACAATACCAGTCGGTCATCCCGGATGTATTGGTGGAATCGATTACTGGTTACCGTTTGGCAATTGAAATTGTTGTCACAAGCGATGTTTCATTCGATAAATCAAAGCTATTGCAGGGTCACAATCTGCCCACAGTATGTATTGACCTGACTAAATTTTATTTGGCTAATAGGGAAACTTGCCGGGTCGATGTTGATTTTATAACTAATAATTTGGATGCGCTGCTTACAGATATTAAAAACAAAAGATGGATTCGGTGCCCAGTTCCTGATGATGGAAATACTGAAATTGAGTGGAGCAAACAGGAAGCCGCACCTTCCGGTAGTTGTTTACTTTCGCTGGTAACATTATTGCTGATGGCCTTTGTCACCTGGATATATTTCAAGAGCAATTAAATCATAAGCTATTACTACTCAAATTTTTAGAGTAACCTCATTTTTTTTATTCATTCAATTAACTCTAAATTGGAGTATAAAAGAAAGGACATGGATCAGGACGAATTCACTTTAGATTGCAATTTCATTCACAATAAACTGGTATTGCAATTACAAAACAGGTTAGCACGTCAAATAACCGAGCAAAAGATAACTGCACTAAAGGATATGCACCAGGGCGGGATTGTTAACACTTTTATCAATTCTATCCTGACAGATGCTGTTCTTGAAATTCTTAAAACGCAAGAAATTGGCTCATTGGAAGAAATGCTGTTGAAAGAGGAAAAACTAAAGAATGGAAAAGTAGTATGGATAGAGCAGGATTTTGTTTTTAAAGGCGCAGTAAAAGCAAGATCAGAATTTGAAAAGGCAGGAAAGGCATCCTATGTGACTTTTTACACTACACTCAAGCGGTATTCAGATCTAAAAATAACCGGGCAGTTCAACGCAGAACATTTGTTTGGGCAATCGTCCGTTTATAATTTGACAGGTAAAAAGACAGTTTTTATGCTAGCCTATATTGAAGAAGTAAAAAGTGGCGAACTGGTGCTTCGTCCGATATTTATCGGGCGCAAAATGATGGTTAGCAATATTGGATTTCACCGGACAACCGAACACCTGCAACTCTATATTGAAGACTTTGATGAATTTAAGCTGGCGAGAAAATTAAAATCAAAAAATTTCAATATTGAATTGAATAAGAATTATTCGGAAGAAACTGTAAAAAAATGGTTCGGTGAAATCATACATGAAAAAAATATTCCCAAGGACTGGGGAGGCGAAAGGTCCGATCTGTTCACTGATCATATTCACATAAGCGGAAAGCGATACAATGCCGCTTTCCTGTTTAAAGGTCCTGCCAAATTTACACCTATGACCATTAACCAATTGGGCAAACGGGGTGACCAGATTGTACGATTATACGATGAACCCGCAGAAATATATTTTCTTCATCATTGTCATTTTGTTCGAACTGAAATTCACAAGTTCATGAGGGCTTTTTCGGGCAACTTCACAAGAATCACCAGGTATTGCGTAATCGACGGCATTGATACACTTCGCGTATTAAAAGCTTATAAGAAAATCTAAACTTTTTCATTCCACATCAAGAGTGCACATTGCAAGTTCAGAATTCGGACACGTATTTTTTAGCCTTATAGTCTAAATAGGGGCAGGTAATAAGTAAAATAAGTTTTCAACAGATGTTTCATTACTGAACAACTTGAATAAACAATTATTATCTTTGTCGCAGAGATTGCGAGTTTTTGGAATTATTGGAGAGATAAATTCGGGTATTTTGCATTTTGGGCTTTTGTAAAAAATTAGTTGTCAAGAGATAAGAAAGATACAGGCGGGCCCGTCCGGTCCGCAATAAGTCACTCAAAGTGACGTAAAAGCCTTTTAAATGCAGATTTTAAAGGCTTTTTTGCTTTAATACCATTCCCAAATCACTCCAAACAACTCAAATCGAAAGGGATTTATTCGGTGATTCAGCGACTTTCAAAGTTGAATGCCCGAATTCCGCTTAACCAAAGATCCTGTGAGTGAGTCGTTGGAAGAAGTGGGGAATAGGTTTATACGAAGTCGAAAAGATGAACCTGTTTATTGTTTTGCTTCGTGCTCGCAAGACTGGTTTCTTGTAGTTGAATATGGGCACTGTTGTACGTTCGGTTCGTTGTTCATCATTTGCGATGTTCACCGCTATTTGTGAGTTACTTTATATAGAGAGCCCGGCTGTTAACCGGGCTCTCTGCGTTTTGATCTTAGCGTGCTTTTTTCTTTGGATCCGCTTTCTTCTGTGCCGAGCTTTTCTTTTTGGTAGGCTTATTCTTCCTGGGTTCAGCGTTCTTTTTCGGCATACAATTAAATTTAAGGTTAGTGAATTATTTACTTACGGCTGCAGGGTATTTTCTTCCCGTTTTTCCATTTTGTGCCATAAGTAAGCAAAGGTATGCCTATAATGGTAAATATGATATTTTCGATCATGGTCGGCCGGTCGGGCATATTGTAATACTGATCTAATGGTAACTGAACAAAATTTTTGCTTTTCACCCCGCACTGACAACGGAGAAATTCCAAACTTCTTTTTAAAGGCTGTACTGAAATTTGAACTTTGTTCATACCCGAGCATGTAAGCAATTTCGCTCACGGTCATCTCTGTTTCAATCAGCCATCGCTGACCTTCCTTCATCTGTAAATTCCGATGGTTTTGATGGGGCGCGGAGCCAAGGCCGGACTTGCAGCACATTGAGGAAATTTGCGACTTGGTTTCTACTTTTTTGGACGCTGAGACTCGTATATAAAGGATAACCAAATTAACTAAACGATAAGTTTATAATAGCTCCCCAATCCTTTACTTTTAATTCACCAATGAAGAAACTATTTTTTATCGCCTCTATTTTATTGGCCTTGTTCAACGCGAATAGCCAGCAACTGCAGGATGCTGGTGAACCCGTTAAAACACCGCCCGGAGTGAGTACCATTTCCGGCGGAACCTGTCATTGGGCCTACGGCTTCCGACGCACCCATACAACGAGTAATGGCAGGTATTACTACCAGGTCACCTTTTCACTGGCTCAACTAGATAAGAACGGAAACCCGGCGGGATCCGTGAAAATAGAAAACGCAAAGATCACCTGCTCCTTTAAACTGGGTAACAAAAACTATTCAATACGATTTTTGCCGGTAGGCGAAGTGTGGGTGGCTAATTTTTTTATTCAAATCTATAGAGCAGTACCACTTACTATAACAGCAGAATATTTCAATCAAAAATCAGTGATGACAGAACCCACACTGAACCAGGGAAGGTACCCGGGAGAAGATTAAAGATGTTGGTATTTACGAATCCGCCAACAGCGCTAAATAAATCTTCAAGATTATGAGCGGCGAGACTCGTTGGGAAAGCAATCGAAGATAATTTTAATCCAACTGCTCTACCTGCTGAAAATAAAAAACTGTATCTCGAAATCATTAAAGAAGTTGGCAAAACATGTCAGTTAGTGGTAGAAGAGAGAATGAACTTACAAATTGTTATAAGTGCAAATATGGCATGCTTTTGTAATGCTATTGAGCATCAGTAATAAACTCGGCTTTTGTGCTTCGATTCCCGCCCGAACGCAAAGTCCCAAACCGGTGGGCGCAAGCTTTGAGCCTCTTTTGTCTTGAAATTGGCTGACACGAAATCGTGTAATCTAAATCAGGCAACTCATAAAAATGGACAACCTATCAATCACACTATCTGATTTGTTTTACACTTTACCTGTTTCTTAATTGGTACCTACTCAATAATAAATTTGTAACCCCTGCCGGGTACGTTAATAAATTTAATGGAATTATCGTCGCTTAATTTCTTACGTAATTTAGACACCAGTACATCAACATTTCTACTGATCACAACTATGCCTTCATCTTCCCAAATTTCTTTCATCAGTTTTTCCCTTTCTACGATCTGATTTATATTTTCTGCAAATATTTTTAGTGCTTTTTTTTCTTTTTCCGAAAGAGCAATTGTTTTATTTTCAATTTTAAGAACATTATCATCTGTATAAAATCTAAAGCTTCCTAATTGTATATGATCATTATTGTCGGGAATTGATTCTTTTCCTTCTTTTTTCTGAGACTTAGCTTTAACATAGAAACCAACAAAACTCAAAGGAATGATCAATAGCAACAACAAGTAAAAATTAAACTTATTCTTCTTCAAAAGATCGATCTCAATAAAATAACAACCAACCTCCAGCGTACGACCCCTGCAAGGTGCTAAATTGCCTGTTTGGCCATTTGCTTCAAATGCAAGGACAGTTTCCTTTTGGTCACAATTCTTCAAACGCACTATATAACCTGTTGCCAAAGCGTTTTTTTGAAATTCCCTTTCAACTAAATTCATTAGTGTATCTGAAATAAAACTAAACTTATTTTGAAAGGAGATCTGGTAGGTGTTCTCATTTAATTTCTTAACCGGCAGTACCCTGGATGAAGAATCTTTTGCTGTGAGCAAAAGCTGATGTCCTATATTACGTAATACAACTTCCAAATGATTCTCAGGGATTTCACTGTTTTTATTGCTAAATGCAACAGCAGAGATCAAGATAATAATTATCAGGATTGAAGATCCGAAGAGAATAAAGGGCTTCATGTGTGCAAAATAATCTATTAGACGTAGGTTTTCGGTTGTTTTACAAACGTTTTACATGTCTTTTACAAGTTTTTACTACTAGAAAGTGTCATGACAATTGGCGCCCAATATCTTTACCCAATTGTTTCACCAAATCATTTATTGCCATGAATATCTATAACCTTGCGTTTTTGCTCCTTTTTCCATTCCTTTTCTGTACCCAGGAGTCAGAATCTCCACAGGCATCCCATCTCACGGATAATCAGCAAAAACAAAAAACTGATAAGGCTGTAGATGCAAACATTGTTTTTAAATCCACAGATGACGGAAAGACATGGCAGGACATTAGCGAAGGGTTGCCCGAGCCTGTGAAAGATAAATATGGTGTCAGCAGAAATGCTTCTTTTACAGATGATAATGGGCTCTATTTAACTGCCGGCAATGGGGTATATCACAATAAACCAAATTCCACAACTCCTTTTTGGACCAAAGAAATTTTCCCTGACGAACATAGCAGCATTGCCCCCGGTAAGACCGGGATCTTTGCATACAATTACTGGGGTGGTGGAATTTTCCAAAAAACAAACGGAACGGGTGTATGGTTGCCGGTATTCACAAATTTCCAGGAGAAACGAATACTCAGCGTTTTTGAAACTGCCGGAGGCACGGTTTTCATCGGCTCCGACAGAGGTCTTTTTAAATCCACTAACAGTGGAAAATCCTGGAAACAACTGCATGCTGGAGGCTGGGGGAAAATGGCAGAATCAAATGGTGTACTCCTTGCGACCAGCCAGGGAGGGATATTAAGATCGACCGATGATGGTGAAAACTGGGCGTTGGTGATCAGTGAGGGAGGCGTGGGCATCGATGTAGAACGCATCGAAGGTGGATTCGCTGCTATTACTTACAGCACCGTTTCGAAGACCCGGAGAATACGAACATCTTACGACGGCGGCAAAACCTGGCAGGCTATTGATGCCGGCCTCCAGGCGCATGGTTTTATTGACCCAATCTTGCCGCCGGTTAATGCTAACCTTCCGGCGCAAGGCTTTTCCGATTCAACCTGGCATCCTAAGGATACTACGATCCTTCCGGTGCCAGCGTACATTACAACTATTATCCAGGTTGGTGAAAACTTCTTTTGTGGTCATTCTGACGGCGTTTACAGGTCATCAGACAAGGGAAAAACATGGAAACTGGTACATCCTTCCGCAAAAGGGAAGATGTTCATATTATCTGTTTCCGGCAACGTGATTTATGCCATACAGAGCGAGTTACATTGTTAAACCTGCCCGATAGTAAATGATAAATAAAAGATGAAAAAATTTGTAAAATTATTTGCACTGTTCTTAATGTCTGTTTTTTGCACCTCCTGTGGACAAAACCAAACAAACGTACCACAAGATAGTATCAGTAAAGGACATTACCCCGAGTCTCAACTTAAAGAGAATAGTGCAGGGAATCTCGCGGTAAGTTTAGCGGCCACCTCCAAGGTGCCTATTAGTATGGTTCGGCATGTAAAGCAAGATAGGAACGGAAACATTTTGATTGCTTCTTACTTAGGCGTGTTTCGATACGATGGAACATCTTTTACTAATATATCAAGTGAAATAAGTTCGCCCAGATTCTCCAGCTTCTGGGATGTTCTGGAAGATCGAAAAGGAAATCTTTGGTTCGGTACCAGGGATTCAGGTGTCTATTATTACAATGGTAAATCCCTGACTATCGGACAGGCAGGCTTTCAGCATTTTACAACAAAGAATGGGCTTGCCAGTAATACAGCTCTTCATGTTTATGAAGATAAAACCGGTAATATTTGGTTCGCTACCGGAGGTGGAGCAAGCCGTTACGACGGGAAATCTTTTCGGAATTTTACAGCGAAAGACGGGCTTCCCAATAACGGTGTTCATACTATCATGGAAGACAAAACTGGCAAATTATGGATTGGCTCATCGGGGGAACTCTGTTTTTATGACGGAAAAACATTTACTACGCTCACCAATAAAGACGGCAAAACTTTCAAGAATGTTTGGGGTATAATCGAAGATAAAAAAGGAAGCATTTGGTTCGGTGACGTTGATGGTCTTTGGCGCTATGACGGCAGTACCATTACTAAAGTATCGCAGAGGGGGGCTTATGCAATAATCGAAGATAAAAAAGGAAACATCTGGACTACTGGTGAAGTAAATCCGAAGGTCTGGGCACTTTCACGTTATGATGCAAAGTCCTTGTACAATAAAATGCCCACTGTAACAGAAATTAAGTCAGGAGGAAGAATGGATTTTTTGGGGATATTGGAAGCTAACGATGGAAGTATTTGGTTTGGATCTGGAGGTGGGGTGCATCGTTATGATGGAAAGACCTTTACAGACTTTAAAGATAAAGAGAGTCAGAAATAGGGTGTATAGTTCTGAACGTTGTGCACAAGCTAAAAATGAAAAAAAATAAAGAAGATGAAAAAAAGTATAATGATATTGATTATGGTGACAGCAGGATTTTTTTCCTACGGGCAAAGCAGTACGGATTCCGTTTATGTAGGTATGGATTCGGTAAAAGCTAAAGTCGTTATCAAGGGCGAAGATAGAGACTCAACCAAGGCTGGACTTGCTAAAGCAATCGAGACTGGAACGATTTATAACTCTACGTCCCCCCATCATAACGTTTTGCATGAGTTTACTTATTTGGTAGCTATGCGGGATTTTTGTAATAAAACTTTATTACAAATGCGTACCAACGGTGAAGTGAATAAGAAGCTTTCTAAAAAATTGGAAAGGGAATTGTCAAAGGCTAAGGCAGAATTAGCTTCAGCAAAATTTAATGGTTTAAAAATTGAATCGGGGCAATATGAAGAATTTTTGAAACAGATTAATGATCAATTTAGAGATTAATATAGTGGCGTTTTATGCCGATGATATCCCGGGTTCGGGCGGGGCTGAATCATTGGTGGGCAATGAAATTTTACGCCATGGCTCGTGTCTCACGAACCACATCAACACAATATATTTCAGAAAAATAGTAATCCTGGTTTTTATCCCATAGATTAGAATCCGTTACGCCATGGTTCGTGCCTCACGAACCACATCAATGAGTAAGAAATTACTGGAATACCTCGTTAAAGATCCTTGCGATCATGAATATTCGTCGGCGCGGTATTATGAAATGAATGAAAAAATTTGGTTTTTTGAAGATTTGCGGGAGGAGTTCAAAGAGGTTGGTTCGTGAGACACGAACCAAGGCGTGGGATTTGCGGGAAGAGCTTTGGGGAGGTTGGTTCATGAGACACGAACCAAGGCGGAGAGCCGCATTTTACAATGCGGGGTTAAATCGTTTCATTTGTGTGGAGTCGTACGTGGAGGAATATAAGCTTCTTGAATTTCATAAAGCGCTTTGCCGCTATGATGTGAACGCGGAATTATCAGAAATCTTTGAAGAAGATCATCAACAACCCATAGAATACCAGCCACTATAGTTTCGGTGCAAATACTTTCCTGTTGAAAACTGATATCGATAATAACTTAAAACATGCATCCCGTCCTTTACTCAACATTAAAGTATTTAGTCAAATGCATTTTTGTACATAACCTTTCCATCGAGTCCGGCTAACTCCACACTATCCACTTCACATAAGCCGTTTGAAATATAGCCAAGCCCGGTCAGGTATTTGGTATCTGTAGTATATCGTGTTGTAAAGGCTTCTTTATCATTTATTTTTACGGTAGCTACTTTATTTTTTACTGTTATCTCTATATCTGTCCACTGGCTTATGTCAAAAGTTATGGGCAATAAATCAGTATCACTTCCTTTCTTTAATTGTTCCCCGAATGTGATGAACGCCTCATGGGCACATCCTTTTGTTGTGCTTCTCATGATCATAAAAGACCGTTGGCAATAGAGCTCTATTTCAATGTACGGGCATACGCTATTTCTTACTTCCTGCATTCTTATCCGGGTTTTATATTTGAAGTTATCGCCG
>Ga0193753_10000798_pt1 | contig 29388 bp, 28 predicted proteins | sample H1c2metaG_FD_144925 | JGI IMG/M metagenome (GOLD analysis project Ga0193753, IMG submission 144925) | Soil microbial communities from a riparian zone of the East river system, Colorado, United States - H1c2 | ecosystem: Environmental > Terrestrial > Soil > Riparian zone | place: USA: East...
TGGTGCTCGAGCGCGAGGTGGTGACCGCGGCGGTGAACGCGGCGCAGAAGGTGCTGAGCGAGCGGACCACGGCGGACGATCAGTCCCGCCTGTTCGACGGCTTCATCGCGAACCTGGTCGCCAGCGGCACCGGCGGGCCCTCGGGCCCGGGCGGCGGCGGCGGCGGCCAGGCATCGGGTGGCAAGCGCAAGCGGCGGGGCACCGTCGACGAGGAGTGGGGCCAGTGATCGCAGGAAGCGTGGCGCGCCGGTACGCCAAGGCGCTCGTCCTCCTCGGTGGCGACGACGGCAACCTCGAGCGCATCGGGCGCGAGGTGCGCGTCCTGGCCAGCGCGCTGCGCCGCTCCGACGAGCTGTCGCAGACCCTGGCCAACCCGGTCTTCCCGCGCTCCGACCGCGAGCGGGTGCTGCGAGCGCTGCTCGACCGGATCGGCGCGACCCAGACCGTGGTCAACTTCACCCGCCTGCTGCTGGATCGCGAGCGGGTCAACGTCCTGCCCGACATCTCGCGCGAGCTGGACGCGATGATCGACGCGCGCGCCGGTCGAGTGGCGGCCAAGGTGACGTCGGCCGCGCCGCTCGACGAGGCGCAGAAGCAGCGCCTGATGAAGACGCTCGAGTCGCTGTCCGGCAAGAAGGTGGACATGTCGGTCGAGCTGGATCCGGCGCTGCTGGGCGGCCTGGTCGCCCAGGTCGGCGACGTGGTCTACGACGGCAGCCTGCGCACCCAGCTGGAGCGGATCCGCCACGACCTGGTCGGCTGAGCCGCCGGTCGACACGAGAATTTCGAGCTCAAAGTCGAAGACGAGGAACGCAAGCACATGGATATCCGAGCCGAAGAGATCAGCGACATCATCCGCAAGCAGATCCACGACTACGAGCGCCGCGTCGAGGTGTCGGAGACGGGCACGGTCCTGACCGCGGGCGACGGGATCGCCCGCGTGTACGGCCTCGGTGGAGCCATGGCCGGCGAGCTGGTCGAGCTGCGCTCCTCCGGGGGCGACGTGGTCAGCGGGATGGTGCTGAACCTCGAGGAGGACAACGTCGGCATCGCCCTGCTCGGCCAGTTCGAGGCGATCCGCGAGGGCGATCAGGTCAAGCGGACCGGCCGCATCGTCGAGGTCACGGTCGGTGACGAGCTGCTCGGCCGCGTGGTCGACGGCATCGGCCAGCCGATCGACGGCGGCAAGCCGCTCACCGGCAAGGACCGGCGCGTGGTCGAGATCAAGGCGCCCGGCATCGTCAGCCGCAAGTCGGTGCACCAGCCGATGCAGACCGGCCTGAAGGCGATCGACTCGATGATCCCGATCGGCCGCGGCCAGCGCGAGCTCATCATCGGCGACCGCGGCACCGGCAAGACCGCGGTGGCCATCGACACCATCCTCAACCAGAAGGGCCTGAACGTCTTCTGCTTCTACGTCGCCATCGGCCAGAAGCAGTCCACGGTGGCCACCGTGGTCGACCGCCTGCGCAAGGCGGGAGCCATGGAGTACACGACGGTCATCGCGGCGACCGCGTCGGATCCGGCCCCGCTCCAGTTCATCTCGCCGTACACCGGCTGCACGATGGCCGAGTACTACCGCGACAGCGGCCGCGACGCGCTCATCGTGTACGACGACCTGTCCAAGCAGGCGGTGGCCTACCGCCAGCTGTCGCTGCTGCTGCGCCGGCCGCCGGGCCGCGAGGCGTACCCGGGCGACGTCTTCTACCTGCACAGCCGCCTGCTCGAGCGGGCCGCCAAGCTGAACGAGCAGTACGGCGGCGGCAGCCTGACCGCGCTGCCGATCATCGAGACCCAGGCCGGTGACGTGTCGGCCTACATCCCGACCAACGTCATCTCGATCACCGACGGGCAGATCTACCTCGAGTCGGACCTGTTCTACTCCGGCATCCGGCCGGCGGTGAACGTCGGCCTGTCGGTCAGCCGGGTCGGCGGCGCCGCCCAGACCAAGGCGATGAAGAAGGTGGCCGGCAAGCTCCGCCTCGAGCTGGCCCAGTACCGCGAGATGGCCGCCTTTGCCCAGTTCGGCTCCGACCTCGACAAGGTCGCCCAGGCCCAGCTGGCCCGCGGCCTGCGCATGACCGAGCTGCTGAAGCAGGGCCAGTACAGCCCGCTCGCCATGGAGGAGCAGGTCATCGTGCTGTACGCCGGCACCAACGGGTTCATCGACGACTACCCGGTGGCGGCGCTCGGCCGCTACGAGCGCGAGCTCCTGCAGTACCTGCGCACCCGCAAGAAGGGCCTGCTCGACAGCCTGCGCGCGTCGGGCGCGCTCGACGACTCGATGGACAAGGAGATCCGCGACGCGCTGACCGAGTTCGCCAAGACGTTCTCGGTCGAGGACTCCAACTAGTGCACCGCCCGGCGCATCTCAACAGGTAGGAGCAGGCGATGCCGTCCCTCAAGGCCATCCGCAACCGGATCGGATCGGTCAAGAACACGCAGAAGATCACGCGCGCCATGAAGCTGGTGGCGGCCGCGCGGGTGGCGGCCGCGCGCCTGCGCCGGGCCCAGGAGCAGATCATCGCGGCCAGGCCGTACTCGGCCGCGCTCCAGCGGGTGGTGGCGGAGCTGGCCGAGCGGGCCGGGCGCGACGCGCACAAGCTCCTGGCCGAGCGGCCGGGCAAGCGGGCCGAGGTGCTGGTCCTGACCTCCGACCGCGGCCTGGCCGGCTCGTACAACGCCCAGGTGCTGCGGCGCAGCGAGGCGCTGCTCGGCGACGAGCTCAGCGACTGGTCCGAGGTCGGCATGCGCGTGGTCGGCCGCAAGGGCAACGAGTTCTTCAAGCGGCGCGACTACTCGATCCTCGGCCACGTGGCGGCGCCGACCAGCGCGTCGGCGCTGGAGATGTCGCGCGAGCTGGCCAACTTCCTCGTCGAGGACTTCCTCGAGGAGCGGACCGACCGCATCTACCTCATCTACAGCGAGTTCAAGAGCGCGATGACCCAGAAGCCGGTCGTGCGCCAGCTCCTGCCGATCGAGCCGCGGGTCCTGGCCGAGCCAGGCGCGGCCGGGGAGGCCGGGCAGCGCGCCGGGGACTTCCTCTACGAGCCGAACAAGGAAGAGCTGCTCGCCCACCTGCTGCCGCTCTACGTGCAGAACAGCATCTACCGGGCGGCGCTCGAGTCGATCGCGTCGGAGCTGGGCGCGCGCATGAGCGCGATGGACAGCGCCACCCGCAACGCCGGCGACATGATCGACCGGCTCACCCTCCAGTACAACCGCGCCCGCCAGGCCTCCATCACCAAGGAGCTGCTCGAGATCATCAGCGGCGCCGAGGCGCTCAAGGGCTGAACGCGACCACCGTCGAACCAGGACGAACACGAGAAACGCCATGGATATCTCCCCGAACACGCTCGGACGCATCGTGCAGGTCATCGGTCCGGTGGTGGACGTCGCCTTCGAGAGCGCCGACCTCCCCGAGATCGGGACCGCGCTCCTCATCAGCAACCCGGCCATCAACGACGACAAGGACAACCTGACCGTCGAGGTCGCCCAGCACCTCGGCGAGCACATGGTCCGCACGGTGGCGATGGACACCACCGACGGTCTGGTGCGCGGCATGAAGGTGACCAACACCGGGGAGCCGATCACCATGCCGGTCGGGCGCGGCGTGCTCGGCCGCATCCTCAACGTGGTCGGCCAGCCGGTCGACGAGAAGGGCCCGATCGTGGCGGAGCGGCGCGACCCGATCCACCGCCGGCCGCCCGCGTTCGTGGATCAGAGCACCGCGGTCGAGGCGTTCGAGACCGGCATCAAGGTCGTCGATCTGCTCGCCCCCTACCGCCGCGGCGGCAAGATCGGCCTGTTCGGCGGCGCCGGGGTGGGCAAGACCGTGCTCATCATGGAGCTCATCAACAACGTGGCCAAGAAGCACGGCGGCTTCTCGGTCTTCGCCGGGGTCGGCGAGCGCACCCGCGAGGGCAACGACCTCTGGCACGAGATGATGGACTCGAAGCTGCAGACCGGCGAGCCGGTGCTGAGCCGCGCAGCGCTGGTCTACGGCCAGATGAACGAGCCGCCCGGCGCGCGCGCGCGGGTCGGGCTGTCGGCCCTGACCGTGGCCGAGTACTTCCGCGACGTCGAGAAGCAGGACGTGCTCCTGTTCGTGGACAACATCTTCCGGTTCACCCAGGCCGGCTCCGAGGTCTCCGCGCTGCTCGGCCGCATCCCGTCGGCGGTCGGTTACCAGCCGACCCTGGCCACCGAGATGGGCATCCTGCAGGAGCGCATCACCTCGACCCGGGAGGGCTCGATCACCTCGGTGCAGGCGATCTACGTGCCGGCCGACGACCTGACCGACCCGGCCCCGGCGACTGCGTTCGCTCACCTCGACGCGACCACGGTGCTGTCGCGCGCGCTCACCGAGAAGGGCATCTACCCGGCGGTGGATCCGCTCGACTCGACCTCGACGATCCTCTCGCCGCAGGTCGTCGGCGACCATCACTACCAGGTGGCCCGCCAGATCCAGCAGGTCCTGCAGCGCTACAAGGACCTCCAGGACATCATCGCCATCCTCGGCATGGACGAGCTCAGCGAGGACGACAAGCAGGTCGTGTCGCGGGCGCGCAAGATCGAGAAGTTCCTGTCGCAGCCGTTCCACGTGGCGGAGACCTTCACCGGCACGCCCGGGGTCTACGTCGAGCTCAAGGACACCATCTCCGGGTTCGAGGAGATCCTGCAGGGCAAGCACGACGCGGTGCCCGAGCAGGCCTTCCACATGGTCGGCACCATCGACGAGGTGCTGAAGAAGGCCGAGCAGCTGGCCAAGCGGGCGGCGGCGTAGTCGTGGCCCCGGCACAGGCTCATGTGGCCGGTGAGCGCAGCGCGCCGGCCCCCGGCATGCTGCGGGTGATGGTGGTGACGCCGTTCGGCCCGGTCGCCGACAGCGAGACCGACGCGGTCACCGCGCCGGGCGAGCTCGGCGAGTTCGAGGTGCTGCCCGGCCACGTGCCGTTCCTGACCCAGCTCCACCCGGGTGTCCTGACCCTGGGCGAGAAGCAGGCGCACCAGGTCTACGCGGTGTCGATCGGGTTCCTCGAGGTCGAGGCCGACGGCGAGGTGCAGGTGCTGGTCGAGCGGGCGGTGGCGGCGGCCAACGTGGACGTCGCGGCGGCCAAGGCGGTGGTCGACGAGCTCGGTCCGGTCATCAAGGACTGGAAGGAAGCGGTCGACGCCGAGTTCAAGAACGTCAAGGCGCGGCTCGACTGGGCGCAGGCCCAGCTCGACGCGCGCGACGCGGTGCGCGCGTGACCGGCGCGCTCCGGGCGCTGCTCGCCGGGGCAGCCCTCACCCTGGCCGCGGTGGCCGGGCTGAGCGGTTGCCGGAGCGACGAGGCGCGCGCGGCGGCCGAGCCGCCGGCCGGATCGACCGCGGCCCTGTGCCGCAAGGTCGAGGCCATGGCGGTCCAGGAGGGCGGCCAGGGCTACGACACGTTCGACAAGCGCCTCAAGGACCGCTGCCTGGCCTCGATGGAGGACGCCCGGGCCCGGGCCGGCGACGCGAAGTGGAACCAGTTCGTCGCCTGCGTGAACGGCAAGCCGAGCTTCACCGCCGCGTTCCAGGGCTGCAAGCAGATCGACTAGCGTCGATTAGCCGGGCGCGGCCAGCTCGGGGACGACCGCGCTCGTGGCCGGCGCGCGGCGGGGCAGCGCGACCAGGAACATGGTCAGGAACGGCATCGGGACCAGCAGCCAGAGCGGCTGGTGGAAGACGCCGATGGCCAGCAGCAGGGTGACCACCGCGAGCAGCGCGACGCGCGCGGCCGCGTAGCGCGCGCGCCACAGCGCCGGCAAGAAGGGCAGGGCGGCGTCGGTCGGCAGGAAGACCAGAACCGCCTCGTTCCAGCGCAGCTCCGGCATGGTCGTGGCCAGGGCGACGGTCCAGAGGACCACGCCGATCAGCGCGAGCGGGATGGCGGCGGCGGCGATGGCCAGGCGCTCGCGGCGACCGGTGCGGCGCGCGGCGGCGACCGGCGCGGCAAAGGCGAGGGCCAGGACCACCCAGACCCAGCGCCCGCCCATGCCGGCATCGACCGGGAAGGCCCGGCCGCGCCGCTCGTGGAAGATCGTCGGGTGGGCGCCGAAGCGGGCCTCGACCTGGGCGCGCAGCACCTCGGGCAGGAACATGGCGTCATAGGTGGTGGGGCGCCGGTCGGTGGCGCGCCCGACCAGGAGGTCGCTGGCCAGGAGCAGGACCGCGCTGTCGGCGAAGCCGCGCCGGGTGAGCTCGCGGTAGGTCATGTCCTGGATCTCGGAGTCGGTCGCGGCCGACAGGGCGCCCCGGGTGACCTCGTCGATGAGGTCGCGCAGGCGCGACGAGCAGTTGTCGCGGTAGTGGTCGTACTGGTAGTAGCGGTTCTCCTCGCGCGCGTTGTCGAGCAAGAGGCCCTCCATCTCGAGGGCCTGCCCCGGGCTGAGCGGCAGGATCGGCAGGATCTGGCGCCACACGGTGCGGTCGGCGGCGCGGTAGCTCGCGATCATGCGCCCGCGGGTGGTGGTCGACACCCAGAACTCCGAGCGGCCGCGCAGGAAGTCCCAGACCAGCGACTGCACCGACTCGAAGTCGGTGGTCCCGTAGTTGAAGCAGATCGTGCGCCGCTTGCCGCGGTCGTGGACCAGGCACATCGCCGCGTGGCCGAACTTCTCGAACAGATCGTCGCCGGCGCCCATGGTGATGAGCTCGACGATCGGGGCGTCGGGCGCCGACGCGTCAGGCGAAGCCGCGCCGCTCGCCTCCGCGGGCGCGGTCGGCGCCGCGGACTCGGGAGGGGCTGGCTCGCCGGCCGCCGCGTTCCCGGACGGGAGCGCGAGGCCGAGCCCGACGGCCAGGAGCGCCCACCGCCGCATGCCGCCTACTTCCCGCCTCCGCCGGCGGGCGCGGTCGGTCGGGGCGCGGTCGGCCTGGCGCCGGTCGGCGCGGCCGGCTTGACTCCGGCCGGTGGCGCGGCCGGCTTGACTCCGGCCGGTGGCGCGGCCGGCTTGACTCCGGCCGGCGGCGGCGTCTGCGCCGGCGTCTTGCTGGCCGGCGCGGCGGCCGGCTTCACGAAGATCGACGGGTCGATCGACGAGTTGACCGAGATGCTGTCCACCGTGGTCGACATGTCGACCTGCGCGCTCTTGGTCTTGCGCTGCTGGGCGACCTCGAGCCCGCTCACCGTCTTGTAGTCGCCGAACGACTCCTCCGCGCTGACCCCCTGCTCGGTGTACGCCATCCCGACCAGGCGCTTCTTCTTCTTCTCGATGTAGAGCGTCACCGTCCGCTTGCCGTCGGGCGAGGTCAGCTGCACCGCGTGGTGCGGCGCGCCCTCGATCTCGACGTCGTCGAGCGGCACCACCCGGGCACCCTTGTCGCGGTGGCGCATCAGCACCAGGTCCTGATCGCGCCAGATCTGTGCCTTGCCCGATTCGATCTCCCCGGCCGGGATGTCGATCGTGTTGACCCCGTCGGGCCGGCTCTCCTGGGCCCAGCCCTTGTCGCCGGCCAGCACGGTCGTGATGCTCATCTTCGACCCACCCGCCTCGATCACCATGTCGAGGCGCAGCTTGTCCGGGGCCAGGAACCGCTTCTCGACCTGGATCGGCACCTGGCCGCCCGGCAGGTTGAGCATCCCCTTGCCCTTCCAGGTCAGGCTCTTCAACCGCGACAGCCTGCCCGCGCCGCCCTTGGTCGCCAGCGCGGCATCGACCAGCGCTCGCGCCTCCTTCTCCTTCTTCGGATCGATCGCGCCGAGCGGGCCCGGCTTCTGCGCGCCCGGCCCGCTGCTGGCGACCGAGGCGTCGCCGGTGACCTTGTCGTAGCGCAGCCCGGCCTCGAGCAGCTGCGGTTCCAGCTCCTGGGCGCTGCCGACCAGGACCACGACCAGGTCCTTGCCGTCGAGCCGCCGGGCCGCGCTCGCCCGCGCGGTCGCCGCCGTCACCTCGCCGATCGCCGCCCCGTAGTTGCGCACGTAGCTGTCATCGAGGCCGTGCAGCTGGGCGGCCAGGATCGCGCTCGCGATCTCCTGGGTCGAGGTCAGCCGCGCGGCGTAGCTGCCGGCCAGCTCGCTGACCGCGGCGCGCACCTCGTCCTCGCGCGGGCCCTCGGCCGCCATCTTGGCCATCTGATCCATGAACAGGCGCATGACCGCGACCGCCTGGCCGCTGGGCGCCACCCCGGCCGCCACGAACGCGCCCTTCTCGATGTTGCGGTCGAAGCTGGTCGTCGCCGCGGCCTGTCCCGGATAGGTCCGCTGGATCAGCCGGCCCAGCCGCGATCGATCGCCTTGCCCGCCCAGGATCTCGTTGACCACCATCGCAGCGAAGAAGTCGGGATCGCGGTGGGCCAGACCCACCCGCCCGACCCGGATCTGCGCCTGGCGCGCGCCCGGCACGTCGACCAGGCGGATGTGGATACCCTTGAGCGCCGGCTCGGCCGTCGCCGCGGGCGCCGCGGCCGGCGCCGGACCGCGCCAGCTGCCCAGCGCGGCCTCGAGCGCCGACTTGAGCGCGGCCGGCTTGCGCCCGCTCACCACCAGCAGCACCGCGTTCTTCGGCGTCATGTTGGCGCGCTGCCACGCGACCAGATCGGATCGCTGGATGGCTGCAACCGTCGCCTCCGACAGCGGCCTGCCCCGCACGTGCTCGTCGCCCCACAGCGCGTTCTGGAACTGGGCGTTGGCCAGCTGGGCCGGGTCCATCCGGTTCTGCCGCGCCGCCGCCATCAGCTGCTCGCGCACCTCGCCCATGGCCGCCGACGGAAAGCTGGGCGCTGCCGCCATGTCGCCGATCGCCTTCAGGCACGCCGACTGGCCGGTGGCCGGCGCCTGGCAGGTGACCAGCATCGCCTCGAAGCTCGCGTTGCTGGTCAGCTGCGCGCCGGCCTGCTCCATGGTCGCCGTGATCTGCGCGCCGCTCCGCCCGCGCGCGCCCTTGGGCAGCATCGAGGCCACGAAGCTCGACAGCCCGATCTTCTCGCGCGGCTCGCCCTGCCGGCCCGACTTCACCGCCAGCTGGGCGGTGAAGGTCGGCGCGGTGTGGCTCTCCACCGCGATCACCTGGAGCCCGTTGCCGAGGGTGAACCGCTCCACCGGCGGCAGCGTGATCGGCTTGGCCGCGACCGGCGCGGGCGCGTGGATGAGGTCGCGCCCGGCCCAGGCGTCGTCGCCGCTGCCGGGGACCCGCGGCGAGGCGGTGTGCTCGCTGCCCTCGCCGGGCAGGCGCGGCACCACCTCCTGATGCCCACCGCACCCGCCCAGCGCCAGCGTCGCCGCCAGCCCCACGCCCCACCGCCGCTCGCGGCGTCTCCTCTTGCTCTCGTCCTTCACGGGGCACCTCCGGCCGGCTTCGCGCTGCTCGGGTCCGCCACCACCAGCACCTGCCGGGTGTGGGCCAGGTACTTCGCGGTCGCGCGCCGCACGTCGGCGACCCCGAGCTTGTCGAGCGCGGTCAGGTCGGCCAGAAATCCAGCCGGCTTGCCGGTCAGACCCCACGACACCCCGATCTGGTTGGCCAGCCCGGTCGCGCCCTCCATCCCCAGCCAGGCCGCGCCGAGGATCTGGCCCTTGGCCCGGCGCAGCTCCGCCGCGGTCGGCCCACCCTTGGCCAGCCGATCGATCTCACCGACCAGCGCCTTCTCGACGCCAGCCGCGCCGGTCGCGAAGCGCGCGAACGCGACCAGCACGCCGCCATCGCGCCGGACCAGCACCTGCCCGCCGATCTCGTCGGCCATCTTGGAGGCCACCAGCCGCCGGTGCAGGCGCGACGACGTCCCGCCGGTCAGCACGACGCCGGCGACCTGGAGCGCGAGCACGTCGTTGTCGCTGGCCCTGGGCAGACGATAGCCGGCCATCACCAGGCCGCCCGCGTCACCAGGAAGCGCTTGCCGATCCGGCCCGGTCGGCTCGGTCACCGTCACGCTGTCCCCCGGGTGGGGCGGACGCGTAGCCGCGGGCAGCGGCCCGAACCAGCGCTCGACCGCCTTCTGCGCCGCGTCGGCGCCGACCCCGCCGACGACCACCACGAGCGCGTTGCTCGGCACGTAGTAAGCGTCGTAGAGCGCCTTGACCTCGGGCGCGCCGAGCCGCTGGAGGTCGCTCGCCACCCCGAGCGGCGCCCACGCGTACGGGTGGCCGGCGAAGACCAGCGACAGGAGCCGCTGGTACGCCCGGTAGACCGGGCTCGACTCCTGCCGCCGCACCTCGTCGACCATCACCGGCCGGATTCCATCGACCGTCTCGCCGCGGATGAGGAGGCTGCGCATCCGCTCGGCCTCGAGCTGGAGCGCGAGATCGAGATCTTCAACCGGGACCGTCTGGTGGAACGCGGTCACGTCCTCGGTGGCCAGCGCGCTCGTCTCGCCGCCGACCTGCTCGATGTAGCGGCGGTGATCCTCCGGCCGGAGCCGCTCGGAGCCCAGGAACATCAGGCGCTCGAACGCGCGGGCGGCGCCGTGCTGACCTTTCGGCTCGTCGGCCGAGCCGAACCGGTACCACACCTGCACCGTCACCATCGGCAGGCCTTCCCGCTCCACGTGGGCGACGGTCAGGCCGTTCTTCAGCTTCCACTCGCGGATCGACGGGAGCGCCCTGGCGGCGTCACCGCTCGGCGCGGTCGGAGCCTGCGCGAGCGCATTGCCCGCGCCGACACCGACCATCACCCATCCGATCGCGAGCGCAGCTACCCGCAGGGCTCGTGCGCTCATCGGCGCAACGGTATCGCGGATCGCTGTCCGGTCAACTCGCGCGCGCGGCAGTAAACGCTTTCAGGCCGCGGCCGAAGAGGACTTCTCGCGCGACCTGTAGAAGAACGTGATGGTGAGGCAGTGGAACTCGGAGTCGGAGGACTGAGTCACGATCTTGTCCACGATCTCCATGTTGGGATTGCCGCGCAGCCACTCGGTGATCGCTTCGCCGAGCCCCTCGCGCTCCTTGGCCTTGGTTGCCGAGAAGACCTTGACCCCCGTGACGTGTGCCACTCTCACCCTCCTTGGAAGCTGCAGTCCTGAGACTGCCGAGATCCCGGCCAACGGAACTGGCCAGGCACGATACGCGCGGCCGGTATTCTAGTCAAGAGGTGCATTTTACAGCCACATTGAACTGACTTCTAGAGCAGGCACTTGATCCGAGGCGAGGCTTCGTGTAGCCATGAGGTCCCCATGGAACCGCTCTTCGGAAAGCCGGTCGAGGTCGAAGTACGCGACAGCCTCGAGAAGGCGATGAAAATCCTCAAGCAGAAGATGTCGAAGGAAGGCATCCTGCAGGAGCTCAAGCGCAGGCGCTTTTACGAGAAGCCCAGCGTGCGGCGCAAGCGAAAGATGCGGGAGGCCCGCAAGCGGCTTCGCCGCGAGCTGAAGCGCCGGGCGTCGCGCTAGCCCGACGGGCGGACGTGCCCTGACCGACTGGTTCGAGATCTCGATCCCGCTGGTCGTTCCTGGCGGGGGGAAGTCGCACGAAGACAGCGCCGTGGAGGAAGCCGCGGCGCTCATCGCGGCGATGGTTCCCGATGCGGCCTCCGGGCTCGAAGTGAGGGCCGGAGAGGTCGTCTTCTGGGTGCCGCGCGAGCGCGGCGAAGCGGCGACCGAGTCGACCCGCCAGGTGGTCGCCACGCTTGTCGCGGCCGGCCAGCCGCTCGACGCCGACGGGGTCACCGCTCGCGCCGCCGTGCCCGAGCCGGAGTGGCGCGACGCGTGGAAGCGGTACTTCCGCACCGTGCGGCTGACCCGCCAGATCGTCGTGGTCCCCAGCTGGGACGTGCACGATCCGGCACCCGACGATCGAGTCGTTCACCTCGATCCCGGGATGGCTTTCGGCACCGGCGCGCACGAGTCGACCCGGCTCATCCTGGGGATGGCGCAGGAGCTGGCCGATCGCGGGGCAAGGCCGGCCCGCGTGCTCGACCTCGGCACCGGCTCGGGCATCCTGGCGCTGGCGGTCGCGGCGCTGTGGCCCGAGGCGTCGGTGCTCGCGCTGGACAACGATCCGCTCGCGATCGAGGCCGCACGCGAGAACATCGCCGCCAATCGCGCCGAGGCGGCGATTCGCGCCGAGGTGGCGGCGGCGCCGCCCGGCTCGGCCGGGGCCGGCCGGTTCGACCTGGTCATGGCCAACATCCAGGCCGACGTCCTCACCGGACTGGCCGACTCGCTGGCGCCGGCGGTCGCGCCGGGCGGATGGCTGGCGCTGAGCGGCCTCCTCGCCGAGCAGGCGGCCCCGGTGGCGGAGGTCTACCGGGCGCAGGGGCTCGAGCTGGTCGAGATTCGCCCGGGCGAGGGCGACCCGGCGTGGAGCGCGGTGCTCCTCCGATGCTCCGCCTCCTAGTCGCTCCACCGGAGCTGGTCGCAGGCGAGCGCGCCGTCCGTGGCGAGGACTACCACTATCTCTTCCACGTGCGCCGGCTGCGCCCGGGCGACCGGCTGGTCCTGTTCGACGGCGAGGGCTGCGAGGCCGAGGCGCGAGTCGGGGCGATCGGCGCGCGCTCGGCGACGCTCGAGGTCGGCGCCCGCACGCTGGTGGCCAGCGGGCGGACCGAGCCGCGGCTGACCGTGATCCTCTCGCTCATCAAGGGCGAGCGCATGGATCACTGTCTGACCAAGCTGGTCGAGCTGGGCGCCGGGCGCATCGTGCCGCTGGTGGCGGAGCGGTCGGTCGTGCGGCTCGAGGGCGAGCGGGCCGAGCGGCGGCGCGAGCGGTTCCGGGCCCAGGTGCGCGCCGCGGTCCAGCAGTGCCGCGCGGTGCAGGTCCCACTGGTCGATTCCATCTGCAGCCTGGACCAGGCACTCGCGCTGACCGCGGGCGCCGAGCTCAAGCTGGTCTTCTGGGAGGGAGCGAAGGCGGTTCCGGTCCGGTCCGTCCTGCCGGAGAGGCCACCCGCCGGGGTGGTGATGCTGGTCGGACCGGAGGGCGGGCTGTCGGCAGACGAGGTGGACGCCGCGATTGCGGCCGGGTTCCTGGCAGTCGGGCTCGGGCCGCGCATCTTGCGCGCCGACACGGCCGCCATCGCGGGTGCGGCGATCCTGGCCTACGCCCTCGGTGATATTTGATTCTTGCCGGGTCCGCGCTGTAAAACGGTCCCCGAGGCATGTCCATGCGACAACCTGTGTTCCTCGGCGGCGGCGAGGGCGGCGGGAGCGCGGCGCCGGGCGGTCGCGTCGAGGGCGACCCCGGCCTGCGCGACGAGGGCAGTCGATCCGGTCGGCCGGAGCCAGGCCCGCCGGTCGGACGGCCGGGGGCGGGGACGCTCGGCCCGCTGCCGCGTGATCCGATCGCGCGCGGCGGCCGCTCCGCGGCTCCGACGTTCTACGTGGCCGGGTTCTGGCGGCGGGTCGCCGCCGGCATCATCGACCTGGCGGTGCTGGCGCCGGTCATGCTGCTGCTCACCTGGCTGGCCGCGGTCGTCACCGGCATCCACCTGCCACCCGCCAATCACCGCGGGCTGGATTTCTGGCTGGACATGATCCTGGCCCGAGAGCCGGCCCTGGTCGGCGGGATCGGGCTGGCGATGGCGATCGCCATCATCTACCTGTTCCTGTTCCAGGCGACCACCGGGCGGACCCCCGGGATGCGCGTCCTGCGGGTGGAGGTGATCGATCTTTTCGGCGAGTCGCCATCGATCCTGCGCACGGCGGCGCGCACGGCCGGCTACCTGGCCAGCGCGGCCACGCTCGGGCTCGGTTTCCTCTGGGTCGGGTTTGACAGCGAGAAGCGCGCGCTGCATGACTGGCTCGCCGGCACGTACGTGGTCCGCACGGACGGCGCCGGCAGAAGCAGGGCATGAGATGACGTCCCGCCTCAGCTCGCTCCTGGTCCGCGATGGCGTGGTCGCGGTGCGCCGCATGGAAAAGGCGTTCCAGCGCCAGGTCCTGTTCGGCGGCGGCCTCGACACGATCCTGCTCGAGATGAACGAGCTCAACGAGCAGCGGCTGCTGCAGTTCCTGTCGCTCGCGACCGGGCTGCCGCCGGCCACGGCGCGCGAGCTCGACGGGGCGGACCCGCGGGCGGCGGCGCGCTGCTCGCGCGACCTGGCCGAGCGCTTCGCGGTGGTCCCGCTCTGGTTCGACGGCGACGCGCTGCGGGTCTTGACCCGCGACCCGGTCGATCTCGGCGTGCTCGAGGACCTGGCCAGCGAGCTCGGCGCGGCGATCCAGCCGTTCGTGGCCCCCGAGTTCCGCTACGAGCTGGCCTTCGACCGCGTGTTCGGGCGGCGGAGCGAGGAGCGGTTCACGCGGCTGGCCGACGCGTCGCGGCTGTCGGCGATCCCGCCGGTCGGGCGCTCGCCGTCGGTGGTGGTCGAGGCGGGCGGGGTGACCCAGCAGAACGCCGGGTCCAGGTCGAGGCCGATGGCGGTGCCGACCGCGGCGGCGATCGCGGCGGCCGAGGCCGAGCTCGATGGGGCCGGCGCGGGGGCGGCGATCGCGGCGGCCGCGCCATCGGCGAGCGCGGTGGCGGAAGCGGCCGGCATGGCCGAGACCGCGCCGATCGATGGAACCGGGGCGCCGCTGTTCGGACGCCGGACCATCGAGATGACCTCCGAGGCCGTGCGTCACCGGCGCGAGGAAGTGGACCGCCAGGCGGCGACCGCCTACCGCCGTCACACCACCTCGCCGCAGGAATCGCAGGCCGAGCCGGCGGTCCTGCGCGCGGAGGCCGCGCCGGAGCCGGCGCCGGAGCCGGCGGGTGCGAACGAGGCCACCGGGCCGGCGGCGATCGAGGCCGACATGGATGCGGCGCCCACGGCCGAGAGCTTCGCCGCCGAGACCGCGCCTTACCGGACCGACCCGGCTGACCCGGCCGACCCGGCCGAGGGCGCCCCGGAGTCGCTGGACGCGGACGCCGCGCCGGTGGTCGTCATCGAGTACGAGACGTCCGAGGCCAGTGAGCTGGCGGTGACCAGCCCGCTGCCGCGCCCTATCGACGATCGCCCGGGCGGCATCGTCAGCGGGGAGATCGGTCCGGCCGAGGCGAGCGGGCCGCCGGTCATCGACGCGCCGGCCGCGCCGACCGGTCCGCTGGTGGTCGGTGACTCGGCCGCGACGGTGCAGCCGTTCCGCCGGGTCAGCGGGTTCGATCCGTCGCCGCTGTCGGTCGCCGATGCGCGCGAGCTCCTCGTCCAGGCCGAGCACCGCGATCGCGTGTTCGAGCTGCTGCTGCGCGCGGTGCGCGCGCGCACCTGGTACGTGGCGCTCCTGACCGTGCAGGGCGGGGCGGCGATCGGTCGGGTGGCGATCGCCGGCGACGAGGTCGACCACACCAGCATCACGCAGGTGCTCATCCCGCTGGACGCGCCGTCGGCGTTTCGCCAGACCGTGAACACCTCGTCGCCGTACATCGGCCCGGTCGCGACCGGTGACGCCGACATCGACGGGATGATCCGCCGCATGGGCGGTGTGGTCCCGCCCAGCGCGCTGCTCATCCCGCTCATCCTGCGCAACCGGGTGGTCGCGCTGGTCATCGGCCACCGCGGCGGCGACATGCTCCGGGTCACCGAGCTGTCGGAGCTGTTGCCGCTGGCGGCCGCCGCGACCGACGCGCTCGGCCGCATCATCCGGCGCGGCAAGAAGAGCCGCCAGATGACCGCGGTCGCCCCCGGGATCAGCGTCCCGGATGCGGTCGACGACAACGCGCCGACCACCCGCATGGCGGCCGTGACGGTCGACGAGGCGGACGAGCCCGACGCGCCCAGCGCGCCCGACCCGATCGACGCGCCGGGCGTGGCGTCGGCGGGCGCGCCGGCTCCGGCCGGTCCGCCGCTGTCGCCGCTCGTGCAGCAGCTGTTCGACCCGGACCAGCGGATCCGCGATCTGGCCATCGAGCGGCTGTCGACCTCGTCGCGGGCCCAGCTCGGCGAGGCGCTCGAGGCGGTGCGCCGCGCGCTCGACGATCGCGACGCCGCCAGGGTCGAGTCGGCCGCGGAGGCGCTGGCCGCGTTCGGCGACGTGCGCGCCATCCCGCCGCTGCTCGACGCCCACGCGCGCGGCGGCGAGGCGGCACGGGTCGCCGGGCGCGCGCTGGTGTCGCTGACCAAGCAGGACTTCGGCGACAGCAACCGCAAGTGGCGCCAGTGGTGGGACAAGAACCGGCGCAAGAACCGGATCGAGTGGCTGCTCGAGGGTCTCGGTCACAAGGAGACCGAGATCCGCCGCTCGGCGGTGGACGACCTGCGCAAGGCCACCGGTGAGTTCTTCGGCTATCACCCGGACCTGCCGCGCCGCGAGCGCGAGCAGGCCCGCCAGCGCTGGATGGTGTGGTGGCAGGAGACCGGCCGGCTGCGCTTTCTCCCCGACGCCGAGCCGGACCGCGCCCAGGCCCCCGGGGCCACGCCTCCGCAGCGATCCTGATCCCGGCGGTCAGTCGATGTGGCGGAGGACCGCGTCGCGCGCGGCTCCGTAGTCGCACGCGATCTCGACCGGACGGTTGGCGTGAGCCGGGTGCGGCACGCCGGGCAGAGCGCCCTCGTGATAGCGAGTCTTGAAGTCGGTGAACTTGAGGCCGTTGGCGGTCGAGATGACCACGACCCGGTCGCCGCGGCGGACCAGCTTGCGCGCGACCAGCTTCTCGAGCGCGGCCAGCGCCACGCCGGTGTGGGGGCACGAGAACATGCCGGACAGGTCAGCGCGCGCCGCGGCGTCGGCCAGCTCCTCCTCGCTGGCCTGCTCGACCACCCCATCGCAGGCGCGGATCGCGCGGATCGCGCGGTCGCGGCTGACCGGGTTTCCGATCTGGATGGCCGAGGCGATGGTCGGACGCGCCGTCACCGGCTCGAACTCGCGGAAGTCGCGCAGGTAGCTCAGGTAGAGCGGGTTGGCCCGCTCGGCCTGGGCCACGCACACGCGCGGCAGCCGCGCGACCAGGCCCAGATCCTTCATCAGCGCGAAGCCGGCCACCAGCGCCGAGACGTTGCCGAGGTTCCCGCCCGGGATGACGATCCAGTCGGGCACCTGCCAGTCGAACTGCTGGACGATCTCGATCCCGACGGTCTTCTGGCCCTCGAGGCGCAGCGAGTTCATCGAGTTGGCCAGGTAGACCCCGTCTCGCTCGGCCAGCTCGGCGACCAGGCGCATGCAGCCGTCGAAGTCGCTGTCCACCGACAGGACCAGGGCGCCGTTGGCGAGCGGCTGGACCAGCTGCGCGGTGGAGACCTTGCCGCGCGGCAGCAGCACGACCGCGCGCAGCCCGGCCGCCGCGGCGTAGGCGGCCAGCGCCGCCGAGGTGTCGCCGGTCGACGCGCAGGCGATGGCCGGGATTTGCGCGCCGCCCGCGCGCCGCCGGCCACCATCTGCACGACCGACGAGACCAGCACGGTCATGCCGAGGTCCTTGAACGACCCGGTGTGCGAGTTGCCGCACTGCTTGACCCAGAGATCGTCGAGCCCGATGGTGCGGCCGTAGCGCTCGGCCCAGAGCAGGTTGGTGCCGCCCTCGAGCATCGAGACCACGTTGCGGTCGTCGACGTGGGGCGCCACCCACTCCTTCTTGCCCCACACCCCGGAGCCGTACGGCCACTGCGTGCGCATGAAGCGGTCGTCGAACAGCTTCATCCAGGCGCTGGCCGAGCGCACCTGCAGGCGCGACAGGTCGTGCACCACCTCGAGCAGGTCGCCGCAGCGCGGGCAGCGGTAGAGGACCTGGTCCAGCGAGTGCTCTCCCTCGCACCCGGCGATGCAGCGGAAGACCGCCCGGTAGCTCATCTCATCGGTCCGGCTTGTCCGGCTTGTCCGACTTGATCGGCCGGGCCTTGAGCACGACCTTGTCGCCGCGCACGACCACGTGGAACTCGACCCCGCGCGCGCCGTGCTCGGTCATGATCGCGGCGGCCTGCTTGCCGAGCGACGAGACCAGCTTCTCGTAGGTGACGTCGTCGTTCTTCTCGCCGACCAGCTGGCGCGCCTTGAGGTAGCGGCTGTACAGGTCGCGGCACTGCCTGTCGTCCATGCCGGGAGGCAGCGGCGGAGCGGGCCGCGCGGGCGCCGTCGTCCGGCCGACCGACGGAAGCGGCGCCCTGCCGGACGGGACCGGTGGCGGCGCCTTGCCGGACGGGACCGGCGGCGGCGTCCGGGCCGAGATCGGCGGCGCAGTCCGGGCCGTCGGTAGGGCCGTCGTGGGCGCGGGCGGCAGGGGGCTCACTGGCGTCACGATCCGGGTGGCCACCGGCGGAACCCTGGCGCCGGGCTGCGGAAACTGCGGTGGCCCCTCGGTGTCCTCGCGCGGCGGCGCGGTGCCGGCGCGGCTCATGCCCGGCGGCGGCGGGACGCGAAAGCCGCCCGGGCCGGACAGGGACCGGCCTCGCGGCGCGATCCGGGGGATGGCGACCGAGATGCCCCTGGGCGAAGCGGCTGCCACGCCAGCGGGAAGCGGACCGGACGGCGGTGCGCTGCCCGTCGCCGGCGGTTGATCCGCGTCGTCGGCGGTTGCCTGGCCGGCGGGCGCCTCACCCGACGCCGCCGCCTCGCCGGCAACGTGCTCGCCATCCGCCAGCGCGGTCATCGCGCTGAACAGTCCGTCGATGTCGAGGTCCCCGTCGCCGAAGAGGCTCGCCGGCGGTTGATCCGCGTCGTCGGCGGGTGCCTGGCCGGCGGGCGCCTCACCCGACGCCGCCGCCTCGCCGGCAACGTGCTCGCCATCCGCCAGCGCGGTCATCGCGCTGAACAGTCCGTCGATGTCGAGGTCGCCGTCGCCGAAGAGGTGGTGCACCTCTTCCTCGCTGATGACGTGGTCGAGCCGCTTCGGCGTCGCGGGTGGCTCGGCCGGTGGCGGGCCCGCCTGGGCCGGCTCGGCCGGCACGTCCTTCTGTCCCTCGCTCGCCAGGTTCGCCATCCGCGCGCGGTCGCGACGGATCCGGTCCTGCACCAGCTTGGGCAGCTTGACCAGCAGCTCCTCGGGCAGGTCCTCGCCCCTCTGGTCGGCCTTGCGCTTCACCCGCGCCAGATCGCGGATGTACTTGCCCTGCTCGATCTCGCGCAGGGTTCGCTTCCAGTACGTGTTGTACGAGCCGAACTTCTGCGACAGCGTGGTGAACCGGAACCGCAGCCCGGTGTTGCGGATCTGCTGCTGGGTCAGCTCGCGAACCTTGCGCTCGATGTCGCGATGGAGCTGCATCGGCGCGACCTTCTGGATGCCCATGAAGTACTGCTCGTAGAGCATCTTGGCGCGGTCGAGCAGCTTCTCGAGGCCATCGAGGAGCTCTTCCAGATCCTCCGCCTTGATCTGCTTCTTGACTTCCGAGCCGAGCGCCACGGTCCCCTTCCCCCCAGCGTACCAGACATGGTAGGAGGCGCTACAGTATGGAGTGGACCGGTCGGTACGGGCGGACTCAGGTGCTCGCCCTCGACACTTCGACCCATGTGGCCAGCGTGGCCATCCTGGGGCCCTCCTGCGACCTCCTGGAGGAGGGAAGCTCGGCCGCGCGCAGCGACGACCTCATCCCGCTAGTCGACCGCGTCCTGGCCCGGGCTGGCGTGGCGCTGGGCGAGCTTGCCGCCATCGCGGTGGGGGCAGGCCCGGGGTCCTTCACCGGCCTGCGCATCGGTATGGCCACCGCCAAGGGGCTCTGCTTCGCCGCCGGCCTGCCGCTCTGGTCGGTCTCGTCGCTCGCCGCGCTCGCGCTCGACGCCGCCGATATCGAGCCGGCAGTCGACGACGCCCTGATCGTGCCGGTGTTCGACGCTCGCCGCGGCGAGGTCGGCGCCGGCTTCTACCGCGTCGCTGACGGTCGCGCCGAGTCGCTCGGCGACGAGCGCATCGCCGAGCCCGCGCCGCTCGCGGAGATCGTCGCCGACCTGCTCCGCCGCCACCGCCTGTCCCGCGCGCTCCTCATCGGTGACGCGCTCGCCTCGCACGGCGCGGCGCTCGCCGCGGTCGGGCAGCCGCTGTCGCAGGCGCGCACCACACCGTCGGCGCGCTCGGTCGCGCGCCTGGCCCTCGACGGCCCGCGCGAGGACGCGCTGCGATCGGGAACTCCCGTGTACATCCGGCCGAGCGCCGCCGAGGTTGCCTTCCCGGACGGCAACCCGGGCACTGCTCCGGTCGTCGCGCGGCCCGAGAAAAAGTAGGCGAGCCAACCTTTCGCCAGCTGCGTCGCGCTCGCCGACTTCCCCACCTCTCGCGCGCCGGGCTTTACCGGATTCATCGTTGTCGGGTCCGGACGAACACGCTATCGTCGGTTGGTGGTCCTCGACGCGATCGCAGCGCGGCTCGAGAGCAAGTGCGGCGGTCGTTCCCCCAAAGCTCGGAGGTTGCGGTGGAGCGAATGGAGCTTGGTGCGTCCAACGAAGATCTTCTGGGCCGGCTGACCGCGGAACATCGCGCCATCAAGGAGCGAATCCGCCAGCTGGACCGCCACATATCCCTCACCTCCTCGGAACAAGTCGAATACGCCCAGCTGAAGAAGATGAAGCTGGCCACCAAGGACCGCATCCGCGCGCTGGAGACCTAGGGTCTCGCGCCGCTGGGTGCCTCTCGCGCCCGAGCGGTTAAGCTCTCCGGCGTGACCGAGTTCCAGCTCACGCCGGAGCAGATCGAGCGCCTCCGTCAGACCGGCATCCGGCTGGACCGCGAGGGGCGCTTCTGGCACGAAGGCGCGGTCGTCGCGCACCGCGGCTTCCAGCTGGCGCTCCTGCGCTGGCTGGACCGACTCGACGATGGGCGCGCGATCCTCCGCCTCGACGAGAAGCGCTACGCCTACGTCGATGTCGACGACGCCGACCTGCTCGCGCGGTCGGCGCGCTGGGACGGCGACCGCGCCATCCTGCGCCTGAACGACGAGAGCGAGGAGGAGCTCGCCTACGCCACCCTCGCGGTCGGCGCCGGCGACGCGCTCTACTGCAGGGCGCGCGGCGGGCGGCTCACCGCGCGGATCACCACGCCGGCGTACCAGGTCCTGGCCGAGCGGATCGAGGAGACCGCGGACGGCTTCGCGCTGCGGGCCGCCGGCGCCCTCCATCCGATCAAGCAAGCGGCAGCGTGAGCACGAAGCGGGCGCCGCCGCCGGGCGCCCCGGCGGTGTCGGCGACCAGGTTGCCGCCGTGGTCGAGCGCGATCTTCTTGGCGATGGCCAGCCCGAGCCCGGTGCCGCTCTCCTTGCTGGTCACGTACGGCTCGAAGATGCGCTCGCGGTCGGCCTCGGGCACGCCGCGCCCCTCGTCGTCGATCGTCACCCGCGCGCGGGTCGCATCGGCCGACCATCGCATCTCCACGCGGCCGCTCTTGCCCGCCGCCTGGCCGGCGTGGACGCCGTTCTCGATCAGGTTGGCGAGCAGCCGGCGGAGCAGCAGCCGGTCGCCCGACACGGTGACGCCGTCGGTGGGCGCGGCCAGCTCGAGGTGGCCGGCGAACATGGGATCCTTGCCGAGGTCGTCGGCCAGCTGGGCCAGCGCGAGCGGGCGCGGCTCGACCGGCGGCAGCCGGCCCAGCGCGCTGAACGCATCGACCAGCCGGCGCAGCCCGTGGATCTCCTCGCCGACGATCTCGGCCACGTCGGCCAGCATCTTGCGGTGGCGGGCGTCGTCACCGGCGTAGCTCGACACCAGCTCCTGCACGGCCAGCTGGATCGGGGTCAGCGGGTTCTTGATCTCGTGGGCCAGCCGGCGGGCCACGTCCTGCCAGGCGCCGATGCGCTGGAGGTAGAGGATCTGCTGCCGGTCCTTCTTGAGATCCTCGACCATCCGGTTGAAGGCGCGGGCCAGCTCGCCCAGCTCGTCGCGGCCCTGCAGCGCCACGCGCGCCTCGAGGTCGCCGCCGGCCACCCGCCGGGTCCCCGACAGCAGCACCGCGATGCGGCCGGTCAGCCGCCGCGACAGGAGGATGCCGGTCGCGGTGACCAGCACGACCACGCCGCCGACCAGGAGCAGGAAGCCGAACCGGTACGACCGCGGCAGCGAGCTGCGCACCTGGTCGATGCGCTGGCTGTCGTCGAGCACGCGGCCGATCTGGCGGTGCTGCTCGAGCAGCTCCACGTCGGCGGCAAAGGCGAGCTCGAGCGCGGCGCCGCCGGTGAGCGGCAGGCTGACCGCGAACTCGCGGAACTTGCGCGGCCCACCCGGGCCCGGCGCGGCGCGCTTCTCCTCTGCCACCATCGCGCCGCCCGGACGGCGCAGCGCCACCCGCAGGAGATCCGGCTCCCGGTCCAGGAGCCGGCGCGCCGCCGGCGAGAAGCCCGCGCTGGCCGCGCCGGCGAGCGCCTCCTCGACGGCCCGGCTCTCGGCCAGCTGATCCGCCATGTGGCGGTACATCCGCTTCTTGCTGTCGATCAGCTGGAGGTAGACGCCTTGCGCCTCGGCGAGCGGATCGCGCAGCCCCTCGGCCTCGTGGGACGCGAAGTTCTGCGCGACCTCGGCGATCTGGTCGACCAGGAGCGCCGAGACCAGGAGCGGGGTCAGCGCGATGACGAGCAGGACCGCCACCACCTTCACCTGCAGGCCGATCCGCCGGCCGCCGCTCTCGTCGCTCGACGGCGTCATCGCGGGGCCCGGTAGAACGGCTGCGAGCGGATCCGCAGGGTCCGGTCGGCCTGCTCCAGCTTCGGGTTGACGAACACCGACACGAACGATCCGAAGAAGGACGAGCTGGAGTCGAGCGAGGTCTCGCCCGCCGGGCGGCTCAGCCAGCGGCGCATCTCGGCCAGGAGCTCCTCGGACACCGGGTTGAGCTCGACGACCATGGCGACGAAATGATGCGGCCCGATCGGGATGTCGTCGAGCGACGCGATCGGCATCTGGTCGAGCTCGCTCAGCGCGCGCACCGCCTCGGCCCGGCTCCGGGTCCTCACCTGCTTCTGGCCCAGCGGACCGCGCGATCGGACCACGTAGACCTCATCCCACAGATCATAGACCACCTCGAGCTGGACCAGGACGAACGACACCGGCGCGTCGGCGCGCGCCTTTCGGTACAGGTAGAGCCGCACGACCACCGTGGTCGGGAAGCCGCTCGAGATCTTCTCGAACGCCTCGCGGTCGAAGATCTCGGTGAACGACGTGGTCAGCGCGAGGTTGCGGCCCCGCTCGGCGAAGCCCATGCGCTTGATGACGATGTCGTTGCCGGCGCCCTGGGCGGCGGCCGGGCGCGGCGCGAGCGCGGCCAGCCCGAGCAGCCAGAGCGCGGCGGCGCACGCGATCGCGCCCCATCGCATCTACAACGGAACCCGGCCCAGCGCGTTGGCCAGGCTCAGCTCGAAGATGCCGATCTCCGTGTCGAGGCGGAGGCCGGCGTCGAGCAGGAGGTCGACCGGGAAGCTCGGCGTGTCGACGCCGAGGTCGCGCGTGGTGGTGAGCGACCACAGGCCGGCGCCGACGAACAGATCGCCGCCGTAGACCCCGCGCTTGCTGCGGAACAGGCGGTACGCGTACTGCCCTTCGACCAGCCCGGCCAGCTCACCGTAGGTGATCTCGTCGGAGCCGGTGCCGAGCAGGTCGAACGGCGGGGTGGTCGACACCACCAGGCCGAGCGCGCGCGGCGACACCATCCGGTTGATGTCGCCGACGTGGAGGTGCTCGAACAGCGGGGCGTCCCCCACCACCGCCCCGCCGGTCATGTGGAGCGACACGACGTGGCCGGGGCCGACCGTCCACCAGCGCTCGTGGCGGACCAGCAGGGTGGCGAAGTCGTAGCTCGAGCCGATCGGGCTGGCCCCGCCCTCGGCCAGGACCAGCGTGTGGTCGCCGGCGAACGGTAGGATCGGATCCGGACGGGTGTCGCGCTCGAACAGCATCCCGACGGTGGCGACCCGGCTGTCGCCGTCGTCGAGCAGGAGGTCGATCGGCACCGACCGCCCGTCCGACAGCGTGCGGGTTGGCGCCTCCGGCAGATCGGCGTGCACGCGCTCGAAGCGGGCCAGCGCGGTCAGGCGCGACAGCGGGGCGAGGTTGAGGGTCAGCCCGGCGCGACCGCCCGCCCGGCGATAGTCGAAGGCGGCGAAGTTGGCGGCGGCGCCGTCGTCGGTGAGACCGGCCACGCGGTAGGGCTCGCTGGCATCGGCGTAGTAGCCGGACACGTGCGCGCCGAGCGCGGACCCGAACAGCGTCGAGTCCTCGATCCGCAGCTGGTAGGCGTGCTGGTCGCCGGCCCCGGCTGCCTCGCCCTTGCCGGCCACCACGAAGGCTCCGCCCACGCCGACGCCGGTGCCGAAGAAGTTGCGCTCGGTCAGATCCAGCCCGGCCCACCACGGCGTGACCAGCGTGTTGCCGAAGAAGAGCCGGTTGAGGACGACGGTGCCGCGCTCCACCACCCGCACGGTCAGGATGACGTGGCCGCGGGTGCTGCCCTTGCGCATGCGCAGGTCGACGTCGCGGAAGTAGCCGAGCGCCAGCACCTTGAAGCGAGCGGCGCGCAGCCGGTCATCGCCGGCCCGCAGGGTCTGGCCGGGCCGCACCGGCAGGGCGCGCCGGATGTGCTGCTCGGCGGTCCAGGTGTTGCCGACCACCTCGATCGCCTCGATCACGATGAGCGGGCCGAACGGGTCTCGCGGCAGCTCGCCGACCGGCACCTCGCCGGCCGGCTGCGCCGCGGCGGTCCCGGCGCCGCCGACCAGGTGGAGCGCGGCGCATGTCGCGATCGCCGCCGCGACCAGGCGGGCAGCTCCCATCCGGCGCCAGCGTAACACGCACCCGGTGTTATACTCGCCGAGCAGCCGGGGGTCAGCGCACTGAAGGCGCCCAGTACATCGAACCAGTGCCCCAAGTGTCGGGGCGCGGTCACGCCGGACGCGAGGTTCTGCGTCGCGTGCGGAAGCTCACTGGCAGCGACCGAGCCGGCTGCCGAAGCCAGCACCCAGGCGATGGACGCGGCCAGCTCCGGGTTCATCGGGCGCGAGGTGGCCGGCCGCTACCGGATCCTGACCAAGCTGGGCGAGGGGGGGATGGGCGCCGTCTACAAGGCGGAGCAGATCTCGCTCAAGCGGACCGTGGCGCTGAAGGTCCTGCGCCCGGAGCTCTCGGCCGAGCCGGGCATGGTGCGCCGCTTCAACGCCGAGGCGGAGCTGGCCGCGCGGCTCTCGCACCCGAACACGGTCACGCTGTTCGACTTCGGCCAGGACGCCGACGGGTGCCTGTTCATCGCGATGGAGTACCTCGAGGGGGTCTCGCTGCGCGAGGTGCTGACCCGTGAGGGCGCCCTGGTGCCCGGACGCGCGCTGGCCATCTGCGAGCAGCTGTGCGCGTCGCTGGCCGACGCCCACTCGCGCGGCATCGTGCACCGCGACCTCAAGCCGGACAACGTGATGCTGGTCCAGCGCGGGCGCCAGACCGACGTGGTGCGCGTGCTCGACTTCGGCATCGCCAAGCTGCGCGAGGAGCAGGGCGACGTCACCGCGATGCCGATGACGCGGGCCGGGGATCTGATCGGAACGCCGCAGTACATGGCGCCGGAGCAGATCCGCGGCGAGACCGTGGACGCGCGCACCGACGTGTACGCGCTCGGCGCGATGCTGTACGAGATGGTGACCGGCCGGCTGCCGTTCGAGGCGCCGACGCTGATGGCCATCCTGTCCAAGCACCTGACCGAGATGCCGGTGCCGCCGCGCGAGCGTCGACCGGACCTGCGCATCCCCCCGTCGCTCAGCCAGCTGATCATGGACGCGCTCCAGAAGGAGCCGGCGCGGCGACCAGCCACCATGGACGCGTTCGCGGACCGGCTCGCCCGGCTGGTGGTCGACATGGAGCCGCGCGGGCCGGCGGCGACGGCGGCCCAGGGCGGGGCAGGGGCGGTCGGCTTCGGCGTGGGCTCCGGCCGCGCGCCGCGCGGGGACTATCCGCCGGCGCCGGCCCTGACCGACAGTCCGCCGCCCGGGGTGCCGCTCCTGCGCACGCCGCCGCCCGGGCAGATGCGAGCGTCGTCAGCCGACCCGGGTGTCGTGCACGGAGCCGGCGTCGGGTCGCCGACCCCGGGCCATGCCTGGGGCCAGCCGCCCGCTCCGTCGGCGGATCAGGTCTCCAGCCGCCCGCTCCGTCGGCGGATCAGGTCTGGCACCCGCCGTCCGCGCCGTCCGCTCCGTCGGCGGATCCGATCTGGCGCCCGCCGTCAGCGCCCGGCCATGCGCCCGGTCCGGACGGGATCTCCTCGCCCGGTCCCGCGCACGGGCCTTCGTCCGCGCCGCACGATCATGCCTCGCCGCCGCCCGGGTCCTACGTGGCCGCGCCGACCCCGGCTGCGTTCGGGGCCGGGCGGGCGGACCCGTACTCGTCCCCGGCCCCGGCGCGCCCGCCGGACCACGCGTTCGGGTCACCGGCGGCCGGGTACGGCGCCGCGCCGATCCCGTTCCGCGCCCCGACCTCGCAGCCGGCTCGCCGCAGCGGGCGCGGCGCCTGGATCGTCGCCGGCGCCGTCGTCGCGGCGGCCGTCGGCGGGGTCGCGGTGTTCCTGGTCGCGCGCGACGGAGGATCCGGCGCGGCGGCGAGCCCGCCCGTGCTCGCCGCCACCCCCGGCTCGACGTCGCCCGCCGCCGGCGTGGTCGCCTCCGACTTCTCGGTCAAGCCGGAGCGACAGCTCTACGGCGGCACCGCGCCGCCCGATCCGGGCCAACCGGCCGCTCCCTCGTCGCCGGTCCCGGGGTTTGGCCAGCCCGGGGTCGGCGTGTGGGATGGCGGCTGGTGGAAGGATCCGACCGGGACCCTGCAGCTCGACGTTCCCAAGGGCTTCTCGATCGGCGCCAGCGCGGGCGGCCTCGGCGGCGCCGCCATGTTCGCCGGCGACTGCGGCGGCGCCCCGTGCACCATCCAGACCCTGAGCGTTCCGACCTACGGCATGCAGATGGACGACAGCATGGTCGCCAAGGCGGTGGCGCAGATGCCGCAGGCCATGGGCCAGGCCGGCAACGTCTCGACCGTGCGGGTGCAGGGACGCGATCGCTACAGCGTGGTGGTCGACAACCAGGCCGACGGCATGCGCGGCCAGCTGGTGGTCTTCCTCGGCTCCGACTCTCTCGCCATGGTGCTCATCCAGGCGCCGGTCGCCTCGTTCGACGCCACGGCGAAGTTCCGCCAGGCGTTCTTCGAGCAGCGGGTCCGGATCGAGTAGCCGCGCCGACGGTCCAGCCGGCGGCGCGGCGAGCTCGCGCGCTACTTCTTCTTGGTGGCGATGAACATGCTGCGCCGGTTCTGGGCATCCTCGGTCCCGGCCGGCCGCTCCTCGCCATAGGTGATGATGGAGACCCGCTTCTCCTCGACCCCGAGGCGCACCAGGTAGTCCTTGGTGGCCCGGGCCCGGCGCTCGCCGAGACCGAGGTTGTACTCGGGGGTGCCCACCTCGTCGGTGTGTCCTTCGATGGTCAGGGTGCGGACCTTGTCCGCCTTGAGCCAGTCGGCGTTCTCGTTCAGCTTGGCCCGAGCCGCCTCGTCGAGGTCGGAGGAGTCGAAGGCGAAGTAGACCACCTCCTGGAGCGCGGGGTTCTTGCCCGCCGCTGGCGCCTGGGTGCCGGATGATCCGTCCCCGGCGCTGGTATCGCCGGTCCCGGCGCTGGTATCGCCGGTGGCCGTGGCGCGCTTCTTGTTCTTCCCACCGCAGGCCGCCATGACGGCGACGACTGTGAGGGTCAGGAAGAGAACTTTCATGGCTCGCATCGCATAACCTCCCGTGGAGTCTCCATGCCAATGACCCGGGTGCCGCCGTCCTTACATGCCGCGCCCCCGAGATGGATAACATATTGAAAAGAGCGGGATAAGGGATTCAGCCGGCAATTTGTCGATGACCACCCCGAGGGGAGGTATGCTCCTCAGTGGAATGCCGATATGCCGGGCGCTAGCCGCCCTGCTCCTACTCTCTGCTCTTGTGTGTCTCCTGCCCTCCGCCGCCGGTGCTTCTCCGGAAGGGAGCAACCGCCCTGCTGCGGCGCTGGTGGCATCCTCCGAGACTCACCTCTCGGCTGGAGCCACCGAGCTGACCCCGCTCGGACTGGCCGCGCTGGTGGCCGCCGGCTGGATCCCCGCGCTGGTTCTGCTGACCCGGCGCCGTCGCCAGCAGCAGCGCTTCGAGGAGTGACCGACCGGTCGCGCGGGTCGTCCGCGCGGCCGCGCTCCGGGTCCGGGACCCACCCGGTCGCTCTGCTACGCTGGGCGCCATGTCGAACAGCGACCAGTCGTCGGTTCCGCACCAGCCACCGTTCCGCCTGACCGAGTACGCGCGGGGAGGTGGTTGAGCCGCCAAGCTGCGCCTGGGTGACCTGGTTCAGGTCCTCGAACGAATGCATGCCGGCGGAATTGCAACGTCCGCCAACGACGGAAGCGTCCTGGTCTCGACGGACTTCGCGGACGACGCGGCCGTGGTGCGCTTTGGCTCCGACACGGACCGCGGCCTGGTCCTGACCGCGGACGTCATCGCGCCGCTGGTGGACGACGCGGAGAGCTTCGGCCGGATCGCCGCCACCAACGCCATCTCCGACGTGTATGCGATGGGTGGGCGCCCGCTGTTCGCGCTCAACCTGGTGTTCTTCCCCGACGACAAGCTGCCGTTCGCGGTGCTGGAGGCGATCCTGCGCGGCGGGGCCGCGGCCTGCGCCGACGCCGGCGTCGCGATTGTCGGTGGCCACTCGGTGCGCGACCCGGAGCTGAAGTACGGCCTGTCGGTGACCGGCGAGGTGGAGCGTGCCGGGCTGCTGTCCAACCGGACCGCGCAGGCCGGCCAGCGGCTGGTCCTCAGCAAGGCGCTCGGGACCGGGTTCATCGGCCAGGCGATCAAGAAACAGGTGGCGTCGGCGGAGGAGATGGCCGCGGCGGTGGCGTCGATGACGACGCTCAACCGGGGGGCGCTGGAGGCGGGCCGGCGCGCCGGCGTGACCTCGTGCACCGACGTGACCGGCTTCGGTCTGCTCGGCCACCTGCGCAACATCCTGCGAGGGTCCGGGCTGCGCGCGGCGATCGATCTGGCGGCGCTGCCGGCGCTGCCCGGCGCGCTCGCGCACGCGGCGGGTGGGATGGTGCCGGCGGGCAGCCGGGCAAATCTGGCGTTCGTGGCCCCTTCGCTGCGCGGTCGCGCGGAGCTGGGCGAGGCAGGCGAGCTGGCGCTGCTCCTGGCCTCCGACGCGCAGACCAGCGGCGGGCTGCTGCTGACCGTGCCGGCGGGCGCGGCCGATGCACTGGTCGCCGATCTCCGCGCCCAGGGCCTGCCCGCCGCCAGCATCGGCGAGCTCGTCGCCGCGGGGCAGGGCGCCGACGACGGGGTCGGCTCGGTGGACGTGCGGTTCTCGCCGGCGGGCTGAGCGCCGCCGCGCACCAGGGCGTGCCGGCCGACGCGCGCTACAATCCTGATGTGCGTCGGTGGAGGATGACCGGATTCGTCGGGTTCGGCGCCGCGGCGCTGGCGTCGATGTTGGTGTCGGGATCCATGTCGAGCTGCGCGCCGGCTCCACCGCCCGCGCCGAGCGGCGGCTACACCGGGCCGCCCGGCGCGTACGAGGCGGCCGGCTCCGACCCCGGGTCCGAAGCGGGGCCCGGC
>Ga0193753_10000799_pt1 | contig 29370 bp, 26 predicted proteins | sample H1c2metaG_FD_144925 | JGI IMG/M metagenome (GOLD analysis project Ga0193753, IMG submission 144925) | Soil microbial communities from a riparian zone of the East river system, Colorado, United States - H1c2 | ecosystem: Environmental > Terrestrial > Soil > Riparian zone | place: USA: East...
GACGCTTGCGGCGTTGTCAGGCAACAGGCCGAAATGATAGCGGCCCAACCCACGCGGAGGAATTGCCCTCGGGGGTTCGGCGACTGGCCGCACCGAGGACCGCCAGCCGAGGTCGGCGGGGCAGAATCGCACGGCGAGCGCAATTCCGGGGCGCGGCGCCCGTGATTTAGGCATCGAAGCGGCGGCGGAGGCAACCCGGGAGCCCCCGATCAGGCCGCGAGCGCGTATGTCAGGAGTATCGCCTACATACGCTCATGAGAGAAAGTGGTATATTAAATACTCCCGTGCACCGCCCGGTGCACTCTCTCTTGACTTTATCAGGACACCACATGCCTAAGCGCGCGACGAAGCGTTCTACCGCACCGGCTCTTGTTTCCAAAAGCGTGATCGCCAAGGAAATCGCTCGGATCATCGATGACCGCGGATGGACTCAGACCGAGGCCAGCTTTGCCATTCACGAGGCGCCGTCTCAGATCTCGCTCATGGTGACGGGCAAACTCCGCGGATTCTCGCTCGAACGATTGCTCCGCACGCTGACGGCCCTCGGCCGTGACGTCGAGATCCGTGTCATGAAAGCGAAACGCAACCCGGGCAAGGTGCGCCTGAACGTCAAGTAGGCTCAGCATCGGCCACCCTCGGCTTCACAGAAACGAGGGACCTCGACGCGGGTTGGCGCTCAGCCAACCCCCGTCGAAGGCTCACCCCATCGCGGGATCGGTGACGCCCCATCCACCGGTTTCAACGCGCCCGGCATACCGATAGGTCATACTCGCGGCCATGACGGTGAAGTCGTACCATCCGTGCGTCGCCGCGACGTTGATGGGCACCGATAACGCTGCGCCGCCTTGCAGCATCACGTGGCGAACCGGCGCGCCGTACGATACGTCGCGAATGCTCACGTCGTGCGCACTCGTGTCTCGATTCGTGAGACGAATGATCAGTCCACCACCGGACGTGTTGCCCGTCGCTTGATCGACGAGGATCGTAACGCGTGTGCCCGGCACACCGGAAAACTCGCGCATGAAGCCATTCGGCCCATCGACTCGCACGAGGTATTTGTCGCCGAGTGGGAGTGAGTCGTGGACGACGTCGCCGGCGCGCACTGCGTACGAACGACATACCAAATCCGCGCCGTAGGAATAGAGGCTGAATGGGGAGCCCTGCGCTGCGGCGCGATCGGAGCCGACGCGCGCCTCCATCGCGACGGCGAGCGCCGCGTCGCGGACCTCGGCGTTCACGACCAACTCGTACGGCAACGGGCATGATGGCCGCGTCCCAGGTTCCTGTAATGGGCGAACACTTGCTGCAGCGACTTCCTGTTTCGTGAGCGCGGCACCGCCGCGTGGCGGTTGCCGAAACTTGGCGGCGTGAAGGCGCTCGACCGTCGCATCGCGGTCCAGCGACGAGGGCAGGGCGATTCGTTCGCCGTCATACGGGCGAAACGCCGACGTCAGGTCGCCGCACACCGTACGGCGCCAGTCGCTGATATTCGTCTCCTTGACTGACTTGCCTTTGCCGGCGGTCCAGACTTCGAGAAATCGCAATATCGAAGTGTGATCGAAGACCTGTGAATTGACGCATCCGCCGCGGCTCCATGGCGACGCAATCACCAGCGGCACGCGGTAGCCGAGCCCGATCGACGAATCGCGGCCGTGCACCGTGGCCCACTCGCTCGCCGTGTCCATACCGGCGGAAACCTTGCCGGTCTCTGGGCGCGATGGATGCGGCGCAACAAAGGGCGGGACGTGGTCGAAGTAGCCGTCGTTCTCATCGTAGCAGAGAATGAACACGGTCTTCTTCCACACGTCGGGATTCTTGGTGAGGATGTCGAGCACCTCGGAGACGTACCACGCGCCGTACCACGGCGCGCTCGGGTGGTCGGAGAAGTTTTGTGGTGCGACCAGCCACGACACCGCGGGCAAAGCGCCCGTCGCGACATCCTGCCGAAATTGATGCAATACATCACCGGCCGGCACGTGCGTTTCGCGACGCGTTGCGCCGTCATCGTAGGCGAGCGTCGTGAGCGATCGGTAAGACGGATCGCCGGTGTTCGTCGTAAACGCCTTCTCGTGCAGCGCTTTCGCACGAGCAGAGAGTGCGGTCCACGCGGCGCCGGTGTAAGCGACACGCTCCGATTCGGCGGCCTTGAGCTCGGCCCGAAGATGCGCGAGCTCGGTGTCGAGCTTCTTCCTTGCCGCGGCGGTGAGATCAGGCGCGAGCAGCGCGGCTTCTTTTGCGCGAATGCGTGCCGGCGCCTCGGCGAGAAACTTGGGAAGGTATGCGCGACGACTCTTCGCGAAGCGGATGTTGAATTGCGAAAACCATTCGATCGGATTGTCGCCGAAGCCCGAGAGCCAAGCGTCCTCGTCTCCCTGCAATCCGGAATCGATGCTGACTTCGTTTTGGTAGATGCGCCAGGAAACTCCCGCATCCTCGAGGCGTTCGGGGAAGGTGCGCCAGTTCACTTCGCGATCGTAGTCCGTCTCCTCGTTGAGCACACGCGGAACGTCGGCAGCGTTAGCACGGATCGCTCCGGACCAGAGGAACAGGCGGTTGGCGGTCGTTCCCGTCAGCGAAGAACAGAACGCCTGATCGCACACCGTAAACGCGTCGGCCAGTGAATAGTAGAACGGGATATCGGCGCGTGCATAGTGGCCGAGCGTGAAGGGCAGATCGCGTTTCGGTTTGGCGATGAGCCATTTGTCATAGCGGCCGCCGTTCCGAGCGTCGACTTGATCCGTCCACGAGTGCGGCAATCCGCCGATCCACGTGGCGTTGGTCGCGGTGATGTCGAGACGAAAGGGCGCGTACGTTTCGCCGAGCGCATCTGACTGGAACCAGACGGGATTACCGTTGGGAAGCACATGCGCGCGCGGATCGCGAAATCCTCGCACGCCGCGAAGCGCGCCGTAGGCGTGATCGAACGAACGATTTTCCTGCATGAGAATCACGACGTGCTCGGCGTCGTGGAACGTCGTTCCCGGCGGTGGATCGATCGCCATCGCGCGCGCAATGGCGTCGGGAATCGATCCAGCGGTGATTGCGCCGCCGGCGAGGAGCGCGGCGTCGCGGAGAAAGTCGCGTCGATTGGGCATGAGCTTCCGGGGCGGCAGAGACGTAGCAGACTATTCGAGCCCGTCACTGTCGGAAACGAGCGGCGCGTAACGAATGGATCACGCCGGTCGCCGAACGGAAAGGACTCGCTGCTACGTTTTGAGCGGTTTTTTCTTGGCGGCAGGGAAGAGGACGTTGTTCAAGATGAGCCGATAGCCCGGCGAGTTCTTGAACAGCGAGAGATCGGTGGGCGGATTGCCGATCCCGTGCTTGGGGTCCTCCGGATCGTGGCCGCCGTAGTACGTCCACGTCCCCTTGCCGAAGTCGCCGTGGATGTATTTGACCCACGGCGCGCTCTCCTCGTTCGCCAACACGGTCACGCCGGGCTTGATCACGGCCTTGTTGAAACTGGTGGTCACTCCAAAAAAATCGTTGACTACCGCGCGATGATTTTGCACGAGCATCGACGGCACGGGATCGAGCTTGGCGGCGAAGTTGAACAGAGTGAAGGTGCCGAGGGGTTGTTGGCGTGAGGCGACGTTGACTTGGTGGCCGTCGATGTCGCTCATCGAGTTCACGAACGGGGATTGCTCGAGGTGCGCGTCATGAAACGCGAAGGTGCGCTTCCAATCCATCTTGCGATCGGCGTCCGGATCCATCGGCGTCCCGTCGACGAAGCTCTGCGCGATGTCGATGCCCTTGCCGGCGATCGCGAGCTCGAGTGTTTCCGTGGCGCCGCACATCGCGAACAGAAAGCCGCCGCGGTCGACGAAATCGTGAATTTTGTCAGCGACGTCTTTCTTGAGCGCCGGAATGTTCGCGAAGCCAAGGCGTTTGGCCTCGGCGGTGTTCTTCTGTAAGAGATCGATGAACCACGGCACGTCGCGATACGCGAGATAGAACTTGTTGAGCTGTCCTGTGAAGTCCTCGTGATGAAGATGAAGCCAGTCGTATTTCGATAGATCGCCGCGCTCGACTTCGTCGTCGTAGACCGGCGTGTAGTCGATCTCCGCGTACTTGAGCGCGATAGTCACGGCGTCGTCCCACGGGAGGGAACCGCCCGGCGTGTACACGGCGACCTTGGGTGCCTTCTCGAGCGGCACGGCTTCCATGTTGTTCGCCGAAATCTCGCCGCGGATCGCGCTGATGCGCGCGTTGTCGATCGGTTCGATAGTGATGCCGGCGAGGCCGGCCTTTCGCCGAAGTTCCGGCGTATCGGACAGTAGGAACGACCCGCCGCGATAATTCAGCAGCCACTCGGCCGACACGCCCGCTTTGATCGCGTTGTAGGTGAGTCCGTATGCCTTGAGATGATTCGCCTGCGCGTCGTCCATCGGCACGAGCAGGCGCTGTGCGGCAGCGGCGGAGAGTGGGAGCGCTCCGACGACGAGTGCGACGAGGTACCACCATTCGAATCGTTTACGCATGGCGAGACAGAGTTGATAGCCGCGTTCGGGCAGCGACGCAACGATTTTCGTGCCGCGATCGTGTAGGCGTTCTGTTTCTCTTTGGGAGGAGCCAACGGATGAGCCGGGAGCCCTCCCGATTGTCCTGTTTTTGGACGGGGACTACTCTGCGGGGATTCCCGATAGAATTTGTCGGCATTCCCCAGCCCTTCAAATCAATGCGTCGTCTTGCTCAGCTCGTGATGGCTTTCGCCCTGGTAGGTGCGGTGGCTCCACATTCGGCTTCCGCTCAGGGGAATCCGCGTGACAGTGCGCGGGTCCAGCGCGATTCAACGAAGAAAAAGGCCGTCACGTCGCTCGATCCGGTTCGCGTCGTCGAGCGGGCCCTGCCGACCAAGGGATACGCCGCTCCGAAGAGCCCGAGCGCCACGAAGACGCCGACGGCGCTGGGCGACATTCCGCAGTCAGTGACGATCGTGACGCGCGATCTCATTGCCGATCAAAACATGCAGAGCTTGGCCGACGTCGTTCGCTACGTCCCGGGCATCACGATGGCGCAGGGCGAAGGGAACCGCGATCAGCCGACCATTCGCGGGAACACGACGTCGTCCGACTTCTTCGTCGACGGCGCTCGCGATGACATTCAGTACTATCGCGATCTCTACAACATCGATCGCGTGGAAGCCCTCACCGGCGCCGGCGCGCTGATGTTCGGACGCGGCAGTGGCGGCGGAATTCTCAACCGCGTGACCAAGCGGCCGTCCTGGTCGCCCGTCCGCGAGCTGACACTCCAAGCCGGCTCGTACGACAACAAGCGTGCGAGCATCGACGTCGGCCAAGGCCTGAACGACGCGCTCGCTGCGCGCGTGAATGGCATGTATGAGAACTCTGGCTACTACCGGGACGACTTCCGCTTCAAGCGCTCCGGTGTCAATCCGACCCTGACGTTCTCGCCCGGTGCTCACACCAGCGCCGTGACCGTGAGCTATGAGCATTTCAGTGATCACCGTACGGCGGATCGCGGCGTTCCGTCCTTCAACGGACGTCCATTCAACTCCGACGTCTCGACATTCTTCGGCAACCCGGACGTGAGCTACTCCAACGCGCGCGTCGACGCCGGCGAAGTGACGTTGTCGCACGCGTCGTCATCCGGCCTCACGATCGTCAACCACAGCCGGTTGGCGTCGTACGACAAGATATATCAGAACGTTTTTCCCGGCGCGGTGAACGCGGCTGGGACGGACGTCGCCATCACCGCCTATAACAACGCGGCCCGTCGCCACAACCTCTTCAATCAGACGGATGTCACATACGGCGTGAACACCGGCAGTGTGACACACATGCTCTTGGTTGGCGCCGAGCTTGGACGGCAGGTGACGAACAACTTCCGGAACACCGGATTCTTCAATAACACGGCGACGTCGGTCTCCGCGCCGGTGACCGACCCGACCATCCAGGTTCCGGTGACGTTTCGTCAGGGCGCGACGGACGCGGACAATCACATCGTGACCACCGCGAACTCGCTGTATGCGCAGGATCAGATCGGCTTGACGTCGCAGCTGCAGCTGATCGCCGGACTTCGAGGCCAAGCGTTCGGCATTCGATATCACAATAATCGCGGCGACACCACGCGGACCCGCCAGGACCATCTGCTCTCGCCGAAGGTCGGCCTGGTCTTCAAGCCTGTCGAGCAACTGTCGCTGTACTCAAGCTACAGCATTTCGCATCTGCCGAGCTCCGGCGATCAGTTCTCGTCGCTCACAAGCGTCACGGAGGCGCTCGAGCCGGAGAAGTTCACGAACGTTGAAGTGGGAGCGAAATGGCAGGCGTTCGATCGCTTGGCGCTGACGGCGGCAGTCTACCGATTGGATCGCACCAACACGCGGGCGCCTGATCCCGTGAATCCGGCGCTGGTGGTGCAGACCGGAAAAGCACGAAGCAGCGGAACCGAGCTGAGCGCGTTCGGCACGCTGACATCGAATTGGCAGATTGCGGGGACGTATACGAATCAGAATTCGAAGATCGTCAGTCTGACGGCGTCGGCGGCGGCTGGTGCAACCGTTGCCATAGTGCCCCACACGGTTGCGTCGCTGTGGAACAAGGTGCAGGTCACGCGACGCCTGGGCCTTGGGCTTGGCGCCTCGCGTCAGAGTGCGATGTATGCCGCGATCGATGACAAGGTGACGTTGCCGGGTTACACGCGGGTCGATGGGGCCGCGTTCTTCTCGCTGAACCGGAATGTTCGGGCGCAGGTCAACGTCGACAACCTGTTCGACAAGAAGTACTTCTTCACGGCGGACAACAACAACAACATCACGCCGGGCGCGCCGCGGGCCGTACGCGTGTCGCTCACCACCGGGTTCTGAGCTCGCGGCTAGCGTGAATCCGTGCGCGCGGACCCGTTTCGAATCGCAGCGTCTCCCAACGTCACGGACGTCAGCGTCAACGTCAACGAGAACTTCGAGAAGCGAGTCTTCAATTGCACCGGCAACCGGCGATCGTCGTTCGAGAACCATACCTGCGCCTCTCCGTTCTCCGAGAAGAGACCGCCGGTCTTGATCGTTGGACGAACGATGATTGTCGCAAATGTGCCAGCGCCGACGGTGACTGTATCCTCCCGCACTCCGGTCAGCACAACCGGATTGCGGTCCGGCATGAAGTACCGAAATCCGGTTGTGCTGACCGGAGCGCGCACGGCGGCGATACGGACGGCATAGATGAATGAACCGTCGTCGAGCGGATTCAAAACACTCGCTCGCGGCGGTTCGTCGTTCTTCTGATACTCGCCGCGTTCCGGCATGATCTCGTAGGTGGTGTTGCGCGCGTATCGTCCCTCCGAGATCTGTTGGCGGTGCCGCAGGGAAGAAAGCGTCTCGACGTCGATCCAACTGTCGTATCGATCGTGCACGCGGAAGAGGGGAACACCGCCGTCCACCGTGAACATCACGTGATACGCCGCGCGCCCCCGCACCGTGTCGATTCCATCCACGCGCATGCGCGCCGTACCGGCCGGGAGCACGCCGAATTTGGCGTGAAACACCAATTCCTCGCCGACCGAGAACGGGACGGCGACGAGCGGCTGTCCCGGTGCGGCCGTCGCGGCTTGCGCGCGGAGGCGTCCTGCTATGATCAGCGTGGCCACGGCGCCACGCACTATGGAACGCACTAGGGAACTATGAAAACGCGACATGGTCTCAACGGTCATGTGAGCGGTACGCAACTCACCGCTTGATTGGCGCTGTCTGGACGGACTGATCGCCGCAAGGCGTGCCGCCCGATCTCTGGCGGTCGGGGCAGCGTGTGGCGAAGACCGATCGCGAGAAGGGCGGACCGGTCGACCAACAGGCCGGCGCCTACGAGCTCAACCAGCACCGTCGAGTAATTGGTCACCGTGACGCCGCCGGCTCGCATTCGTAGCACGGCCGCCATCGCGGCGCGCGGACTGTAGTGCCCGGACGCGTCGACCACCGCGTAGACGTCATAGCCGTCGCGAGTGGCGCCGAGTGCCGCGCGCACGATGCATGTTTCAGTCGCGACGCCGGCAATGACAATTTGCTGTCGACCGGTTGCTTCGATCGCTTGCCGGATCGGCGAGAGCGTCCACGGATCTCGCCCGCGACGCTCGATGACCTCGGCGCCGGGTGTCGCGTCCGTCAGCTCGGGAATGATCGGCCCCCAGTGGTCGCTGGCGAGGACACTGAGGATCGTCGGGACGTTCTGCTGTTTGGCGGCTCTGGCCAGCGCGACGACGTCCTGTCGCAGTCCCGACGCGTCCGGCTCCCAGAGCGGACCGACTTGGCAGTCGATAAGAACCAGAACAGCGTCGTCGCCCATGAGCCGGTGCAGCGGGTCGGCGATGATGGTTCTCTGAATCCTCACGTGCGTGAGCGACGCGTCGGTCGCCGGCTCGCGCGCCGAGAGCATGATTGGCACTCCGAGCATCAGTACCTCCGCGCCTCAGGGGATTGTTCTTTCACCGACGTGCCGCGTTTGGCGGCAACTGACTGGCGAGCATCTCCTTCGTCTCGGCGAATGGTCCGTCGGTGAAAGTGGCTCTACGACGGCGCACTCGGCGAACCGTCGGGATGCTGGCACCGGCGACATCCGAGTTGACCGGGGCGCCTGAGGTCAACGAGTTTTCGTTACGCTCGACCCCAACGCGGTTGTCCGGCGCTGTGCTCGCCTCTACGCGCGTCACGTGATCGCCCGCTTCGCCCGGAACAGTGGACTTCATTGACTCACCTCATGATGAATGGTCGGAGCCGGTCACGCTTACGGAGTCGCACTCCGGGTCGCGTGGAGCCGTGCTCTCGATTCCGTGGTCTGTGTCCGCAAGCTCGCGTTGGCACGGCGGGCATGGCAGACGCCGATGTGGTGACTTTCGCATGACGATTGTCACCAGCCGGAACCGCGGATATGACAATTGTCATGAAAATCAGATGAGACTCTCTCCTGGCCGATTCGCGCGAGCCAAGCGACAGTCCTATCGATGCTCAGTTCACTCCCCACCGTATTTCATGGCGCACTCGCCGGCGGCTCGGTCGCGGGGGATCTGCCCGTCGAGTGTCGGCCGGTGACCGCAACAAAGCCGCTGCTCACTGAACGACCGGAACCCCAACCGCGGGCGCCTGAGCTCGCGCCGGTGGCGGCTCGCGATGTGGTGCGTGTCGCTGCGGTCATTGCAATCGTCCTCACACTCTGGCTGAGCGTGATCGACGTGATGGAGTTTGCATTTGAACCGGCGAACCGGGGGAAGCTCGGCTTCGGTGTGTTGGCCTTGTCGATCGCCGTGCCGCTGCACATCCGTCACCTGATCTATGGTGTGCGCGGCGAGCGTCCTCCTGCGGGCGCCTGGACGCTGACAGCGCTTGCTCTCGTCACATTGGCGGGCGCGTTTCTCACCGGCGATGCCTGGATGCGCGAGCTCACGCCGCTCGCGGTCTCGATTCTCATTGTCGTTCCCGGTTGGAAGGGATTCCTCCTGACGGGTGTCGTCGTGTTGGTGCCGGTGTTTTTTGTCGGCGCCGAGTGGCACGCGTCGGCGGCCCATCCGCTGCCCGGATTGTATTTGGCATCGGTCATCATTTGGCGAACCGGAACGCAGTTCGTGCCGCTCCGGCTGCTCGCCGCGTTGCGAGCGCTCGAGTCAGCCAGCCACGAGCTCGAAGCGCGTGCTGTCGTCCAGGCACGCGTTCGCATCGACACGGAGCTGCGAAAGGGAGTGGGCTCCGCGCTCGAGCAGATCATCGCCCGCGGAGAGGCGGCGCGTGCGGCTGCGGAGACCGACCCAACGGTCGCTGTTATCGAGCTGCAACGCCTGGTCAGCGAGTCTCGTCGCGCGCTCGCGGACGCGCGGCGCGTTGTCGCCGGCTACCGCGAGTCGTCGGTGCGCGCGGAGCTTGATGCGGTGGCGGTATTGCTCGAGGCATCTGGTGCCCGCGTTCGAATTATCGTCGCGGATGGTCTCGTGCTCGACTCCCCAAACCAGCGTGCGCGCGACGTCATCCGCGCCGCACTCGCCGAGACGTTGCGCGCCGAGCCGTCCGCTGGATATCAGATTCATGTGACGCGCGACAATGCGGGAGCGCTCGCCGTCCGCGTGGCATCCGACAACGCAGCGGTGAACGACGTCGAGGACACGAGATGAGCGCGGCGCTTCCGATCGATACGTCGACACCGCTGCGACGGGATGCGCGGTGGCTTCTCGTCGCGATGCACGTGCCGTTCATCGCGTTCGCTGTGGCGCAAGGAGGATTGAGTCTCGCGTTTCCCGCGTCGTCTGATCATGAGGCGATCGCAGTGGCGCTGGCGCTCACCGCTGGCGCCATTCAGCTTCGACATAGTCTCGCGGCCGCGGCGGGACTGAGGCCGCGGTACTGGCGGTGGAGTCTCGCCGCTCTCGTGTTGATCGCGTACGTCCCCGCTCCGTTCTTCGGCGCGCGTTGGGCGACGCTGCAGTGGTTCGTCCTCGCATCCGTCGCGATGTTGTTTCGCGGCCGGCTCGCGCTTGCGTCGATCCTCGTGAGCGTGGCCCTTCATGGATCGTGGTTCGCCATGAATGACACCGCGCCCGACGGAGGAATAGGACGTGCGGCGTGGGAGTTCGCGTACTGGGCGGCACTCCAATTTCTCGGCAGCGGGGGACTGTATGGAGCAACTCGCCTCGTGCACCTCTTGGACGCGCTGCGCGAAGCGCGCGCTGACCTCGCGGATCTCGCCGTCGGGCGCCAGCGTCTCCGGATCTCGCGCGACTTGCACGATCTGTTGGGGCAATCGCTCTCGGCCGTGTCGCTCAAAGGCGACCTGGCCATCGGCCTCCTTGAACGGCACGAGGTTCCGCGAGCGATCTCCGAGATCGAGAGTCTCGTCGCTGTCGCGCGGTCGGCGTTGCACGACGTCCTTCATGTCGCCCATCGGGAGCCGCCGATCGCGCTTTCATCTGAGATTGATCGCGCGGCCGATTTGCTTGCGTCGACCGGAACGGAAACGCGCGTGGACATCGCCGTCGACGCGCTCGCTCCCGCCATTGATGAACTGTTCGCCTGGTCGCTGCGCGAGGGAGTGACGAACGTGCTCCGTCATAGCAGCGCGACGACGTGCACCATTCGCGTGAATCGTCATGCCGGCGTCGCACGCCTCGAGATCGTGAACGACGGCGCGATGCCGACCTCACTCGGCGGGAATGGGTTGAGCGGTCTTGCCACTCGTGCGGCCGCGTTGTCGGGAACGGCGAGCGGCCGCTCCATCGGCGACCGCACCTTTCGGTTGACGATCGAGGTGCCGGAGGTGACGACGTGATCCGCGTGCTGATCGCCGAAGACATGCATATGATCCGTGGGGCGCTCGTCGCGTTGTTGCGCCTCGAGCGGGATATCGACGTCGTCGCTGAGCTGGATCGCGGCGACACGATTCTCGAGACCGCGTTGCGAACGCGTCCCGACGTCGCCGTCATCGACATCGATCTTCCAGGGTTGGACGGCCTGAGCGCGGCGGGCGCGCTGCATGAACATCTTCCGGAGTGCCGCGTGTTGGTGCTCACCGGGCTGAGTCAACCAGGCAATATGCTGCGCGCGCTGAAGGTCCACGTGCGCGGGTTTCTGCTCAAGGACGCGCCGGCGTCGCAACTCGCGAGTGCCATCCGGTCCGTGGCAACTGGCCAGCGCGTCCTCGACTCGGAGTTGGTCGCCGCCGCCGTGGAGACGGGGTCCACACCGCTGAATGATCGCGAGGCGGACGTGCTGCGTGCGGCCGTGTCTGGGTTGTCGACGACGGAGATTGGAGACCGCCTGAACCTTTCGCCGGCGACCGTTCGCAACTATCTCTCGAATGCCATTGGTAAATTGGGCGCACGCAACCGGCTCGACGCAATCCGTATCGCGGAGGACGCCGGGTGGCTCTGACAACGGGAGTGAACAATCACGACGCCCAATGCCGCGCATCATCGACCGAGCGGTGGCTTTGAGAATCCGTGGCCCGGCTCGGCGCCGCGCGGGTTTAAAGATGTCTTACGGTGGCGTTTTCGTGACCGGGTGCGAACGAAGATCGAACCGAACCCGCCGCGCGGATCGCTCCCGCGGCGCACGCCGTCGATTGTCGTGCCGCGCGCCGCACCGGGGCACCGCTCCGCAACCTGGGTCGGGCACTCCACCGTCCTCCTGCAGCTCGGCGCGCTCAACGTGCTCACCGATCCGGTCTGGGGCGAGCGCGCGTCACCGTTTCGTTGGATTGGCCCGCGGCGCTTGACCCCGCCCGGTTTGGACTTCGATGCGCTGCCGCCGATCGACGTCGTGCTGCTCTCGCACAATCACTATGACCATCTCGATGCGCCGACGGTGCGGCGCATCGCCGAGCAATATCCGGATGCGAGTTGGCTATGCCCGCTCGGCCTCGAGCCGTTGTTGCGATCGCTCGGCGTGTCGCGCGTCGCCGAGCGTGATTGGTGGGAGACGGCCAGCGGTGCGGAATTCGAGGCCATGTGCGCGCCGGCGCGGCATTTCAGTGCTCGCGGACTTCGCGATCGCGGCGACACACTCTGGTGTGGTTGGACCATCGTTGCCGACGGCGTTCGCGTCTATTTCGCGGGCGATACCGCGCTGCATCCGGAGTTTGCCGCGATTGCCGCAAGCGCAGGCCCGTTCGATTTGGTGATGCTGCCGATTGGCGCGTATGAACCGCGCTGGTTCATGGAGAGCGTTCACATGAACCCCGAGGACGCGATCGAAGCGTATCGTGCGCTCACATCCGGGAGCGACGCGCGACCGCCGTGCATGGCGTTGCATTGGGGAACGTTCCGTCTCACCGATGAACCAGTGCAAGAGCCGCCGGCTCGATTTGCGCAGCGATGGCAGGCGGCTGGGTTTCCTGATCAAGCGAATTGGACGCTCGCGATCGGCGAGACGCGGCGGTTGTAGTCCCGAGTCACACATGGCGTGCGATGCTTCGCTCCGAAGCTCGTGGATCGGCTGAAGCCGCTAGACGACGGCGAGACTACTCTAACGGCTAACAAAACTGAGCGGGTGCCAAGTAGACGTCCGTCATATATTCCGCATCCATCGTCCACGGCGAGGCAGATCAATGGCGAAGCAGACCGCGAAGAGCCCGAGCTCGACGCTCGTGCCGCGAAGCATCTCTCGGTATGGCTGGCGTCCCGACACACCTGATCAGCGCGATAGGCCGACACTGCTCAAGGTGTCGCGCGTCAACGGGCTTCCGGCGACCGTCGACCTATCGAAAGACCCGGCAATGCCGAAGGTGTACGACCAGGGCGAGCTGGGGAGTTGCACCGCAAACGCCATCGCGGCGGCCTATGAATACGAGACGTGCAAGCAATCGCTCACCGACTTCACGCCGTCCAGACTCGCGATCTACTATGGAGAGCGGTACATCGAGCACACCGTGGCGAGCGATGCCGGCGCGGAGATTCGTGACGGAATGAAGGTCGTCGCCAAGACCGGTGTCGCGCCGGAAAAACTCTGGCCGTATGTCGAATCGAGGTTCACGAAGAAGCCCCCGGCGGCATACTTCAACGCGGCCAAGTCGCATATCTGCACGGAATATCAAGCGGTCGAGCCGACCGAGGCGTCGATCAAATCGCAACTCGCGGCGGGGTTTCCGGTCGTGTTCGGGATCAGCGTGTATGACTCATTCGAGTCCGACGCTGTCGCGAACAGCGGGGTTGTCCCGATGCCAAAGGCGAAAGAGAAAATGATTGGTGGGCACGCCATCCTGATCACCGGATATACGTCGACGGCGTTTCGCTTTCGCAATTCGTGGGGAACGAATTGGGGAAAGGGCGGCTACGCCACATTGCCGAACGCCTACGTGCTCGACCCGAAGCTTGCCGGCGATTTTTGGACTATTCGAGTTGTTAAATAGCTTCCGTGCGTGTTCTACGCCAATAGCTCCATCCACCGGTCCGGACCCACCAGCGTCGGCATGCCGCCGAGCGCGTCGCCACGAATCGTGTCGACCTGAAATTCAACGATCGTTCCGGGAACACGATCGAGCGGCTTGGGCACGGCCTGCTTCATCTGCACGCCGCGAATCGCCGGCGCCTGATCCGAGTTGAGATTGTACGCGGCCCAATAGTGCGAGAAGCGCAGCGACCGATACAGCTGATTTGGATTCAGCCCGGCGTGAAAACCCACGTACAATCCTGGAACGAAGCCTGCACCGGCAACGACGGAGTGCCACCGGTTGCAATAGTCGATCACGTCCTGCGCCGGTGTGCCGACGGCCACACCTTCGAGATCGCACCATACTGTCACGCCCGACGGAACTCCAATCGCGGTCGCGTCCATCGCCGCCGCCTCGCCGTTCGCCGCGCCTTTGCCCATCGATGGAATCCACGCCTCCTCCGACTCGACGTGCTGTACCGGCATGAGCGCGAGACCGGCGTCGAGAATGGTCGTCGCCTCGGTGGCGCTCAGATCGTGCGCGTGGACTGCGTCACGGCGAATGTAGCGGACGCAGAAGTGATAGCCGTGCGCGGCGAAGGCGGCGGCGATCCCCGCCGTGATCGTTGCGTTGGCGTCGAATCCGCGGATGCCCCGGATTCCGGTGAAGACGTGACCGTGCAGAGGCATTGAGCGACCATCGGGGTGGGGGTGTCGTCTGAATGCGTTGTCAGTTGCGTTATATGCACCTGTCAGGGCGCATCATTCAAGACGTCGCCCGTGCCCGCACCGCTGGCCTAGGCCGTGCCCCGCAACTTGGCGATCGCCTGCGCCAGTTGCTCCGCCGTAAACGGCTTCTGCAGAAACACGTGTTCTTCGGTGAGGAGCCCGCGACGCACCACCGTGTCGTCAGTGTAGCCCGACGCGAACACGACGCGCAGAGTTGGATGCGTCTTCGCCAACGCCGCCGCGAAATCGCCGCCGTTCATTCGCGGCATCATCAGGTCAGTGATGACGATATCGATCGTCCCCTGGTAGCCGGCCGCCACCGACAGACCCGTCTCGCCGTCCGGCGCTTCGAGCACGCTGTAGCCGATGCGCTCGAGCATTCGGCGCACGGCGCGGCGCACCGAATCGTCGTCTTCCACCAACAGCGCGGTTCCCGTTCGTTGCTCCGGTGCGGAGTGCGGCGCTTTGGGCTCTTCGGGCGTCTGGATCGACGCGTGGCGAGGAAGATAGATCTTGAACGACGCGCCATGCCCTGGCTCACTGTACACCCAAACGTGTCCGTCGAGTTGCTTCGTGATGGCGTAGACCGTGGCGAGTCCAAGGCCCGTTCCGCGCCCCACATCCTTCGTCGTGAAAAACGGCTCGAAGGCTTTGGCGACCGTGGCGGCGTCCATTCCGATGCCGGTGTCAGTGACAGCGAGCAAGACATATGGCCCCGGCTGTACGCCGACATGCGTCTGTGCGTAGCTCCGATCGAGGTCCACGTTCCGGGTTTCGATCGCGAGCGAGCCACCGTCAGGCATCGCGTCCGACGCATTGACCACGAGGTTCATCAGGATCTGTTCGAGCTGACTCGGGTCGGCAAGCACCACGGCGACGGTCGCGCTCAGCGTCGCGGAGAGCCCGATGTTCGTCGCCAGCAGTCGGCGAAGCATGGGCTGCATGCCGCGGACCATGTCGTTCATGTCCACTGGCCGGGCTTGGACGATCGCCTTCCTGCTGAACGTGAGGAGTTGGCGTGTCAGCGCCGTCGCTCGGCGGGCGGCCGTTGAAATCTCCTCGAGATCGCCGCGAAACTCCGGCGCGAGGTTCCCCGCCAACAACATCTCCGAGTAGGAGAGAATGACTGTGAGCAAATTGTTAAAATCGTGTGCGACGCCGCCGGCCAGCGTCCCTATCGCCTCCATCTTTTGCGACTGTCGCAGTTGGGCTTCAAGCAGATTGCGGTCGGTGAGATCGGTGAAGATGGTGATGAAGCCGACCATGTTCCCGGTATCGTCGTGCAAAGGCGCGACCGCGGCGACCACCTGCACGCGCGAACCGTCCTTCCGCAGGCGCACGATCTCTGTGGGCGCGATATCGCCGTTCACCGTCACCCTGGCATAACGCTCAGCGACTTCCGCCTGCTTATCCGGCGGCACGAATGGCACCAGCTTACCCAGTACCTCATCGGCCGACCAACCAAACAATGTTTCCGCGGCGCGGTTCCAGCGCGTCACGTGCAGGTCGATGTCGGTCACGATCATTGCTTGCGGCGCGGTGTCGATCAGCGTTTGCAACACTTCCGTGGTCGCTCGCGCACGCTCCTCGGCGTCGCGAACGTTTCGTTCCGCCGCCATTCGCTCGGTGCAGTCGGTCAGGACAACGAGGCGGAGTCGCCGGCCTGATATTGGGAGGGGACGTCCGCGCGCCTCGACGTCGATCTGCGTACCGTCCTTTTTTACGTGGCGCGCGATGTGGACGGATTCGGCATCGTCCGCCAAATCCAGCAACATTTCCTGCAGCCGGGCGGCGTCGTCGGGAGAGCGCATGTCGGCCAGTTTCCGCGCGACGAACTCTTCGCGTGTGTATCCGTATTGCGCGATTGCGGCGTCGTTGACTTCGACAATGGACGTCGTTGCCAAGTCGTAAACCCACATGGGGCACGGGTTGCTGTCGAACAAGAGGTGATAGCGCGCTTCGCTCGCCGTCATCAGCGCCAGCGTGGCGCGCGCCTGGCGTCGCATCATGAAAAAGCGAGCGACGAACCAAACGACCAGCGCGACCGTGCCCACCATGATCACGAGTGCAGGCGCACCCGTGATCTGGTAGCGCGGCAGTCTTGACCCGGAGGAGCGAACTTCGATGCTCTGGAGGAGCGCCGTGATCGACAACGTGTTCGCGGTCATCAACTCGTACAGACTCACGAAACGTTATCGGGCACCCTGATCAATCCGTTTTCGATCAACTTGAGGAACAAGGTGACCAGTTCGGCATCGAACAGTCCATTGCGCTGGTCCGCGACCAGCTCGTCGCACGCTCGTTCGAGCGCGCGCGCAGGGCGATAGGGGCGGTCCGACGTCACGGCGTCGAACGTGTCCACGATTCCAACAATTTGAGCCGCCAAGGGAATGGAGCCGCCACGCAGTCCGTCCGGATATCCGCTCCCGTCGAGCCGCTCGTGGTGGTGACGCACGATGGGACGAACGTGCGCCAAGCTCCGCAGATTCCCGCAGAGGCGTTCGCCGATCACCGTGTGCTGCCGCATGACGGACGTTTCTTCTGGCGTGAGAGGCCCCGGCTTGAGGAGCACCGCATCAGGAATGCCAATCTTGCCAACGTCATGGAGGTAGCCACCGCGCTCGAGAGCAGCAAGACTCTCAGGGCCCTCTCCCGCGGCTTCGCCAAGTGTGGTCGCGAATTGTGCAAGGCGATGGCAATGCCCGTCGGTCGCCACATCGCGCGCCTCAACCGTGAGCGCGAGGCTCGTAATCACCGACTCGGCGGAATCGAGTTCGTCGGTATATCGCTTGAGGCGGGTCAGCGAGCGCACGCGCGCGCGCAACTCGTCCGAATCGAACGGTTTGGTCAGGAAGTCATCCGCGCCGGCGTTGATCCCTTCCAATCGGCTTTCGCGTCCGTCCAGTCCCGTCACCAGCACGACCGGAATGAGGCGCGTCGCCGGATCTTGCTTGAGCTGACGGCACACGTCGATGCCGCTGATGCCCGGTAACATCCAATCGAGCAAAACCAGATCAGGCGACGATGACGCGACTGTCTGCAGGGCCCGCGCACCGTCGATCACCACGTCAACGGTGAAATTGTCTCTCGTCAGCAACCGGGCGATCAGTCGCGCCGTCTGTGGGTCATCCTCGACGACGAGAACCGTGCCACGAACCGGAGCGATGGACGGAACGCTCATTACATCATCCTCAAAGTGTCAATCACCCGATTGCAAGGCGCCTCATAGTAATGACGCGCAGCCCTCGAGTGCGCAATGAGGAATGTCAGGCCGTTTGAGTCAAAATTAGAAACATCTAATCTTCTTTACGTCTTTGGCGGCGCCGTTCTTGACTTGTCGGCAAAGGTTACAGGCCGCCCAAATTGCCACTGGCTGTGTTCGCGATCCTTCATTGGCGTGGCCAACATGGATTTGAACATCGGCATGAGCTCACGCTGCGATGGGTTCACAATGGAATCCGCGACCTCCGGCTGCGACCAAAAGATTTTCCAATACGCCTTCTGCGTCGCTTGCACGCTATCGAGCTCAGCCTTACCGGCACCGCCGTGACCTTCGGAGAGGAATTGACCGAGCGGCACGTAAACCGCCCGAACGCGCGCCGAGTAGACCGAGTCGGCGCGACGCAACGCCGTTACTTGATTTGCGGTCAGGAACAGAGAGTCGGCCTCCTCGATGAGTGCCTTGTGAATACTTGACGTGTTCGACAGATAGAATGACGCGAGCGAATCCGCAGACCGCCTGAGCCAGCCCGACGGTCCCTTCACCGGCTCCACGGCACGGCGAAGCTGCTGAAGATCGTAGTCCGTGGACAGATTCACCGTAAAATCGATGACCAGACGGAACGGATCGCGAAACAGCGTGTGCCCCGGACGCGTGTCGGCGAAACGCGCGTTCACGTCGTAGCGATAGCGATTCGCCGCCACGTCGAACCCGCGCGGAATCAGCAGCACAGGATCCGGCTGCGCCGGTGATCCCCATCCGCGAAGTCCGTCGCTGCCATGCAGCAATTGATCGGCGCCGGCGAGGACGTTTTGCAAATACACATTAGGAGACACGCGCGCGACCCACTTCTGCGGCAGCGGTGGACGCCATTGGATGTTGAACGATTGTGTCCACGATCCGCGACACCCGTTCCGCGCTGCCACTAGCCCCGCGTTCTCGAGCAAACATTTGCGCGCGCTCGACGAACCGTCGGAGATCAACGCGCGAATTCCTTGCGCCAACGTCGCATCCGTCTCGCGCGACGGGTCCGGAATAAATGCGCGATCGCCGCTTCTGCCGTCACCATTCACATCGCCTTGAACGATCGGCGTGAACGGCAACCCCGATTGCGCGCGCGCGAAGAGCGTGATCGTGCCGGCTTTCGGCGCGTTGAACCCACCAGAGAACACGAGAACATGCCGCGCGTCGTTGCCGTTCGGAGCCCATTCCACCGTCCGTGGATCGCCGAAACCGGCGCCGTCAAAGCCGCGATACTGGCGACGCGTTGCCTGAAGCGTGTATCCCGCGGACGTAAACAACGCAAAACGAGTTCTGAACTTGAACATGTCCGGCGAGAGGCCGAAGGTGAGTTGGCCGCCGTAGCCGCGCAGGTCGCTCGTACGCACGTTGACGCGTCCGAACTGATCGGACCTGCGCGATTCCGCCGCCGACACAGCGCCACTCCGCGAGTCGATCGACGCCGCCGACACGAAGATCGGGCGATTTCCCTCGGTCGCCAGCGTCAAACGCGGCGTGCCTCCGAAGTTCGCGTCGACCGTTCCAGGCTGCGATAGATCATACGAGGCGAGCCCGCCGACCCTGATCAACCAACTCTTATAGTTCGTATTCCAGTCCAGCGACGTCCGCCAACTCCGCGGCACATCATAGTTGCGATCGATGAGTGTGACCGACGGTGCGCTTTCGGCGAGTACGCCGCTGCCGTCGATGCATTGCGTTGGGATCGAGCTCGGATCGTTGGCGAAGCGCGACCAATCCGGAACCGGCACGGCCGAGCCGACGCACGACAAAACCGACGTGCCGCCGGCGAGACCAGTGGCGCCTGACGCATCGGCGAGAATGTTCGGGCGAAGGAGATCGCGGAACTCCCCGATGCCGCCGCGAATCGTTCCCGTTGCCGTACGATAGAACCTACCGACTTGGTTCTGGCTCGACCCGTTGCCGTTGTCCTTGTCACGGTTGTACAAATATGAGAATCCTACTCGCGGACTGATGTGGACACGCGACGGGGCCAATCCCGTCGTCACACCGAGGGCGTTCTCGAGCGCCGTGTTTCGGGCCGGCGGGTCGCCAAAGCCATCGGCTTCGACGCGCGCGCCGTAGAGCAAACTGAAGAAGCGCGTCGGCGCCCACTGATGCGAAAATGCCGCGGCGCTGTTCCACGCCGTTCCCGAACGCACCGGCTGCGACAACGTACGCGAGAAGCTCGTTGGGCGGTTCGCCGCGAAGTCGTCGACGGAATTGAAAGTGAATGCGCCGAGCCGGTTGCTGCTGCCGTCTTGCCGCAGGCCGTCGGCGCGGCCCCAGAGCGTGGCCTTGAATCGGTGACGCCTCCCCCCGGCGTTCCAAATAGTCTCATTGCCCGCTTCGGCGGTCCACCGTGAGTCGTTGGTCGACAGAAAGGTGCCGCCACCGAGCGTGACACCGGCGACGTCGCGCTCCGGATCGAGACTGGACGAGCGCACGAGCACTGTCGCGCCGGGAAGGTCGCGATAGGGCGTGACCTCCGTCTTCACGCCACTCAGCGAAAAACGCGACTCCGTGAGCACGCGACGTCCGGCTCCGACGTAATTCCCCAGCGTGATTTGTGCGCCAAGCGTCCGCTCATGCCGTTCGCCTGAGGCAGACGGCGCGGCGGTTGGCCCGAATCCGAGCGCGCCGTCGTTCGTGTAACCCACATAAGTCGTAAGCGCGCGAGTCGCCAACGTGTCGCGCGTGTCGTCGAGCCGTCCGAGCCACGTGATTCCTTGATGCAATCGACTGGCGGGAACGCCCGTGCCGGAAAGGGGAAGGCCGAGGGGCGATGCAACCGCGATGAGCCGCGCGACGGAGTCGGGCGACGCGCCCGCGCGAATGAGCGCGTCAGCCTGCGCGTCGAGCAACGTTGCTGGATCGCTCGAGCTCCGCGCGAGGTCGATGGCGACGTTGTACGTCATCGCGCGCCGAATGATTTCGCCGTCCGCGCCGAAGCTGCCGCGTACCCCACCACTGGTGTTGCCGAGCGCGCGCGTGGAGGCGTCCGAGTATTGCAGCGACGGCGGATCGAACGTGACGAACGCGTTTCGCCGCTGAAATTGGCGGCTGCCTGGCCCGAGTCGGACGTCGACGTTGGCGCCGGAGAATCCACCGCGAGTCGCGTCGAATGTCGCGCCGGTGACGCGCGTTTCCGTGCGTGCCGCGCGCGGAATCGCCCCGGCGGACAATCCCATTCCGTTGAGCGTCGTGAGATTGGAGGCCGCGGCCGATCCAAGAATCGACGGACCGCCCGGCGTGAGAGTGATATTGGGCATGGTGCCCGCGATCGCGTTCAAGTCTCCGGCGATCGTCGGCGAGATCTGCCCGTTGACGCCATCGGTCCAGCGCTCGGACGCTCCGGTCTCCTGCTGGAAAGGCGAGATGGCATTCGTTGCGCGCACCGGGCGATCGGCGACGGTCTTGCTGGCGGCAAGCAGAGTCAGGTCGCGCGCGAGCGCAAAGTCGGCGACCATCTCGGTTTCATTGCCCTGTCGCTGCACACGCCGGCGCGCCGACTTGAATCCCGCGGCGCTCACGTACACGAGGTAGTCGCCGGTGCCCTGGTCGAACTTCACGCGATAGTTGCCCGACGAATCGACGGTCGCAGGCAGTGTCAATCGGTCTGGCCCGCGCGTCACCATCACGGTTGCCGCCGAGACCCCGCGCGCCGAGTCGTCGGTGACGCGTCCGCGAATAACCTCGGCCGCAGTTTGTTGGGCGGAGGCGTGTGCGGCGAGGAAAACGCACGCGAGCAGGGCAAACGCGAGGCGGGCGGTCGTCATGTGTCGATGAATCGGCGATTCGGTGAGTGGGCCGGTCGGCGGCGACCGGGGCGTCTACACCGATAGACACATTCTTCCCCAGAATGGTTGAGGGGACTTGTTTGTGGCCTACGGGCGGGCTTCGAGTGCCTGCCGCACGGCGATGACGACGACGTGGGGAGTCACCGGCTTGAGCAGTACGGCGTCGAAACCGGCTTCGACGAGATCGCCGCGATGGTGGAGGGTGTCGGCGGCGGTTACGGCTATCGTCGTGATGTCGCGAGTGGCGGGGTCGCTCTTGATGAGCCGAACGGCATCTCGGCCGTCCATGCGCGGCATGGCGACATCGAGGAGCACGATGTCCGGGATGGCCTCTCGGGTCAGGGCGACGCCTCGCACGCCATCCTCCGCGAGCAGAACGCGAAATCCGGCGGCGCGAAGGGCCTCGGAATAGATGAAGCGGGCGTCTGCATCGTCGTCGACCACGAGTACGGTCGCGATGGTTCCATCCGCGCGGCTCACGTTGTTTGGCAGCTCCGCCATTCAAACTCTCCGTCTCGTGACCGCGTCGTGTCGCCGACGGCTCGATCAACGCGCGCCCCGGCGTATTTTGAACCCTACGCGGAGCGGGCGCTGTTAGCAAGCTCTAACATGCACACCGTTCGTGCCGCCGATCGCTGCCGTGGGTTGCGGATACCGACGAATCCGTCAACTATATTCGCGACATGACGACCCTTGCCAAAATCCGACGAGCGGTCGCCGCTGGCGTTGAAAGCGGAGTGAGCGGAACTCCCATGGCTTTGCGCAACGGCTGGCGTTGTTGGCAGTATCTCCTTCAGATCGTGGGCGCCACATCTTCGCTCTCCGCGCAGATGATTCAAGGGCGCGTCCTCATGGCCGACAGTGTGACGGGCGTTGGTGGCATCGAGGTAATCGCACTCGATAGCGCCGGCGCGACTGTGGCACGCTCGCTCTCGAGCCCATCCGGCGGCTACGTTCTCCGCCTGTCTGCAGCAACAGCGTATGAATTGCGTGCACTGCGAGTTGGCTACACGCCGACAATCGTTCAGGCGGTCCGCGTGGACGACGCCACGGTACGCGAAATCGATATAATCCTGAACCAGTCACCGGTTGCGCTCCCCGCCGTCGCGATCCGCGGCAAGGACCGATGCGGCGTCGACACGGCGGACGCGACGCGCCTGCTGCAACTCTTGAGTGAATCTCGGAGCGCGCTCACCGCGGCGCCTTCGGCGCTTCCGGGGGGCACGCACAGGGCGCGCGTGATTCGAATTGACGGGCAGATGGATGCAGACGGCAAGAATCGAGAGGTCGACTCGCTGGGTGCGCGGGAACTTGTGAACAAGGGCTTGCTCTCTGACGCGCCGTTCGACACGCTCGCGCAAGCCGGGTTTCTCCACGCGTATGGCACGGGCGAATTCGCCTACGACTTGCCCACGCCTGAATTCATCGTGTCCGATCCGTTCATCGCTGGCCACTGTTTTCATATTGTGGCGCCTCCGGCCGAGCACTCCGACTGGATCGGTCTCGGGTTCGCGCCGATCGAATCGCGCGGCGCCGTCGCGGACGTGGCCGGAACGCTGTGGCTGAAGCGACAAGCATTCGACCCACAGCGCCTCGAGATCAAATACACCAATGTGCAACACCATGAGGTTCAGGCCTGCGATTCGTCGGTCGCAGGAATTGGTGTGATGTGCCAATCGATGGGTTCGGGTACTGAGCTGAGCGGAGTTGTTGAATTCAAGCGTAGCTCCACGGGCGCGTGGATCGCGAGTCAGTCGACAATAACAACTGGAGTAGTCGCGGCCAAATTTCGCGAACTGTTCAAGGAGCGCGGCCGCGGACCCAAGGCGCAGAGCTGCGCCGGAGGTCCAGGCTGCGAGCGCGTTAGTGGTCTGGTACCTCGGCTCGGCTTCGTAATTTCGTCAGTCGTGAGTCTCGCACGTGAAGGTGCGGAGATTTATCACGATGCTGTGTCTGACGCGGTCGTCACTCGAAATGCCAAGAAGCGCGCCGGCGCGCATCCCGCGAGCGTCGAAGGGCGTGTGACGGACTCCGGCGGACGACCACTCGCCGGCGCCGTGATCGAGGCACTCGAGCCAGGCCGCGCCGCAATCGCCAATGACTCAGGTTTCTTTACCATCCGTGTGCTTCCTGCGACGCTCAGCACGATCCAAATCACGCACGACGGATTCGAACCCGTGGCGTTCAAGCTTCCGCTGAAGCCTGACTCCGCGCGCCGCGTTGCGATCTCGCTCGTGGCGCGGCCAGCCAAGCCCTAGGAGCTACGGTCGCTCCGGAATCGCGACGAGCTTTTCCGGCGACATGCCTTCCGCTTCCGCCTGGAAGTTGACCACCACACGGTGACTCAATACCGGGCCGGCCATGGCGTTCACGTCTTCGAGATCTGGCATGGAGCGTCCATCCATCGCCGCACGCGCCTTCGCGCCAAGGATGAGATACTGCGACGCGCGCGGCCCCGCACCCCAACTCACGTACTTCTTCACCAACGGCGTCGCTTCCTCCGCATCCGGGCGCGTGGACCGCGCAAGACGCACGGCGTAGCTCACGACGGTCGGCGGGGCGGGCAGACGTCGAACGAGATGCTGGAGATCGAGCAGTTGCTGCGCGTTGAGCATCGGCTTGATGCTCACCGAAAGGTCACCGGTTGTCGCCGTGACGATGCGCTCTTCTTCTTCGCGCGACGGATAGCCGACGGTGAGTTGCATCATGAAGCGATCGAGCTGCGCTTCGGGCAACGGATACGTGCCTTCTTGCTCGATGGGGTTCTGTGTGGCGAGCACGAAGAACGGCTCGGGCAGCCGGTGCGTTTGACCCGCGGCGGTGACGGCGTGTTCCTGCATGGCTTGCAACAGCGCCGCCTGCGTCTTCGGTGGCGCGCGGTTGATTTCGTCCGCGAGCACGACGTTCGCGAAGATGGGACCTTTCGCGAACTTGAAGAACCGCCGTCCCGTCGCGTGATCTTCTTCCAGGAGCTCGGTGCCGGTGATGTCGCTCGGCATCAGGTCCGGCGTGAACTGCACGCGGGAAAAGCTGAGGTCGAGCGCTTCGGCAACCGTTTGCACGAGCAGCGTTTTGGCGAGCCCGGGAACGCCGACGAGCAACACATGGCCGCCGGCGAGCAGTGCCGCGACGAGATCGTCGACGATCTTGTGTTGGCCGATGATGCGTCGTCCGATCTGCTCGACCAGCGCGGCACGAGCGCGGGCGAGTTGCTCGAGAAGCTCTATGTCGCGCGAGTCGTCCATCGGCTGCTGTCGGATTGCCACTCGACGTGCTCCAAGGCTATGAGGTCGGAAAGCTAATCCAGCTACGCGGGTGGCGGAAAGACCGCTGAGGTAAGGGGGGCGAAAGAAAAACGGCCGCCCGAAGGGGCGGCCGAGGATCGCATGTCGGCGCGCCTGCGCCGCGCACTCTTGAGAGTTCTCTTACGGGACCACGAAGTCGAGGCGCTGCTCCACGGGGAAGTTCGAGCTGCGGAGCGTGGCGATCGCGGTGTACTTGCCGGCGGTCGCCTTCCACGTTTCGGCAACTTGCATGCTTTCGCCGCCGCCGAGTTGTTTGTTCTGCACGCTCTGTGTGAACATGTGGCCGTTGGACCACTGCCACACGGCGCGTCCGACAGAATCCACGACGACGAAGTCGTACGATTGTCCGCTGGGGAAATCCACTTCGGCGTGCTTGGAGCCGACGTTCGTCACGTTGAGCGCAAGGTGTACGTCGTGTTGCGCGACGTCGATTTTCAAATGCGAGTCGAGTTTGGCGGCCGTGGCTTTCGCGTTGCGTGAACGCGGGCGTTGCGTCGGTGATGCGGCGGGAGACTGCGCATCAGAAGTAGCGCGAACAGGTTGTGCGCTGGCGAGGGCGTCGGAGCGCGAGCGCGGGCCGCACGCGAAGGCGAGCGCGCCGGCACAGAGCAAAGAGATGAGGAGACCGCGAGTCTTCATTTACCGAATCAATCCAAGCCGTGGCGGCACAATTGTGAGAGGGCCGACCGCTCACAAATCATGCTTGTGCCAACTTATCAACCGTTTGACGAACAGTCAACGTGAACCGTAACACCCAAAGTCTCGGCAGGTCAGTGATTTAGCTTGAATGCCGGTTTCTTCGGTTGGTGTTCGGTTTCTGCGGGTCATTTTGCTTGCGAAAAATTTCACAAGCCGGTAGTTTTCCCGCTCAGATGGACCGCCCAGCGCAGAAACCTGACGAGTCGGGGGGCAAGTCGGCCAAGCCCCCGGTCAGTCAATCGTCATCGTCGAGCACGTCCGGATTCGCGGGGCTGGGTGTGCAGTTCCTCGTCGTGATCCTGCTCTTTCTGTTCGGTGGAAAATGGCTCGATGCCCGGCTGGGTACGGCGCCTTGGCTGCTGATCCTCGGGGTGTTCGTTGGGGCGGGGACGGGCATGTTCGTGATGTACCGCAGGGTATTTCCTCCCGAAAAACCGGCACCGCCGCCGGCCAAGCCTCCCGTCCTATGAAGGCAATCCTCTGGTTCGGCGTGGCGGTGGTTCTGATTGTGGTGGGCTGCGGAATGGTGCTGGCGATTCCGTTTTCGTCGTCGCAGGAGCGGACCGCAATCGAAGTGAGCGGCGTGGTCGCGGTCGTTGTACAGTTGTTCGCGTTTTCGGTCGCGCGGTTCGTGTCAAAGCCGAACTTCATGGCAGGGTGGATCATCGGTGTGGCGCTTCGGTTCGTGACGTTGATTGCGTATGGAGCGTTGGCAGTCAAAGTATTTGGGATGCCCGCACCGGCGGCGCTGCTCAGCCTTGTGATATTTCTCTTCGTTTCCACGCTCGTCGAACCAAAGCTGCTGACGCTATGAAAGTGTCCTACCTCTGGAGATCCGGCGCTCTTCTTCTGGCGGCGATGCTCGCCATTGTGCCAGGCGCCTCACCGGTTGCTGCGCAGGCCGCCGCCGAACCCGCGTCCGCCGCGCCGGTGAGCGCCGCGCCACCGGCCGTGCAGGACGCCGGACAGCGACAGATGCCTGGCGATCATGCGATGAGCCAGGAAGCGAAGAAGGTCGACATCATCCTTCCGCACATCAGCGATTCCGACGAGTTGGACGTTCCGTGGTTCGGACCGGGCTGGTTCAAGGTCGTCCATCTGCCCCACTGGGCGCCGATCATGATCGGCAAGTATGCGCTCGACATCTCGCCGACCAAGCACGTCGTGATGATGCTGTTCGCCGCCGTGCTCGCGTGCATCGTTCTCATCTCGGCCGCCCGTGCCCAAGGGCGGCATACGGCGCGCGGTGAAGCGCCAAAGGGCTTCTCGGGCACGATTGAAGCGATGGTGCTCTACATCCGCAACGAAGTCATTCTTCCGGCGGTGGGCCCGCACGGCGACGGCTTTGTGCCGTATCTCCTCACCGTCTTTTTCTTCATCCTGTTCGCGAACCTGCTCGGCCTCATTCCGTATGGATCAACCGCAACGGGCAATGTCTCCGTTACGGCGACGCTCGCGATCATCGCGTTCTTCGTGATCGAGGTGGCCGGCATTCGGGCGCTGGGCAAGAACTACATCAATACGATTTTCTATTGGCCGCACGACATGCCCGTGTGGGGACGATTCCTCATGACGCTGATCATGACACCGGTGGAAATCCTCGGAAAGTTCACCAAGCCATTCGCCCTCACTATTCGTTTGTTCGCGAACATGACTGCCGGACACGTCATGGTGCTCGCGCTCGTCTCGATCATCTTCACGTTCGGGTCCTACTTGGTCGGCATTTTCCCGCTCGTGATGGCGGTGGCGATCATGGGATTGGAATTGTTCGTCGCATTCCTGCAGGCGTACGTGTTCACGCTGCTCGTCGCGTCGTTCATCGGGCAGATTCGGACGGTCGAAGGGCATTAACAGATTGGCGCGCGGAGGCGTACTCCTCCTCTGCGTGGACGTACCCGGTCGAGCGACCGGGGATGCTCGTTGAGACCCGGGTCTCGGTGACGAGCGGCGCTCGCGGTTCAGGCGCGGAGTGGTAGGACAATAACGCTTTCCGTTCGGAGCTCGACATGGTGCACTCCATTCTTCCGTTGTTCCAGGCCGCCGCGGGCTACTCGCGCGAGTACGAGGGCGCGTGGGCGTTGCTCGGCGCCAGCATTGGCGCAGGTTTGTCCGCGATCGGTGCGGGCATTGGTATCGGCCGTATCGGTGGTCAGGCGTCGGAGGCGATCGCTCGCCAGCCCGAAGCCGGTGGACAGATTCGCGGTCAGGCGATCTTGTTGGCCGCACTGATCGAAGGCGTCGCGCTGTTCGGCGTCGTCGTCGCGATGATGGTTTTGTTCAAGTTCTAAGACATGTTCGGCGGCGGTCCCGGGATCGCCGCCGGCATGCATCCACCAGAGATACTCATGCGCCTCTCATTGCTTCGTCCATTCGCCGTCCTCGCGCTGTCCCCCATGGCGCTGCAGGCCCAGGAAGGCACGCGTCCGTTCATGCAGCCCGACACCGGGTTGATGTTTTGGACGCTCATCATTTTCGTTGGCCTGCTGTTCGTTCTGTCGAAGTTCGCTTTCGGTCCGCTGACCAAGGCGGTCGCCGCTCGCGAACGTTCGTTGCAGGAGGCGATCGACGCCGCCAAAGCAGATCGTGAAGCCGCCGGCAAGCTGCTCGCGCAGCATCAGGCCCAGATCGAAGCTGCCCGCAACGACGCACAGAAGCTCATCGCCGACGGCCGAGCGGTCGCGGAAAAGATGCGCACCGATCTCCTCGAGCAGACGCGCAAGGAGCAGCAAGACATGCTCGAGCGCGCGCGGCAGGACATCGAGAGCGAGAAACAAAAGGCGATCGCCATGCTCCGTCGCGAAGCGGTGGACCTCGCCCTCGCCGGCGCCAGCAAGGTGATCGAGCAGAATCTCGAGTCACAGAAAAACCGCCAGCTGGTCGAAGCCTACCTCGCCTCGCTCGGCTCAGTCACGGTCAGCCAGTAAATGCGCGAATCAACCGTTGCCGGGAACTACGCCGAGACGCTGCTCGAGCTTGCGCGGCGGGCAGAGGATCTGCGCGGCTGGGGCGAGATGCTCGACCGCGTCGCCAACGCCATGGAAAGCGATCGCCGCCTGCACATTTTCCTCGAAACGCCGCGGGTGAGCGCACAGCAGAAGAACGAAGTCATTCTGAAAGCGCTCGGCGATCAACTTCCGCGAAATTTCGTCCGGTTCATTCAGGCGCTCGTGAGTCATCGCCGTCAGATGCTCATCCCGGCCATCTCTCGCGCCTACTCGGACCTCGTCGATCAGGTCGAGGGCCGGGTGCATGCGTCGGTCACGGTGGTGCGTGAGCCGAGCGACGACGATCGGAAGGTGATCATCACGCATCTGTCGCGCACACTCGGGAAGGAAGTCGTCCCGCATTTTCACGTGAATTCCAAGATTCTTGGTGGGTTGATCGTGCGAGTCGGCGATACCGTGCTCGACGGTTCTGTGCGACGCCGGTTGGCGACGTTGCGGACCAAGATGCTCGCCGCCCGGGTGTAGACGTCCGGCCGCCCCAGTAGCGGCCGGCGATTTAGGAATGGGGTAAAGCGGCCCCGCGGAAGGGTTATCGATGGGAGAGGCGCAACGCCTCGACTGGACGCTCCGTATACCATAATTGGAGCCAGGTCCCACCAGCCGTATCTCGTAGCCCATTCCGTGGAGTTCGCAATGACCCGCTTTTTACCACCGAGGCGCGTCGCGACGCGCCTTCTGATCGGCGCTGCCGGTCTCGCTGTCGTCGCACTGCCGCTCGGCGCGCAGAACGTCGTCCAGC